>Ga0307288_10000019_pt1 | contig 108839 bp, 103 predicted proteins | sample ER_DNA_142_FD_194469 | JGI IMG/M metagenome (GOLD analysis project Ga0307288, IMG submission 194469) | Bulk soil microbial communities from the East River watershed near Crested Butte, Colorado, United States - ER_DNA_142 | ecosystem: Environmental > Terrestrial > Soil > Floodplain | place... | reverse complement strand
GCACCTAGCCGGTGGGGGAGGGCGTCGGTGGGGGCACCCCGGGAGCACCTCCGCCGCGTGATTCGTGTCCGGCTAACGCCTCGAAGCACTCGGCGCGGCTCCATGCTGAGTACCCGGGGGTACCCCCACCGACGCCCTCCGCAATCGGGCTCCGTTCGACGCTTATCAGCGTGGTGTGCTATGAAGACAAAACCTTCCGGTGAAGTGGATCACGACAGCGAGGCAGATGCGCTCTCGATCGACTTGAGGGTGGTGCATCGCTGCGATGACGGGGACAGCGTCGATGAGGACGGGCAGTGCAACGTCGCCTTTACCGAGGGCAAAGTCGCAAACGTGGAGTTGCTCTCACCTGCCAGGCACCTCGATCTCCTGTCAGTTGCGGCAGAGCGCTTCGATTTGGATGCCCAGGCTCTGCTTGCTGCCGCAAGAGCAGGATTAGCTGCCCCCGACCGGCACATTGTCATTTACGTAGGCCACCAGTGGCCAGGAAGCAGTTAGTCCCGCGGCTTCTCGCCGATGATGAAGTCGGCTTTGGAGGAGTCGTCGAACTTCACCCAGCAGTGATCGGATGAGACGCCGGCGACCTCGACGAGAGCCTCTTCGATGCGTCTGGCGATCTCCGCCTTCTGCTCGTCGGAGCGGCCCTCGTACCAGTGGACGTGAACGAACGGCATCGGGGCGGTTCGGCGTAGCCGCCGTTAGGCGAGCGCCGGCTCCAGCTCGGCCTCGAGGCGGCGCTTCGGCATCGCGCCGACGACTTTCTTCGCGATCGCGCCGTCCTTGAAGAGGATCATCGTCGGGATCGAGAGGACTTCGTAGCTGGCCGCCGTCTGCTGGTTCTCGTCGACGTTGATCGAGACGATCTTGAGGTCGTCTCGCTCAGCGTCCATCTCCTCGAGGACCGGGTGGACGACGCGGCACGGACCGCACCAGGGTGCCCAGAAGTCGACGAGGACAGGGCCCTCGGCGTCGAGCACGTCAGCTTTGAAGGTGGCGTCGGTTACGTCCGTCAATTTGCCAGTCACGTTCGGTCTCCCGGTTGCGGTTTCGCTTCAGCTCAATACTTCAGAAAGTATAGCGACACTGTCCAGAGGTAGTGGGTCAGTTTGAAATGACCCCCATCGGCACCTGATCTAGCGCTAGGTTCCTCTCCGTCCAGAGAATCTAGCGGCGGGGGCGCTGCGCTAACAGCCCCCCGCCAGGCACCGAAAGGCGGAACCTTCCGATGCACGCGAAGCCTATGCGGCGGCACTGGCCTGCCGACCGCATCCCCCTCCAGCGTCCCGTCATGGCGCTGACGCTGGAGGTCTACCCCCACTGGCGCACGATCCCCGAACTGGCCCGGGAGATCGGCCCATCCGGGGCGCTGACGCGGGCGGTCATCGAGCTGATCGGCCTCGGCCTGCTGGAAAGCCACGGCTCGGCCGTGCGCCCCACGAAGGCCATCGCCCACTTCGAGCGGCTGAAGCTGCCATGAGACCGGAGGAGCGAGGCGACAAAGGCACCCAGCGGGCGGTCCTGACCTTCCTGCTGGCAGAGCACCCAGCCCGCCATACCGCCCTAAGCCTGTGGTGGATGGGATTCGGCGACATGGAGGCTGTAGAGGAGGCGATCCAACTGCTCGACCGCCACGGTCTCTTGAGCTGCGAGGGCGGCGCGATGGTGCCGACCGCTGCCGCTCGTCATTTCAACTGGCTGGAACTCTCGTGACGGCATCCACCGCCGCTACGCTCTGAGCATGGCCAAGCGGAGTAAGAAGCCAGCCGACCTCAACCGCCTTGCCGCCGCAATAGTCGGCGATGCGACCGACGACACGCCGCAGGAGCCAGAGAGCCAGCATGCGCGAGCTGGACGGAGCGGGGGCCGCAAGGGCGGCAAGGTGCGGGCCTCTCGTATGACTCCCGAGGAACGCTCTCTCGCGGCCAAAAAGGCCGCCGAGGCTCGCTGGTCTTCTCGGGACGAGGGGTAGCTCGCTCCTATCGGCAAATCTGCCGGTCCTGAGCACCCCGGACTTCCGAACGCTTCTGAGCGCTTCGGGGGCGGGCCACGGGGTGTAGTACGCGGCGGTTAGCGGCTCTCAAGCCACTTTTCCTGTGGCACAAACGCCGGAATCCCGCTGGGAGAGCCGAATCCTCTGTGCCACATTTTGCCGTCTGCCGGTAGTGACACTCTGACCATTGTCTACGCCGTCCTGCTGCCTGCAGGAACTTGACGAAAGACCGCTAGGGGCTTCCGGCGGTCTTTCGTCGTATTTGCCGCCGGATGAGGGTCTAGCCTCCCGCTACTCCGTGATCCCTGAATAACAAACAGCCGACCCGGCCCCGGCCGGACCGACTGCGAAAGGCGTAGACAACCGCTCGCAGGCAAATCTGATGGAAGCCCCTCAGCGCGACACCTCGTACGTGTCTTGCCCGGATGACCGGGTGAGATCTCCTCGCTCCACGACCGGGAGCGGAGACTTTCCCCATCGCCCGACGGTGCCGTCTGACGCTTGCCTTGCGGAATGCTGCTCCGGCGGCAGCGATACCCCCTTCCCGAAAGCGCCCCACCGGGCGCTTTCGTCGTTCTGGGCTTCTAGGACTTCCCGAGCCTTCCCCGCGTCCGATAGTCGGGCGCGATGGCGAAAGGAGAGGGTGATGTCCAGGAGGTGAGAGTGCGGGCCGGCTTCCCGCTTGAAAGAGACCCGGCCCGCCACCCCACAGGCGGGGGCGGAGCGTTTTGCCCGCTCCGCTTCCCGCCCCTTACACGCCCCCATAGCTCAATGGAAAGAGCCGCCGCTTTTCGCACGGTCACGTCCCGGTTCGAGTCCGGGTGGGGGCTTTGTGCAGCCTATATTGACTACCCGGCTACCGACTGTAGCTCACGGGCTACTTCGCCCCGGTGATCTCGCTCCCTGCCAATTTTCCCTCCGCTCGCTTACGCATAATGGTCATTATGAACAGGTTGAGTACTGAGAAGCGGGCGCAGATCATCGGCTGCCTGGTCGAGGGCAACAGCATCCGCGCCACGGTGCGGATGACCGGTGCAGCCAAGAACACGATCACGAAACTGCTGGCCGATCTCGGCGAAGCCTGCGCCGAGTACCAGGACGGCGTGCTCCAGGACCTCCCCTGCAAGGTGCTGGAGGCCGACGAGATCTGGAGCTACTGCTACGCGAAGCAGAAGAACGTCCCGGAGCAGTTCAAGGGAACGCCTGGCTACGGGGACGTGTGGACCTTCACCGCGATCTGCGCGGACACGAAGCTCGTCCCGAGCTGGCTGGTTGGCGAGCGGACCTCCGACGATGCCGAATACTTCCTCACCGACCTCGCAAGCCGGTTGGCCGTCCGCGTCCAACTGAGCACTGACGGGCACGTCATCTACGAAGGGACGGTTGGCCCGTCCTTCCGGCACAACGTCGACTGGGCGCAGATCCAGAAGCACTACGCGGCCGACCCGAAGCAGACCGGCAAATACAGCCCCGGTGTCTGCATCGGGACCAAGCGGCGGACGATGAAGGGCGAGCCCGACCCCGACCGGATCTCAACCAGCTACGTCGAGCGGCAGAACCTGACGATGCGGATGGGGATGCGGCGCTTCACGCGGCTGACGAACGGGTTCAGCAGGAAGGTCGAGAACCTCGCGCACGCGGTCAGCCTTCACTTCATGCACTACAACTTCGCCCGCCCGCACAAGACGCTGAAGGAGCGCTATCCGCGCACCCCGGCGATGGCGGCGGGGGTTGCCGATCACATCTGGTCGCTGGAAGAGATCGCGGCGCTGCTCGACTAGCGAGCAGGGTCCTCGGCACCCCGGTCCTGCTGATTTTGCGTGTAGACAAATACGCCAACCAAACCGACCAATGGAGTCAGGATCGCAACTAGGCCCGCCCAGTCTTTGCCGGAGTAGACGAGCCAAATGCCGCCGAGAAGCGTGATTGCAGCTATGGCAAATCCCAGAGCTTGCCCTCGGTTTCGGGTCTTGATCTCGGAAGACACCATCATCAGCTCCAACTCATGGCGGTGTTTCTCCTCCTGTTCCGCCATCGTGAGTATGCGATCGGCCGCCCCGGGTGACGCACGCTCGAATTGTTCGAGTGCAGCTGGTGGTGGAAGAGGGCCGGACCACCGGCCCATAACTAGCCCTTGGACTCCGTCGGGCTGCGCGCCTTGGGCGGCTTGCGTCTCTCGACGCTCTGGTGCCCCCGATCCCTCCATTAGCTCCCCCTCCATGATCGGGGCAACTCTACCGCTCTAGAAATCCACTTTCTCTAGCTCGGTACGCTCAAAGTCATCGACCGCGCGCCGCAGGTTGCCACCGACGGCACACCAATCGCTGTAGATGGCCATTGCGTTGGCGTCGTTCGGTTCAAGATGGCGCGACCTATAGAGACCCGTTTCCTTCCAGAGGCGCAGCGTGCCAAAAACGTCAGCGACGCTCGCCACGCCAAAGATGAACGCACGACGGCGGCCAGGTAGCTTCCTCTCGCAAGTGAAGGGGGGAGGCTCCCAATGGCACGATTGTGGAGTAGCCGCAGCTTCCTGGCGAACCGGCAGATGATGCTCGGCCGTTTCCGCCCACTTGAAATCCATATCCAAGTCAAGCTCACGGTCGTATGGCACTCCAGCCATGACTAGATAGTAGTCAATCAAGTCAGCTAGACGGATGAAACCGAAGTTCCCTGCAATTCGCCACCCTCGAAGCCTTGACCATTCTAGCTGACCCCCTCTGGTCGCGGTTCTCGAAGAGCTGAGGCGAGGAGCGTGCCGGGAGTTCCAGCTAGGAAATCCCTCCGGAGCTGACAAGCTCGACCAACCTAGTTAGCTGGCCGATTGGACGGAAGCCGATGCTTCAAACTGACCCACTACCTGTCCAGAGGCCAAAGGAGGCCGTCTGCTCTCTTACCCGTCTGCGCCGCGATGGTATTCCTTGGCAGATGACGAACGCGGAGATCGCCGCCGCCCTGGAAGAGCTGGGCATCCTCTACGAGCTCGACGGGGCGGTGAAATACCGGGTGCTCGCCTACAGCACCGCCGCCAAGGCGATCCGCGAGAGTCCGGTCTCGGTCGCCGAGCTGGCGGCGCGGGGGGAGGCGACCAAGGTCCCCGGCGTCGGCAAGACGCTGGCGGAAAAGATCGACGCGCTGATCGAGACCGGCGAGATCCCCGCCGCGGTGAAGCTGAAGGCGAAGTTCCCCCCGACCCTGATCGAGGTCACCCGCGTCCCCGGCGTCGGCCCGAAAACCGCCCGCCGCCTCTTCGAGGAGCTGGAGATCTCCTCGATGGAGGACCTCAAGGCTGCGGGCGAGGAAGAGAAGATTCGCGACGTCAAAGGGCTCGGGCCGAAGGCCGAGGAGAACATCCTCGCCGCACTGGAGCGCCTCGGCGAGCCCGGCGAGGGTCCCGGCCGCCTCCTGCTCTCGAAGGTGAAGCCGATCGCCGAGGAGCTGGCCGAGGCGCTGCGCGAGCACCCGGCGGCCAACCGGGTCGAGGTCGCCGGCTCGGTCCGCCGCTGGGGCGAGACGTGCAAGGACATCGACCTGATCGCCACTGCCGAGGAGCCGGAGGACCTGGCCGAGCACCTCGCCTCGCACCCGCTGATCGCCGCCGCCGGCACCCCCGGCCCCAACGGCGTCCGCGCCCAGACCCACAACGGCATCTCGGTCGACCTGCGGATCGTCCCTCCCGTCGCCTTCGGCAACCTGCTCCAGCACTTCACCGGCTCCAAGGCCCACAACGTGCAGCTGCGCGAAGAGGCGGTCGCCCGCGGCCTCTCGGTCTCTGAGCACGGGATCACCGAGACCGAGAGCGGCGAGGTGCGGAAATGTGCCACCGAGGCCGAGGTCTATGAGCGCCTCGGATACGACTACATCGAGCCGGAGCTACGCGAGGGCCGCGGCGAGCTGAAGGCGGCGCGCGAAGGCAAGCTGCCGGACCTGGTCGAGATCAGCGACATCAAGGGCGACCTCCACTCCCACACCACCCTCTCCGACGGCCGCAACAGCCTCGGGGAGATGGCTGAGGCGGGGCGCGACCGTGGCTACGCCTACCTGGCGATCACCGATCACTCGGCCAGCCACGGCTTCGGCGACCATGTCACGCCCGAGCGGCTCTGGGAGCGGATCGAGGAGGTGCGCGCCTGGAACAAGGCCTACGGAAAGAAGGACTTCCGCCTCCTCGCCGGCTCGGAGATCAACATCGGCCTCGACGGCTCGCTCGACTACCCCGACGACCTCGTCGCCGCCCTCGACTGGGTCGTCGCCAGCGTCCACACCTCCTTCTCGGTCTCCGAAAAGCAGATGACCGAGCGCGTCGTCACCGCGATCGAAAACCCGAATGTCGACTGCATCGGCCACCTCACCGGCCGCCTGATCGGCCGCCGAGAGCCCTATGGGATCGACGTGGAGAGGGTCGCCGAGGCGGCGGCCCGCACCGGCACGATGATCGAGATCAACGGCAACCCCAACCGCCGCGACCTCTCCGATCTCCACGCCCGCCTCGCTGTCGAGGCCGGTGTCAGGATCGTCCTCAACACCGACGCCCACGGCGTCGACACCCTCGACAACATGGCCTACGCCGTCGCCACCGCCCGCCGCGCCTCGCTCACCGCCGACGACGTGGCAAATACCCGCGGCTGGACGCAGTTCAAGAAGCTGATCGGTGGCTAGGCCCGCGCAGCGAGCGCTGCGACCGCCCTCGACTCCTCGTGCTCGAAGGCGGGGGCCATCGCCTCGATCGCACCCCGCTGCAGCCCCTGTTCCTCCGCGACGTCCCGCCAGGCGGAAGTCGCCTGGCCGACCTCGCGCAGGATCTCCTCCGCGGCCTCCGCGTCCAGCCGAAACTCTGGCGCGACCGCAAGCAGGACCTCGATCCTCGCCTCGGTCTCGTCGAAATCGATAGCGGTCTTCAAGTGGCGGGAGGCGGTCTCCGGCTCGGGGTTGAGGTCGAAGGCAGGAGAGAGCGACCAGCCGGCGCTGGAGCGCCGCAGGAAGCCGTGGTTGCGGAGATGGTCATCGGTGTTAGAGATCAGGATCGAGAAGGCGATGCGCCGCCAGAGGCGGGCCAGGTCCGCCGTGGCGCTCGGCGAATGGGTTTCGATCACCTCGACAAGTTCCAAGTAGCTGCCGGAGTCGCCATCGGTGGCTTCCAGCATCGTCATCGCGCTGACATAGGGGATCCGGCGGTCGCCTCGCCGGTCGAAACGGTCGAGGATGAGGACGCCGCGCCCGCTGACCTCGATCAAGCGACTGGCCGGGACCTCGAGGCCCGCGAGCTGCGCCAGCTGCAAAGCCACCGCCTCCCACCTGATCACGTCCCACTGGTCGCTGGAGGGCTTCGGGAACTTGGCGATCGCCAGCCACCCGTTCTCGTCGATCACGTGCGCCTTCGGCCGGGCACCGCCAAGGGAGCTGCCGCCCTTGAGGAGGAGGCGCAGGTCTTCGTCGTTCTCTTCTTCCTTGTCGACCCTTTCCGCCGAAGCCAGCACGGGGGGCAGGCTGACGAGGGCGGGAACGCCCTCCTCCTCGCTCGCCAGGAAGACCTCGGTCTCGGGGTCCCGGTAGCGCAGCGCGCCCTGTCGCATGTCGTCGCGGACGCCGAGCAGATAGTCGATCTCGCCGGGGCTCCGCCGCGTCCGGTCCTGGTCCTTGGCGCGCCGCCGCTCCGCCCGGCCGATCAGCACCCGGCCCCAGCGGTCCGGCGCGCTGTCGCCGAAGGCGCCGAAGATCTCGCGACCGGCGGGGGTCTGCTGCAGCCCGTTCTGGAGAGGGAGGGCTGGATCGAGCTCGAACGCGGCGGGGTGCTCCAAGTACGCCGGGACGTAGGAGAAGGTCGCCGACTCCCGGTTGCGGCGCCGGTGGGACCACAGCTCACCGGCGAGGAGGTCCGTCCCGTCGACCTGCATGAAGACCTCGACCCTTCGGTCAGCCATCGGACTCGTCGCTCAGAGATCGCGGCCGCACCCGCGCCGGCAGTCGTTGGTCGGAGCGGAGGCGGCCGATGTCCGATTCGTATGGGTCCAGGGCCGCCGTCAGGTTGTCGAGGATCCCGAGCCCGCGAAGAACGCGCAGGAGGTTCTCCGTGCTGACGCCCCCGTCGCCGCTCTCGAGGCGGATCAGGGTGGTGCGGGCGACGTCGCTGCGGTCGGCGAGCTGGGCCTGGGTTAGGCCCCGTAGTTTTCGCCAGGTGCGGAGATTCTCGCTGAGGGAGCGAAGAGAACGCCTGAGCTGGGGTGGAATAGGTTTCTCTCTATGTTCCATACATAGGACATAATAGCAGGTAATATCCTATTTATAGGACATTAAATAGAACTACGCAGCCCCGGGGTCCGCACCAGCTCGATCGGGCGCAGCGCCGGCGTCGGGACGACGTAGAACTTGACGCCGTCGCGCTGCTCGATCGCCAGCACCGCCGCCTCGCGGGTGTGCCAGGCGAGGGAGACGATCAGGGCGTAGCCGGCGCCGACGGCGGCGACGCCGGGGAAGAAGATCCCGACGAGGCCGGCAGCCAGCGCGGTGAAGGCGATCGGCCAGAGCCGGGTGAAGGCGATCCGGGCCGGGCTCTGGTCCGGCAGCGAGCTCGCGGTCCTGGCACGGGCGAGGGCGCCGCGGACGTCCTCGGCGGCGCGATGGGGCCGTCCCAGGTAGACGCCGATCGCCAGCGCCACCAGCCACCAGCCGGCCGCGATCAGCGCGATCGTCGTTTCGCCGTCGCGGTTGGTGGCGATTGCGGTGATCGCCCCGAGCACGGTCGCCTCGGCGGCGGTGATGAAGACGCTGGCGCGGAGCAGGTCGGTGTAGGTCATCGCCTCAGGCAGTCGATTCTGGCGGCTGCGCCAGCCACTCGAGGATCGCCAGCCAGCCGTCGAGGCCGCTGACGGTGAGGTCGGACTCCTCGGCCAGCTCGGCCGGCGCCTCCGCCGAGAGCACGCCGACGCAGACGGCCGCGCTCAGCCGCCCCTCCTCCTGCAGCTCGCGCAGGCGCCGGAAGGCGTCGAGGTCGGTGCGGTCGTCGCCGGCGTAGGCGGCGCGGTTCAGCCCGGCGTCGGCGAGCAGCGAGGCGACTGCTCCGTCCTTGCCGCCGCCCCCGGCCGGCCGCAGCTCCAGCACCTTGCGTCCCCAGCGCGGTTCCAGCCCAGCTCGTCCCGCCTCGTTGGCGATCTCGCGGGCGCAGCTCTGCGCCGCCGCCTCGTCCTCGGCGCCGCGCCAGTGCAGGGCCTGGATCGGCCCCTTGTCCTCGCGGCGCAGGCCGGCGGTCTCCAGTCGTCCGTCCACGGTGTCCAGAAATTCGGCCGCTTCGGTCTCGCGCCCGGCGACCGAGGGATCGGCCCGTGGCGCCTCCTCCCCCGGCAGCAGCAGCTCCAGCCCATGGTTGCCCGCGTAGGCGAGGGAGTCGAGGCCGACCAGCCGCTGCGCCTCCAGCGCCCGCCGCCCGGAGATGCAGCCGACGAGCGCGTAGCGCCCGGCCAGCGCCGCCAGCGCCTCGCGCGCCGCTGCCGGCACCGCCGCGTCGGCGGCCCGCTCGACGATCGGCGCCAGGGTGCCGTCGACGTCGGTGAGGACGGCGGCCCGCCCGGGCTCGCGGCGCAGCGGCTCCAGGCGCGGCGCCCAGTCGCCGGCCCCGCTCTCTGGGTCGTCTGGCACGGGCTTAGTATCGCGGGATGCCAGCCGCCGACGCGACCCCGGACCACGCGATCTGGAAGCTGGCGGCGATCGGCACCCTCGCCGGCGTCTTCAGCGGCCTCTTCGGGGTCGGCGGCGGGACGATCATCGTGCCCCTGCTGATCTTCTGGTTCGCCTACGGCGAGCGGCTCGCGACCGGCACCAGCCTCGCCGCGATCGTCCTCATCGGCCTGCTCGGGGCGATCGCCCAGGGCGGGATCTACGGCAACGTCCATGTCGCCACCGGCCTGCTGCTGGCGATCCCGGCGATCGCCGGCGTCCTCCTCGGCACCGCGATCCAGCAGCGCATTCCCCAGCGCGCCGTCTCCTACCTCTTCGCCCTGCTGCTGGTGGCGATCGCGGTGGAGCTGATCCTCTCGTGAACGAGGCCGCGGCGATCCTGATCTGCGTCTTCGGCGGCCTCACCGGCGGCCTCGTCGGCGTCGGCGGCGGCGTCCTCTTCGTCCCGGCGCTGACGATCTTCATCGGCCTCTCCCAGGTCGAGTCCGAGTCGACCTCGCTGCTGATGATCGTCCTCGTCGCCCTCGTCGGCGCCTACCGCCAAAACGGCTACGGCAACGTCCGGGTCCGCGAGGCGCTGATCATCGGCGCCCTCTCGCCGCTCGGCGTCTGGATCGGGGTCACCGTCGCCAACCACCTCTCCGAGCGCGCCCTGCAGCTCTCCTTCGCCGCCTTGGCGCTGTTCATGGCCGCCCAGCTGGTCCGCCGCGCGCGCACCGCCTGAGGCCGGGCGGGCAGGGTGCATGGTCTACGCTCAAAAGCGTGGATTCTCTGTCCTGGGAAGGGGACCTGCCCCACCTGCGCTCGCCGGTGATGGTCTGCGCCTTTCGCGGCTGGAACGACGCCGCCGCGGCCGCCTCGACGGCGCTGACGGCGGTTGCCAACTCGCTCGATGCCGACCTCGTCGCCCAGGTCGACCCGGAGGAGTTCTTCGACTTCCAGTCGACCCGGCCGACGATCAGCATGGACGAAGGCCAGACGCGGCAGATCGAGTGGCCGGAGAACAACGTCTTCGCCGTCCGCGTTCCCAGCGCCGACCGCGACCTGGTCCTGCTCGACGGGACCGAGCCGAACCTGCGCTGGCGCACGTTCTCGGAGACGATCGCGACGGTCGCCGACGCCCTCGGGGTCGAAATGGTCATCACCCTCGGGGCACTGATCGCCGAGGTCTCCCACACCCTGCCGGTGCCGATCACCGGCCTCGCCTCCAGCGCTGAGCTGGTCGAGGAGCTGGAACTTGAGCGCTCCAGCTACGAGGGTCCGACCGGGATCGTCGGCGTCGTCCACGACCTCTGCCGCCGCAACGGGATCGACTCCGCCTCACTCTGGGCAGCTGTGCCTCATTACGTCGCCGCCGTCCCCAACCCGAAGGCGGCGCTGGCGCTGCTGCGCCGGCTCGAGGGCCTGACCGGGATCGCCGTCGAGGCCTCGGAGCTGGAGGAGGAAACCGCCGACTACGAGGAGCAGATCGGCCGTGCCGTCGCCGCCAACCCGGAGATTGAAGAGCTGGTCTCCCGGATCGAGGCCGAACAGGTCGACCTCCTAGACGAGGAAGGCGACCTCCCCAACGCCGACACTCTGGCACGGGAGTTCCAACGCTTCCTCCGCCAGCGCGGGGACGAGAAGAACTAGTTCAGGCTTCGGCCGCGGGGCAGATCAGCCGGTAGTCGCACCAGCTGCAGACGGTGGGGGAGGGGCGGGGCTCGAAGTCCTGGGAGAGGATGCCCTCGCCGACCTGGAGGACGGTGCGCTCGACTCGCTCGGCGTCGTCGGGACGGGTCGGGGCCGGCACCTTCTCCGCATCGAGCACGTAGTAGTAGCTGCCGGTGCTCGCCTCGATCCCCCAGGCCTCGCGGGCGGCCAACCGGTACAGCGCCAGCTGGAGGTCGTCGTCGAGGTCCTCTTCGCTCTTGCGCTCGCCGGTCTTGTAGTCGATCAGCTCGTAGTCGCCATCGGGGAGGCGGTCGACGCGGTCGACGCGGCCGCGCACGTGGTGGTCGCCGACCTTGAAATCGAACTTCTTCTCCAGCCAGACCGGTTCGCCCTCGGACTCGCGCTCGCGTTCCCAGTAGAGCCGCAGTGCCTCCCGGGCGCGGTCGCGGAACTGCAGCTCGTCGTCGCTGGAGCCGAACCCGGTCCGCCGCCAGCCTGCCTCGAAGAGCCGGTTGAGGACCCCCAGGCCTTCCGCGGGATCTTCCGGCGGCTCTTTGTGGAAGCGCTCGAGGACGTTGTGGAAGAGGATCCCGAAGCGCTGGTTGATCGTCGGCTCCTGCGGGATGCCGAAGACGCGGGCGAACTTGTACTTAAGCGGGCAGGTGAGGTAGAGCGAGAGGTCGGAGGCCGAGAGGCTGAGCATGCCGTCGCCCCGCTTCGGCAGGAACGCCGCCAGCGACGGCTCCTCGCGGGCCGCCACCAGCTCCAGGCGATGGCCGCGCTCGCGCTCGGAGTCGAGCAGGTAGGCATCGAGGGCCGAGGCATCCAGCTCGGCCTGCTGCTCGGGCGTCGCCACCTGCCGCAGCAGCCCGTTGACCGCCTCGATCGCCTCCGCCGTCGTCTCCTCGCCCGGCCGCTGGGCCAGCGCCGCCAGCTTCAGCAGCTCCAGGTAGCGGGCGATCGCCCGGTTGACATCGATCGCGGTGTCGAGGCGCGGCTCCGAGAGCTCCCGTCCCGCCCGCCAGGAGGCCTCCAAAACCTGCTCGCGCAGGGCGCGGTAGGTCGCGTGCAGGCCCTCGGCCGGCCCGAACAGCTCCTCCTCGTGCAGCTCCTCGGAAGCGCCTTCGCCCGCCGCCGCCAGCGCCTGCTCGTAGAAGCGCGATGGCCGCGCCCCCTCGCCGCCGGCGCTTCGCTCCAGCCGCGAGAGGACGAGGCTGCTGCGTGCCGGCCAGCCGATCTGCTCCCATTCGCCCTCCTGCTCGAGCCCGAGGACGAAGACGTGGTCGAAGCCGAGCCCCTTCACCGCCGTGGTCGCCATCACGTTCACCGCTCCCGGCGAGTGCTGGTGCTCGTCCTCCGGCTCGGTCCCCGCCTCGGCGACGGCGCTGAGGTAGGCGACGAAGTCCCGGGTCGAGCCGTGCGGTTCGCGCCGGGCCCAGGCGGTCGCCAGCTCGGCCAGGTGGGAGAGGCCGAGCAGCCGCTCCGCCACCTCCGGCTGGGCGGCAAAGAGGCGCTGCCGACGCAGGCCCACCTGCTCGATCAGCCGCCGCACGAAGACGTCGGCCCGCCGTTCCTCCATAACCGCCGCGGCGCCGTTGTAGAGCTTGAGGAAGGACTGGATCCGCTCCCGCGCCTCGGGCTGGAACTGGGGGCTGTCGAGGGCGGCCTCGCAGGCGGCGACCATGTCCTGCTTGCGCCGCCGGGCGATCGTCGTCAGCCGGGCCAGGTCGCCGGAGCGCAGCTCGACCGGCGGCCGGGTCAGCGCCCGCGCCGCCGCCGCCGAGTCGTCGGGATCGGCCAGCACCCGCAGCCAGGCGATCGCGTCGCGCACCTCGGGCCGCTGGAAGAGCGCCGTCGGCCCCGAGAGGTGGAAGGGGATACCGCGCTCTTCCATCGCCGCAGCGACCGCGCCTCCCTGCTTGGCCGGATCCTCGACCAGCACGCAGATCTCGTCAGCGGCCGTGCCCGCGGCGACCAGGTGCTCGACCGCCCGCGCCACCGCCTGCGCCTGCGCGCGCTCGTTCGCGCAGCGCCAGAAGCCCAGCCGGGGATCGCGGAAGCGGTCGACGAGGAGGACGCGGTCGCCGCCAGGGTGGACGGAGTCGAACCACTCCTCGGCCGGCGTCACCCCCGTCTCGGAGCCGACCTCCAGGGCGAGGACCTGATCCGGGGTCTCGACGGCAAGCGACTCGAGGACGGCGCGCTCTGCCGCCGACGCCTCCTCGAGTTCGTCGACCATAACCGCTCCGAAGCGCTCGGCGATCCGCCGCCGCACGTCCGGCCGCTCGACCAGCAGGCAGTCGAGGGCGAGGAAGACGTCGCCGCGGTCGAGGCTGCCGGACTCGGCGAGGATGCGGTCGTGCGTCGCGTAGAGCTCGGCGAACTCGAGCTCGCGCCCCACCGCCTCTCGCCCGGCCTCGTCGCGCACCGTGTCCTCCCGGGCCCGTGCTCGCTCGGTCAGCGTCGTCGGCCCGACCCGTTCGGCCTTCAGCCGGTCGATCCGTGCCAGCAGCCGCGCCAGCAGCCCGGTCGGGTTGCCGCGGATCTCGTGCCGACGCAGCGGCAGCCGGTCGAGCCGGTCGAGCAGCAGCGCCAGCCGCTCGGCCCGGCTGAGGACGTCGAAGAAGGGGTCGAGGCCCGCCTCCTCGGAGTGCTCCCGCAGCAGGCGCTCCCCGATCGCGTCCCAGCTGCCGATCCAGAGCTCCTCGTAGGAGCCGGTCAGCAGCGCCTCGCAGCGTTCGCGCAGGCGCGCCGCGGTCGCCTGGCGAGAGGCGATCATCAGCACGCTCTCCGGCCGGGCGCCGGCGCCGACCAGGTGGGCGAGGCGGCGGGCGAGGAACTCGGTCTTGCCGGTGCCGGGGGCGCCGGCGATCAGCAGCGGCCCGGCCTCGTGCGCGACCGCGCGTTCCCGCTCGGAAGCGGCGGTACCGGTGGCTGGCTGGTCCTCACGCACCACCCAAAGCTAACGGTACGTAGCATGCGGCCGATGGACGTCCTCTCCGCCGACTGGCCGGCGATCTGCCGCCGCATCGTCGCCGCCCAGCGCCCGATCTTCGAGCGGGCCCGGACCAGCGAGGAGCGCACGGTCTACGAGGGTGTCGGCGAGGGCGGTGACCGCACCCTGGTGATCGACCGTGAATGCGAGGATGTCGTCTTCGCCGAGCTGGAGCAGCTCGCCGCCGCGGGGGCTTCCTTCGTCGCCGTCTCCGAGGAGCGGGGCGAAGTCTCCTTCGGCTCCGGCGGCCGGGCGCGGGTGGTGATCGACCCGATCGACGGCTCGCTCAACGCCCGCCGCACGATCCCCTCCTTCGCGATCTCGATCGCCGTCGCCTCCGGGCCCTCGATGGCCGACGTCGAGCTCGGCTTCGTCCACGACTTCGGCGCCGACGAGGAGTTCCTCGCCCGCCGCGGCGAGGGCGCACAGCTGAACCAGCGGCCGGCGCAGGTCTCCGCCGAGGCCGAGCGCCTCGAGGTGGTCGGGGTCGAGTCGGCCGAGCCGGAGTGGTCGCAGGCGCCCTTCGAGGCCCTCGCCGGCAAGGTCTTCCGCCTCCGCGTCGTCGGCGCGATCGCGATCTCTGCCGCCTACGTCGGTGCCGGCCGCTTCGACGCGATGCTGAGCCTGCGTGCCTGCCGCTCCGTCGATGCCGCTGCTGCCCAGCTGATCGTCCGCGAGGCGGGGGGCGCCGTCGCCTTCGGTCCCGGGGATCTCTCCGAGGCGATGCTCGACCTGGAGGCGCGCTACCCGATGGCCGCCGGCAACGGCGAGGCGGCCCTCGCCACCGTTCGTGCCGCCCAGCTGACGAAAACCGCGTAACCCTTCTTTCCAGGCGGTTTACAAACATCTGTTCCCACGAACCTATGTTCGTTACACTCGGGCACTTCCCGAAGCCCCTAAATCAAGACTGAAGAGGTGTTTTCTTCACATGGCTGAGAGCAAAAGCAACAGCAGCAAATCCAAAACGCAGGCCAAGCGGGCCACCACCGAAGCGAAAAAATCCGCGGTGAAAACCGCCAAAGCCTCGAAACGCGCCGCGACCAAGACCGCCGCCGCCGAGAAGAACCAGGTTCAGGCCGTCGTCGAGAGCGCTGTCGACGTCCCCGTCGGCGCCGTTCTCGCCGTCAGCGACCGGGTCACCGAGCTGGTCGAGCCCTGGACCGACCGCAGCAAGGCCGAGCGGCAGATCAAGAGCTACCGCAGCTCCCTGCGCAAATCGCTGAAACGGACCGAGCGCCGGGGCAGCACCGCCCGCCGCCGGGCGATCACCGAGGCCCGCAAGACCCGCAATCAGGTCGAGCGCGAGGCCCGCAACCGCCGCCGCAACGTCGAGACGACGCTGAAGCGGAACCGCAACGAGGTTGAGCAGCGCGTTCGCAAGGCGATCGAGGAGCAGACCTCCCGCGCCACGGGCGTCGTCGGCACCGTCAGCAGCCAGCTGGCTTCGATCCGCTAGCGACCGGTAACCGTCAGCGGCCGCGAGGCGCTCGGCTCATAGGGCCAGCCCTCGCGGCCTTTGACGTAGGCGCGGAACCGGAAGCGGACGCCGCGGCTGTCGTCGTCGCTGAATCGGTAGGCATAGCGGAAGCGACCGCGAGCGTCGGTCTCGACCGTGCGGAACTCCGACCAGGGGGCGCCCCGGTAGCGGAACTGCAGCACGACCGGCAGCTTCGCGGCGGCACGGGTTTCGGTTCCCGCGGTAGCAACCCTGCCCTTGAAGACGACCGGCCTGCCGCCGACCGTTGCCTTCGCGGCTGAGGCGCCGAACCGGACCTGGGTCCTCGCGGCGAGCCGGGCGACCGGTGCCTCGGCGCGGCAGAGCAGGTGCGTTCCGGCGAAGTAGGCGGCGACCTCCCGGCTCGGCCCGGTAGGAAGAGGCAGCGAAAAGGTCCCGTCAGCGTGGGTGCGGACGACGCTGGTCCGCCGAGCCGTGGCCGCGCCGTCGGCGAAGGTCTCGTCGATCACGACCTCACGACCCGCCAGCGGGCCCCCGCTCTCCCGCCGCAGCCGCCCGGAGAAGCGCAGTCCGGAGAGCTCGCCCGTCAGCGCGACCGGCGTCTTCAGCGGGTTTACAAGGACCATCCTGCCGCCGCGGGCGCGACCGGTTCCGGTGGCGGCGTTACCGGCGACGTCGAAGCCGGTGGCGAGAAACTCGTACTTGCCTTCCGGGTAGTCGTCGGAGTTCCAGTGAGCGACCAGGCGGTCGCCATCCACCTGGGTCGGCAGGTGCTCGTAGCGGGCGCGGGTCCCGGCCAGGCGGACGGCGATCCCCCCGCGGCTCCGGCTCGGCCCTGACAAGGGGTCCGTGACGGTCGCTTCGATCCGCTCGGGTTCCGCGGGATCCTGAGCGGGGACGAACTGGACCTCGGGGGCCGTTTCGTCGATGCGGACCAGGGTTCTCTGCGGGGCCTCCGCTTCCGGCGAGCCGTCGGCGACGTTGCCGGCGGCGTCACGAGCGTAGAAGGCGATGCTGTGGACGCCGCTGCCGCCGACCCAGGCCGTCACCGTGTCGCCGGGCACGACGGCGGGAGCGTCGCCGTCGACTGCGATCGCGGTGAACGGGCCGCTCAGACCGGCCGCCGTCATCCCGGAAAGCGAGTCGGACGCCCGCGCCGTCAGCTTCACCGGCCCCGAGCTCCAGCCGCTAGGGACTCCCGCCAGCGAGAGCTGCGGCAGCGTCGCGTCGACCCTGAAGACGACGGTGCGGGGCGGCGAGGGCACGCCGGCCCCGGAGACGGCGACGACCCGGGCGTAGTTGAGGCCCTGGGGCAGGGTGCCGAGGGAGAGGCTGTCGTCGTCGATTCCCCCGGTGAGGTCGGTCTCCGCCGGCTCGCAGAGACCGGAGCTCGCGCAGGGGTAGCTGCCGCGACCGCGGTCGAGGGAGACCGCATAGCCGCGGATGCCGGAAATGGGCAGCGGCGTCGCCGGGTGGCCGATCCGAAGCAGGGCCGGCTCGGTGCCGAGCAGCCAGCCGTCTGGAGCTTCGGGCTGAGGCGGCGAGGGCGGGACGTTGTCGAAGCGCAGCGCCGCCGTCCCCCGCCGCAGCACTTCGCCGTTTGCGTTCTCCAGCCAGGCTTCCAGGGAATAGACGCCCGGTACCGATGGCACAACCAGCCTTTCCAGCGGATAGGTCACCGCTCGCTCCAAAATTGGACCGAGCTGGTTGCCCTGGCCGTCCCGGAGCCGGTAGAAGGCCTTCGCTGCGCCTGCGGCGGTGCCGGGAAGCTGCTGCGGGTCGATTACGAACCTGTTGCTTGCCTGCCACGATTCGGCTGCCGAGGCGGCGCTGAGGTCCGCGGAGACGACGGGAAGCGTGATGGCCAGGACCGCGACGACCGCAGCGGCGATTCTCCTGCGGAGAGCGCTCATGGTCCGAACTCCCCTGCCGGGCTGTCACCGCTGGAGCTGGCGACCGGAGCGGGTTCGGCTTCGGGGGCGGGAGGCGGTTCGTATTCGACCGCTTCACCGCTGACGACCGGGGCCGGCTCGGGAGCGGTTTCGCTTTCGGCGGGCGGCTCTGGGGGCGGGGGAGACGGCTTCGGCTCGGGCGCTGGTGCGGGTTTCGGCTTCGGCTTGGGCACAGGGGCGGGCTCATAGTCGACCTTGGCGATCGAAGCGCGGAGCCTCGGCGCCTCCGTCAGCTGTCGCTCCAGCCGGGCGGGGCGTTCGGGCTCGCCGGCGAGGGGCGAGGGCACGAGACCGCCGGCAATGCACGCCGCAGCGCCGCCGGCGGTGCCGATGCAGAGCGCCGCCACCTTCGCCAGGCCTGCGAACCCGGGTCCGCCGACGCCGCTCCCGGCCGCCGTTCCGGGCGCCGAGCCGCTGCCGCCGATGCGCCGCCCCAGTTCGCCGACGGCATCCTGGACCCGCTCCCAAAGCGGGGGGTGCAGCGGCAGGACGGGCGTCAGCGCCGCAGCCGCGGCCGGCGCCGCCCGGTAAGCGCGCAGGGTCGCCCGGCAGTGGGCGCAGGCGCGGAGGTGCTCTCGCAGCTCACCCACCTCCGCCGCCGTGACCTGGCCGTCGCAGAAAGCCGAGAGCAGCGGCTTCATCTCCGCGCAGCGCTCGCCTCCCTCGCTGCGGGCGATCATCCGGCGGAAGCGCTCGCGCCCCTCGGCAAGCGAGCGATTGATTTTCGTCGCGCTGAAGCCGGTGATCTCCCCGATCTCCACGTACGAGTAGCCGTGTGCCAGCAGCGACAGCGCCCGCAGCTCGTGCGGCTTCAGCGCCCGCAGCGCCTCGCGGCTGCGGGCAACCGCCTCCTCGCGCTCGGCGCGCTCGGGCGGGCCGTCGCTCTCGGCGGGGAGGAGGCTGACCCAGTCCTCCATCCCCGGCTCGGGCTTGAGCGCAGCCGGGCCGGCGAGGACGCGCTCCCGCTCCCGTCGGACTGCCATCGCCTCCCGCCTGACGACGGTCTGCATCCACTTGATCAGGTGCCGAGGGTCGTCGCTGGGGCCTTTGCGGAGGAGGATCTCGAGGCTGCGCTGGAGGGCTTCTTCGGCGTCGTCGTGGCAGAGCGAGAAGCGGCGGGCAGTTCGCCGCAAACTTGCCTCGTTCCGCGCATAAGTCTCCACAGCCGCCCGCTTGCGAGCCGCGTCATCTTCCACCGGTCAGATACCCCCTGCTGGTTTGGCTCCTCGCATCGGACACTGCCGGCGAGAGGTGCCGGGGAGGTATCTCTCTCCCCCCGGTTGGACGGATGCCTCAGCCGCGGAAGCCGGAAATTGCAGATCGGCTCCGAGGAATGTCCAGGCGCGTCAGGGCCGATAGGATCGCCCGGTGAGCACCTGCGTAGTCACCGGCGGCGCCGGCTTCCTCGGGTCCCACCTCTGCGAGCGGTTGCTCGAGGACGGGCACCGGGTGATCTGCATCGACAACCTCGAGACGGGGTCGCTGGAGAACATCGCCCACATCCGTGACGATCGGTTCCAGTTCCGCAACATCGACATCACGGAGAAGGTCGACATCCCCGAGGAGGTCGACTTCGTCTACCACCTCGCCTCGCCGGCGAGCCCGATCGACTACCTGCGGCTGCCGCTGCACACGCTCAAGGTCGGCTCCCACGGCACCCACCACATGCTCGGCGTCGCCAAGTTCAAGCGCGCCCGCTTCCTCATCGCCTCGACCAGCGAGGTCTACGGCGACCCGGAGGTCCACCCGCAGAAGGAGGATTACTGGGGGCACGTCAACCCGATCGGCCCGCGAGGCGTCTACGACGAGGCCAAGCGCTACGCCGAGGCGCTGACGATGGCCTACCACCGCCAGCAGGGCGTCGACACCGCGATCGTCCGCATCTTCAACACCTACGGCCCGCGGATGCGCGCCCACGACGGCCGCGCGATCCCGACCTTCCTGCGCCAGGCGCTGCAGGACCGCCCGCTGACCGTGTTTGGCAACGGCAGCCAGACCCGCAGCTTCTGCTACGTCGATGATCTGATCGACGGCATCGTCCGCCTCGCCGAATCAGACGTCCACTCGCCCGTCAACATCGGCAACCCCGACGAGTTCACCCTGCTCGAACTGGCGAAGACGGTGGTCGAGCTGACCGAATCCCGCTCGGAGATCGTCTACGAGGCGCTGCCGACCGACGACCCGAAACAGCGGCGCCCGGACATCGGCCGCGCTCGCGACCTGCTCGGCTGGGAACCGAAGATCGCCCTCAGCGAGGGCCTGCGCCGGACGATCGACCAGAGCGGCATCGAGCGCCTAGTCGGCGCCAGCGACTAGGACTTCGCGAAGCCGCAAAAACCCGGGCTGTACACGGGTTTTTGCGGTCTCACGAAAAAGGGGCGGCCCGGAGGCCGCCCCTCTCGCGATGCAGCGAGCTTGTTGCTACTGGGTCTGGGCAGTGAAGGAGAAGTCGCCCAGCGGGTTGCCGGCGGAGATATGGTCTTTCTCGACCCGTTTTTCCGCGGCCTCTTTGGCGGCTTTTCGCGCCGCCGCTTCTTCGGCTGCTTTTACGTTCGGGTCCGGGTTATTGCATTCGCTGGGGGCCGCTTCGCAGGCTTTGGCGTATGCGCCCGCTTCGTAGTAGGCCTGGTAGACCTTGACGAAGCCCTCGAGCACTTCAGCGGAGATCGGCTGCAGAACCGCCGAGGAGCTGACGCTGATGGTGCGAGCAGCCGCATCGGCGGTCACACCGGTGATGGTCAGGTCCGCGATCGAGCTGCGACCGAGGTTGCCGAGGTTGAGGCTCTCGCTCGCGTTCGATTTGGCGACGACTTCGACCGTGACGGTTTTGGCCGAGAGGTCGAGCCACATGTTGCCGAGCGTGATTTCCGTTTCCAGCGCCGTGGTCGGGCTGGTCGGGAGTTTCTGCGTCAGCAGCAGGCCACCGGCGGTCTCGACGACGCCGGCTGCGCCGCTGGGAGCGATCGTCCCCCCGGTGATCGGGAGCTCGTAGTCGCCCAGGCCTTTTTCGGTGGTGGGCGCGATTACCGAGGCGTTGGTTCCGACGTCTTTCAGCTTCAGCAGCAGTTCCTGGTCGGCTTTGAAGCTGACGTTGCCGCCCGGAAGGACGGTCACGGTCGCCGGCTGCTCTTCAGCCTTTGCCGAACCCATCTTGCGATTGCCGACGAAGGGCTTCTTGCCTTTTTTGAAGCCGAGCTTCTTGTTCAGCTTCTTGGCCGCCGCCTTGGTCAGCTTCAGCTTCTTCACCGTGAGGGCGACGCCGAAGCCGGCACGGGTGTAGCTCCACCCCGCGAGGGTTGCGAGCTTCACCTTCTTGCCCGCGACCTTGGCGAAGAGCCCTTTCTTCACGGTGTCGATGACGAGGGCCTTGACTGGAGCCTTCTTCTTGCCGTGCTTGAACTTGAGACCGCCTCCGAGCTTCAGCGTTCCGGCGCCGCTGGTCGGGTCCATTTCGCCGCTGACGACGGGGAAGGTGGCCTTCTTGCCCTTCAGCTTGGCGGGCTTGATCTTGAGGATCTTCACCCCCTGTTTCTTCAGGGTCTTCACGAAGCCGCCGTTGAGCGTGACGGTGGCCGAACCGGTTTCGACCGGGTCGGCTGCAGCAGAGGCGAAGGGAGCGAACGCCAGCAGCGCGAACAGCGCAGCTGCGAGAACCGCCAAAGGCAGTTTCGTCCCCCGAGCCATCCGTGGCTGGGTTGCTTCAGTCATGTGGTTCCTCCGATGGTGCCGCCCCCTGCTGTGCCTATAGGCGACTTACGGCGAGTTGACTTGTCTGACTTGCGTTATTCCCACTTCTCTGGCTTTTACAACCCTGCAACTGGACCGATGTTCCGGTCCTGCGTGACAGCGGCATCGGTCCTGCGGCGGCCCGCACCCGGAGCGGCCGGCTCAATATCCTCCGGGGCGATGGCGATCAGCGACAGCTCCGGCGCCCAGGAGGCGCACCGCACGATCGCGCCCGTGGTCGGCCCTGACGACGAGCGCGTCTTCACCGATTCCGGGATCGAGATCAAGCCCCTCTATGACGAGAGCGATGTCGCTCCCGGTCTCGAGGAGCGGCTCGGGGAGCCCGGGGCGCCGCCGTTCACCCGCGGCATCCACGAGGGGATGTACCGGGACCGGCTCTGGACGATGCGCCAGTACGCCGGCTTCGCCTCGCCGGAGGACACCAACGAGCGCTACCGCTACCTGATCGAGCACGGCTCGACGGGGCTCTCGATGGCCTTCGACCTGCCGACCCAGCTCGGCCGCGACTCCGACGACCCGCTTTGCCACGGCGAGGTCGGCCGCACCGGGGTGCCGATCGACACGATCGAGGACATGCGGATCTGCTTCGACCAGATCCCGCTCGACGGCGTTTCCACCTCGATGACGATCAATGCCCCGGCGGCGATCCTGCTGCTGCTCTACGAGCTGGTGGGCGAGGAGCAGGGCGTCCCAAGCGAGAAGCTCCGCGGCACCGTCCAGAACGACGTGCTGAAGGAGTACATGGCCCGCGGCAACTACATCTATCCGCCGGAGCCGACGATGCGGCTGACCACCGACATCTTCGAGTACTGCCGCGAGAACGTGCCGAAATGGAACACGATCTCGATCTCCGGATACCACATCCGCGAGAAGGGCTGCTCGGCTGTGCAGGAGGTCGCCTTCACGCTCTCCAACGCGATCGCCTACGTCGAAGCGGCGCTGGAGCGGGGCCTCAAGATCGACGAGTTCGCTCCGCGGCTGGCCTTCTTCTTTAACGGCCACAACAACGTCTTCCAGGAGATCGCCAAGTTCCGGGCGGTCCGGCGGATGTGGGCGAAGATCGTCGGCGAGCGCTTCGGGGCGGAGAACCCGAGCTCGCAGAAAATTCGCTTCCACACCCAGACCGGCGGCGTCACCCTGCAGGCCCAGCAGCCCGAGGTGAACATCATCCGCGTCGCCCTGCAGGGGTTTGCGGCGGTCTGCGGCGGCACCCAGTCGCTGCACACCAACGGTTTCGACGAGGCGCTGGCGCTGCCGACCGAGCGATCCGCCCGGATCGCCCTGCGCACCCAGCAGGTGATCGCCTACGAGTCCGGCGCCGCCGACACCGTCGACCCCTTCGCCGGCTCCTATTTCGTCGAGGGCCTGACCGACGAGATCGAAGCCCGCTCATGGGAGCTGATGGACAAGGTCGAAGAGCTCGGCGGCTCGGTCGAGGCGCTGGAGTTCATGCAGCGCGAGATCGAGGAGTCCGCCCTCAGTTATCACGAGCGCTACAAGAGCGGCCAGGACATCATCGTCGGCGTGAACAAATTCGTCACCGACCAGGTCGACGACGTCGACATCCTCAAGGTCGACCCCGAGGCCGAGCAGCGCCAGCTCGCCCGCCTCAAGGCTTTCAAGCAGAACCGCGACCAGGCCGAGGTCGCCGGCAAGCTGGAGGCCCTGCGCGATGTCGCCCGCGGCGACGGCAACCTCCTCCACCCGATCCGCGCCGCCCTCAAAGCCAACGCCTCGATCGGCGAGGTCTGCGGCGCCATGCGCGAGGTCTTCGGCGAATACAAGGGCGGCGCGTTTTTTTAAGGGGTGGGCGGCGGTTGCGTCCGCACGCCTGAGGGCGGTCAGAAGCGGCGCATCTCTGCGTCCTCAGTCGCCTGAATAGCGCTGCTATTCAGGCTCCCTGCGTCCTTGACCTGCTTGCTTCTGATCGCCCTCAGTCGCACGTCCGCTGCCCGCCGACCACCCCAGGGGTTTGAACTTTCCATCCCAATCCCTGAATAGAGGAGGAACGAGAAGAGTCCAGTTGAAGCGGGTGCCGATGATCGAGGTTTCTAGGACGCTGATGAAGTCCGAGCCGGAGCTGGCGGAGCTGATCGCGACCGTCGAGGGGGTCGAGGTGACGATGGCCGAGAAGGGCTTCGGCACCCGGGTCGAGATCCGCGCCGCCGAGGGGACCGGCCTTGCCGAGGCCGACCTCCTCGCCGTCCTCGATCGTCTCGCGGAGCCGCAGCGGCGCCCGTTCGTCTGAGCGATCCTCGCCTACGCAGTCTGCGCAGAACTCTAGACTCACATCCGCATCGTGGAATCGAGGGGTCCGCTTCGGCGGGCCCTTCGTGTGTCTGGGGGCACAGCGCTGGCGGCGTAAATAGACTTCCGCGCCCGATGCGCGAGAGAAATCCCGAAACCCACGACGAGAAGCTCGCCTACCTGCGCGAGCTGCGCGAGGCGGCGGTCCACTCGGCCTCCGAGGCGGCGGTCGAGAAGCAGCACGCGAAGGGCAAGATGACTGCCCGCGAGCGGATCGAGAAGCTGCTCGACCCCGGTTCCTTCGAGGAGCTCGACACCTTCGTCCGCCACCGCACCTACGACTTCGAGATGCAGAAAAACCGGCCCTGGGGCGACGCCGTCGTCACCGGCCACGGGACGATCGACGGCCGCACCGTCTTCGTCTTCAGCCAGGACTTCACCGTCTTCGGCGGCAGCCTCGGCGAGGTGATGTCGGAGAAGATGTGCAAGGTCATGGACCTCGCCGCCCAGGTCGGGGCGCCGGTGATCGGGATCAACGACTCCGGCGGCGCCCGGATCCAGGAGGGGGTCGTCTCGCTCGGGGCCTACGGCGACGTCTTCGTCCGCAACGTGCAGTGCTCCGGGGTGATCCCGCAGATCAGCCTGATCATGGGCCCCTGCGCCGGCGGCGCCGTCTACTCGCCGGCGATGACCGACTTCATCTTCATGGTCAAAGAGACCTCGCACATGTTCATCACCGGGCCGGAAGTGATCAAAACCGTGACCGGCGAGGAAGTCGAGTTCGAGGAGCTCGGTGGCGCGATGAGCCACAACTCGAAGTCCGGAGTCGCCCACTTCGCCTCCGAGGACGAGGAGAGCTGCCTCGAGGACGTGCGCTACCTGATGAGCTTCCTGCCCTCGAACAACCTCGAGGCGCCGCCCCGCTTCGAGCCCTCAGACGACCCGGAGCGCGAAGACACCGAGCTCGACACGCTCGTCCCCGACGACCCGCAGAAGCCCTACGACATGCGCGACGTGATCGCCCACGTCGTCGACGACGAAGAGTTCTTCGAGGTCCACGAGCACTTCGCGAAAAACATCGTCTGTGGCTTCTCCCGGCTCGACGGCTATCCGATCGGGATCGTCGGGAACCAGCCGGCATTCCTCGCCGGCGTGCTCGACATCGAGGCCTCCGAGAAGGCTGCCCGGTTCGTGCGCACCTGCGATTGCTACAACATCCCGATCCTGACCTTCACCGACGTGCCCGGCTTCCTCCCCGGCACCGACCAGGAGTGGAACGGGATCATCCGCCACGGCGCCAAGCTGCTCTACGCCTTCACCGAGGCGACGGTGCCGAAGCTCACCGTCGTCACCCGCAAGGCCTACGGCGGCGCCTACGACGTCATGAACTCCAAGCACATGCTGGCCGACTACAACGTCGCCTGGCCGACCGCCGAGGTCGCCGTCATGGGTCCCGAGGGCGCCGTCAACATCATCTACCGCAAAGACATCGCCAACTCGCCGACCCCCGACGAGCGCCGGCAGAAACTGATCGACGACTACAAGGCACACTTCGCCAACCCCTACTCGGCGGCGGAGCGCGGCTACATCGACGACGTCATCGAGCCCTGCCAGACCCGCCCGAAGCTGATCCGCGCCCTGCGGATGCTACAGACCAAGCGGGTTGATCAGCCGAAGCGCAAGCACGGCAACATCCCGCTGTAGGCACAGCGGGTAGTTGTCGTACGACAATCTCTGAACTCGTCCGGAAGTGGTGCTACCTTCTGGGGCAATGGAATTGAAGAGCGTTCCGGTCAAGAGCAATGACGTGCGGGTCCCGAAGCCCGAGCTCGGCAGCGCCTATCTGGTGGAGCGCTATAGCGCCGACAGCGTCAAGGCGGTGATCTTGCACCCGGACGACTTCGCCGAGCTGCAGGGCCGGGCGCGGCTGCTGGAGGAGGCGGCGCGGCCCGCCGGCTTCGAGCTCACCGACCTCGCCGCCAAAGCGCACGGGATCGCCGAGTCTCGCGAGGGCGAGCTGGTCGAGGACGAGGCGGCTGTCCGCAGCCTGCTCGGGCTTTGAGCATCGCCGCCGGCGAGGTGTACTGGGCCGTCGTGCCCTACACGCCACAGGCTCCCTTTCAAATCTTCGTCAAGGACAAGCGGCCGGTCGAGGTGGCGGAGGCGAAGACGATCGTGGAGGGCCTGAGGAAGGGCGGCGACGCGGAGCTGCGGTTCGTGGTCGAGGCCAAGGCAAGGCCAGTGCTCCTGCTGTCCGATCATGTGGACCCGCGCACCGGCGACCTCTTCGGCCTTCGCCTGCTTCGGCTCGCGAGCATCGACGAGGACGAGGCCCAGCACGTCCGCGAACAGCGCGACCCTGGGTTGTTCCACCTCAAAGGTGAGCGGTTCCCCGGGCTGGATGAAGAGTCGGCGGCGATGATCAGCGCGCCGATTCGCATCCACCAAAGTGCCGTCGACGCCGGAAGCCCCTTGGGTCGCCTCGATCAGAACGAGATGCGAGTCTTGGCCGAGCGCTTCGTCACCTACTGGGAGCTCGACCTCCACCAGCTCCTGATCGGAAAGATCAGGGAGCTGCTGCGCAGGCGCGAGTCCCCCTCCTAGTTCAGGGCACCGCGGTCGCCTCGGTCTCCACCCCGCCGCCGGCTCCGCGGCCGCCGGTGGCGCCGCCCTCCTCGGCACCGAGGCGGTGGGCGAGGTAGACGGGGATGATCGAGATCAGGATCACGAGGACGGCGACGGCGTTGACGATCGGGAGTTCGTGGGGGCGGAAGAGGTTGGAGTAGATCCAGATCGGCAGCGTCTGTTCGCCGGCGCCGATCGTGAAGTTGGTGACGATGATCTCGTCGAAGGAGAGGGCGAAGGCGAGCAGGCCGCCGGCGATCAGGGCGCTGCGCATGCCGGGGAAGGTGACGTAGCGGAAGGTCTGCCAGGTGTGGGCGCCGAGGTCGGCCGAGGCCTCCTCGAAGGAGCCGGAGAGGCGGCGCAGGCGGGCGACGGCGTTGTTGTAGACGATGACAATGCAGAAGGTGGCGTGGCCGACGATCACCGTGAAGAGGCTGAGCGGGACGTCGAGCACCTGGGTGAAGGTGTTGGAGATCGCGACGCCGGTGACGATCCCGGGCAGCGCGATCGGCAGGATCACCAGGAAGGAGATCGTCTCGCGACCGAAGAAGCGGTGGCGGGCGACGGCGATCGAGGCGAGGGTGCCGAGGACGAGGGCGATCGCGCTGGCGGCGATCCCGGCCTTGATCGAGGTGACGAAGGCTTCGCGCGCCGCCTCGTCCTTGAACGCCTGGCTGAACCAGTGCGTGGTGAGGCCCGGCGGCGGCCACTCGAGGATCCTGCTCGAGTTGAAGGCGTAGATCACGATCACGATCAGCGGCACGTAGATGAAGGCGAGGCCAGCCGCGACAGCGACCCGCAGCAGCCCTTGGGAGCGTCTTGAGAGCCTCATCAGACGTGCTCGAAGGCTCCCAGCCGGCGGGCGACCAGGAGGTAGGCGATCGTGACCACGATCGGGATGATCGCGAGGGCAGCGGCGAACGGCTGGTTGTTGGCGACGTTGCTGAAGATGACGTTGCCGATGAACTGGTCGTTGGAGACCAGGCGCGGCGTGATGTAGTCGCCCAGGGTCAGAGAGAAGGTGAAGATCGAGCCGGCGACAACGGCCGGGAAGCTGAGCGGCAGGATCACCCGGCGGAAGGTCGTGAAAGGGGAGGCGCCGAGATCCTCCGAGGCGCTGATCAGGGAGTTCGGGATTCGTTCCAGGCCGGCGTAGATCGGCAGGATCATGTACGGGAGCCAGAGGTAGCTCATCACCAGCCAGACGGCCGTCTGTCCGTACCCGGGCCCGCTGAGCCCGATCGGGTCGAGCGCCCAGTTGATCGCCCCGTTGGCCGAGAGCAGCGTCCGCCAGGCGTAGACCTTGACCAGGTAGCTCGACCAGAGCGGCAGCAGGATCCCGATCACCAGCAGCGCCTTGCCCCGCCGGCTCGCCACCTTTGCCATGTAGAAGGCGATCGGAAAGGCGATCACCGCATCGGTGAGCGTGACCAGCAGCGCGGTCCGGACCGTGCGCCAGACGATGTCGCGGTAGACCGGTTCGTCGACCAGCGCTTCGAAGTTCTCGAAGGTGAATTCCTTGATCGTCAGCCCGCTGAGCGGGTCTACCGACCAGAAGGCGGCGACCAGGAGCAGGGCCAGCGAGCCCAGGTAGCCGATCACCAGCCAGCCCACCGGGCCGGCCAGCAGCGCCCCTACCTGCAGACGCTCGCGGCCGTGGAAGAGGTCGGCGAGCCGATGGCCCGCCGACCTCCTTTCCGCGACCGCTTCAGATGCCATCGATCGGAAGGCTCTTTCTCAGCCTTTGATCGTCGTCCAGGCTTTGACCCAGTCGTTGTAGTCCATGCAATTTTCTTCGCCGTTGCCGCAGTCCGCCAGCGGGGTTTCCCAGTAGTAGACGCGGTTCCAGAAATCCGGTTCTTCGGCGTGGTATTCCGCGCAGAAGTTCTTGTTTTCGGTTTCCTTGCAGGCGAGTTCCTGTGCCGGCGCCTCACCGAACCATTCGGCGACTTCGGCGTTGACTTTCGGTTCGATGATCCAGTTCATCCATTCGTACATGCAGTTGGGATGTTTGGCGTCCTTGGCGATCATCCAGGTGTCCGACCAGCCGGTGGCGCCCTCCTTCGGCAGGAAGCCCTGGCTCGCCGGGCTGGCCTTGACCGGCACGCCTTCTTCCTTCAGCGCGAAGTACTGGTACTGCCAGGTGGTGCCGACCTGGACGTCGCCGCCGGCGAAGGCGGAGATCTGCTTGGCCGCTTCGGACCAGTATTCGCCGACGTTCGCCGACTGATCTTTGAGCAGGTCGATCGCCGCGTTGAACTGTTCTTCGTTCAGCTCGTAGGGATTTTCGATCCCCAGGTCGGGCTGGTGGAACTTGAGGTACATGGCGGCGTCGGCGATGTAGCTGGATTCGTCGTAGACGCTGATCTTGCCCTTGTACTTGGAGGCGACCTTCGGGTCGAACATCACGTCCCACGAGTCCGGCGCCGGCTTCACGTCGTCCCCGTTCCACATCAGCAGGTTGGCGCCGCGCCCGTGCGGGATCCCGTAGTTGACGTCTTCGAAGGTGTTGTAAGGCTGGTCCTTGAGGTCGCTGAAGACCGTCTTGTAGTTGGGAACGAGGTCGGTGTTGACCGGGGCGACGAGGCCCGCGGCGACGAGCCGGGCGGTGGCGTTGCCCGAGGCCGAGACGCCGTCGTACTGCCCGGTTTTCATCAGCTCGACCATTTCGTCGGAGGTGCCGGCTTCCTTGTTGTTGACCTTGCAGCCGGTTTTCTGTTCGAACGGTTTGCTCCAGCCGGGTTCGACGTAGCCGGCCCAGGAGATCAGCGAGACTTCGCCCTCTCCTTTGCCGAGCTTCTGCAGTGCTTCGCTGCTGCTGCCACCGCCGGTGGTGTCGTCGCTACCGCCGCCGCAGCCGGCGAGCGCGAGCATGAACACGACCAGGCCGGCAACGACGAGCCACGCCGTACGGGCGGGGTTGCCATCCCTTCTCCTCATGATGGTGCTACCTCCTGTTTGGTGGACTTCCCGCCGACGGCGGCCGCGTGCTCCGGCCGCCATCCGACTAGGACCTGGTTTCCCTGCCCTGGCAACGCGCCAGAGGACGCGCTCTCCACGTTCTGTCTGACGAGCTGGAGCTTCTCCCCGGTGTCCAGCTGAACCGTGAAGCGGGTGACGGAGCCTGCGTAGCCGACGTCGACGATGCGGCCGCTCTCCGTGTGAAGGCCGTCGGTCGCAGCGCCCGGCTCGAGCAGCTCGATCTTCTCCGGGCGGATCGTGATCCGCTCGCCGTCGCGCTCGAGCAGGTTGGAGACGCCGACGAAGCCGGCGACGAACTCGTTCGCCGGGCGCTCGTAGAGCTCCAGCGGCGACGCCACCTGCTCGATCCGGCCGCCGTTGAAGACGGCGATGCGGTCGCTCATCGTCAGCGCCTCGTCCTGGTCGTGGGTGACGTAGACGAAGGTGATCCCGACCTCGCCCTGGATCGTCTTCAGCTCCGTCTGCATCTCCTCGCGCAGCTTCAGGTCCAGCGCCCCCAGCGGCTCGTCGAGCAGCAACACCTTGGGCCGGTTGACGATCGCCCGCGCCAGCGCGACCCGCTGGCGCTGGCCGCCGGAGAGCTCGCCCGGCTTGCGGTCGGCGTAGCCGGGCAGGCGGACCATCTCCAGCGCCTCGTCGCGCCGCTGCGCCCGCTCGGACCTGCCGACTCCGGCGACCCTCATCCCGTAGGCGACGTTTTCGCCGACGCTCATGTGCGGGAAGAGCGCATAGTCCTGGAAGACCGTGTTGACCGCCCGGTCGTACGGCGGCACCCGGCTGACGTCCTCGCCCGCCAGCTCGACCGTCCCCTCGCTCGGGTCCTCGAACCCGGCGATCATCCGCAGCGTCGTCGTCTTGCCCGAGCCCGACGGCCCCAGCATCGTGAAGAACTCCCCCGGGGCGATCTCCAGATCAATCCCCGCGACCGCCGCCACCTCCCCGTAATACTTGGTGAGGCCGGAAAGACGAATGTCAGCAGCTGCAGCGTCTATACCGTGACGTTATCCGCGCAGGTGCGGATTGCAAGAACAAAGTGGACGGCTCGTCTTAGCCGGACTGGAGTACGGACGCTCGGGCGTGGGGGAGGGAGCCGGTGGGGGTCCCGGCGAGCACTTCCGCCGCGTGGGATCGCCTAGGGCTGACGCCTCAGCGCTCCTCCCGGTGGAGGTGCTCCGAGCAGGGGTACCCGACCCCCTCCCCGACCAGCAGCCTTAGCTAATAACCGGTCGGGTGCCGCGCGGTGAAGCCGACGTTGTCGCGCAGGTCTTCGTGCCACCGGGGGCCGGTTTCGCCGCCGCTGTCGCCGGAGGTGTCCCAGCGGAAGCCGGCGATCACCGCGTAGGCGTGGCCGCCGTTGGCGTAGACGGTGATCCAGCGGCCTTCGCCTTCTTCTCCCCACTTCGTCATCGGGCCGGAGGGAAGGGGGCTTTCGAGGAATTTGCCGCCGTGGAGGGCGAAGGAGACGGAGCCGGAGCAGTCGTAGCCGCGGTCCCACCAGCGGGCGTGGCCGCCGCCCCAGATGTACGGTTTGGTGCGGATTTTGTTCGCCGCGGCGATCACCCGTTTGACCCGGGCGGGGGCGCTCTTCGGCGGGATCAGCGTCCCGTTCGGCAGCAGGTGCGCCTTCGCGGTGGGGGTGCAGAGGTCTTCGCCGGCCGAGAGGCCGCCGGTCGTGCAGCGCGCGGAGGCGCCTGACGGTGCGATTAAGACGGCGGCGATCAGGGTAACGACAAGCGCAAGCCCAGCCAACCTGAAGTTGTGACGCAAACCGATTCTCCTTCGTCGGCCTACGGGGTTAGCTGTCGGGCTGGCGCGAAAGGAGCTTGCGCCCCCACCTTGGACTTGGCGGGTTAGCCCCGGAAACTTGGTTCCCCCGCTCCCCATGCGCCCTATGCGCTGAGGATTCGGCGTTCCGGTTATCGAACGCGGGCAGTGTAGACGATTACACGGCGCCATGACTCACAAAACGCAAATATTTAGATAAAGATCCCGGTCCCATCGGGGATCTGTTCGACGCCTCCGCTGGTAGCTTGCGCCCTGGGATGAACCTTTCGGGCCGCAAAGCGCTCCTCACCGGGGCAACGGGAGGCCTGGGACGGGCGATCGCGACAGCGATGGCCGAGCGCGGTGCGGTGCTCACGCTCAGCGCCCGCAACCGCGAGGCTTTGGAGCAGATGGCCTCGGAGCTTCCCGGCAGCGGGCACGGCGTCCTTCCCGCCGACCTTGCCGAGCCCGGCGCCGCCGAGCGGCTCGCCGCCGAAGCCGCCGGGACCGAGATCCTCATCGCCAACGCCGGCCTTCCCGGCGCCGGCAAGCTGGACGAGTTCAGCTCCGAGGAGGTCAGGCGCGCGCTCCGGGTAAACCTCGAGGCGCCGATGCTGATGGCCCGCGCGCTCTATCCGCCAATGCTCGAGGCAGGCTCGGGCCACCTCGTCTTCGTCGCCTCCCTTTCGGGCAAGGCCGCCAGCCCGCGCAGCTCGATCTACAACGCGACCAAGTTCGGCCTCCGCGGCTTCGCCCTCGGCCTCCGCAGCGACCTCAACCCCCGCGGCGTCGGCGTCTCGATCGTCTCCCCGGGCTTCATCCGCGAAGCCGGCATGTTCGCCGACGCAGGATCGAAGCCGCCGCCAGGGATGGGCACCTCCACCCCCAAAGAGGTAGGCGCCGCCACGGTCAAGGCAATAGAGCGCAACAAGGTCGAGGTGACCATCGCCCCACTCCAACAACGAGCGGGAGCCCACCTAGCCCTGATCAGCCCCTCCCTGAGCGTCCGAGCCCAATCCGGCTCAGCGGGTCAAAGGGCAGCTGAGTCGATAGCCGCCGGTCACAGCTCCGACAAGCGCTGAACCAGCGAGCCGGACCTCTCTCGAACGGGCGGATACTCAAAACGGCGGCCTAATTAGGCCGCCGTTTGTCCGGGCGAGAGAGGTCCGGCTCGCCCCCACCTTCGTTTTCCTAGGATGAACCCGTGACCTCCAATTCCTTCGGCGCCCGATCCACCCTCCAGGTCAGCGGCAGAGAGTTCGAGATCTTCCGCCTCGATGCTCTCCAAGACCGCTTCGACGTAACCCGCCTCCCCTACTCGATCAAGGTCCTCCTGGAGAACGTCCTCCGCCTGGAGGACGGCACCTCGGTGACCGCCGCCGACGTCGAAGCGATCGCCTCCTGGGACGCCGCCGCCGAGCCGAGCGCCGAGATCCCCTTCCAGCCCGCGCGCGTGCTCATGCAGGACTTCACCGGCGTCCCTGCAGTGGTCGATTTGGCGGCGATGCGCGACGCGATGGAGGAGATCGGCGGGAACCCGGCGGCGATCAACCCGCTGGTCGACGTCGACCTGGTGATCGACCACTCGGTCCAGGTCGATGCCTTCGGCAACGAGCGGGCCTTCGCGGTCAACGCCGAGCACGACTTCGAGCGCAACCGCGAGCGCTACTCGTTCCTCAAGTGGGGCCAGCAGTCCTTCGACAACTTCCGCGTCGTCCCGCCGGCCACCGGGATCTGCCACCAGGTCAATCTCGAGTACCTATCCCAGGTCGTCTACAGCCGCGAGAACGGGGGCGCCATGCAGGCTTATCCCGACACCCTGGTCGGGACCGACTCCCACACGACGATGGTCAACGGCCTCGGCGTCCTCGGCTGGGGGGTCGGCGGGATCGAGGCCGAGGCCGCGATGCTGGGCCAGCCGATCTCGATGCTGCTGCCGCAGGTCGTCGGCTTCAAGCTCTCCGGCGAGCTGCCGGAGGGGGCGACCGCGACCGACCTCGTCCTCACCGTCACCGAGATGCTGCGCGAGCGCGGCGTCGTCTCCAAGTTCGTCGAGTTCTTCGGGCCGGGCCTGCCGACCCTGGGTCTCGCCGATCGCGCCACCCTCGGCAACATGTCCCCGGAGTTCGGCTCGACCTGCGCGATCTTTCCGGTCGACGCCGAGACCCTCCGCTACCTCGACCTCACCGGCCGCCCGACGGAGACGATCGAGCTGGTCGACGCCTACGCCCGCGAGCAGGGGATGTTCCATGACAAGTCCATCCCCGACCCGGCCTTCTCCGACCTCCTCCAGCTCGACCTCGGCGACGTCGAACCGAGCCTGGCCGGCCCGAAGCGCCCGCAAGACCGGGTGTCGCTGGCGCAGGCGAAGGAGGCCTTCCTCGAGGCGATGGGGGAGTTCGACCCCGACGCCGCCGAGCAGCTGGGCAACGGCCGCGACGAGGCGATCGAAGAGTCGTTCCCGGCTTCTGACCCGCCCGCCGAGGATCACGACGACGAGAACGGCAAGCCGCGGCAGGCCGTCAGCGCTACCGCGACGGTCCCGAAGCGGACCGACGATGCGATCGAGGTAACGCTCGCCGACGGGACCGGAGTGGAGCTCGATCACGGCTGCGTCGTGATCGCCGCGATCACGAGTTGCACCAACACCTCCAACCCGAGCGTGATGGTGGGCGCCGGCCTGCTCGCCCGCAACGCCGTCGAACGCGGCCTGCAGCGCAAGCCCTGGGTGAAGACCTCGCTCGCCCCGGGTTCCACCGTCGTCACCGACTACCTCGAGCGCGCCGGCCTGACTCGGTACCTCGACGCCCTTCAGTTCAACCTCGTCGGCTACGGCTGCACGACCTGCATCGGCAACTCCGGCCCGCTGGCGCCGGAGATCTCCGAGGCGATCGCCGCCAGGGACCTCGCCGTCTGCTCGGTTCTCTCCGGCAACCGCAACTTCGAGGGGCGGATCAACCAGGACGTGAAGGCGAACTACCTGGCGAGCCCGCCGCTGGTGGTTGCCTATGCCCTCGCCGGTCGGATGGACATCGACCTCGCCACCGAGCCGCTCGGGGAGGATCAGGATGGAGCGCCCGTATTTCTGCGCGACCTCTGGCCTGACGCGGAGGAGATCAAGCAGGTCGTCGGGGACGCCGTGCAGTCGGAGATGTTCAAGCGCAACTACGCCGAGGTCTTCTCCGGCGACGAGATGTGGAACGCCGTTGACGTTCCCTCCGGCGACCGTTACACCTGGCCGGAGTCCACGTACGTGCGGCGGCCGAGCTTCTTCGAAGCGATGCCGGCCGAGGCCCCGGGTGTCTCCCCGATCACCGGCGCTCGCGCCCTCGCCCTGCTCGGCGACTCGATCACCACCGACCACATCTCGCCCGCCGGCGCGATCAAACGGGACAGCCCCGCCGGCCGCTGGCTGATGGGGGAGGGGGTCGAGGTCAGCGACTTCAACTCCTACGGTTCGCGGCGCGGCAATCACGAGGTGATGATCCGCGGCACCTTCGCCAACATCCGCCTCCGCAACCAGCTCGTCGACCGCGCCGGCGGCTACACCCGCCACTTTCCCGACGGGGAGGAGACGACGATTTACGACGCCGCAACGCAGTACGCAGGCGAAAACGTGCCACTTGTCGTCCTAGCCGGGAAGGAGTACGGCTCCGGCTCCTCGCGCGACTGGGCGGCGAAGGGGACCAAACTGCTCGGCGTGCGGGCGGTGATCGCCGAGAGCTACGAGCGCATCCACCGCTCCAACCTGATCGGGATGGGAGTGCTGCCGCTGCAGTTCGCGGCGGGGGAGAACGTCGCGTCACTCGGCCTGACCGGCGCCGAGAGCTTCGACGTCGGCGACCTCGAAAACGGCCAGGCGAAGACCGTCACCGTCACCGCCCGCAGCGACGACGGGGGTGAAAGAACCTTCAAGGCAACGGTCCGTCTGGACACCCCGAACGAGGTCACCTACTTCATAAACGGCGGTATCCTCCAGGCCGTGCTGCGCAAGCTCAAAGGGTAGGCGCAGCGGGGGCCGCGGGAGGCAGGGGGGTCCGCGCGACCCTCACTGCACCTGCGCGTCGGTAGCCAGGGAGGGATGCCGACGCGGCCGTTCCCCCTGGCGGGACTGCCCTGAGGAACAGTCAGCGTTTAGCTATACAGGGTGGGTCAGTCCCGGTCAAGCGGAATCAAGCGCTTTGGGGCGATTCCCCAGCCCTTGCGTTCGATCAGCTCGATTCCGATTACGCTGCCGACCGGGCCGACCGGGGTGAGGGTCGCGGCGAGCAGGGTATAAGGCGCCTCCTTGCGGATGCAGGCGACCCAGATCAGCACGCAGAGGGCGATGAAGCCGAGCCCGTGAGCCCAGCCGAACAGCATCGTCTCGGTTTCGAACCCGGGCAGCAGCCAGAAGGCGATCAGCCCGGCGAAGATCGCCAGCTCCACCCAGGAGAGGCGCTTGACCCAGACGAAGAGCTCGCCCGGGACGGGCTTTTCGAACGGCTTGCGCGCCACCGGATCAGGTTCCAGGCGTCAGCGCGGTGAGGACGATCCGCTCCTGCTCGCGCGAGTGGGCGCCGGAGTAACCCTCGCCCGGGCTTGCCCGGCCCTGGCGACCGATGTAGGTGAGGGCGACGCCCTCGGGCAGGATGTCGGGCATCCGCCGCGACATCACCTTCCAGGCGCCCATGTTGCGCGGCTCCTCCTGGACCCAGGCAATCTCCTTCAGGTTCGGGTAGGACCCGATTACCCGCTCCAGTTGTTCCTTCGCAAAGGGGTAGAGGACCTCGACCCGGGCGATGGCGACGTTCTCGGCTGCCTGACGCCGCTCGTTGTCATCCATGTCGAAGTAGACCTTGCCGGTGCACAGCACCAGTCGTTCGACCTTCTCCCGGCGCTCGGCGGCGGTGGGGTCGTCGAGGATGAATCGCAGTTCTCCGTCGGTCAGTTCCTCAAGCGTGGTGGCGGCCCGCTCCAGTCGCAGCAGTCCCTTCGGGGTGAAGACGATCAGTGGCCGCGGCTTCTTGATCAGCGCCTGGCGGCGCAGCAGGTGGAAGTACTGGGCGGCGGTGGTCGGGTTGGCGATGCGGATGTTGCCCTCGGCGCCGAGCGCGAGGAAGCGCTCGATGCGGGCGCTGGAGTGCTCCGGGCCCGAGCCCTCGTACCCGTGGGGCAGCAGCAGGGTGAGGCGGCTGGTCTGGCCCCACTTCGACTCGCCGGAGACGATGAAGCTGTCGATGATCACCTGGCCGGCGTTGGCGAAGTCGCCGAACTGGGCCTCCCAGAGGACCAGCGCGCTCGGGCTGGCAGCCGAGTAGCCGTACTCGAAGCCGAGGCAGGCGGTCTCCGAGAGCGGGCTGTTGTAGAGCTCGAAGGGAGCGGAGGCGTCCTCGAGGTTCTGCATCGGCGTGTACTTCAGCCCGGTGTTCTCGTCGTGGAGGACGAGGTGGCGGTGGGAGAAGGTGCCGCGCTCGGTGTCCTGGCCGGTGAGGCGGATGTGGACACCCTCGGTCAGCAGCGACCCGAAGGCGAGCGCCTCGGCCTGGCCGAAGTCGATCCCGCCGTGCTCCAGCGCCTCGGTCCGCCGCGAGAGCGGGCGGCGCAGCTTGCGGTGCACGTTGAAGCCCTCGGGGGTCTTCAGCAGCGCCTCGTTGATCGCCCGCAGCTTCTCCGCGGGGACCGCGGTATGGACGGGCGGGCTGGCGGTACGGTCGAGCAGTTCGCCGGTCTGGGTGGTGGCGCCGGTGACGGTCGGGTCCTCGTACTCGCCCGCCTCCATCTTCTGCCTCAGCGCCTTCAGCGCGGCCGACATCTCGCTGTGGCGCTCGTCGGAGACTCCTCCGACCTCCTCGGCTGAAACCGTCCCCTCTTCGATCAGCTTCTCCGAGTAGATCTCCGAGACAGGGGGGTGCGACTTGATCTTCGCCGCCATCGTCGGCTGCGTGTAGGCGGGCTCGTCGGTCTCGTTGTGGCCGAAGCGGCGGTAGCCGATCACGTCGATGACAACGTCGCGGCACCAGCGCTCGCGGTAGGCCATCGCCAGCCGCACGGCGCCGACGCAGGCTTCGACGTCGTCGGCGTTGACGTGGATGATCGGGACGTTGAACCCCTTCGCCATGTCGGCTGCGTAGGGGGTGGAGCGGGCCTCTCCGGGGTCGGTGGTGAAGCCGACCTGGTTGTTCTGGATCACGTGGATCGTGCCGCCGGTCGTGTAGCCCGGCAGCGACTGCAGGTTGAGCGTCTCGGCGACCACGCCCTGCGCCGGGAAGGCGGCGTCGCCGTGCAGCAGCACCGGGACCGCCCGCTTGAACTCGTGAGTCAGCTCCGGGCCCTCGAAGTCCTGCTGGAGGAAGCGGGTGCCGCCGGTGACGACCGGGTCGACGAACTCGAGGTGGCTCGGGTTGGGGTAGAGGCGGACGGAGATCTTCTCGCCGTCGGCGGTCTCGTAGACCCCGCGGTGGCCGTAGTGGTACTTGACGTCGCCGGTGCCGCCGTGGGGGATCGCCGCGACCGCCTTGACCGCGTCGATCTGCTTCGAGCCCTCGAACTCGGCGAGGATCGACTCGACCGGGCGGCCGAGGTTGTGGGCGAGAACGCTGAGGCGGCCGCGGTGGGCCATCCCGAACACGACCTCCTCGGCGCCTGCGCGCTGGGAGAGGTTGACGACTTCGTCGAGCATCGGCACGACAACGTCGAGCCCCTCGATTGAGAACATCTTCTGGCCCAAATACGCTTTCTCGAGGAAGCGCTCGAACTGGAAGACGTCGATCAGCCGGTTCAGCAGGCGTTTTTTCTCCTCGTCGGTGAGCGGCTGGCGGTGCGCCCCGGTCTCGATCATCTCCCGCAGCCAGATCCGCTGCTGGTGTGAGGAGAGGTGCTCGACCTGGTAGCCGATCGTGCCGCAGTAGGCGTCGCGCATCCGCGGCAGCGCCTCGAGCAGGGTTTCGCCGGGGACGCCGATGCGGAGGATCGAGGCGGGGATCCGCTCCATCAGCTCCGGAGTGAGGTTGACGTTCTCGGGCTGCAGCGCCGGGTCGCCCTTCGGCTCGGAACCGAGCGGGTCGAGTTGCGCTGCCAGGTGACCGTGGGTGCGGTAGGCCTTCAGCAGCGAGGTCGCGGCCTGGACCGCCTGCAGCAGCTCTTCGTCGATCTGGCCGGGGGCGGCGGTCACCTCGGCAGCCGGTGCGGCCGCGGTCAGCGGCGGCGCAGAGGCGGAGGCGGGATGGGCGGTGCTGACGACCGAGGCCTCGAAGCCGAGGTCCCTGGCGACCTCCTCGTAGAACTCGTCCTCGCCCTGCAGCAGTTCCTCGATCCGGCGCAGGAAGGCGCCCGACTCGGCCCCCTGGATCACCCGGTGGTCGTAGGTGGAGGTCAGCGTCATCACCTTCGAAACGCCGAGCTGCTTCAGCCGTTCCGGCGAGGCGTGCTTCCACTCCGGCGGGTAGGCGATCGAGCCGGTGGCGATGATCGCGCTCTGGCCGGAGAGCAGCCGCGGCACCGAGGCCATCGTCCCGATCCCGCCGGGGTTGGTGAGGGAGATGTTGGTTCCCTGGAAGTCGTCGGCGGAGAGCTTGTTCTCCCGCGTCCTCGCGATCAGCTCTTCGTAGTTGGAGTGGAAGCCGGTGAAGTCGAGCTCGTCGGCGTTCTTGATCGCCGGGACCATGAGGCTGTGGGAGCCGTCTTTTTTCACCACGTCGACGGCGATCCCTAGGTTGACCGGGCCGCCCTCGATCGCGAACGGCTTGCCGTCTTCCGCAGCGAAGACGCGCACCATCACCGGGAACTCCCTGGTCGCCCGGACGATCGCCCAGGCGACGAGGTGGGTGAAGGAAACCTTCAGCCCCCGCTCCTTCAGCACCGAGTTGATCGCTTTCCGTTTCGCATCCAGCACGTCCACCGCAATCGTCCGGAACGACGTCGCAGTTGGGACCTCCTTGCTCTGGTCCATCGCCTGCGCGAGCATCGCCGCCGCCCCCCGCAGCTGCTTCGTCTCGCCCTTGGCGGGCGCAGTGGCGCTGGCGCCGTTCCCGCCCCCGTTCCCGTGAGCCAGAACGTCCTCTTTGGTCACCTTTGACCCTGGTCCCGACCCACTAACCGAAGCAAGATCGACGCCGGTAGCTTCAGCAACCCTCCGCGCCATCGGCGTTGCACGGACATCAGCCGCTCCGTTGCCTGACCCACCGTTTGAGGTTCCGGTTTTTTCAGACGTATCTCCCGCGGGTGGCGACGATTCCGAGGACTCTCCCGCTAGGGAGAGCCCGGGATCGGAGACAGGACCCGCGGGCCTACCGCTCTGTCCCTCGCCGTCCCCTCCGCCGGCTTCCATCTCCGCAAGCGGCGCCCCGACAGCCACCTCGTCGTCCACCTGCGCAATCAGCTTGGTGATCACCCCGTCCATCGGCGCCGGCACCTCGGCGTCGACCTTGTCGGTCGAGACCTCGACGATCGTGTCGCCCTCGCTGACCGTGTCGCCCTCGGCCACGTGCCACTCGAGGACGATCCCCTCGGTCACCGACTCGCCCATCTCGGGCATCGTGATCTGGACGGTGGCCGTCTCTGGCATCTCTGGCTTCAGTCTAGGGGAGCGGGTTTACCGGAGCCGTCATCGAGATACCCTGGTACCCGATGAGCTACTTCGTCACCGGGGCGACCGGATTCATCGGTCGCAATCTCGTCCAGAAACTGCTCCAGCGCGAGGGCACGATCTACGCCCTGGTGCGGGCCGGGTCCCGTGGCCGCCTCGAGGAGCTGCGGACCAGCTTCGGCGCCGACGGGGCGCGGATCGTCCCAATAACCGGCGACCTCTCCCAGCCGGGGCTCGGCGTCTCCGAGGAGGACCTGCTGACGATGCGGGGCGAGGTCGACCACTTCTTCCACCTCGCCGCGATCTACGACCTGACCGCCGACGCGGAGGCACAGGAGGTGGCGAACGTCGAGGGGACGCGGCACGCGATCGAGCTCGCCGGCGCGCTCGAGGCCGGCTGCTTCCACCAGGTCAGCTCGATCGCCGCCGCCGGCCTCTACAAGGGCGCCTGGACCGAGGACATGTTCGACGAGGCCGAACGGCTCGACAACAACCCGTACTTTCGGACCAAGCACGAGTCCGAGCGGCTGGTCCGCGACGAGTGCCGGCGGCCCTGGCGGGTTTACCGGCCGGGGATCGTGGTCGGCGACTCGCGGACGGGTGAGATCGACAAGATCGACGGCCCCTACTTCATGTTCAAGAGCCTGCAGCGGCTGCGCCGGGTGGCGCCGTCGTGGCTGCCGTTCGTCGGGGTCGAAGGCGGCGAGATCAACATCGTCCCGGTCGACTACGTCGCCGCGGCGATCGACTACCTCGCCCACAAGCCGCGGCTGAACGGGCGCGCCTTCCACCTCACCGATTCCAACCCGCACACGGCCGGTGAGGTGATGAACATCTTCGCCAAGGCTGCCGACGCGCCGCAGATGGCGGTCCGGCTCGACAGCGATGTGACCGAGCCGGCGACCGGAGCGGTGCGGACGGCGCTGAAGCTGTTCCCGCCCGCGCGGCGGGCGGCGAAGGTGGCGCTCGACCAGCTCGGCCTCCCGGCCGAGGTCCTCGGCTACGTCGACTACCCGACTACCTTCGACTCGACCAAAACCCGGAAAGCGCTGAAAGGCTCCGGCATCGAGGTGCCGCCGCTGGAGTCCTACGCGAACCGGGTCTGGGACTACTGGGAGCGCAACCTCGATCCCGACCTCTTCAAGGATCGCTCCCTCTCGGCGGCGGTGCGGGGGAAAGTCGTGCTTATCACCGGCGCTTCATCGGGGATCGGCAGAGCGACCGCGGTCAAGGTCGCCGACGCCGGCGCCACGGTGCTACTGGTTGCCCGCTCGCTCGACAAGTTGGAGGCGACCAAAGAGGAGATCGTCGCCGCGGGCGGCACCGCCCACATCCACCAGTGCGATCTCTCCGACATCGAGGACATCGAGCGGATGGCGGAGGAGGTGCTGACCTACCACGGCCACGTCGACATCCTGGTTAATAACGCTGGGCGTTCGATCCGCCGTTCGATCGCCCTCTCCTACGACCGCTACCACGACTTCGAGCGCACGATCCAGCTCAACTACCTCGGCGCGGTGCGGCTGATCCTGGCCCTGCTGCCGGCGATGCGCGGCCGCAAGCAGGGCCACATCATCAACATCAGCTCAATCGGGACGCAGACCAACCCGCCGCGCTTCTCCGCCTACGTAGCCAGCAAGGCGGCGCTGGACGCGTTCAGCCGGGTGATCGCCTCCGAGGTGGTCGACGACAACGTCCACCTGACGACGATCAACATGCCGCTGGTGCGGACGCCGATGATCGCGCCGACGCGGATGTACGACATGTTCCCGGCGATTACGCCCGAGGAGGCGGCGGAGATGATCGCCAAGGCGATGATCCGGCGGCCGAAGAAGGTGGCGACCCGGCTCGGCAACTTCGGCGAGCTGATGTACGCGGTGGCGCCGAAAGCCAGCGACTCGATCCTCAATACGGCTTACAAGTTGTTTCCGGATTCGCAGGCGGCCAAGGGGAAGAAAGAGGAGGCTCGGGACAAGCCGCCTTCGACCGAGGCCGTTGCTTTTGCGCACTTGATGAAAGGCGTTCACTGGTAGCTAAGCAGGGCGTCACTGGTTCGGTAGGCGGTATCTCGTCCCTCTTCTCTGTCCAATCTGCTCAAGACGACCTTCATTGACCAGGCTGCCGAGGATGTCACGGGTCTTCCACCTATCTAGTCCGGTGGCCTCTCGAACTTCAGAATTTGAAATTGGTCCTTCCGCGGCAAGATTCTCTACGAGATCAGCGAGTTCAGCGGGTCCTAGGCGTAGTCCCGCTGGCGGCTCCAGGCTTCCGCTGAGATGGTAAGTAGCCCCCCCTCGTTCTCCTTGCTGTTCTAGGAATCCAGCATCTCTGAGGCGTTGCAGCACTGCGCGAGCTCCCGCTCTGTCCTTTTGAAGAATTTCTCTTGCCTTGGAGTTAGTGAGAGTCTCTCCTCGCGCCGCATGGACGAGGACTAATCGATCTGGTCCCTCCAGGCTTCCACGCCGCTCCAGCTCTCGGATCCAGGCCCGCTCGGCGGGCGCAACAGCACTCCGCACCGGGAGGGTGACAACCACCTCGTGTCCGTGATCCTCGAACTTCGGCGGGTCGAGCATCTCCTCGAGCATGGTGTCCTCCATCACGTCGATTCCTCGCCCAGCATCCTCAGCGAGCCCGAAGAACCGCAGCGCTTTGATCATGTTCAAGTTGCGAGGGGCGCTTGCTTCACGAATGTTGTCGACCGTGACTGGCTCTGGAAGTCCACCGGGGGAGAGGATCCGGACGGAGGACGGCCGGATCTCGATGCGGACGGGGGTGCGGTTCAGCTCATAGCTACGGTGCGCAAGTGCATTTGCAATCGCCTCGCGGATGACCACGGCTGGCAGCCTGGGCAAGTCGTATCGTCGTACCCCGAGAACTACGAGCTCGGTGCCAAGTTCTTCCGTTAGGCGTTGGACGGTAGCTTTCAGTTGAAGGGGGAGGGGTCCCCGCACCTCCACGCGCAGGTCGTAGTCAACGGACTGGTCGTCCCTATAGCGCAAGATCTCGACGTAGCTTTTGCCAAGTACCTCGGCGGGATCTTGCATCAGATAAGTCGCTCCAGCGACCGTTAGATCGTTTTCAACCAAGAACCCGTTTCTCGGAGACGCTCCTCCCGGGAATCCACATCCCAAGAAAAGGCTTCGGTGAACTCAGAAAGAAGCTCCGGATCGGCGCTGGCCAATGGCGCAATTTGGGTCAGCTCGTAGCGCGTTGAGGATCTCTGATTGATGAAATGCTGAAGCTCTGCTCCAAAAAGCGCTTCATCCCGGGTCCCTTTCCGTATGCGTACGATGCCGCTGGACATCTGGCTAAATCCCTCTCGCCGTCGGGCAATCGAGATGGCGACCAGTGGCCGATCATCGACCGCGAACCTGTGCACTGAATAACGCCCAGGATCATGGATGTCCCGGAGGATCTGGTGAATCGAGTCCAGGTCCCTGCATCGAGCTCTCGACCCACAACCTTTCCGTCATCCGCTACCCCGATGAGGATCACGCCGCCCTGGGAATTTGAAAAAGCGACAATGCTCTCTTGAAGCGGCTCCCGGCTCAAGCCGGTCTTGAACTCGATGAACTGGTTCTCGCCTGGAAACTCCTGCCGGAAGTCGTGGAGCTCCATTCCTAGCGGCAGTTCCGGCCGCTAGGGGTGAAATGGGGGATATGAGGACTTTGCATCTGCCATGAGAATCCGAATACAAGTCTCTCATATCTTCCATAACTCGCTCCACCCACATGGATCGGTTTGGCCTCGTGGCTGAGCGCAGGCTCAAGCACTGGGGGTGGGGGTATGACGACCAGACGCCTTCGGTGACGCAGCTGAGGGAGGCTGGGGAAGGGATCCGGGCGCGGTTTGGGTTCGGGGGTGAGGTTGAGAAGCCTGTGCCGCTGGAGGAGGTGCAGCTTCGGAGGTCGCGGTTGAAGAAGCCGAGTGGGTTTGGGGATCTGTTCTCCGATGACCACTACGACCGCACCGCGCATGCTCTGGGGAAGGCTTACCGGGATGTGGTGCGGGGGTTCTATGGGCGGTTTGAGAATCCGCCGGATCTTGTTGCGTTTCCGAAGGACGAGTCGGAGATCGAGGTGGTGCTGGGGTGGGCGGAGGCCGAGGGGGCGGCGGTTGTTCCGTTCGGTGGAGGGACGAGCGTGGTCGGTGGGGTCGAGCCGCGGGTGGGGGAGCGGGCGGTGGTTTCGTTGGACCTGCGGCGGTTGGATCGGGTGCTGGAGGTCGACCCGGTGTCGCTGGCGGCGCGGATCCAGGCCGGGGCGCTCGGGCCGGGGTTGGAGGACCAGTTGCGCGAGCACGGATTGACGCTGCGGCACTTCCCGCAGTCGTTCGAGTACTCGACCCTGGGTGGCTGGATCGCGACCCGGGCGGGCGGCCATTTCGCAACGGGAGAGACCCACGTCGACGACCTGGTCGAGTCGGTGCGGGCGATCACGCCGCGCGGGACCTGGGAGAGCCGACGACTGCCAGGGTCGGGTGCAGGCCCCTCGCCCGACCGGCTGCTGATCGGCTCGGAGGGGATCCTCGGCGTGATCGCCGAGGCCTGGGTGCGGGTGCGCCCGCGGCCGCAGTTCAAGGCCTCGGTGGGGGTGTCCTTCGAGGACTTCGGCGCCGCCGTCGAGGCGGTCCGCGAGATCGCCCAGTCCGGCCTCCGTCCCTCGAACTGCCGCCTCCTAGACGCCGACGAGGCGGGCCTCACCGGCGCTGGCGACGGCAGCAGCCACCTCCTGCTCCTAGGCTTCGAGTCCGCCCACCTCCCCGTAGACGCCCCGATGGCCGAGGCGCTGCAGATAGCCGAAGCGCACCGCGGCACCCCCTCCGCCCCCCGAACCTCGCCGACGGGCCGAAAAGACCGATCCCTTGGGCCGACGGGCCGAAATGTCCCGCCGGGTCAGTCGAATCGGCCCGTCGGCGGAGCGGGTGCGACTGATCGGCCCGTCGATACGTGGCGCGGGGCGTTTCTGCTGGCGCCGTACCTGCGGGACACCTTCGTCGCCTGCGGGGTGCTCTCGGAGACCTTCGAGACGGCGATCACCTGGGACCGCTTCGAGGAGTTCCAGGCGACGGTGATGGAGACGGCGCGGCGGGCGACCGCGGAGGCCTGCGGCGTTCCGGCTGACGGACCCGGCTCGCCGCGGGTCAGCTGCCGCCTTACCCACGTCTACCCCGACGGCGCCGCCCCCTACTTCACCGTCCTCGCCCCCGCGATCCGCGGCGGCGAGGTCGAGCAGTGGGACGAGATCAAGGCCGCCGTCTCCGAGGCGCTGATCGACGCCGGCGGCACGATCACCCACCACCACGCCGTCGGCCGCGACCACCGCCCCTGGTACGACCGCCAGCGCCCGGCCCCCTTCGCCGCCGCCCTCCGCGCTGCCAAGGCCGAGCTCGACCCGGCGGGCATGCTGAACCCTGGCGTGCTGGTCGACCCGTTGTGACTATGGCGCCGCCGCTCGGCGCTACCCTGTCGCGACTCGCATTCCCGGTTGGGTGGCCGATCTCGGCGGCTCAGCCGCCTCGCTTCGATGGAAACGATCACCTCCGAACAGCCCACCGTGCCGGCTGAGCCGAACCGCTCCCACGAGCCCGAGACCGGGAAGGTCGAGCCGCGGCGCTCACCGCTGCAGGCGGCGATCAAGACCGGGCGGCCGAAAGAGTGGGTCAAAAACGTCTTCGTCTTCGCCGGGCTCCTCTTCTCCGGCAAGTTCAACCAGTCGCACGCGCTCGTCGAGGCGCTGATCACCTTCGTCGCCTTCTGCATGGTCTCCAGCGCCGGCTACTTCCTCAACGACCTGATCGACGTCGAGCTCGACCGCAAGCACCCGAAGAAGCGCTTCCGCCCGCTGGCGGCGGGGGAGCTCTCGGAGCGGGCGGCGATGACGATCGCCCCGATCCTCGCCCTCCTCGCCGTCGCACTTGCCTTCGGCGCGGTGAACTGGGAAGTCGGGCTGATGGTGGTCGGCTACGGCGTCGCCCAGACCGCCTACAGCCTCGGCCTCAAGCAGATCGTGATCATCGACGTGATGACCCTGGCGGGCCTCTTCATCCTCCGCGTCGCCGCCGGCGCCAGCGCCGTCGACGCCCACGCCTCCGAATGGCTGCTGCTCTGCACCGGCATGCTCGCCGCCTTCCTCGGCTTCACCAAGCGCCGCCAGGAGGCGGTCTCCGAGCTGCACGAAGGCACCTCTACCCGGCCCGTGCTCGAGCATTACTCCCTGCCCTTCCTCGACCAGATGGTCTCCCTCGTCACCACCGGCACCGTGCTCAGCTACGCGATCTACACCGTCAACTCCCCCCTGATCGGCAGCCAGATGATGCTCACCATCCCCCCGGCCGTCTACGGCATCTTCCGCTACCTCTACCTGATCTACGACCGCAACGACGACCGCTCGATGTCCGGCATCATCGCCGGGGACCGCGGCATCCAAGCCGCCGGCGCCGCCTTCGCGATCATCGCCTTCCTGCTGCTCTACGTGTTCAACTAACTCAGGCTTGAGGCACAGGTCTCGTTGGATAATGCGAGCACGCCGTGAAGACTCTCTCTTACAAGCCTGGTGCGCCTGCGCCTACCGATCAAGAGGGCCCTCTTGAGTCCCACTCTCTCGGAAGTGGAAGTTTTCAAGGCTTCTATGCGCCTCTTGAGCGAATTGGTGAGGTCTCTCTAAGAAGCTTTGTAAAATCCTTCGGAGCTTACTGTCGAGGTGCGGGTAGTTCAAAATGTGCCTTGTACGTAAGCGATGAGTCAGTAGATGTGTTTGAAGCTGAACATACGCCACCGGATCTTGTCCATTTCACTACCGACGGCGATGAGGCCTTTCTGCACATTTGCAATTTGGCGGTGACTGTTCCGACGAGGAGCGTCCTGTCAACGCTTCTTCCCGAACTGGCAGAGGAAGCTTGCCGCGAACACAAGGTGGAGCTGGTCGAGATCGATGTGGATCCCGGAAGGCCATCTACGACTGCGGAGTTCAACCTAGTTGTGAAGTTCCCTTATAGGAGGCGAACTGTGGCGGAAGCCCACTTTGTCGGAGTCACGCTAGGAGACATTGTCGGGCAGGGGTTCAGAGGGGCCTACAGCTACGACCAGGCGCGGGAGGCACTAGGCAGGGGCCATCCCGCCCTGTTGATCGGTTGATCGGCCAGCCGGAGTCGGCCTGGCTTGAGGCAAAGAGGGGCCCATATCGGCTCGAAACCGATCTAGAGAAGTATGAGTTCGCAAAGGACATCGTTGCCATGGCCAACAGTCCAGGTGGTGGGGTGATCGTGCTTGGGCTTCAGACCAAGAAGCGAAAGCATGAGGACGTGATTGAGCGTGTTATGCCTTTCGATCTTTCGACGCTTGACGTAACCCGCTGCCGACGAATCCTTGGCGCCCGGTCCTATCCCGTTCTTGAGGGCTTGAGCTTCCGGAAGAAAAAGATTCAAGGGGAGCTTGGCATCGCGTACATCGAGGTGCCTTCGCAGCCGGACAATTTTCGCCCCTTTATGGTGTGGGGACGCGTCAGCGATGGGCGGGTCAGGAACCACTACTTCACTATTCCGATCAGGCGTGGCTCAGAGATCGAATATCTGAATCCAGCGTCGATTCACTCGCATATCGTGGCTGGACGAGCTGCAAAGATGGCGCCCCTGCAGGATCAGTCCGCCAAGGGGGGTTCGGCCGCCGACTAGGCCAGCTCAACTCCCTCCGGCCCGCCCTCCATCAGGTAGAAGCGCGCACGCCCCAGCTCCTCGCCGTTGACCTGGACCACCGCGGCGTGGGGGCCGGCGGTGGTGAAGGCGGCGGTGGCGGCGATCGACATGTCCAGACGCTGCTCCTGGCCTTCGGGGAGGCCGGGGGGACGGCCGGTCTCGAAGTTGGCGGTGAGGCCCTCGCCGAGCTCGTTGCCGTCGGGGTCCTGAACGGTGACGACGAGCTCATGGGGGGTGTTGGTCTCGTGCCAGGCGACGTCGATGCCGAGGCCGATCGAGAAGGACCACTCGTGGGGTAGCTCGGGCAGGTTGAGGACGTTCCAGCCGCCGCCGGTCAAATAGAGCTTGCCGTTGACGGCCTCGCTGTGGTCGCAAAGGAGGAGGAAGCCGATGTTCACGGGCCCCCGCCCTCGGCATAGGGGATGACGGGGAGGTCCGAGCGCAACTCGACCTTGCCGCCGCGGGTGAACTGGAGGTCGATCGTCTCGTTCTTGCGATAGGTGCCGAACAGCCCCAGGTACATCGCCAGCCAGCGGCCGGTCCCGACCTTCTCCTTGACGATCGGGTGGTCGAAGACGATCTCGCCTCGTTCGATCCTGTAGCTCTCCTTGCCCTGCTCGATCCCGTTGATGAAGACGGTGAACGGCGGTTCGGCGCCGGCCGGCAGCTTCACCCGCTCGCCGGCGGCGTAGCTGCCCTTGGGGATCTCGGTCTCTGCCTTGCTCATCATCGCTCCGCTTCCAGAGTCTCCCGCACGAGGTCGAACGGCGTGTCATGGCCGCTCGGGTCGAGCTCCTCCCGCACTACCCCGCCGCTGAACGGCACGAACGTCCCGTCCCCCCGCACGTCCACCCCCGCCACCACCTTCCGCCAAAGCCCACCGCTGCTGAGCTGCAGCCGAGCATGCACCTGATCCCCCGGCCCGTAGTCCCGCAACGACTGCACCGGCCGCGCCGGCCCCTCGGCCCGAATAGCCAACGCCCGCTCCCGCATAGCGGCCACAGCTTCCCCCAGCTCCTCAAAGGACGCGTGCTCCACCTCCGACCCATGCCGGATAGTCAGCTTCCACCTCGGACGAGACACCGAGCCCACCCTAAGCGATGACAGGAGGGACCGGCACCCCTCTCACAAAGGCTCCTGAGACCACAGATGCGCCCAGCACCCCGCTCAGCTGCGCGACGGTCTTTGGGAGAGGGGTGCCCGGTCCCTCCCCGACCACTTACGCCCCGCGCCGAGGCCGTTTCGGCCTGCGAGCCGGCGGCCCGACGATTTTCTCCGGCCCCTCCCGCCGCTCGATCGGCAAGTACTCCAGCTCCCGCTCACCGGTATAGATCTGCCGCGGCCGGGCGATTTTCTTCTCCGGGTCTTCCTGCATCTCCATCCACTGCGCGACCCAGCCGGCGGTGCGGGGGATGGCGAAGATGACCGTGAACATGTCAGTCGGGATCCCCATCGCCTCGTAGATGATCCCCGAGTAGAAGTCGACGTTCGGGTAGAGCTTGCGCTCGGTGAAGTACTCGTCGTCGAGGGCCCGTTTCTCCAGCTCGCGCGCGATGTCCACCAGGGGGCTGGCCTCGGTCGCTTCGAACACCGGCTCGATGTACCGCTGGATGATCCGCGCCCGCGGGTCGTAGTTCTTGTAGACGCGGTGGCCGAAGCCCATCAGTTTCTCCTCGCGCTGCTTCACCCGCTCGAGGAACTCGGGAATGTTCTCCGGCGACTCGATCCGACGCAGCATCCGCAGCACCGCCTCGTTGGCGCCGCCGTGCAGCGGCCCGTAGAGCGCCGCCACCCCGGCCGCGACGGCCGAGTAGGGGTCGACGTCGGAGGAGCCGACCCCGCGGACGGCGTTGGTCGAGCAGTTCTGTTCGTGGTCGGCGTGGAGGATGAAGAGGACGTCGAGCGCTTTCGTCAGCGCCTCTTTGGGGATATGCCGGTCCTCGGTCTTCTTGAAGACCATCGAGAGGAAGTTCTCGGCGTAGTTCAGCTCGTTGTCGGGGTAGACGTAGGGCAGCCCCATGTTGTGCCGGTAGGAGAAGGCGGCGAGGGTCGGCACCTTGGCGATCAGCCGCACCGCGGCCATGTAGCGCTCTTCGGGGTCGCCGATCTGCTTCGCGTCGGGGTAGAAGGTTGAGAGGGCGCCGACGCCGGCCAGCAGCATCCCCATCGGGTGGGCGTCGTATCGAAAGCCCTCGAAGAAGTGCTTGAGGTCCTCGTGGACGAAGGTGTGGTGGGTGATGTCGAAGACCCAGCGGTCGAGCTGCGCCTCGGTCGGCAGCTCGCCGAAGACCAGCAGGTAGGCGACCTCGAGGAAGGTCGACTTCTCGCAGAGCTGCTCGATCGGGTAGCCGCGGTGTTCGAGGATCCCGGCGGCGCCGTCGATGTAGGTGATCGAGGAGCGGCAGGAGGCGGTGTTGGTGAAGGCCGGGTCGTAGGACATCAGCCCGAAGTCGTCCTCGGAGACTTTGATCTGGCGCAGGTCCATCCCCCGCACGGTGCCGTCGGAGATCGGCAGCTCGTAGGTTTTCCCGGTGCGGTTGTCGGTGACGGTCAGCGACTCGTTACCGGAGGAACCACCGGAGGCGTCGGCGTCGGCGGTCGGGTCCTGCGTCTGCTGCTCGGTGGCCATCGCCCCCTCCTTCTTGACTGGGTCGCTCGGAGGGAGGAAGTATCGCACCTCGGGCTTGGTGCCCTATTACGAAGCCGGCGCGGCGGGCCCCTCGAACTGCGTCATCGCCCGCAGCTCCTCGAAGCGCGCGTCGATCTCTTCGCGGCTGAGGCGCGAGACCCGCTCGGTCCCGAACTCCTCGACGTTGAAGGAGGCGAGCACGGTTCCGTAGCCCATCGCCCGCCGCAGCTCGGCCTCGTCGAAGCTGTCGCCGCAGCTGTCGAGGTAGCCGAAGAAGCCGCCGGCGAAGCTGTCGCCGGCGCCGGTCGGGTCGCGGACGTCCTCGAGCGGGAAACCGGGAAGAGCGAAGAAGCCGCTCCCGGTAAAGAGCGCGGCGCCGTACTCGCCCTGCTTGGCGATCACCGCCCGCGGGCCCATCGCCATCACCGCGCGGGCGGCGCGGGCGAGGTTCGACTCTTCGGTCAGCATGCGGATCTCGGCGTCGTTGACGACGAGGACGTCGACCTCGGCGATCGCCGCGCTCAGCGAGTCCTTGGCGGTCTCGATCCAGAGGTTCATCGAGTCGAGCCCGCTCAGCTTTGCCGCCCCGCACTGGGCGCGGACCTGGCGCTGCAAATCGGGCTGGATGTTGGCGAGGAAGAGGGTGTCGGCGTTCTTGGACGCCGCCGAGAGCTTCGGCTCGAACTCGGCGAAGACGCCGAGCTGCGTGTCCTCGGTGTGGGCGACGTTGAGGTCGTACTCGTAGCGGCCGCGCCAGAAGAAGCTCTGCCCGCCCGCGACCCGCTCGATGTCCTGGGTGACGATCCCGCGCTTTTCCAGGACCTCGAACTGCTCGGCGCCGAAGTCGTCGCCGACCGGGCCGACGGGACGCACCTCGGTGAAGAAGCTTGCCGCCAGGGAGAAGTGCACCGCGGCGCCGCCGAGCATCCGCTCGCGCTCCCCGAAGGGGGTCTTCACCGCGTCAAAAGCGATCGATCCGACTACCGTCAGTGCCATAGGCGTGGCAGCCTAATCCCTTCCGGGCCGAGGTGACCGCGCGAGCGGCGGCCGCCCTGCGAGACTCCCCGGCCGATGAAAGCGATCCAAATCGAGGAGTTCGGCGGACCGGAGGTGTTGCGGCACGTCGAGCTCCCGGACCCCAGCCCCAAGCTCTCTGAGGTCGTCGTAAACGTCAAACGCAGTGGCGTCAACTTCGCCGACACCCACGCCTCCCGCAACGACTACCTGGCCGAGCAGACCCTGCCTTTGATCCCCGGCGCCGAGATCAGCGGCCAGCTCTCCGACGGGCGCCGCGTCGTCGCCCTGCTTGGCAGCGGCGGCTACGCCGAGAAGGTCGCGGTGTCGAAATCGCAGCTGATCGAGCTGCCCGAGGGGGTCGACTACGACCAGGCCGCCGGCGGCCTCCTGCAGGGCCTGACCGCGATGGCGCTGGTCCACCGCTGCGCCCGGATCGAGCCGGGGGAGACGATCGTCGTCGAGGCCGCCGCCGGCGGCACCGGCACCCTGGCGGTGCAGGTCGCCAGGCGAGCGGGGGCGAAGGTGATCGGCCTGGCTTCCAGCGAGGAGAAGCGCGAGCTGGTGCGCGGCCTGGGCGCCGACGCCTGCGTCGACTCCCGTGCCGAGAACCTCGGCGAGGCGATCCGCGAGGCAAACGACGGCAAGCGGGTCGACGCCGTCCTCCACATGAGCGGCGGCGAGCCCTTCGACGCCGAGATGGGGGTACTGGCCCCGCTCGGGCGGATGGTCGTCTTCGGAATCGCCTCGCGGGAGCAGCGCCAGCTCTCGACCGCCTCGCTGCTGCGCGGCTCGAAGTCGGTGATCGGCTTCTGGCTCGCCCACCTGCTCGTCCGCCATTACCTGCTGGTGCCGATGATCGGAGATCTGCTGGCTGCAATCGCCAAAGGGGAGCTGACGGTTACGATCGGAGAGGTCTACCCGCTCTCGGAAGCGAAGCGGGCGCACGAAGACCTGATCGCACGCCGCACCAGCGGCAAGCTCCTCTTGGACCCGTCTCAGTGACGCACATCAAGTGAACTTCAAGGAACTAGGCCTCTCGCCTGACATCCAGCAGGCGCTGGACGAGCTCGGATTCGAGGACCCGACGCCGATCCAGGAGCAGGCGATCCCGGAGCTGCTCGGCGGCCACGACGTGATCGGCCAGGCCCAGACCGGGACCGGCAAGACCGCCGCCTTTGGGCTGCCGCTGCTGCAGTACCTCGATCCCGACAACAACGAGGTGCAGGCGATCGTCCTCACGCCGACCCGGGAGCTCTGCATCCAGGTGACGCAGGCTCTGCGCGCCTACGCCGAGCACCTGCCGATCGAGATCGTCGCCGTCTTCGGCGGTGCCCCGATCCGCTCGCAGCAGTCGCAGCTGCGCTCCGGCGCCCACGTCGTCGTCGCCACCGTGGGACGGATGATGGACCTGATGTCGCGGCGCTCGCTGGTCCTCACCGCGGCGCGCTTCGTCGTCCTCGACGAGGCCGACGAGATGCTCGACCTGGGCTTCATCGAGGACGTCGAGAAGATCCTGCGGATGTGCCCGAGTGGCCGCCAGACGGCGCTCTTCTCGGCGACGATGCCGCCGCCGATCAAGAAGCTCGCCGAGGGCTACATGTACGACCCGACGACGATCCGGATCACGCCGAAGACGCTGACGGTCGACGCGATCCAGCAGGCCTACGTCGAGGTCCCGGCCAAGGAGAAGGCGGCGCGTCTGGTCGACTTGCTGAAAACCGAAGAACCCGAGCAGGCGATCATCTTCACCCGGACCAAAATCGGCGCCTCGAAGCTGGAGAAGACGCTGAAGGACAAAGGCCTCGACGTGAAGGCGCTGCACGGCGACCTCAGCCAGGGCGTCCGCGACGGGGTGATGATCTCCTTCAAGGACCACCGCGTGCGGTTGCTGGTGGCAACCGACATCGCCGCCCGCGGGCTCGACGTCGAGCACGTCACCCACGTCATCAACTACGACATCCCGAACTCCTCGGAGACCTACGTGCACCGGATCGGGCGGACCGGTCGGGTGGGGCGGACCGGGCGCGCGATCACCTTCGTGACGCCCGACCAGAAGGACGAGATCGCCCGCATCGAGCGCGACGTCAACACCACGATCGGCGAGTGGGAGACCCCGGAGGAGCGGCTCGAGCACGCGCCGCGGCCGCGCCGGCGGCGCCGCGAGCGCGAGGAGCGGCCCGAGCGGGAGCGGCCGGCGCCGGTCGAGACCGGGGGCGAAGGTGGCGGCGCTGAGAAGGACAAGGCGAAGACGACGAAGCTCTTCGTCAACCGCGGCGAGCGCAGCGGCATCGACGAAGAGTCGCTGCGCTGGGCCCTGCGCGAGGGTGCCGTCCTCCCCGACGAGGCCGTCCACGACGTCCGCGTCCTCCACCGCTTCTCCTTTGTCGAGGTCGACCCGGAGCAGGCCGAGCGCACCGTCGAGTTCCTCGACGGCACCAAGCTGAAGGGCAAAGAGATCCGCCTCGAGATCGCCAAGAGCTGACGAGTACGCGATTTGGGCCCCCATAGGGGCCACAAACTCGGAAGCACCGAATCACCGGCCCTCGAGCGGGTATCTCAGAGTGTGCGGGTTAACTGGATCCTTCCGATCATCTGCGTGCTGGCTGTGCTCTCCTTCACGAGCGCGGCGACGGCTGACACCACCCCGACCTGCGCAGAAGGCCCGACCACGGTCGGCGGGACCACCTATGGCACGCCCTGTGCTGATGTGATCGTCGCCTCGCCGCGGGTAGCCGCCGTGGAGGGCGGGGGCGGCAACGACACGATCGTCGCCGCGGTGGCCTCCTGTCCCGACGGCTGCCACCTCGGCGTCGGCAGCCAGACCTTCGAAGGCGGCGAAGGCGACGACGTCGTCTTCGGCGAGCGCGGCAACGACATCCTGCTGGGCGGCCCCGGCGACGACCAGCTCTTCGGCGGGATCGGCGACGACCTGCTGCGCGGCGGGCCCGGCGAAGACCGCCTCGCGGGCGGGTTCGGCGCCGACTCGATCGACGGTGAAGAAGGGAACGATTACGTTCGCGGCGACTCGACGATCGACCGCATCTTCGACACCGGCGGCGACCCGGCCGACGTTCTCAGCTACTCGACCGGGATCACGCCCGGCTTCGGCGGCACTGTTCCCGTCGGCGGGTTCCCGGCGGCCGGCGGCGAGCGCGGGCTGCGGCTGGCACTGGCGTCGGGCGGCGAAAACGCCGAGAACGGGGTGGCGCCGAACGGGGGCGGCGTCGACGAAGTCGAAGTCGGTGTCTTCGAGACGATCGTCGGCACCGCCTTCTCCGACTACGTCGTCGGCACCGCGGCCGCGGAGAAGATCTACGGCGGTGGCGGCGCCGACGCGCTCGAAGGGGGCGGAGGCGGCGACACCCTCGTCGGCGGCGCCGACGGCGACCTCTGCCAGGGAGGGACGGCCTCGGGATGCGAGGGCGCCGTGACCGCGCGCGACACGAGCAAGGTCAGCGTCGGCTTCATGACCCCGCCGGGGGCGACCCCGTACGCCCAGCTCTACCTGGTCGGCAGCAGCGGCAGCGACGACGTCACCGCCGGCTACTCGCCCACTGAAGTCACCTTCACGCTGGCGGCGGGGACGTTCGACCAGAGCTCCGCCGACGCAGGCGGCTGCAGCTTTAAGTCGGCAACCGAAGCGGTCTGCGCGACGACGTCGCCACTCGACTCGCTGCTGCTCGCCGGCATGGGCGGCAACGACGCGATCGAGGCGGCTGACTTTCCCTTCTCGGTTTCGGTCTTCGCCATCGGCGGCGAAGGCAACGACACGGTGAAAGGGGGCGAGGGCAGTGAGGACGTGCTGGTCGACGGCCCGGGAAGCGGCAAAGACGTTCTCAGCGGGCTCGGCGGCGACGAGGCCTTGACCCATAACGGCGGCGCCGACGAACTGCTCGGCGGCAACGGCAACGATCTTTTCCTCTCCAACTCCGTCTGCGACGGCGAGCACGTGGTCGGCGGCCCCGGCCGTGACAACTCCTCCTGGGCCCGCTTCAAAGAAGGCGTCGAGGCGAATCTCGCCAGCGGCACCGCCGGGCGCCCGGGCAGCGCCGACGTCCCGGCCTGCGGCGGCGCACCGCTCGACTCGATCGCCGAAGTCGAGGACCTCGAGGGTTCCGGCTCCGGTGACGTCTTCTATGGCGACGGCGGCCCCAACCAGCTGCTCGGGCACCCTGGCCCCGACTCCTATTTCGCCGGCGCCGGCGAAGACTCGATCCTCGCCAACTCCGGCGACGCCGACGAGGTCATCGACTGCGGTCCGGACAACGACACCGCGTTGATCGATCGCGCCCAGTACGGGGACCCGGTCCCGGTGGAATGCGAGACCGTCTTCGAAGCCGATCCGAACAACTTCAGGACGAGGACGCTGCTGCCCCCGCCGCCGCTGGAGGAACCGCCGCCTCCGCCTCCCGTCGACCGGCGGGCGACCAGGACCACGCTCGGGTTCCACCCGCGCCCACTCCTCTTCACTCACCGCAAGTGGCGCCGCGTCGCCTTCCGCTTCGCCTCCAGTGAGGCCGGCTCCCGTTTCCGCTGCAAGCTCGACCGCAAGTCGTACCGCGGCTGCACCTCTCCGCGGGCCTACGCGGTGAAAGCCGGCCGCCACGCCTTCCGCGTCTTCGCGATCGACCCATCCGGCAACCGCGACCCCAGCCCCGCTCTCTTCAGGTTCCGGGTCCTGCGCCGCTGAAACGATCAGGCCGTCAGCTCGTCGATTGTCTCCAGCAGGCGGTCGAAGTCGATCGGCTTGGTGATGTAGGCGTCGATCCCGAGGTCGGTCGGGGCGTCGGCGTCGCCGGGGTTCTGGTGGGCGCTGACGATCAGGACCGGGACCTCGCTGCCGGCGCCGCGGATCTCGCGCAGGGCGTCGATCCCGGACTTGCGCGGCATCATCGCGTCGAGCAGGAGCAGGTCGGGGGCGACGCCCCCGGCGATGTGGTCGAGCACCTCCTGGCCGTCAGCGGCGGTGGCGACGATGTGACCGGCCATCTCCAGCCGGGTCCGCATCAGCAGCAGGATCGTCTCCGAGTCGTCTGCGACCAGGATCGTCGCCATCAGCTCGCCTCCGCCGCCGTCTGTCCCTGGCCGCCGGCCTCGCCGCTGGGGGTCGCGCCTGCCGCGATCGGCAGCCGCAGCCGGAAGGTCGAGCCGTGGCCGACGGTCGACTCGGCGCTGATGCTGCCGCCGTGCGCCTCGGCCAGCGATTTCGAGATCGCCAGGCCGAGGCCGGTGCCGCCGACGCGCTGGGTCAGTCCCGCGTCGCCGCGGGTGAAGCGGTCGAAGATGCGCTGCAGCTGTTCCTCGGGGATGCCCGGTCCGTCGTCGCTCACGCTGATCTCCACCTCGGCGCCGACGGCCCGCGCTGATACCTCGATGGAGGCGCCTTCGGGCGTGTACTCATGCGCATTCGTAAGCAGATTCATCAGTATTTGCCTTATCCGGTCGGGCTCGACGTCGATCGGCGGCAGACCTGGCTGGATGTGTTCGCGCAGCTGCTGGCCACCTGCCTCGGTCTGGGCGCGCATCGTACGCACGACGTCCTCGACAAGCGGTGCGACCTCGGTCGGCCGTGGCTGGATCGAGAGGCGGCCGGCGTCGGAGCGGGCGAGGTCGAGGAGGTCGTTCAGCAGCCGCACCAGGTGGCGGCAGTTGTCGAGGATCACCTCCACCGTCTCGGCCTGCCGCGGCGTCAGCGAGTCGCGTTCCAGCATCAGCAGCTCGGCGAACCCCTGAACCGAGGTCAGCGGGCTGCGCAGCTCGTGCGAGGCGGTGAGGACGAACTCGTCTTTGAGGCGGTCGAGCTGTTCGCGCCGGCTCTCCTCCTGCTCGAGCTCCTCGGCCATCTCGTTGAAGGCGGTCCCGAGGGTGGCGGTCTCCGAGAGGCCGCCGACCTCGACCCGGGTGCTGCGGTCGCCGGCTGCCAGCCGCCCGGCCGCCGCCACCAGCTCCTCGAGCGGGCGTCGCATCGAGGAGATCAGGCCGCTGAAGAGGAGCAGGGCTCCGGTCAGACCCGCCAGTAGGCCGGCGGCAACCAGGAGCGCGGTGTCGCGGGTGTCGCCGGAGATCTCGTCGCGCAGTCCGCTGCGCCGTTGGGCCTGCTGGGTGACGACGCTCCGCGCGGCGGCGCCGCCGTCGCCGCGGGCGATCTTTTCCCGCGCCACCATCTCGACCTGGTAGGAGCGGGAGATCGCGTCCTCGAAGTCCTGGCGCTGCTGGATGAAGCGGCCGACGCCGATCACCGCCATCGCCGTCAGCACCGCGAAGCCGATCGCGAACCCGATCCGTAGCCGGTTGGCAAGCGACGGGCTCAGCCGTCCGCTGGATCGTGAATATGCTTGCGCCCCTATGGCTGACGAGGCTACCGAGCAGGACGGAACCGTCGCCGGCCCCGACGGGATCGACGCGAAGGCAGTCGAAGCCTGGTTCGGCGAGAACGTGACCGGGGTCGACTTCCCGCTGCGCTTCGAGCGGATCGCCGGCGGCCACTCGAACCTGACCTACAGCGTCACCGACGCCGCCGGCCAGAAGTGGGCGCTGCGGCGGCCGCCGCTGGGAAAGCGGCTCGGCTCCGCCCACGACATGGGCCGTGAGTTCAAGGTCGTCTCGGCGCTGGGCGGGACCGAGGTCCCGGTTGCGCCGGTGATCGGGCTCTGCGAGGACGAGAGCGTCAGCGATGCCCCCTTCTACGTGATGGAGTTCGTCGAGGGGCCGATCCTGCGCGGCCTCGCCGAGGCGGAGATCTTCCCCGACGAGGGCGACCGCCGCGCGATCGGCGAGCGCGTCGCCGACACCCTGGTCGGGATCCACGCCGTCGACCCCGACGCCGTCGGCCTCGGCGACCTCGGTCGCAAGGAGGACTACGTCGCCCGTCAGCTGCACCGCTGGCAGGGGCAGTGGGAGAAGTCGAAGACGCGCGAGCTGGAGCCGATCGACCGCGTCCATGAGGCACTCTCGGCGCGGATCCCCGAGCAGGGGCCGGCGACGATCGTCCATGGCGACTACCGCCTCGACAACATGATCCTCACCGATTCCGGCGAGGTCGCCGCGGTCGTCGACTGGGAGCTCTGCACCCTCGGCGACCCGCTCGCCGACGTCGGCCTGCTGATGGTCTACTGGCCCGACCGCGGCGAGAACACCCTCGCGCTCGGCATGCCCGCCAACCTCGCCCCGGGCTTCCCGACCCGCGAGGAGATAAAAGCGCGTTACGCCGAGCGCTCCGGCCGCGACCTCTCCAAGCTCGACTTCTACGTCGCCCTCGGCTACTGGAAGCTGGCGATCATCCTCGAGGGCGTCTACGCCCGCTATACCGCCGGCGGCTACGGCAAGGTCAACGAGGGCGTCGAGGCTTTCGCCCGCCTGGTGGAGAGGCTGGCCGAAGAGGCCGAGCGGGTCGCGCGCGCCGGATCAAGTTGTTAGGCCGACCGTCTAGACGTGTTGACAGCTGTCCGCAGCGGCTGAAAAGGTCTTGCCGTAAAACCAACCCACCAAAGGGAGAGTCATCTTGAAGCAGCTACGCAAGCGACTCACGTACGCGAACGTGATGTCGTCTATTGCAGTGTTCCTCGTCCTCGGCGGCGCGACGGCGATCGCCGCCGGCCTCGCCAAGAACAGCGTCGGCTCCAAGCAGCTGAAGGCGAACGCAGTCACGGCCAAGAAAATCAAAAAGAATGCCGTGACTAACAAGAAGATCAAGGCCAACGCTGTCACGGGGGCCAAAGTGAAGGACGCTTCACTCAGCGGCGCGGATATCAATCTGTCGTCCCTGGGAACGGTTCCCAGCGCTGACCATGCCAACAATGCCACCAACGCGGACAATGCGAGCAACGTGGCGACGGTCAAGCCGTTCTCGGCCGGGGCAAACGAGGGATCGATGGTGAGCCTGGTCAAAACGGCAAACTTTGAGCTCATGGGCATTTGCGATACGGCCGGTACCTTCGATCCTCCGGGAGTGCAGTACGAAGACACTGGAACCGCGTACGTCATCTACAACCGCAGCAATGTTCCTGCATACGCGGAGACCGAAGACGACGACGATTACAACCTCGGCTTGAATCAGGGCGTGGTCTTCAACTACGACGACAATGTCGATGGTGGCGAGGCGATGTCCACCGATGGTCATTTCCTCTCGGCTGCGAGCTGGGCCAACCTGCAGGCTGACGTCGATGACATCAATGAACCGGAAGCGGGCGACGACTACCCGTTCCCGACGACCTGCCACTTTGCCGGTGCGGCACTGGTCGGGTAAACGGCGCTAGTGCGCTGAGTGCTGGGGGCCGGTATCTGCCGGCCCCCTTTTTTCGCAACTCACACCATCCGGACCGCGTGCCGGGGCTCTAGGTTCCCTTCGGCTTCGGCCTCGGCGCGCTTCGCCCAGCGGTTCAGCTCGCGGCGGGCGAGGACCATTTTGTGGACCTCGTCTGGGCCGTCGGCGAGGCGGAGCATGCGGCTGAAGCGCCACATGATCGCCAGCGGGGTGTCGTCGGTCATGCCGAGTGAGCCGTGGATCTGGATCGCGCGGTCGAGGACGTCCATCACCATGTTGGCGGCGACGATCTTGATCGCGGAGATCGCCTGGCGGGCGGCTCGCTTGCCCTCGGTGTCCATCTTCCAGGCGGCGTAGAGGGTGAGGAGCCGGGCCTGGTCGATCTCCATCCGCGAGGCGGCGATCGACTCCTGGACGAACTGCTTGTCGCCCAGCGGGCCGCCGAAGGCGCTGCGCTCGTTGGCGCGGCGGCACATCAGCTCGTGGGCCCGCTCGGCGGTCCCGATCGCCCGCATGCAATGGTGGATCCGGCCCGGGCCGAGCCGGTCCTGGGCGACCGCGAAGCCGGCGCCGCGCTCGCCGAGCAGGAACTCCTTCGGCACCCGGCAGTCTTCGTAGCGGATCTCGCAGTGACCGGGGCCGCCGTCGTGGCCCATCACCGAGATCGGCCGCACGAGGTTGAAGCCGGGGGTGTCGGTGGGGACGCAGATCATCGAGGCGCGGGAGTAGGGCGGGGCGTCGGGGTCGGTGACGACCATCGCGATCGCCAGGTCGGCGCCCATCGCGCCGCTGGTGAACCACTTGTGGCCGTTGACCACCCACTCGTCGCCGTCGAGCTCGGCCCGGGCCTGCAGCAGCGTCGGGTCCGAGCCGGAGACCTCCGGCTCGGTCATCGAGAAGCAGGAGCGGATCCTGCCCTCCAGCAGCGGCTCCAGCCAGCGCTCGCGCTGTTCCGGGGTGCCGTGCTCGGCGAGGATCTCCATGTTGCCGGTGTCCGGAGCGGCGCAGTTGAAGGCCATCGGCGCCGCCATCGGGCTGCGGCCCATCTCCTCGCAGAGCAGCCCGTACTCCCAGTTCTTCAGCCCGGGGCCGAAGCGCTCGTCGGGCATGAAGAGGTTCCAGAGCCCCTCGTCCTTGGCCCGCTCGCGGACGGCGGTGAGGCTCTGCGGGTAGGGGACGCCGGGCGCCACCTCGGCGTCGAGCGCTTCCATGATCTCCCGCTCCTGCGGGTAGATCTGCTCGTCCATGAAGTCGAGCACGCGCTCGCGCAGGCTCGCGACCTCAGGGCTGGGGTTGAAGTCCATCTCCATCCTCTCTCCTCGTCCGCTTCGGAGGGGGAACGCTATTGGATCGCCCGTTCAGGGCCGCCGGTAGCGGGCGAAGAGCTCGCCGTCCTCCTCCAGCAGCCAGGCCAGCTCCAGCCCGGCAACGCCGGGGAGCGGGCCCTCGATGATCCGGGGCGCCCCGCCGCCCGACAGCTTCGGGGCGATCGTCAGGAAGAGGTCGTCGACGAGCCCGTCGGCCTGCATCTGCGCGTGCAGGTGCGGCCCGCCCTCCGAGAGCAGGGCGCGGATGCCGCGCTCCCGGCGCAGGTGTTGCAGTGCCTCCCGCAAATTCACCGCCCCCTCGTGCCGCACCACCTCGACCGTCGCCACGGTCTCCGGCGGGTCGGCCTCAGAGGCGGTGAAGACCACGACCTCTTCCCCGGGCTCGGCGAAAAGCGGCGCGTCCCAGGGGAGGTCGAGGCGGCCGCTGACCAGGACCATCAGCGGCTCCATCGGCCCGTAACGCTCGACCCGCATCGTCCCGGCGCCGATCATCACCGCCTCGAAGCGGGTGCGCAGACCGACCAGCATCTCGGTGTCCGTCTTCGACCCGATCGGCCCGGAGCGCCCGTCGATCGTCGCCCGTCCGTCAACCGTCGCGGCGAAGTTCATCCCCACCAGCGGCCGCTCCTCGCCCGCTTCCTCCCAGGGCCGGTAGGTCTCCAGCTGCTCGGAGACCGTGGTGAGGCCGGGATCAGGTAGAAGCCGCCGCATCGATGCGAAACCTACCCGCCATTCCGAGATTCACCCCGCTATAGCGAGGACAACTTCGGAAGCGCTCAGCTGTAGTCGTGCCAGCCGGCGAACTCGCGGCCGGCGAACTTCTGCAGCTCGGCGACATCCTCGGTGAAGCGGCTGCGGATCGTCTCGAAGAGGTCGTCGGGGAGCTTCGGCTTCGGCGCCGGCGGTTTGTCCGGGTCGTGGACGACCTTCTCGACCAGCCAGCGCATCGACTCGGGCAGGCGGTCGAAGTTGCGGTCGAGGGAGCGGAGGCCGGGCAGTTTCACCAGCTTCTCCATCAGCTGGTATTTGTCGCCCTCCTTGGCGCTCGACTTCTCCCACTCGCGGCCGAACTGCTCGGAGGTGAACGTCTCGTCGACGCCGGCGAAGGCAAAGGCCTTCCGCATCGTCTCCTCGCGTTCGGTCTGCAGCTCCTCCTGGGTGATGAGCGAGATTTGCGAGCGATCGAAGCGCTCGAGGTAGGGCTGAAGTTGCATCCAGTACTTGGAGCGGTTCATGTACTGGGTGTCCGGGCGGGAGAGGACCTCAACCAGGTCGCCGGTCTCGTAGCCGGCGCCGGTGGCGTGGACCCAGTGGGAGAGGATCCGCTTGATCGGGTCACGGACCATGTAGAGGAGCCGCGCGTCGGGGCAGTTCTGCTTGATCCGCTCGGCGGCGCCGTCGAAGCGGGGGAGGTTCGTGTAGTGCGGGGAGGACTCGCCGCGCACCTTGAAGCGGTCGTCGAAGCGGCTGGCGTACCAGTCGAGGCCGAGGTCCCAGTTCAGCTCCTCGACGAAGAAGTTCAGCTCCTTCGGCTTCGACATCTGGATTTCGGGGTGGAGGCCGAGGTAGTGGTGGATGCTCGTGGTCCCGCACTTGAGCCCGCCGATGATGATCAGGTTCGGCAGCTGGGCGTGGCGCTTGCGGCGTTTGCGCCAGCGGCTCTTGCGATCGGCGGCGTAGCGCTCGCGGGCGCGCGAGCACATCGCTTCGTCAGCGGGGTCTCGGATGGCGGCGGGGGGCAAGGTGTGCGTGTCGGTGTCCGGCACGAGCGTGGCTAGTCTAGCTGCGATGCCCACGGCCGATCTCCAGAACAGCTTCCACCGCTTCTTCGATGCCTCGACCGAATTTTTCCGCCACCTATCGGAAATAGACTGGACCACGTTCGCGCTTGCCCTGCTCTTCCTGTTGGGTATGCAGCTGGCCCGCGCCTGGGCCTGGCGCAACGTGCTGCGGGCCGCCTATCCCGACAAGAAGATCCCCTTCCTGCCGCTGGCCGCCGCCTACCTGGCCGGGGCCGGGATCAACGCGATCATCCCCGCCCACGCCGGCGACGCGACCAAGGTCTTCCTCGTCAAGCGCCAGATCCCGGACTCCTCCTACCCGGCGGTGACCTCCTCCTTCCTGGTCCAGACCGTCTTCGACACCTTGGTCGGCGTCCTCGTCCTCCTCTACGCGATCAGCCAGGGGCTGCTGCCGCCGCTGCCCCAGATCCCGCGCCTGCCGGCGTTCGAGATCTCGTTCTGGGCCGACCACCCGAAGCTCTTCTTCATCACGGTGGCGGCGACCCTGCTGGCGATCGCGATCGCGATCTACCTGCTCGCCCACCGGGTGCGGCGCTTCTGGGCCCGCGTTCGCCAGGGTCTCGTCATCCTCGCCGAGCCGCGCCGCTACCTGCGCGAGGTCTTCGCCTGGCAGGGGCTCGGCTGGCTCTGCCGCTTCGCCGCCTTCTGGTTCTTCCTCGAGGCCTTCGGGATCGGCGGCTCGGTCGGCAACGTGATGCTGGTGATGAGCGTCCAGGCGATCGCCAACATCGTCCCCTTCACGCCGGGCGGCGCCGGCGCCCAGCAGGCGCTGCTGGTGGCAACCCTGCAGGGACCGACCCGCACCGCCGTCCTCTCCTTCTCGGTCGGCACCCAGATCGCGATGGCGGCCTGGTCGGTGGTACTCGGCTTCCTCTCGATCCTGCTCGTCTTCCGCACTACCGACTGGCGCGGGCTGGTCCGGCAAGCCCAGGAGGAAGCGGAGGGCGAGAAGGCCGCTGAAGCGGCTCCGAGCTAGGTCGGAAGAAGCCCGAACCCGCCCCATGCGCCCCGCACCGCGTCGGGGCGGAAGCGGATGAAGGCGGAGGCGCGGTGGAACGGCCGGGAGCGGTCGGCGGCGACCGCCGCGCGGTGGGAGCCGCCCTGGCGGTAGGCGTACTCGCGCATCGCCGCTGCCGTGCGCCAGAGGGAGAAGGTGGAGACGAGCGGCGGCCGCCCGAAAGCGGTAGTGGCGAGGAGGCCGGGAGCCCTGACGGCATCCGCTTCGGCCGGGCCGGAGGCCTGCAGGAAGGGACGCAGTCGCCACGGCTTCAGACGCCCCAGGGTGAGAACCGCGACCGGCTCCTCGTCGTCGACCGGCAGCGGTCGCTGGGGCAGCCCAGGCATCTCCGGCCAGGCGCCCGAGACCCGCAGCGGGGTCATCCGAGCCTGCCATCCGGCGGAGAGCGCCCGCCCGAGGGGGTGCTCGGCGAAGCGGTCGAGCGCGTCGCCGTCGTCCCAGGCGGCGATCAGGGCGACGGTCCCGAAGCTCGGCCTGGGGAGGAGGCCGGCGGCGAGCGGGGCGGTGAAGACGGTCTCGGCGTAGCGCAGTCCCTCCACCTGCTCGGGTCGCGGTCGGCGCGCCAGTGCTCGCAACCGCTGGCGAGGGCCGAGCTCTGCGATGTCGATCGAGACGATCACGTCAGGGACTTAACCTAGGATCCATTAGGTTATGCTGAAGCCTACCTAAGGGGCACTAGGTTTGTCAATGGGAACCGCACCCGGAGCGCGCCGGCGCCTGACCGCCGCCGAGCGGCGCGAGAAGGTCGAAGCGGCGGCTACCGAGCTCTTCGCCGAGCGCGGCTACCGCGGCGCCTCAGTCGAGGAGATCGCCCGCCGGTCCGGCGTCACTCCGCCGGTCGTCTACGACCACTTCCCTTCCAAGCTCGATCTCTACCGGCAGTTGCTGGTGGTCAACCTCGCCGAGCTGAGGGCGATCTGGAGCCGCAGCTTCCCCGGCGACGATCCGCCGCTGCAGCGCGCGGCGCGGGCCTTCGACGGCTGGTTCGCCTACGTCGAGGAGCATCCGGCCGCCTGCCGGCTCCTCTTCCGCGAGCCCGTCGGCGATCCCGAGGCCGAGGCCGTCCACACCGAGGTAGCCGCCGCCAGCCGAGCAGAGGTGATGAAGCTCTTCGCTGCCGAGGCGGGCGCCGCCGGCATGGCCGGATCGGTGGCGGGCGAGGGGCTGGAAATGGCCTGGGTCGTCCTGCGGGGGGTGCTCCAGGGGCTGGCGCTGTGGTGGGTGGACCGTCCCGAGGTGCCGCGGGAGCGCCTCGTCGCGACCGCGATGAACTCGCTCTGGATCGGCTTCGAACGAGCCGCCGCGGGAGGAGCCTGGACTCCGGATCAGCTCGACCAGCCGGGGTAGCGGCCGCCGATCCCCCACTGCCAGGGCGGTTGTTCGGAGGCCGGGAACTCGTAGTGGTTGCGGCCCGGGAGAGTCTCCAGCGGGACGAGGGCAGGGTCGTCTTCGGCCCGGACCTCCACGCCGGCCGCCGCTTCGACGTCGGTGGCGGTGGCGCGGCGGGTCTGCCTTTCCCAGCCGAGGCCGGGCCGGTAGAGCCAGTAGACGATCGCCACCAGGCCGGTCGAGCGCCGTCGGTCGACCAGCTCGGTGAAGGCGGTGGTGCGGCGGCCGGAGGCGGTGAGGTGGGGCCCGGCGGCGACGGCGCAGCTCTCATGGCGGCAGCGGCGGAAGTCGACCGGCATCAGCGGCAGCCCGGAAGGCCCCGGCAGCGCCGCTGGTGCCGGGGCCAGCGCCCGCGCCAGTCGCGCCAGCGGCCAGCCGTAGGCGGGAACCAGCGGGTGATGGGCACAGCCGTCGGGGAGGTGGGGTGCGCAGCGCAGCTTCCTGCCGATCGCGCCGGCCAGGCTGCGCCCCGCGTCGACCTCGCCGCCGGAGGCGATCGCGGCGATGCCGGCGAGCAGGAGCAGCGCCACCAGTGCCGCCAGCCCCGCCTGCTCGACGCCGGCCGATCCCCGCTCTCGACCCTCGCTTCCCCGCATCGACCCGACGCTAGGCCACCCCGGCGCACCTGTGGCGCGCAGAAGCTGACGATTGTCTGTCGGCAATGAGTCGCTTCTGCTTACATGCAGGTCGATGGAGGGCTTCAACCTTTTCGGCGACCCGGAGGAGTTCCGCGCCCGCATGGAGGAGCTCCAGGAGCAGATGCAGTCCTCCCAGCGGGTCGCCTGGGCCGACAACGCGATCAAGCTGGCGGTCGAGATGACCGTCGCCTCGATCGGCCGCCTCGACCTCGCCGGCAGCGCTGACGAGCAGGCGATGCAAGTCCGCGACGCAATCCGCGTCCTCTTCCCAGAGGCCGTGACCCTCGTCCGCGAGGCCAGGGAAGGCCTGAGCTAGCTCAGAAGAGCTCGACCCGAATCGAGATCACGGCGCCGCGGCCGCTGAGGCCGCCGGCGAGCTCGACCGGGAGGGCGATCAGGAGCGCCGGGAGCGCGAGGACGATGCTGGCGAGGGCGTCGATCCGGCGCTGCCAGGGTTTGGCTGCGGGCCGCGTCGGGGCGTCGCGGAGGGCGCTCATGGCGACGTTGTGGCCGAAGGTGACGCTGTTGAGCAGGGTCTGCCAGGTGGCGGCGAGGCCGGCCAGCGGTCGCCAGCGGCGTGACTTGACGACCTGGTCGCGGCGGGCGACGAGGCGGCGAACCGCCTCCAGGGTGAAGAGGTGGCGAGCCTGGGGGTTCAGGCCCGACCAGCCGGCATTGCCGAGCGAGCAGGCGAAGCCGGCCCGGTTCTCGATCCGGATCGTGTCGCCGTCGCGAAGGGCGTCGAGCTCGTGCAGCACGTCCTCCGCGCTCCCCGCCTCACCGACGACCCCGAGCCCGCAGCTCTCGCAGCGCCGCACCGGCCCGGCCAGGCCATGTCGCCGGGCGATCCAGCCGAAGAGCGGCTCGCCGCAGGCGGGGCAAGGTGGGTTCTCGGGGCCGGCGCCGGCCTCGAGGGGGACAACCGCGTGGGGGCTCTCGGCCTGGTCCATGCTCGGGTAGCGTACGCGTCGTGCGCCTCAGCGAGATCATGACCGCGGGCGTCGTCACCGCGACCGCGGATGCGACCGCCCTGGAGGTGGCGAGGCTGATGCGGGACCACCGCGTCGGCTCGGTGGTGATCGTCGACTCCGCCGCCCGGCCGGTGGCGATCGTGACCGACCGCGACCTCACCCTGCGCGTCTTCGCCGAGGGCGTCGAGCCGGGGGCTCCGGCGGTCGAACACGCCTCGCGGCCGCTGATCTGCGGCGACCCGGAGATGGACCTCGACGAGGCCGCCGTCCTCATGGCCCAGCACCGCGTGCGCCGGCTGCCGGTCGTCCGCGGGGAGGAGCTGGTGGGGATCGTCAGCCTCGACGACATCGCCGTCCGCAGCGGCAACCTCGAGGTCGCCCAGAAGATGACCCAAGACGTGATCGAAGGGGCCCTGCCCCAGTTCTACTTCCACGAGAGGGGATAGATGCAAGACAGGAAGGCGGAGACGCGGGCCCGGGAGTCGCGCTGGGCGATTCCGGTGGGGATCGCCAGCATCCTCGGAGTGATCCTCCTGATCGCCGCGCGGCCGGTCAACGTCAGCGGCGACGGGCAGGCGGAGTTCCTGCGCGAAGTCGACGCTCACGGCGGCCAGGTCGTCCTCTCCGACCTGATGCAGGTGCTCGCCTTCCTGCTGCTGGCGCTGCCCCTCGTCTACCTCTTCCGCGCCGTCGCGGCGCGCAGCGACCGCTTTCGCCCGCAGCTGATCGGCCTGGTGATCGCCGCGCCCCTCTTCCTCGCGATCTCCTCCGGCCTCTCGATCGGCGTCACCAAGGAAGGTGCGGATAACTTCCTGGCCGGCAAGGCCGACCCCTCGCTGACGCCCACCGAAGCGCGCGAGGAATGCAGCGAAGAGAAAGAGGACGAAGGCAGCGACTTCCTCGCCGACGAATACGACCCCGCCGCAGGTGAGAGCCCGCTGCGCGCCTGCGAAGACCGCAAGCTGGAAGACGACGAGGCGAAGGAGGCGATCGCCGATGCCTCTCTGGTTCCGATCACGACCGGGTTCAGCATCGCCGGCGTCTTCGGCCTCCTGGTTGCCTTCCTCTACACCGGGCTCTGGGCGATGCGCACCGGTCTCCTCTCCCGCTTCTGGGGGTCGCTGGCGATGGTCGCCGGGATCGCCTTCCTGCTCGGTCCGCTCTCCTTCGTGACCATGGTCTTCTTCGTCTACTTCGGTCTTCTCACGCTCGGCTTGGTCCCCGGCGGGCGCCCCCCGGCCTGGGAGGCGGGCGAGGCGATCCCCTGGCCGACGCCGGGGGAGCGGGCCGCGGCCGAAATGGAACCGGAGGACGGCTGGGACGAGGAGGACGGAGCCGGCGAAGGCGAGGAGGCGGCTACTCCGCCTGACCGGCGCTGACGCGCTTGCGGTGGGTGCGGATCTCGCTCATGATCCGCTCCAGCCGCGGCTCGACCGAGCTGTCGACGTGGGACATCGCCGCGGCGACGCCGGGGTGGACGGCGGCGATCCGCTCATGCATCGCCTGCGCAACGGCGCGGTAGGTGGGGTGGCCCTCGCGGCCCGAGCGCAGCTCGATCAGGTGCATCGCCTCCCGGGCGTTGAGGTCGAGCGTGTAGCGGATCCGGTAGGCGAGGCTGAGCGCGTAGGGGGCCTGCTCGGCCAGTCCGGCCTCGGCCAGCCGCTCGTACTCGCCGCGCGAGATCTCCAGCGCCCGCTCGAACTCCCCGCCGACGCCCGCTTCGCGCACCTCCTCGGGGATCCCGGCGCCGAGGTCAGGGCTCAGCCGCTGCCACTGGCAGGTCAGCATCCGGTGCCGCTGCAGGTCGCGGAAGGCGCCGTAGTCGGAGACGATCTCGAAGCGGTAGCGCAGCGCCTCGAAGCCGCGGCCCGGCCGGTAGCGGCGGTTGGCCCGCCCGCCGACGACCGCCGCCAGCAACTGCGCCCGCTCCTCGCGGTCGAGGACGTCGATGCGGGCGAGGACCTCGGTCTCCGGCGCGCTCGCCGACTCGAACAGGGATGAGGCGAGGAGGTCCTCTTCGGAGCCGTCGACGTGGAGCAGCTCGACCGAGGGGGCGTCGTCGCCCCCGCCGCGCCGGTCGAGGCCGAGCCGCGCCACCCAGCTCTCGGTCTGCTCGCGCCGCCGCTCCAGGTAGGAGATCCACTCGCCGCCGCGCTCGGGGCGGTCGACGCGGGAGACGAAGCTCGGCATCACCTGCTTCAGCTCCGCCAGGATCATGCCGCCGTACTCGCGCGCCTCCGGCAGCGGCGAGGCCATCAGCCGCATGATCAGCTGCTCGTAGGCCTGGCCGGTGGCGTAGATGCCGACGTGGCTCAGGGTCGCGGCCGGCAGCAGCCCCCGCAACAGGTCGAGCGCCTTCGCCCGGATCGAGCGCCGCCAGGCCCCCTCCGGCTCCTCGCCGCGCGGCCAGCGCGCCGCCGCCCACTCCTCGACCTCGACCAGGGAGCGGGAGTAGATCGCGAAGGTCTCGTCCATCGCCGCCGCGAACTCCGGCCCCAGCTCCCCGTTGCGGTAGAAGCGGTAGCCGCCTTCGGGCAGCGGCTTGTCGTAGGGGATGTAGCGGGTCGACTGCTCCAGGTAGGCGGCGAGGCGGCCACGCTGCAGGACCTTGGTGAGGATGTTGGAGACCCACTCGCAGGCGACGTGGGCGCCGCCGAGCTGGGCGATGGAGTCGTCGCCGTAGCCGGCGAAGACCCGCTCGTAAAGCTGCGCCGCCCGCGCCCCCTCCTCCTCGTCGAAGGGCCGGCCGCCTGCCGGCGCGTCAGCCGCGAACTCCTCCAGGTAGAGCCGCCTGACGGTCCCGGAATAGCGCGAATAGCGGGCAAAAAGCGCCCCTTTTACGGTCTCCGGGAGATTGACGAGGGCGAAGACGGGGCGGTCGAGGTTGGTGAAATGCGGGGCGAGAAGCGCCCGCTCCTCAGCGGTGAAGTCTTCGACCGGGTAGCGCACCGGGGCATCGTAGTGGGCGCCTCGGCGGGCAGCTCCCCGGGCTCGTGGCTCAGGTCTGGGGCGCGGGCGGTGCCGCCATCAGCTCGACCCGGTGTCCGCCGGGAGCGAGCGCCAGCGCCCGCGGCTCCCCCCAGTGTTCGCGTTTCGGCTCGACCTGAAAACCGCTCTCGCGCAGTTGTGAGACAGTCGCCTCGAAGTCCTCGACGACCACAGCCAGGTGCCCGGGCGAGGGCACCGTCGGCTCCTCCTCCGGCATCAGGTGCACCTGCGTCCCCTCGCGCTCGAGCCAGGTGAACTCACGCAGCGTCTCCGGCGGCTCGACCCGCGCGAACCCGATCAGCTCGAAGAAGCCGATCGCGGCCTCGACGTCAGTCGGCGCGACCTCGATTCCGACGTGGTGGAGCACCTTCGGAAATTTACAGAGATCGCACAGCCACGTAACATATTGTCTGCTACGGTTTCAGACACGGAGGCAATGGTCGCGGACAGGGAGGCAGAGATGGTGGAATGGGACGACGGACGTCTCGACGAGAGGTTTCGGGCGATCGACCAGCGATTCGATGGGGTGGAACAGAAGATGGACGACGGCTTCGCTCGCATGGATGCAGGCTTTGCTCGCATCGACGCAGGAATGCGAGACTTCAACGGTCGCTTCGATGCGATGCAGCGGACGCTGTTGGGGGTTAGCGGTGTGATCATCGCGGCGCTGATCGGTCTTATCGCGACCCAGCTCTAGAGCTCAGAGCAGCAGCGAGCCCACCGCGGCCAGCACCACGATCGCCGTCGACCAGGTGACGGCCTCGGCGGTGATCTCCATGTCGAGGCCGTAGGCGTGGGCGATGACGAGGGAGTTGAGGCCGGAGGGCATCGCGGAGAGGAGGCGGTAGGCGGCGGGGAGGTCGATCAGGGGGGCGGCGAGCAGCATCAGCAGACCGGGGACGACGGCGAGGCGGGTGGCGATCACGAGCAGGACCGGGCGGGTGAGCGGCGGCGGCATCGGTAGGGAGCCACTCTCGGCGTTCTCGGCAAGGGTGGCGCCGACGGCGAAGAATCCGATCGGGAGGATGGCGACGATCAGCACCTGGGAGAGGTCGACGAGGAGATCCGGCGCCAGCGCGTCCGGGGCGAGGATGCCGGCGATGGCGGCGTAGAGCGGCGGGTTGCGGGTGAAGAAGGCGCCGACCCGCTGGCGCGGCGTTTCTCCGGCCTTGGTCCCGAAGGCGGCGCCGACAGCGAAGGCGCCGAGCAGCAGGCACGGCCCGGTGACGAGGACGTCGTAGAGGACCGCGGTCGGCAGCTCGTCCCGCCCCAGCAGCGCCACCGCCAGCGGGTAGCCGAGGTAGCCGGTGTTGACGCTGAGCACGGTGCAGATCACCGCTCCCACCTGCGGGCGGGTGAGGGTCAGGAACCGGGTCGCGACCGTCCAGGCAAAGAGCGCGCCGAGCGAGGAGGCGACGATCCCCAGCAGCAGGCCGACCCCGTGGCCGACGTCGATCTCGCTGGCGGCGATATTGAAGAAGATCACCGGCGGGAGCAGGACGTAGAGCAGCAGCGTCAGGGCGCTGCGCGAGGCCCGCGCCGCGCCCGCCGGCCAGCGACCCTCGGACCAGACGCCGACGGCGACGGCCACCACGATCGCGCCGGTGGTGAGGAGGACTCCGATCGGGCGTTTCTATCCGAACAGCGCCGCGCCCGCGTGTTCGGCGAACTCGACCAGCGGCTGCGGGATGACGCCGAAGAAAATCGTCGCCGCGGCGGCGAGCAGGGCGGGGCCGGCGAGGTACCAGCGGCGCCCGGCCTCGGGGTCGACCGGATCGGCCTCGGGCGCGGCGCCGGCGATCACCGGCCGCGCCCCCGCGGCCCGCTCGCTCTCGGGCCGCATCCACATCGCCGCCACCACCCGCAGGTAGTAGGCGAGCGAGATCATCGTCCCGACCGCGATGAAGACGGCGAGCCAGGTGTAGTCGCCTTCGACCAGGGCCTCGATCAGGTAGAGCTTGCCGATGAAGCCTGCCGTCGCCGGCAGCCCCGCCAGGGCCAGCATCGAGATCGTCAGCGGCCAGGCCAGCAGCGGCCGTTCGGCCCCGAGCCCGCGAACCGCGCGGATGTCGTCGCCGAAGACGGTTTCCCGCTCGCGGGCGACGATCACCGCGAAGGCGGCGAGGTTCATGAAGGCGTAGGCGGCGAGGTAGAAGACCAGCGAGCTCGTCCCGGCCTCGGAGACGACGACCACGCCGCCGAGCATGTAGCCGGCCTGGGCGATTCCCGAGTAGCCCAGCAGCCGCTTCAGCGAGTCCTGGCCGAGGGCTCCGACGTTGCCGACGAGGATCGAGATCGCCGCCAGCGCCGCCAGCGCCGGCTGCCAGGAGTCGAGCTGGGAGCCGAGGGCGACGTCGAAGAAGCGGAGGAAGACGGCGAAGGCCGCGGCCTTGGTGGCAACCGCCATGAAGGAAGTGATCGGAGTGGGGGCTCCCTGGTAGACGTCTGGCGTCCACTGGTGGAAGGGGGCGATCGAGGTCTTGAAGGCGAGCCCGACCGCCGCCATCGCGATCCCGATCAGGATCAGCGGGTCGCCGTCGAGGCCGTTTTTCGCGATCCCGTCGGCGATCCCGGCGAAGTTGGTCGATCCGGTGCCGCCGTAGAGGAAGGCCATCCCGTAGAGCAGCGTCGCCGAGCCGATCGAGCCGACGATCAGGTACTTCAGCCCCGACTCGAGCGAGCTCTCGCGCCGTAGGTTGGTTGCGCAGAGGATGTAGAGCGGGATCGAGAGCGTCTCCAGGGCGACGAAGAAGGTGACGAGGTTGGTCGCCTGCGCCAGCATCGTCATCCCCAGCACCGAGCCGAGCAGGAGCGCGTGGTACTCGCCGGAGCCGGCTTCCTCGCTTGCCCGCTCGCGGATTGAGAGCAGGACGCAGAAGCCGGCGGTGAGGATCGAGATCAGCGAGATCGAGATCGCCAGGTCGTCGAGCCGCATCGCCCCGGTGATCAGAGTCTTCGGGTCGTCCCACTGCCAGATCAGCAGGCCGGCGGCGGTCCCCAGGGCGAACGTCGTCAGCAGCGGCGCAGTGCGGCGCAGCGGCTTGAAGACGGCGCTGAGGAGGACGACGCAGACGCCGACGGTGAGCGCGATCAGCGGCGAGATCCCGGCGTAGTCGATGTAGGGCTCGTTGAAGCTCATCTGCCGGTCCTGACGAGTTCGGAGTCGACGCCGAGTTCGCCGACCTTCATTCCTTTGCCTTCGGCCAGCTTCGCCTCCGGCGTTTCGCCCCCTCGCACCCGCGCCACCGTCTGCTGCACCTTCGGCGCCGTCCGCTCGAGGATCAGCTGCGGGTAGACGGCGAGGCCGACGATGCAGAGCACCAGCGGCACCAGGACGAGCGCGTCGCGCACCCCGATCTCACGGGAGAGGAGCCCCTGGCCCTGTGCCGATGCCGGCCGGTTGTGCATTGCCCCCTGGTAGAGCCGCAGCGCGTAGTAAGCCGACATCGCGACGCCGCTGATCGCGACGAGGGCGAAGACGATCTTGGCCTGGAAGAGGCCGTTGAGGATGTAGAACTCGCCGACGAAGTTGGCCGAGCCGGGCATCGCCAGCGTCGCCAGGGCGACGATCAGGAAGAGCGCCGCCAGCACCGGGGCCCGCAGCGCCAGACCGCCCATCTCGCGGATGTCCTCGGTCCCGGTCCGCTCCGCCAGCAGGGCGACGATGATGAAGATCGGGGCGACGACGAGGCCGTGGTTGACCATCTGCAGGACCGCCCCGTCGGAGCCGTCGGCCCGGAGGGCGAAGATCCCGGCGGTGATGAACCCGAGCTGGGCGACCGAGCTGTAGCCGGCGATCAGCCGCACGTTGGTGTGGGTGAACGCCATCACCGAGCCGTAAAGGATCGAGGCCAGCGCGATCAGCAGGATCACCTCCTGGAATTCCACCGTGGCGTCGGGGAAGAGCGGCAGCACCACGCGCAGGAAGCCGTAGGCGCCGACCTTGGCGAGGACGCCGGAGAAGACCGCCAGCGCCGGCAGCGGCGCCGCCCGGTAGGCGTCGGGCATCCAGCCGTGGAGGAGGAAGGCCGGCATCTTGACCAGGAAGGCAGCGGCGAAGAACCAGAAGATCCACTGCTGGCTGCCGTGGCCGAGACCCTGCTGCTGCAGCTCGGCGATCGAGAAGGTGAGGTGACCGCCGCCGGCGGCGATGATCCCGGTCGCGATCGCCGCGACCAGCATCAGCAGCGAGCCGATCAGGGTGTAGACGATCATCTTCAGCGTCGCCGCCGAGGCCGTCAGCCCACCCTCGGCGGTGCGGTCGTGGCCCCAGGCGCCGAAGAGGAAGTAGAACGGGACCAGCATCAGGTCGAAGAAGAGGACGAAGAGCAGCAGGTCCTGGGCGAGGAAGGCGCCGAGCGTCGCCGTCTCGGCTACCAGCATCAGGAAGTAGAAGGTCTTCGGCCGCTCCTGTTCGCGGAAGGCGGCGAAGGCGACTCCGCCGACCCAGAGCACCGCAGTCAGCAGGATCAGGAAGAGGTTGAGGCCGTCGATGCCGAGGCTGTAGTCGACGCCGAGGCCGGAGATCCAGGGCTCGTCGACAGCGTACTGCAGGGCGGAGCTGCCGCTGTCGAAGCCGAGCGCGGCGGCGACCGCCAGCCCGAGCGTAGCCACCGTCCCCAGCGTCGCCCACCAGCCCACCGCCCGCGGGGGGAGGAAGAGGCCGATCAGGCCGAACGCCAGCGGTGCCCAGAGGATCGCGCTGCTCATGAGCTGCTCAGCAGGAAGTAGAGGGCGAGCCCGGCGAAGCCGGCGATCAGGAGCAGCGCGTAGCTGCGCACGAACCCGTTCTGGACGGCGCGGACGACCCCGCCGGCGCCCCGCACGGTCCCCTCGGTGCCGCTGACAAGGCCGTCGACGACGAGGCGCTCGAAGACGCGGTTGGCGAAGCGGCCGACCGCCAGCGCCGGGCGGACGACGAGGAAGTCGATCGCCTCGTCGAAGTACCACTTGTTGACGAAGAGGGTGTGGAGCGGGCGCAGGCGCTGTTCGAGCTGCTGTGGGCGCTCGGGCTGCTTCACGTAGAGCAGGTAGGCGATCCCGATCCCGGCGATGGCGATGACGCCGCCGATCCCGAGGCCGACGTAGTTTTCGCCGAGCGAGGGCTGGATCTGGGCCAGGGCCGAGCCCTCGAAGACGGGATCGAGGAAGTTGGTGATGACCTCGTCGATGCCGGGGACCTGAACCAGCCCGCCGACCAGGGCGAGGAAGGCGAGGACCGCCATTGCCGCCCGCATCGGCAGCGACTGCTCGGCGATGTGGTGCTCGGGGCCGGGGAAGCCGACGTCGGTGTCCTCCGGCTCACCGGTCGCCGGGTTCTTCGGCGCCTCGTGGGCGACGTGGCCGGTCTCGATCAGCTCTTGGGCCTCCGCGCACGGCCTCCCGGGCAGCACCCGGAAGACGAGCCGGAAGCTGTAGACGGCGGTCATCAGGGCGCCGACGTAACCGAGCACGGTGAAGATCAGGTACATCCCCCCGCGCGCCTCGGCGAAGGCGAGGATCTCGTCCTTGGAGAAGAAGCCGGAGGTGCCGGGGAAGGCGGCGAGGGCAAGGGCGCCGCAGACGAAGGCGATCGAGGTGAACCGCATTGCCTTGCCGAAGCCGCTCATCCGGTCGATGTCCTGGTCGTTGGCCATCGCGGCGATGATCGAGCCGGCGGCCATGAACAGCAGCGCCTTGAAGAAGGCGTGGGTCATCAGGTGGAACATCCCGGCGCTGTAGGCGCCGATCGAGACGCCCATGATCATGTAGCCGATCTGGCTCATCGTCGAGTAGGCGATCGCCCGCTTCAGGTCGGTCATCACCAGCGCCATCGTCGCCGCGATCAGTAGCGTCGCCAGGCCGGTGAAGGCGGCGACGTCGGCGGCGGTGGGGGCGAGTTCGAAGAGGACGTGGGTGCGGGCGATCAGGTAGACGCCGGCGGTGACCATCGTCGCCGCGTGGATCAGCGCGGAGACCGGCGTCGGGCCCTCCATCGCGTCAGGCAGCCAGGTGTGGAGCGGCAGCTGGGCGGACTTGGCGAAGGCGCCGACGAGGAGCAGGAGGCAGATCGCAGTAACCGTCCACTCGTTCGTCGCGAAGACCTGCGGCGCCTTCTCGAAGACCTCGCCGTAGTCGAAGGAGCCGAGCTCGCGGAAGATCAGGAAGGCGGCGAGCACGAGGCCGATGTCGCCGACGACGTTGATCACGAAGGCCTTCATTCCCGCCCGCGTCGCCGTCTCGCGCCGGTACCAGAAGCTGATCAGCGCGTAGGAGGCGAAGCCGACGAAGGCCCACCCGACCGTCAGGAGGACGAAGTTGCCGGCCAGGACCAGCAGCAGCATCGAGAAGACGAAGAAGTTGAGATAGCTGAAGAAGCGGTGGTAGCCCGCGTCGGACTGCATGTAGCCGTAGGAGTAGAGGTGGATCAGGGTCGAGACGCCGGTGACGACGAGGACCATGAAGATCGAGAGCGGGTCGACGAAGATTCCGAGCTTGATGTCGAGCCCGGCGACGCTGGCGTAGTCCCAGAGCGAGGAGGCGTGGTGGCGCGCCTCCGGCTCGTCGCCGAGCAGGGAAAACAGCGCGGCGACGCCGCAGGCGAAGGCGAAGGCGATCGAGATCGTCCCGATCGCGCCCGCGACCCTCCGCGGCAGCGCCCGATAGCCCAGCCCGATCACGACTGAGCCGAGCAGCGGGAAGAGTAGGACCAGCCAGGCCCAGGCGGTGGCGCTCATCCGCGCAGCTCCCGCAGGTCGTCGACGTCGAGGGGCAGGCGGCGGCGGAAGATGGCGACGATCAGGCCGAGGCCGACGACGACCTCGCAGGCGGCGATCACCATCACGATCACCGCGAAGACCTGCCCCTGGCCGTTGCCGACCATCCGGCTGAAGGCCACGAGCGCCAGGTTTCCGGCGTTCAGCATCAGCTCGAGGCAGAGCAGGATCACCATCGGGCTGCGGCGCAGGAGGATGCCGAGGGCTCCCGTCGCGAAGAGGAGCGCCGAGAGGACGATGAACCAGTCGGTGGTCATGGGGTGGCTCCGGCGGTGGGGGAGGGGGAAGTGGGTACCCCCTCCTCACGATTTGGGGAGGGTTCGTCGGGGGCACCCACTTCCCCCTCTCGACGGCGGGCTGCCAGGACGATGGCGCCTACCGCGGCCAGCAGCAGCAGGATCGAGCTGGCCTCGAAGGGGACGAGGAACTTTTCCAGCAGCAGGCGACCGATCGCCGCCGGGTTGCCGAAGCCCGCCTTCACCTCCGCCCCGTCTTCGCCGAGGGCGAGAAGGGAGGAGCTGAGGACGGCGATCGAGAGCTCGACGAAGAGGGCGATGCCGAGGAGGGGGGCGAGGAAGCGCTGGCCGGGGACCGGCTCCCAGGCCGACTCGCCGCCGCCGCCGACGTAGGCGACGACGAAGACGTAGAGGACCATCACCGCGCCGGCGTAGACGACCACCTGGGCGGCGGCTACGAAAGCGGAAGTGAGGAGCAGGAAGAGCGCCGCCAGGGAGAAGAGGTGGACGATCAGCGCCAGCACCGAGTAGAACGGGTTCCGCATCGCGATCACGCCGAGGGCGCCGCCGAGCGCGCCGATCGCCGCGAGGAAGAAGAGCGCCTCTTCCACTACTCGCCCTCGCTTTTCAGCGGCGTCCGCTCGACCGGCTCGGCGAGCAGCATCTCCTTGGTGAAGATCAGGTCGCGGCGGTCGTAGTCCGCCATCTCGTAGTCATGCCCCATCGTGATCGCGTCGAAGGGGCAGGCGATCTCGCAGTAGCCGCAGAAGATGCAGCGGCTGAGGTTGATCTCGTAGACAGCGGCGTAGCGCTCGCCGGCCGAGACCCGCTCGCCGGGCACGTTCTCCGCTGCGACAACGCGGATGCAGTCGGCCGGGCAGGCGGCGGCGCAGAGCGAGCAGCCGACGCATTTCTCCAGGCCGGTGTCCTCGAAGCGGTGCAGCTTGTGGCGGCCGCGGAAGCGCGGGTAGACCGGCGTCTTCTCCTCGGGGTACTCGATCGTCATCGGCCCCTCGATCAGCCGCGCCATCGTCGTCTTCAGCCCCCGCAGGGTCTCGCCGAAGGCGCGGTAGGCGCCTCCGAGCCCGCCCGGCTCGGGCCCGCGCTGGACCTCGACGACGTCGATCGAGTCGAGGTAGGAGGCGGATTTCGAGTCGTAGCTCACGTGACCACCACCAGGACCGCCGTCACCAGGACGTTGAGGGTGGCGAGCGGCAGCAGCACTTTCCAGCCGAGGCTCATCAGCTGGTCATACCGAAGGCGCGGCAGCGTCGCCCGCACCCAGATGAAGAGCAGCACCAGGCCGAGCATCTTCGCCAGCATCCAGATCGGGTCGAGGAAGCTGGGGCCCGGGCCCATCCAGCCGCCGAGGAACATCGCCGCGGCGATCCCCGAGACGACGAGGATCTCCATGTATTCGACCAGGAGGAAGGAGCCGAAGCGCATGCCGCCGTACTCGGTCATGAAGCCCTGGACCAGCTCGGCGTCGGCCTCGGGCATGTCGAACGGGGTGCGGTTGGTCTCGGCGAAGCCGGCGAGCATGAAGATCAGGAAGCCGACGAGCTGGGGGACGATGTACCAGAGCTCGCCCTGGGAGTGGACGATCGAGACCAGCGAGAGCGAGCCGCTCATCATCACCACGCCGAGCAGGGCGAGACCCATGCTGACCTCGTAGGAGATCAGCTGCGCGGCCGAGCGCATCGCTCCGAGGAGGCTGTATTTCGAGCCCGAGGACCAGCCGCCGAGCAGCAATCCGTAAAAGGCGATCGAGCCGACGGCGAAGAAGTAGAGGATCCCGATCGGGACGTCGATCCCGTAGAAGCCGACCCCGCCCTGGACATCGCCCCAGGGGATGATCGCCAGCGAGAGGACGCCCGCCAGGACCGGCAGCAGCGGCCCGAGGATGAACAGCGTCTTGGTCGCGTTCTCCGGCCGGAACGACTCCTTGGAGACGAGCTTGCCGACGTCGGCGAGCGGCTGCAGGAGGCCGAAGGGGCCGACGCGGTTGGGGCCGTAGCGGTGCTGGAAGCGGCCGATCAGCTTCCGCTCCAGGACCGTCAGCAGCGGCAGGATCCCGAAGATGACGGCGAAGATGACGACGCTCTTGACGACCATGATCCAGGTCGCTTCGGCGAAGGTGGTGTCGGCGAGCGGCAGCATCAGGCGCGGGCTTCGCTCAGCTTCTCGATCTTCACCTGGACCAGGCCGCCGTTCAGCAGGGCATTGGCGTTCGCCTCGGCGACGCCCTCGGCCATGAAGACGGTGCCGGGGCTGATCCGCTCCTTGATCAGGACGGCGGCGGTGACCGCCGACCCGTTCTGGCTGACGCGGACGGCCTCGCCGTTCTTCAGGTCGAGGCGCTGGGCGTCCTGGGGGGAGATCTCGAGGCGCTGGTGGGGGGTGAGGAACTTCAGGGGCGGGTTGAGCTCGGTGATGGGGCCAGCCCAGAGATCGCGATACGTGCCTAAGGCCAGCACCGGTACCCCCTCCTCACTCGGTACCTCGTCGAAGGGGCGTGGATTGGCTAGCGCCTCGGGCGAGCTCAGCTCCTCCTCCGCAAAACGTTCGGAGGGGGTACCGGTGCTGGCCTGTGGGGCGTTGATGTCCTGCCACCGGACTCCGCGGCCGCCGATGTCGGTCTCCTCGATGCCGTTGTAGAAGCTGACGGCGTCAGTGAGAGCCTTGAAGGCCGTGGGCTGGGAGTTGATGCCGGTGTCGAGGCCCAGAGCCTTCGCCAGTTCAGAGAGGACGACGATGTTGGACTGGACGAAACCCGGGCGAGAAGCTGAGGGGCGGACGCGCTGGAGGCGGCCGTCGGGGTGGGTGACCGTGCCGTCTTTCTCGGCATGGGTCTCGAGCGGGAGGACGACGTCGGCCTTGGCGGTGGTCGCATTCTCGTGCATGGAGAAGGAGACGAGGAAGTCGCAGGCGGTCAGCGCCTCTTCCCAGGCGGGGGTGTCGGGGAAGTCACGGAGGGGGTCGGCGCCGAAGAGGACGAGGTGGGTGACCTCACCGTCGATCAGGGCCTGGCGGATCTCCTCAGTGGACATCCCGGCCCGAGTCTCGGCGAGACCGGGCCCAGCGTCGGGGAGGCAGCCGGCCTCGCGCAGGCCGCGGGCGTTGGTGGTCTCGGGGACCTCGAGCAGGCCGGCGCCCTCGGCCTCGCCGACCTTCAGCTCGCGTGCGAGCCCCAGCAGGCCGGCGGCCGCGATCGGATAATCGCGCAGGATCCGCTCGCCCCAGAGGACGACGACTCGCTCGACGTCGCGTAGCGATTCGGCAACCGGCGTGGCGACGTTCTCGGCGCCGCCGATCGCCCGCGCCAGCTCGCCGAGGAAGTGGGCGGCCATACCCGGGACGTAGCGGGCGATCGCCTCGGCGCCGCCGTCGAGTGCGGTCGGCCGCTCGGTCGCCACGACCAGCTTGGCGCCGTTGCGGCGGATCGCCTTCCGCACCCGCAGGTCGAGGATCGGGCTGCTGTGCAGCGGGTCGGTGCCGAGGACGAGGATCGCGTCGGCCTCGTCGATGTCGTGCACCCTGGCGGAGACGTTTGGCTGGGCGAGGCTCACCAGCGCCTCACGCGAAGCTCCGCGCGAAGGGCGGGAATCGATGTGCGGCGACCCGAGCGCGTCGCGCAGCAGCCGCTGCAGCAGGAAGCCCTCCTCGTTGGAGGCGTCGCCGACGATCGCTGCGACCTTGCCGCCGGCGCCGCGCAGCCCGGCCGCCACCGCCTCCATCGCCTGCTCCCAGGAAGCCTCGCCGCCCTTCAGCCGCGGCCCGCGCACACGCTCCGGCGCGTCGAACATCTCGAACCCGTAGCGGCCGCGGTCGCAGAGCCAGCCGTCGTCGACCTCGTGGTTGTCGCGGCTGATCACCCGTTTCACCTTCTCGTCGCGGACGGTGAAGCTGACGTTGCACTGGCTCGGGCAGATCGTGCAGACCGAGCCGGCGTGCTCGATGTCCCAGGGCCGGGCGCGGAAGCGGTAGGTGTAGCTGGTCAGCGCCCCGACCGGGCAGATGTCGGTGATGTTGCCGTGGAAGGGGGCGACGTAGGGGCGGTCGTCGAAGGTGCCGACATAGGTGCGGTCGCCGCGGTCGATCAGCTGCAGCTGCGCGTCTTCGGAGACCTCCTGGCTGAAGCGCACGCAGCGGTAGCAGAGGATGCAGCGCTCGCGGTCGATCGCGACCAGCGGCGAGAGCTCGATCGGCTTCTCGAAGTGGCGCTTTTCGTCGATCACGCGGCTTTTGCCGGGGCCCCAGCCGTAGGAGATGTCCTGCAGCGGGCATTCGCCGCCTTTGTCGCAGACCGGGCAGTCGAGCGGGTGGTTGACGAGGAGGAACTCGACGACGGCGTTCTGCGCCTCCTTCACCTGCTCGGTGCGGGTGTGGACGACCATCCCCTCGCGCACCGGCGTCGAGCAGGAGGTCTGCAGTTTCGGGATCCCCTCGATCTCGACCAGGCACATGCGGCAGGCGCCGACCGGCTCGCCGAGTTTCGGTTCGTAACAGAAGTAGGGGATCTCGACGTCGCCCTTGCGGGCGGCGTCGTGGAGAATCTCGCCCTCGATCGCCGGGACCTCGCGCCCGTCGATCGTGATCGTCACCTCGCGGCCTGCCGGGCTCACGTCTGCGCTCCCAGCGTCTCCGGGGCGCCGCGGACGGCGGCGTGCGGGTCGAGCACCAGCTCCGGGTCGGCCATCGCTTCCTCGAACTCCTCCCTGAACTTGCGGACCATCGCCCCGACCGGCATCGCCATCGAGTCGCCGAGCACGCAGAGGCAGTGGCCGATGATGTTCTGCTGGACCGAGCTGACGACGTCGAGGTCCATCGGGGTGGCTTCGCCGCGGACCATCCGCTCCAGCATCTTCACGGTCCAGTTGGTGCCCTCGCGGCAGGGGACGCACTTGCCGCAGGACTCGTGGTGGTAGAAGCGCGCCGTCCGCAGCGCCAGGTGCGGGATCGAGACGCGGTCGTCGCAGACGATGATCGAGCCGGAGCCGAGCATCGAGCCGGCCTCACCCATCGCCTCGAAGCTGTAGGGGAGGTCGAGCCCCTCCTCGGCGGTGAGGACGGGGGACGACGAGCCGCCGGGGAAGAAGGCCTTGATCTCGTGCCCGGCCTCGGGGCCGCCGGCGAGGTCGCAGATCAGCTCGCGGGTCGGGATCCCCAGCTCGACCTCGTAGTTGCCGGGGCGCTTGACCCCGCCGGAGATCGAGACCACCTTGGTCCCGGGCGACTGCTCGGTGCCGAAGCCTTTGAACCACTCGGCGCCGTGGCGAACGATGTGGGGGACGTTGGAGAGGGTCTCGACGTTGTTGATCAGCGTCGGCCCGCCGTAGAGGCCCTGCACGGCCGGGAAAGGCGGCTTCAGACGCGGGTTACCGCGCTTGCCCTCGAGCGCGTCGAGCAGGGCGGTCTCCTCGCCGCAGATGTAGGCGCCGGCACCGCGGTGGACGACCAGCTCGAGGTCGCGGTGGCAGCCGAGGATGTTCGTCCCCAGGTAGCCGGCCTCGTAGGCTTCGGCGACCGCCTGGTCGAGGATGTCGGCCTGGGCGGCGTACTCGCCGCGGATGAAGATGAAGGCGTGGCCGGCGTCGGCCGCGAGAGCCGCGATCGCGATCCCCTCGATCAGCTGGTGCGGGTTGCGCTGCATCAGCTCGCGGTCCTTGAAGGCGCCCGGCTCGGACTCGTCGGCGTTGCAGCAGAGGTACTTCGGCATGTCGCCGCGGGGGAGGAAGGAGGCCTTTTTGCCCATCGCGAAGCCGGCGCCGCCGCGGCCGCGCAGGCCGGAGTCTTCGAGCTCCTTGAGGACCTCGTCCTGCTCCATCTCCTTGTAAGCGCGCTCGAGCGTCTCGTAGCCGCCGGCAAGCCGCCGGTAGCCGTCGAGCGTCCGCAGCGCCGGGTCCTCGGCGTGCTCGAGCAGGACGCGCTTCTCCAGCGGGTGCGCCATCAGCTGTCCCCCGCCAGCCCGCGCCTCGCCAGCGCCTTCTCGGGGAGGACGTCCTCGCCGGCCCGCAGCTGCTCGATCGCGACGCCGGCCTCGGCCGCCTCCAGCGGGCCGTAGTAGCGCTGGTCGATCGAGGCCATCGGGGCGATGTCGCAGGCGCCGAGGCACTCGAAGCCGGTCACGTAGAAGTTTTCGTCGTCGCCCTCTGCCGCCGCCTCGAAGGCGTCCAGGAGGCGGTCGCCGCCGCGCATCCAGCAGCTGATGTTGGTGCAGACCTCGATCCGGTGTGCCCCCACCGGACGGGTATGGAGGAGGTCGTAGAAGCTCGCCACCGACTCCAGGTAGGCGGGGGTGACCCGCATCACCGCGGCGGCCTGGCGGATCCCCTCCGGGGTGCACCAGCCGTAGCGCTCCTGCACCGCCCACAGCGCCGGGATCGAGGCCGAGCGGCGGTCAGGGTAGCGGCCCATCAGCGTCTGGATCCGCTCCCGCAGCTCCGGCGGGCAGTCGACCTCGTGCAGCTCCGGGATCTCCTCCTCGGCGCGGCCGGGGACACGTCCCTCGCTGACCGCAGGGTCGACGGGAAGGTTGGGGTTGCTCCTCCCGGCTCCGTCGACGGGGCTCACCGGTCCACCCCCCCCAGGATCGGGTCGAGCATCCCGAGGCTGGCGATCATGTCGGCGACGTAGGTCCCGACCGCCATCTCGCGGAAGGCCTGCAGGTTGACGAAGGAGGGATCGCGGAAGTGGACCCGCGCCGGCTTCGCCGAGCCGTCGGCGAGGACGAAGCAGCCGAGCTCCCCGCGCGGCGACTCGATCGAGTAGTACACCTCGCCCGGGTCGACCCGAAAGCCCTCGGTGACGAGCTTGAAGTGGTGGATCAGCGACTCCATCGAGGTCGAGAGCTCCGAGCGCGGCGGCAGCACGTACTTGCGGTCGTCGGCGATGAAGGGACCCTCGGGGAGCGCGTCCAGGCACTGGCGGACGATGCTCGCCGACTCCACCATCTCCGCCACCCGCACCCGGTAGCGGTCGTAGTTGTCGCCGACGGTCCCGACCGGGATCTTGAAGTCCATCTCCGGATAGGCGAGGTAGTCGAAGGCTTTGCGCAGGTCCCAGGGGTCGCCGGCGGCCCGCAGCAGCGGCCCGGTCACCCCCAGCTCCAGCAGCCGCTCGCGGGAAACGATGCCGACGCCTTTGGTCCGCGAGAGGAAGACCTCGTTGCGGTCGAGCAGGTCCTGGTACTGGCCGACCCGGATCGGCATTTCCTCGGCGAAAGCGCGGCACTTGGCCTCGAAGCCGACGGGGATGTCCTCGATCACGCCGCCGACCTGGAAGTAGCGCGTGTGCATCCGCTGGCCGGTTGCCATCTCGAAGAGGTCGAGGATCTTGTCGCGCTCGCGGAAGCAGTACCAGAGCATCGAGATCGCGCCGAGGTCGAGCGCGGTGGTGCCGAGCCAGACAAGGTGGGAGTGAATCCGGTTCAGCTCGAGGAAGATCGTCCGCAGGTACCTGGCGCGGAGCGGGATCTCGAGGTCGATCAGCCGCTCGACGGCGCCGCAGAAGGCCTCCATCTGGAAGAAGTAGGAGACGTAGTCCATCCGCTCGACGAAGGGGATGACCTTCCAGTAGCTCTTGTCCTCGCAGGACTTTTCGATCCCGGTGTGGACGTAGCCGATCACGGGTCGCAGCTCGCGCACCATCTCGCCTTCGAGGTCGACGACGAGGCGCAGCACGCCGTGGGTCGCCGGGTGGTGGGGCCCGACGTTGACGGTCATGATCTCGCGGTCGCGGTCCACGGTTGCCTCAGCCATAGCGCTCTTCCGAGTAGGTGAAGGTGACGGGCTCGCCGCCGACCGGGAAGTCGCGGCGCTGCGGCCAGCCGACGTAGTCGTCGGGCATCAGGATCCGGGTCAGGTTCGGGTGGCCGCGGAAGACGATGCCGAAGAAGTCGAAGACTTCGCGCTCCTGGGCGTCGGCGGTGGGGAAGAGCTCGACGCAGGAATCGATCTCGGGCAGCTCCTCGTTGCCGGGGTCGGCGAGCATCGCTTTGACGCGGATGCGCTCGACTCGATCGCGGTTGATCAGCTCGTAGTGGACGGCGAAGCGCGGTTCGTTGGGGAGGTAGTCGGCGGCGTGGAGGGAGGAGAGGAAGTCGTAGCGGTGGCCGGGCTGCTCCTTCAGCCAGCGCAGGACGTCGAGCACGCGGGCGGGGTCGACGTTGAGCGCCGCCTGGGCGCGGTCGTAGGAGGTCGCCGGCACGGCTCCGGGGAAGTCGCGCTCGATTTCACCCCGGATCAGCTCGAGTCCGGGGGCGTCAGGCAAGGGAGGGCTCCCCGGTCTCTTCGCGCACCCGTTCGACCGAGCGTTTCGCCTCCGCGTAGGCCCGGGCGGCCTCGGGGCTGGGTTCGCTCCGAGGCCCGCCGCGCGCCCACTCCTCGGTCCCGTAGGCCTCGTAGCGCCGCCGCCAGCCCTGGTCGGGGTTGCCGAGGATCTTCCGCTGCAGCTTCGTGAAGCCGTAGAGGACCGCCTCCGGCCGCGGCGGGCAGCCGGGGACGTAGATGTCGACCGGCATGAACTTGTCGGCGCCCTGGACGACGGCGTAGTTGGCGAACATCCCGGCCGAGGAGGAGCAGGCGCCCATCGCCATCACCCACTTCGGCTCCAGCATCTGGTCGTAGAGGCGGCGGACGACCGGCGCCATTTTGATGCTGACCCGGCCCGAGAGGATGATCAGGTCGGCCTGGCGCGGGGAGGCGCGCAGCGCCTCGGCGCCGAAGCGGGCAAGGTCGTAACGGGCGGTGACGATCGAGATCGGCGCCTCGATCGCGCAGCAGGCGAGGCCGAAGGTGAGCGGGAAGATCGAGTTCGCCCGGGCCCAGTTCTGGACCTTCTCGAAGGTCGTGGTGACGACCCGCTCTTCGACGTAGCGGTCGAGGTCCTCGCCCTCGAGGTCGCCGCGGAGCAGGTCGCGGGAGGCCGGCTTCCGGTCTCGCAGGGAGCGGCGCTCTACCTCCAATCCAGCGCCCCCTTCCGCCAGACGTAGACGAAGGCGACGAGGAGGAGGCCGACGAAGGTGACGAGCTCGCCGAGGACGAGGAGGCTGTCGGCCCCCTTGAGGATGACGCCGATCGGATAGAGGAAGACGACCTCGATGTCGAAGAGGATGAAGAGCATCGCGACGAGGTAGAAGGTGACGCCGAAGCGCAGGCCTTTCGTCGGCTCGACCGGGATTCCCGACTCGTACGGCTCGCCCTGGCGACGGCCCGCGGCGGTTTCATGCGCCGGCTTCTTCGGCCCCAGCAGGTGGTTCAGCATCGCGAAGATGCCGCCGACCGTGAGGCCGAGGAAGGCGAAGACGAGGATCGGGAGGTAGGTCTTGAGCACGGGGAAGAAGGGTCCGTCAGCGCTGTTATACACCGACATTGTGACAACTTGCTACATAGTGTCTTTCCGCATCAGCAAGCCGAATCCCGACCCCTCAAGGCGGATTTAGAACGTGGTCGGCCTGCACATCGCCGTCGGCGTCCTCCTCATCGCTCTCAACGCCGCCGCAGGCCTCCTCGGCGGCATCGCCTGGTACCGCGACCGTCCCTCGATCCCCTTCTGGTACCTCCTCCGCGCCGCCCAGGCAGCGGTCTTCCTCCAGGCCCTCCTCGGCGGCCTCCTCGTCGTCACCGATCACGAACCGAAGGAAGGCCTCCACTACCTCTACGGCATCCTCCCTCTCCTTGTCTCCTTCATCGCCGAGGGCGCACGTCTCGACGCCGCCCAGCGCGAGGTCGGCGACCTCGACCCCGAGTCCCTCACCACCGACGGGCAGGAGTCCCTTGCCCTGGCCATCGTCCGCCGCGAGATGGGCATCATGGCCGTCAGCTGCGGCGTCATCTTCTTCCTGGGGCTGCGGGCGGCAGGGACGAGCGGGCTCTAGCCGAGCGGCCGGTACTCACCGCCGTGGAAGACGAGCGGGTCGCCCGCTTCGGCCTCCAGCGCCCGGACTTCGCCGGTGACGATCACGTGGTCGCCGGCGGAGATGACGTCGCGGAGGTCGCAGGCGATCCAGATCAGGGCGCCGTCGATCGCGGGGAGGCCGTCGCGCTCGCTCCAGGCGACGCCGGACCACTTCTCGGCCACCGGGGCCTTGGTGGCGAAGGCGCGGGCGATCGGCTCCTGGCCGGCGTGGAGGACGCTGATGCCGAAGCTGTCGGCGGCCTGAACGGCGAGCAGGGTGCGGGAGCCGCGGTCGAGGCAGGCGAGCATCATCATCGGCTCGATCGAGAGCGAGCAGACCGCGTTGGCGGTCGCGCCGGCCGGTCCCTCGGGGCCGCTGGCGGTGACGACCGTGACCCCGGTCGGGAGCCCCGACATGGCGGCGCGGAAGGCGTCTGGATCGGGAGCGGGCATCGTCAGGAAGGCTGGATCGGCTCTAGACAATATGATGCCCGCCGCATGCGTCCAGCGCTGATCATCGGAATGATCCTTGCCGCCGTCTTCGGCCTCTCGGCCTGCGGCTTCGGCGAAGAAAAGCTCGCGGTCTCCGAAAGCGACCCCAACTACAACGGGGCCGTCCTCTTCGCGACCCACTGCTCCGGCTGCCACACGCTCAGCGCCGCCGGCACCCAGGGCAGCGGCAACCGCGGCGAGCGCACCCAGGGCCCGAACCTCAACCAGCGGGAAGAGTCCTTCGACGACGCCCTCTTCGCGATCCAGAACGGCGGCTTCTCGGGGGCGATCATGCCGCAGAACATCGTCGTCGGCGACGAAGCCAAGGCCGTCGCCAAATTCGTCGCCAAGTACGCCGGGTCCGAAGCCGAACAGTCGCCGCGGCCCGGCGAAACCAAAGCTCCCTAAGCGCGGGACTCCCATGCTGGACCTGAAGGCGATCCGCTCCGACCCCGAGCGGTTCCGAGAGGCGCTGGCGCGCCGCGGCGCAGCCGGGCAGGTCGACGAGCTGCTGGCGCTGGACGCGCGGCGGCGGGAGCTGCTGCCCGAGGTGGAGGGAGCCCAGGCCGAGCGGAAAAGCCTTTCGAAGCAGATCGGGGAGAAGAAACAGGCAGGCGAAGAGGCCGAGGCCGAGCAGCTGATGGCGACGGTCCAGGGCCTGAAGGAGCGGATCGAGTCGGGAAAAGAGGAGCTGGAGCAGGTCGACGCCCAGCTCGGCGAGCTCGCCCTCACCCTGCCGAACCTGCCCGATCCCGACGCGCCGGCAGGGGAGACCGAGGAGGACGCGGTCGTCATCCGCGAGGTCGGCGAACGCCCACAGTTCGACTTCGAGCCGCGCGACCACCTCGAGATCGGCACCGAGCTGGGCCTGATCGACATGGAGGCGGGGGCGAGGCTCTCCGGCTCGCGCTTCGCCTACCTGAAGGGCGACCTGGTCCTGCTCGAGCTGGCGCTGGTCCGCTTCGCGATCGAGCTGGTCCGCGGCGAGGGGCACGAGCCGGTCGTGCCGCCGGTCCTGGTCCGCGAAGAGGCGCTGGAGGGAACCGGCTTCCTCCCCGGCGACCGCGACCAGATCTACGAGGTCCCCAAGGACGAGCTCTTCCTCACCGGCACCTCCGAGGTCGCCCTCGCCGGCCTCCACGCCGACGAGATCCTCGACGCCGGGGCGCTGCCGCTCCGCTACTGCGCCTTCTCGACCTGCTTCCGCCGCGAGGCCGGCGCCGCCGGCCGCGACACCCGCGGCATCTTCCGCGTCCACCAGTTCGACAAGGTCGAGATGTTCTCGTTCGTCGAGCCCGGCGCCTCGGGCGAGGAGCACGAGCGGCTGCTGTCGATCGAGGAGCGGATCCTCGGCGAGCTCGAGATTCCCTACCGGGTGGTCAACGTCGCCGTCGGCGACCTCGGCGCCCCGGCGGCGAAGAAGTACGACTGCGAGGCCTGGATCCCAAGTCAGGGCCGCCATCGCGAGCTCACCTCCTGCTCGAACACGACCGACTACCAGGCGCGCCGGCTCGGCGCCCGCTACCGCCCGGCCGAGGGGGAGGCGCCGCAACCGGTCCACACCCTCAACGGCACCGCCTGCGCCGTCGGGCGCACGATCATCGCCCTGATCGAGAACCGGCAGGAGCGCGACGGGAGTTTCACGCTACCTAAAACTTTGCATCCGTACGGAGCGCCTGAAAGAATCTCGCCCGCATGAGTACGAGCGTCCGTGAGGCCAAGCGCGTTGTGCTCTGTGACGACCACGAGATCGTCCGCGAGGCGATCAAGGCGCGCATGGCCAATTCCCCCATCGTCGAAATCGTCGGCGAGGCCGGCAACGGCCGAGACGTCGTCGGCGTCGTCAAGGAACTGGAACCCGACGTCCTCATCATCGACGTCGAGCTGCCCAAGCGCGACGGCATCGAGGCGACCAAGGAGGTCCTCAAAGTCCGGCCGCGGACGAAGGTGATCATCTTCACCGCCCACGCCCAGCCGGACCTGCTGGCGCTGGCCCTGCGCGCCGGGGCCTCCGGCTACGTGCTGAAGTCGGCGCCGGCCGAGGACATCGCCAAAGCGGTGAAAGCGGTGACCGGCGGCGGCACCTTCCTCGGCGGCGACTTCGCCGGCGGCAAGCCTTCCGAGGTGGAGAAACTGCTCGAGCTCTCGCCGCGCGAGCGGCAGATCCTCGAGCTCCTCGCCGAGGGCCTGCGGGTGAAAGAAATCGCCGACCGCCTGCAGTTGAGCCCGGCGACCGTGCACACCCACGTGCGCAACGCGATCGCCAAGCTCGAGGTCGACACCCGCACCGAGGCGGTGGCGCTGGCGGTTCGGTTCAGCTATCTCGGCGCCGGCGGCGGGTCTCTCTAGTCCTTCTTCTCCAGGCTCAGCGCGCAGCCGTTGATGCAGTAGCGCTTGCCGCCTTTGTCGGCCGGACCGTCGTCGAAGACGTGGCCGAGGTGGGCGTCGCAGTGCTTGCAGACGACCTCGGTGCGGCGCATGAAGAGGCTGTTGTCGGGCCGCAGCTCGACGTGCTCGAGGTTGGCCGGCTCGGTGAAGCTGGGCCAGCCGGTGCCGGAGTCGAACTTGGTGTCGGAGGAGAAGAGCTCGGTGCCGCAGCAGACGCAGCGGTACATCCCCTCCGTCTTCTCGTCCCAGTAGGGGCCGGTGAAGGCGCGCTCGGTGCCGGCCTTGCGGGTGACCTCGAACTGCTCAGGGGTCAGCTGCTCGCGCCACTCCTGCTCGGACTTCTCAACTTTCGTCGCCATCTTTTTCCTTTCGCGTCTCTGGAAAGGGTACGCCTCGGGTGGTGCGGGCTCATGACAGGATGGCGCCGTGCTCGCCGCCTTCTACGAGCCTGACGAAGACTTCTTCCGGGCCACCGAGCTGACGCGGGGCCCGTGGGACCCCGGAGCCCAGCACGCGGGCCCCCCGGCGGCGCTGCTCGGCTACGCGATCGAGCAATTGCCCGAAAGCGAGGAGTTCCAGGTCGGCCGGCTCACCTTCGAGATCCTCCGACCGGTCCCGATCGCGCCGGTGCGGGTGGAGGCGCGGGTGGCGCGGCCCGGCCGGCGGGTGCAGATGGTCGAGGCGGAGCTGCGCGACGCCGGTGGCGAGGTGCTGATGCTGGCGCGTGGGTGGCGGATCCGGAAAGCCAGGCTCGAGCTGCCGGGCGAGGCGCTGGTCGCGAGCCAGCCGCCGGCCCCTCCCGAGGAGGGGAAGGCGGCCGAGTTTTTCCCCACCGCGCAGGAGCACGGCTACCACTCGGCGATGGAGGTGCGCTTCGTCGCCGGCGGCTTCCTCGAGCCGGGGCCGGCGACGGCCTGGCTGCGGATGCGCCGGCCGCTCGTTGCCGGAGAGGAGCCGACGCCGCTGCAGCGGACCCTCGTCGCTGCCGACGTCGGCAACGGGATCAGCGCCGCGCTCGACTTCCGCCGCTTCCTCTTCATCAACGTCGACCTCACCGTCCAGCTCGAGCGGATGCCGAAGGGGGAGTGGATCGGCGTCGACGCGGCGACCCTGCCGCGGCCGAAGGGCCTCGGCACCGCCGAGTCGACGCTGTTCGACAGGGACGGCCGGGTCGGTCGCGCCCTGCAGACCCTGCTGATCAGCGAGCGCTAGCGAACGCGCTTCCGCAAGGCAGGTGTTCAGGCCGGGTGCAGCCGGGCGAAGATCATCAGCGCCGAGGCGAGGCAGACGGCGGCGGCGAAGAAGAAGGCCCCCTCGTAGCTGGTGAGGGCGGCGACGGCCCCCGCGATCGGGGCGCCGAGGCCGACCCCGGCGTCGAAGAAGGCGGTGTAGGTGCCCATCGCCGCGCCCCGCGCCTGCTGGGTGACGCGGCCGAGGGCGATCAGCATCAGCGAGGGGTTGAGCAGCGAGAAGGCGGCCCCCATCGCCATCCCGCCGGCGAGGGCGACCGGAAGGCTGTGGGCGAGGGCGATCAGCAGCAGCCCGAGCGCCTCGCCGACGGTAGCGGTGATCGCGACCGGCGCCGCGCCCATCCGGTCGGGGAGGTCGCCGAAGACGAGCCGGGTGAGGACGATCATCGCGGCGAAGGCGGCAAAGACGGTGGCGCCGTGGCCGACCCCGCGCGCTTCCAGGTGGAGGACGATGAAGGTGGCGACGGCGGCGTAGCCGAAGGAGGCGAGGCCGATCGCGAAGCCAGGCCCGACCGCCTCGGGGGCGATCAGCGGGTGCGGCTCGGAGTGGGCGAGGGGGGCGAAGGGGTCGCGAGCGCCGAGCGCGATCAGGCCGCCGAGGATCGGCAGCGTCCCGGCGCAGATCCAGACGGCGGTGTAGCCGCCGAGGTTCAGCAGCAGCTCGCCGACCAGGGGCCCGACGCTGAGCCCGCCCCAGACTGCGAGGCCATAGAGGCCGAGCACCCGGCCCCGCCGCTCCTCCGGCGCCAGGTCGACGATCCAGGCCGAGCCCGCGGTGTAGACGGCTCCCTCGCCGGCGCCGAGGACGAGGCGGGCGAAGACGAGCCCGGCCAGCCCCAGGCTCGGCAGGTAGAGGATCCCGCTCAGCGCCACCAGCACCGTCCCGACCACGACGGTCGGCTTGCGCCCGCGGGTGTCGGCGAGCCGCCCGGCGACCGGCCGCAGCAGCAGCCCGGTGACCGCGTAGGCGCCGACGACGATCCCGACCGCGACGTCGCCGGAGTCCAGCGGGCCGTGGATGTAGCGGGGGAGGACGGGCAGCACCGAGCCGACGGCGACGAGGCCGCAGAAGGTGGCGGCGAAGACGGCAGCGAAGCTGACGCCCGGGCGAGGATCCCGCGCGAGAGCGGGTTGCAGGCTCGTGCTCACGCCAGCAGGCCGCTGAGGTCCCCGAGCACGAAGTCGGGAGCCGGGTCGGCCGCGGTGGCCTGCTCGCGCGAGGTGGTGCCGCTGAGGACGAGGACCGTCGCCAGGCCCGCGGCGCGGCCGCCGGCGATGTCCGAGGAGATCCGGTCGCCGACCATCGCCACCCGCCCGCTCGCCTGTTCCTTTTCGTTGCTATCGCCCGAAAAGGAACAGGCGAGCGCCGCCTGCGCCATCTCGAACAGGTGGCGCTCCGGCTTGCCCGCGATCTCGGCCCGCCGGCCCGAGGCGGTCTCGACCGCAGCCAGGACCGCTCCCGTGCCCGGCAGCTCGCCGCCGGGGTAGGGCATCGTCGGGTCGTGGCTGGTGGCGAAGAGGGCGGCGCCGCCATCGAGCGCCCGCTTCGAGGCCAGCAGCTCGTCGTAGTCGAAGCCGCGGTGGCCCGAGACGACGACCACATCCGCGCCCCAGGCCTCCTCGCCCTCGACCACGCGGGCTCCGGCTGCCGCGACCATCTCCTTCAGGGCCGGCGCCCCGATCACCAGGGCGCTGCCTTCCGCGCCGGCAGCGATGGCGGCTTCGCCGGCCAGCCGCGCCGCGACCATCCCGGCGGTGACGACCTGCTCCTCGCCGACCTCTATCCCCAGCTCCCCCAGCCGCTCGGCGTAGGCCCGTGGATGCCTGCTCGGGTTGTTGGTGACGAAGACGATCCGCTTGCCGGCTGCGAGCAGCGCCCGCAGGGTCTCCGGCGCGCCCGGGACCGGCTCACGACCGGTCCAGACGACGCCGTCGAGGTCGATCAGGAGTCCGTCGAAGCGGTCGGCGAGGGGCACGGGCGCAGGCTATTGCCCCGGCTCGATACCGTGCCGGACAGTGAGCGCCAACGGACCAGTCGTCCTCGCCACCGACCTTCACCGCCGCTTCGGCGAGGGGGAGACCGCCGTCGACGCCCTCGCCGGCGTCACCACCGGCTTCGAGCGGGACCGCTTCACCGCGATCATGGGCCCCTCCGGATCCGGCAAGTCGACGCTGATGCACATCCTCGCCGGGCTCGACAAGCCGACCTCGGGCCGGGTCGAGCTGGACGGCGTCGACATCACCGCCCTCGACGACGGCGAGCTGACCGAGCTGCGCCGCGACAAGCTCGGCTTCGTCTTCCAGTTCTTCAACCTGCTGCCCGTCCTCACCGCGGAGGAGAACCTCGTCCTGCCGCTCTCGATCGCCGGCCGCAAGCCCGACCGGGCCTGGGTCGACCAGCTGATCCGCACCGTGGGCCTCGAGGACCGGCGCACCCACCGGCCTGCCGAGCTCTCCGGCGGCCAGCAGCAGCGCGTGGCCGTAGCTCGCGCCCTGGTCAGCAAGCCGGCCGTAGTCTTCGCCGACGAGCCGACCGGCAACCTCGACTCGAAGGCGAGCGCCGACGTGTTGCGGCTACTGCGACAGGCAGTCGACGAGTTCGGGCAGACGGTGGTGATGGTCACCCACGACCCGGTCGCCGCCGCGCACGCCGACCGGCTGATCACGCTGCAGGACGGGAGGATCGTCAGCGACGCCGCCCCCGGCTCGGCCGACGACGTGATCGAGCTGCAGAAGCGGCTTGACTAGCCTCGGCCTCAAGAGCCTCTGGGCTCGCAAGGTCCGGGCCCTGCTGACGACCTTCGCCGTCTTCCTCGGCGTCGCCTTCGTCGCCGGCTCCTTCGTCCTCACCGACACGATCTTCGCCGCCTTCGACGAAATCTTCGAGGAGTCGCTGAAGGGGACCAGCGTCGTGATCACGGCCGAGAACCCGGTCGAACAGGAAAGCGGCGAAATCCCGACCGTCAGCGCTTTCCTGCTGCCGAGAGTGGAGAGGACGCCCGGGGTACGAGAAGCCGCCGGCGCGATCTTCACTCCCGGCGCCTTCTTTGACGCGGAGAACGACAAGATCGGCAACAAATTCGCGCCGAAGTTCATCTCCTCGACCCTGCCGGGAGAACTGGAGTCCCTCAACTACATCGAGGGCCATGCCCCCCGCGGTCCGACTGAAGCCTCGCTCGACAAGGCCGCGGCGGACGCGGCCGATATCGACCTCGGCGACAAGATCAAACTGATCAGCCAGGGAAACCTGGAGACCTTCCGGCTTGTTGGGCTGACGCAGTTGGGAAGCGCCTCCTTCGGCGGCGCCTCGATCGCCCAGGTGACGCTGCCGGTCGCCCAGCGTCTCACCCACAAGCGGGGTCGGTTCGACCAGATCTCCATCGCCGCGGACGAGGGCGTCTCGCCGGCGACCCTGAAGCGCAGGATCGTCAGGCGGATGCCGACCGGGGTACGGGTCGAGACCGCGCAGGAAAAAGCCGATCGCGCCTCCGATGAGATCCGCAAGGGACTCGGCTTCCTCCGCACTTTCCTCCTCGTTTTCGGCTTCATCGCCGTCTTCGTCGGCTCCTTCCTGATCTTCAACACGTTCTCGATCACGGTCGCCCAGCGGGTGAGCGAATTCGGGATGCTGCGAACGCTCGGCGCCTCGCGGCGGCAGATCCTCGCGATGGTGATGGTCGAGGCGGTGGCGATCGGCCTGCTCGGCGCGCTGCTGGGGATCGCGGGCGGCTTCCTGATCGCGGCGGCGATCAACGCCCTCTTCGAAGCGATCGGGATCGACCTACCGACGACCAGCCTGGTGCTGGAGCCGCGGACGGTGGTCGTCGCCCTGCTGGTCGGGATCCTGGTCACCCTCGTCTCCTCGCTGGTGCCTGCCCTGCGCTCGACCCGGGTGCCGCCGATCGCAGCGCTGCACAGCTTCCGGCCGGCGCCGACCCGCAAACGCCGCCTCGTCTACCTGGCGCTCTCGCTCCTGCTCGGCGTCGCCGGCCTCGGGATGGTCCTGCTCGGCCTCTTCGGCAGCGGCGGCGCCAGCGCTCGTGCCGGCCTGATCGGTGGCGGTGCGGTCGCCGTCGTCTTCGCCGTCTCCCTCTTCAGCCCCCGCCTTGTGCCGCCGCTGGCGGCATTCGCCGGCTGGCCGTTGGAGCGGCTGCGCCACCTCACCGGCCACCTCGCCCGCGAGAACGCCGAGCGCAACCCGAGCCGCACCGCGGTCACCGCGGCGGCGCTGATGATCGGCGTCACCCTCGTCGCCTTCGTCACCGTCTTCGCGGCCGGGATCAAGAGCACGGTCGCGCAGGTAGTCGATGAAAACTTTGCCGGTGGGCTGGTGATCCAGAACACCGACGGCTTCTCGCCGATCCCGAACGCGACCGCGAAAGCAGCCGAGCAGGTGCCGGGCGTCAAGCTGGTGGCGACGATCCGCGGCGCCGAAGCGAAGCTCCTGGAAGGCGGTCGAGCCGGCTCGAAGCTGAAAGTCGACGCTCCTTCACCCGACATCGGTGAGACCGTCCACATCGATTGGGAAAAGGGCGGCCCGGCGACGCTGCGCAACCTCGGGGACAGGGAGGCGGTCGTCTCCGACGACTTCTCCAACGCCAACGACCTCGATCCCGGCGACCGCTTCCAGCTGCTGACGCAGACGGGGGCGCGGCCGCGCTTGCGCATCGTCGGCCAGTTCGACTCCAAGCTCGGAGTGCTCGGCAGCGTCGTCGTCACCCAGGCGGTGATGGCCCGCGATTTCGACCAGACCCAGGACCTCACCGACTTCGTCGAGCTCGAAGCGGGCGCCGACGCCGCCCAGGTTCAGGAGCTGCTGACGAAAGGCGTCGAACTCGCATTTCCGGTCGCCGAAGTCCTCAACCAGGAAGAACTGAAGGAAAGCCGCGAAGAACAGATCAACCAGCTGGTCATGCTCGTCTACGCCCTGCTCGCCTTCGCGATCCTGATCTCGCTGTTCGGGATCGTCAACACGCTGGCGCTCTCGATCCACGAGCGCACCCGCGAGCTGGGGATGCTGCGGGCGATCGGGATGTCACGCCGCCAGGTGCGGACGATGATCCGCTATGAGGCGGTGATCACCGCCCTGATCGGCGGCATCCTCGGCCTCGTCCTCGGCTTGGTCTTCGCGACGCTAATCGCCCAGCCGCTGAAGGACGAAGGCTTCACCCTTTCCTACCCCGTGGGCGCGCTCCTCGTGCTCCTGGTCCTCGCGGCGCTGGCCGGGGTCCTGGCGGCGATCCTGCCGGCGCGGCGAGCCTCGCGGCTCGACGTGTTGCAGTCTCTCCAGTACGAGTAAGGGCGCTCAACCGGCGAGACCCAGGCGCAGCGCTCCGCACGCTTCCAGCATCGCCTGCCGCGCCGAGGGGCAGATCGCGGTCAGGTTGGCGAAGGTGTGGACGAGGCCTGGGTGGCGGCGGAGCGCTACCTGGACGCCGGCCTGCTGCAGGCGCTCGGCGTACGCCTCTCCCTCGTCGCGCAGCGGGTCGAAGCCGGCGGTGGCCACGTAGGCCGGAGGGAGGCCGCCGAGGTCGTCGGCTTGGAGAACCGAGACGCGGGGATCGGAGCGGTCGGTTCCTGGCGGCAGGTAGCGGTCCTCGAAGTAGTCCATGTCGCGGCGGGTGAGGAGGAAGCCCTCGCGGAAGAGCCGGCGGGAAGGCAGCTCCCGGCTGCACTCGGTGACCGGGTAGATCAGCAACTGCATCCCGGGGGGCGGCGCCGTCGCGTCCCGCGCCTGCAGGCAGACTGCCGCCGCCAGATTGGCACCGGCGCTGTCGCCACCGACCGCGACCCGATCCGCAGCCATCGTGAGACCGTCGGGGCAATCCGTTGCCCAGGCATAGGCGGCGAATGCATCTTCGGAGGCCGCCGGGAAGGGATGCTCGGGCGCAAGTCGGTAGTCGACCGCCAGCACCTGCATGCCCGCGTTGGCGGCGATGAACCGGCAAGGGGCGTCGTGGGTCTCGAGGTCGCCGATCACCCAGCCGCCGCCGTGGTAGTAGACGAGGAGAGGCAACGGTTCGGCGGGGGCGGGGGCAGGGGGGACATAGAGGCGAGCCGGGATCGTCCCCGCCGGCCCCGGGATCTCGATCTCCGAAACCCGTCCCATCTCGATCCGCGGGCGCGCGGCGACGACCTGCGCTTCGTAGCGGCGCTGGATCCGGGCGTCGGCGACCGCTGCACCCTCGGCGAGGCTGTCGCCCCGGGCCATGGCCGCGATCCGCAGCAGCGCGTGGATGTCGGGGGCCAGCGTCTGCCCGTCGAGCTGCGGCGACGGACCGAAGAGGATTCGCTGCAGGCGCGGCGGCAGGTTGCAGGCGAGCTTGAGGACGTGGTGCTCGACGGCAGGAGGGAAGCGAGGCAGCGCCACGGCGGCCAGGCTATGACACGGGCGGATTGATGTCACACACTGGCTGCGCGGCCAGGAGATAGCTTCAAGTTCGTGGAGGCGGCGGCGAAAGCGCGGACGTCGGTCAACGGGCATGGCCCGGGTCCGATTCGCGGGCTGCCGCCGGGGCCGCGGATGAGCCGCGTGGTGCAGACGGCGATCTGGTCGCGCCAGGCGCAGTGGCTGCTAGAGCAGGGCCGCGCCCGCTTCGGGCCGATCTTTTCGCTGAAGATCGCCTACGAAGGCGACTGGGTGGTCCTCGCCGATCCCGAGCTGGTGAAACAGGTCTTCACCGGCGATCCCAAGGTTTTCCACGCCGGCGAGGGCAACCAGATCCTGCGGCCGGTCCTCGGCGAGAACTCGGTCCTGGTCCTCGACGAGAAGAAGCACATCGGCCAGCGCAAGCTGCTGCTGCCGCCCTTCCACGGCGAGCGGATGCAGGCCTACGGCGAGAAGATGACCGAGATTGCCACCCGCGAGATCGAGAGCTGGCCGACCGGCGTCCCCTGCAAGCTGCGGCCGCGGATGCAGGCGATCACGCTGGAGATCATCATCGAGACGGTCTTCGGCGTCCACGACGGCGAGCGGATGGAGCCGCTGCGCGAGGCGCTGCGGGATTTCCTCGACCTGACGACCAACCCGCGGGTGCTGCTGCCGGTCCTTCTGGTCGGCCCGGATCGCGTCAACATGATCCCCGCCTTCCGCCGCCGGGTCGAAGGGGTCGACCGCCTGATCGCGGCGGAGATCGGCGAGCGGCGGGGAGCGCGGGACCTGGAGGAGCGCGAGGACGTGCTCTCGATGCTGCTGCTGGCCCGCCACGAGGGCGGCAGCCCGATGAGCGACGCCGAGATCCGCGACGAGCTCCTCACCCTGCTTGTCGCCGGCCACGAGACCACGGCGACTGCGCTTGCCTGGGCGATGGAGCGCCTCACCCGCCACCCCGAGAAGCTCCAGCGCCTGCGGGCCGAGGTCGAGGACGGAGAAGAGGAGTACCTGACCGCGACGATCCAGGAGACCCTGCGCCTGCGCCCGGTGATCTCGATCGTCGTCCGCCGGCTGACCGAGTCGGTCGAGATCGGCGGCTACGAGCTGCCGGCCGGAGCCGGCGTCACCCCCTGCATCCACCTGATCCACCGCGACCCGAACATCTATCCCGACCCCGACCGCTTCCTGCCCGAGCGCTTCCTCGACAACCCGCCCGGCACCTACACCTGGATCCCCTTCGGCGGCGGCGTCCGCCGCTGCCTCGGCGCCGCCTTCGCCCAGTTCGAGATGGCCGTCGTCCTTCGCGAGCTGGTCCGCCGCCGCCAGATCCTGCCGGCCAGTCCAGCCCCCGAGCGCAACTACCGCCGCGCCATCACCGAGACGCCGAGACACGACGCCGAAGTCATCTTGAGCTGACGAGTTTTCCGTTTCTCCACCGCCGGGTATGGATCTGCCCAATGAAGCCCGGCAGTCGCGAGACGATCCCGACCATCTCCGAAGCCGTCCGCGATGCGACGGCGATCGTCGATCCGGAGGGGACTGACACCGCGGTGCTCGGCTTCTTCGAGAGCTTCGAGGACGACGACCGGCCGGCGACCGCCGCCGAGGACCTGCAGGGCGAGCTGCTCAGCACCGTCCGCGGCATCGACCCCGAGGGCGACGACCCCGCCGCCCTCGCCGCCGCCGCAGCCGCCGTCTGGCTCGCCACCAACCCAAGTCAGGCCGACAACGGCGACCACGTCCTCCGCGAGGGCGTCCGCCTCGTCTTCGCAGGCACCCCGCCCGAGCCGCTTGCCGACTGGCTGGCGGCCCGGGGTATCGAGCCCTAGATCAGCCGCAGCCGGTGTTGTTCCCGCAGCTGGAGCAGGTGTAACAGCTGCCCGTCCGCTGCATCATCCCGCCGCACTGCTCGCAGGCCGGGCCGAGTTCGAGGCCCTGCATCTTCGCCGGGCGGACCGGGGGGGTTTCGGTCAGGGCCGCGGCGGCCGGGACCGGAGCGCTGGCCTTGGCCGCCTCGCCGTTGCCGCCGTTCGAGTGGCCGTTGCCGTTGGCGGGGCCGGCGGTGTCGGTGGCGATGCCGAGCCCCAGCTGCGAGGTCTCCGCTTCCTTCTTGTTGCGGACCTCCTGGGTCATGATCCCCAGTTCCTCGAGCACTTCGGTGTCCTCGATGAAGCGGCTCGCGAGCCAGCGCATGATGTAGTCCGGCATCGATTTGGCGAAGGGGATCTCCGGGTTCCGCGTCATCCCCTCCGGCTCGAAGCGCATGTAGCTGAACTTCTGGACGAAGGTCTCGAGCGGCACCCCGTACTGGAGGCCGAGGGAGATCGCGGTGGCGAAGGCGTTGAGCAGACCCCGCAGCGTCGAACCCTCCTTGCCGATGTCGGTGAGGAAGATCTCGCCGAGGGTGCCGTCGTCGTATTTGCCGGCGGTGATGTAGCCCTCGTGGCCGGCGATATTGAACTTGTGAGTGATCGATTCGCGCTCCAGCGGCATCTTCTTGCGGACCGGCTCGGCCATCTGCACTTCGGCCTCCGCCCCCTTCTCGTCCTGCGCATCGGTGCGCAGGGCCTGCGCCGTCTTCGAGCCGTCTCGGTAGATCGCCAGCGCCTTCAGGCCGCCCTTCCAGCCGCGGGTGTAGGCGTCGGCGATGTCCTCGACCGTCGCCGTCTGCGGCAGGTTGACGGTCTTCGAGATCGCCCCGGAGATGAACGGCTGGGTGGCGGCCATCATGTCGATGTGGCCGGTGTGGGAGATCGCCCGCTCGCCGACCGCGACGTCGAAGACCGGCAGGTGCTCGTCCTTCAGGCCCGGAGCGTCGACGATCGTGTTGTTCTCCTTGATGTGGGCCTCGATCTGGTCGATCTCGGCATCCGAGTAGCCGAGCGTCTGCAGCGCCAGCGGCACCGAGCGGTTGGCGATCGTCATCTGCCCGCCGCCGACCAGCTCCTTGAACTTGACCAGCGAGAAGTCGGGCTCGATCCCGGTCGTGTCGCAGTCCATCAGGAAGCTGATCGTCCCGGTCGGGGCCAGCACCGTCGCCTGCGCGTTGCGGTAGCCGTGCTCCTCGCCGAGCTCGACCGCTTCGTCCCAGGCCCGCTGCGCGGCCTCGAGCAGCTCGCCCTTGATCCCGGTCGCGTGGACGTCGTAGGAGGCGTCGCGGTGCATCCGCATGACGCCGTTGTGGGGCTCGCGGTTGCGCTCGTACTCCTCGTAGGGTCCGGTCGCTCCGGCCGCGATCAGCGCCGACTGGCGGTAGGCGCGGCCGGTCATCAGCGCCGTGATCGCGGCGGCGACGTTGCGGCCCTCCTCGGAGTCGTAGGGGAGGCCGTCGCTCATCAGCAGCGCCCCGAGGTTGGCGTAGCCGAGGCCGAGCTGGCGGAAGCGGTTGGCGTTCTCGGTGATCTCCTCGGTCGGGTAGCTGGAGAAGCCGACGACGATCTCCTGGGCGAGGAAGACGATGTCGACCGCGTGCTCGAACTCGGCCGTGTCGAAGCTGCCGTCCTCACGGCGGAACTTCATCAGGTTGAGCGAGGCGAGGTTGCAGGCCGAGTCGTCGACGTGCATGTACTCGCTGCACGGGTTGGAGGCGTTGATCCGGCCCGACTCCGGGCAGGTGTGCCAGCGGTTGATGATCGTGTCGTACTGGACGCCCGGGTCGGCGCAGCGCCAGGCGGCGTCGGCGATCTGGTTCATCAGGTCGCGGGCGTCGACCGTCTTCACCGGCTCGCCGGTCGTCCGCGCGGTCAGGTGCCACTCCTCGCCGGCCTCGACCGCCTCCATGAACTCGTCGGTGACCCGGACCGAGTTGTTGGCGTTCTGGTACTGGATCGAGGTGAAGCCCTCGCCGTCGATCGACATGTCGAAGCCGGCGTCGCGCAGGGCGGCGGCCTTCTTCTCCTCGTCGGCCTTGCACCAGATGAAGTGCTCGATGTCCGGGTGGTCGACGTCGAGGACGACCATCTTCGCCGCCCGCCGCGTCTTGCCACCGGACTTGATCGTCCCCGCCCAGGCGTCGGCGCCGCGCATGAAGCTGACCGGCCCGCTGGCCGTGCCGCCCTTCTGCAGCGGCTCCATCGAGCCGCGGATGTTGGAGAGGTTGATGCCGGAGCCGGAGCCGCCGCGGAAGATGTTCCCCTCTTTGGTGTTCCAGGAGAGAATCGACTCCATCGTGTCCTCGACACTGAGGATGAAGCAGGCCGAGCACTGCGGCGTCTCCTCGAAGCCGACGTTGAACCAGACCGGCGAGTTGAAGGCCGCCTTCTGGTTGAGCAGGATCGCGGTCAGCTCCATCTCGAATGCGTCGGCGTCCTCCTCGGAGGCGAAGTAGCCGCCCTCGCGTCCCCAGCTGGAGATCGTCCCGGCGACGCGGCCGATCATCTGTTTCACCGAGCTCTCGCGCTCGGGACTGCCGAGCTGGCCGCGGAAGTACTTCTGGGCGACGATGTTGGTCGCGTTCTGGGACCAGGTCGTCGGGAACTCGACCCCGCGCTGCTCGAAGGCCGGGCTCTCCGGGTTGCCGATCACCGCGTCGCGGATCTCCCACTCGACCTCGTCGAAGGGGTGCACCCCGGGCGTCGAGAACCGCCGCTCGATCGAGAGGCCCTGGAGACCGTTTTTCGGGCTGGCAAGTGCGGTCTTCGACATCAAAATGCTCCTATCTCGGCGGCTTTCGGCGGTAACTAAGCAGGATCGCTCAAGGGCCGGTCGGAAAAAGTGCCCGAAGTCGCAAATAAAGGCATCGTGCGCGGGCGCACCGCTCTCTAAATGGTGACAAGTCCGCAATATCGGCATGAACTTCTGGGTAGCCTTCTGGCATGGAGGAACTGCGCAGGGGCGCAGAGCGGATGGGCGAGAAAGCCACGGCTGCGCGCGAGGCCATGGGCGAGCGTGCTTCAGCCGCCAAAGGGGCGGTCGAAGAGCGGGCGACCGCGGCCAAAGAGGCGACGGCCGAGGCGATCGCCGCGGTCAAGCCGAAGCTGCGCGGCGTCTCGCACGAGTGGGCCTTCTTCCTCTCGCTCGGCTTCGGCGCCGCCCTGATCATCCTCGCCGACACCCCGAGGGCAACCCTGGCGGTGGCGATCTACGTCGCCAGCCTCTCCGCCCTGCTCGGCACCAGCGCCCTCTACCACCGCGTCAACTGGACCCGGCCCCAGGTCCGCCAGTGGATGCGGCGGCTGGACCACAGCATGATCTTCTTCCTCATCGCCGGCACCTACACGCCTTTCGCCCTCCTGGTCCTCGACGGCAGCCTGGCGATGACGATCCTCGCCGTCGTCTGGGTCGGCGCCGTCGCCGGCGCGATCGTCGAGATGATCTGGATCGACCACCCGAAATGGGCCTCGGCCCTGATCTACCTCGCCCTCGGCTGGGTCGCGGTCGCCACCTTCCCCGAGCTCTGGGCCGAGATGGGGCCGGGCGGAACGCTGCTGGTCGCCGCCGGCGGCCTCCTCTACACCGCGGGCGCCGTCGTCTACGCGATCCAGCGTCCCAACCCCAGCCCGGCGGTCTTCGGCTACCACGAGGTCTTCCACCTCTTCGTCATCGCTGCCGCGGTCGCCCACTTCTCCGCGATCGCCTTCTTCGCCCTGCCGCAGGGCTAGCTTAGGCGCACATGAGATGGAACGCCTGCTGCGCCCGTTCCAGGACTGCCGCGGGGAAGAGAGCGGCGGCGATGGCGTCATCGAAGTCCAGGAGCTCCTCGACGTCATGCAGCCACCGCTTCTCACTCGACTTCAGTTGCTCGGTGCTGGCGAGCCCCCGCGGGTCCTCGACATAGCTCAGCAGCCTGATCAGGTCCTCTCGGTCTGAGGCGAACTTCTCCTCGCGTCGCTTGGCGACGACTCTGGCCTTGATCAGGATCGCCATCCAAGCCGAGGATCAGAACGAGGAGGCATCGCGACTTCGGCTCCTTTCTCCGCGAGGAGCGCGGCTATCTGCTCCGTCATCGCAGGCGGCTTCCGAGCGGCACCGAGGAGGTCGATGTCGCCGGTCGGCCGTAGGTCGTCGCCGTGCTCGTGACTATGGAGTTGCACCATGAGGCCGCCGATCAGGGACCACTGCCGCTCGGCCCCGAGCGCTTCGGCGAGTTCGAGGGCCATGGACCAGAGGCGCCGCGCCTCGGGCTCTACGGGATCAACTCGGATGATCGAAAGGGTGCCTACTTCTGCCATCTTCCTACCATCGCCTCTTCAGCCTCTTCTTGTTCTCGCGGTCGATCTCCTGGAGGAGATTCTTTCCCGCGACTTGCGAGCGAGCGTCACGTTCGCCGGCTAGGTCAAGGGCCACGGCGGTCTTGGGGGCGACCGAGCGGCCACTGAAATCCAGGCTGTTCCATACATCATCGGGAACGACCCGCAATCGCACGTTCCCTTTGGCATCACCTGCCGCCGGAGACAGAGCGTGTCGGCTGAGAAACTTCTCCAACTCCGCCTCCGCTACATAGCCGTCCACCTCTCTCCCTGCCAGCAAATCGGATCCCACGGATCCCGCTGCACTGATCCCCGACCGCATCAGAGCCTCATCTTCGAGGATGTAGGGGATCTCCCCTGGATGAGATTTGTAGAGAGCGACTTCAGCTCGGTTCAGCAGGCGAGGCGCGAGTCCTCGCAGGCCTTCGAGCAGCAGTGCTCTCTTCAGGCGCGAGCGCACGACCGGGTCGACCTGCGGATCCTCGCCGGAGGCCAGGATCAATGCCGCCCACGAGTTTCGCGAGGTGAAACGGCGCCCTCTCGGAGGGTTTTCCTTCCGACGCCGCTCCACCGCGTCTAGCTCTACAACCCATCGATCGGCAATCTTGGTGGCAGGGAGCTGTCCTCGCGATGCCAGCACCCGAACGCGAGCGGGGCTCAACTTCAAGATCTGTGCGGCTTCAGAGATTGGAACCGAGTGCGCCATTGCGTCAAATATAGCGTTTCCACAATAGATAACGCAAACCTTGCGTAGCCGCAATAATTAACGCAATAAATTGCTCAACAGGTCTGCTTAGGCGGCGGCGGCCAGGTCCCGTTGCAGCTGCTCGGCTTCTGAGACCAGCGTCGCCAGGATCTCCCCCAGCTGCTGGGACTGCTCGGGGGAGAGCTCGAGGCGGCCTTCGCGGTGCAGCTCGGCGGCGCGGGCGACCGGCAGCTCGGCCTCGACGACGCGGCCGCCGAGGGCGCCGAGGACTTTGCGCGTCTCGGACTGGGCCCAGACGGCGCCGAACATCCCGGTCGAGGCGCCGATCACCGCCGCTGGGGTGCCGGTGAGGGCGCTCTGCCCGGCCGGGCGGGAGGCCCAGTCGAGGGCGTTCTTCAGCACGCCCGGGATCGAGTGGTTGTACTCGGGGGTGGCGACGAGGACAGCGTCGGCATCGCGCATCGCCTCGCGCAGCTCCGCCACCGCCGCCGGGGTCTCCAGCTCCTCGAGGTCGGCGTCGTAGGGCGGGATCTCCGCCAGCCGCTCGAACTCGACGAGCTCGACCCCGGCGGGAAGCCGCTCGGCGGCCTCCCGCAGCAGGGCGTGGTTGTAGGAGCCCCGGCGCAGGCTTCCGGTGATGCCGAGGACCCGCATGGCTATGCCTCCTCGCGGACGAGCTCGAGCTCGACCTGGATCGTCACCGCGTACTCGAGGACCTCGCCGCCGCTCGGCAGCTGGGCCTGCCAGTCGAGGCCGAAGTCGCGCCGGTCGACGGTCGCGGCGATCGAGAGGCCGACCCGGCTCTTCCCGTAGGCGTCCTCGCCGAGGTGGGCGAAGCGGCCGCCGGCCTCGACCTTGCGGGTCTCGCCGTGGATCTCGAGGTCCCCGGCCACCCGGACACTGCCGTCCTCGCCGACGCTCAGCTCGGTCGAGGTGAACCGCAGCCGCGGGAAGCGCTGGGTGTCGAAGAACTCGGGGGAGAGGAGGTGGCCCTTCAGCATCTCCTCCTCGATCGCGATGCTCTCGACCTCGACCGTGCCCTGGAGCCGCGGTTGCTCGCCGCCGGTCAGGCGCGCCTCGTAGCGGTCGAAGCCGCTGCGGAAGGTGGTGACGCCGTTGTGGGTGACGGCAAAGCCGACCGAGGAGTGGACGGGGTCCACAGCCCACGTGCCCGCCGGAATCTGCTGCTGGCTGATCGTCTCTGCGCTCATCATCTCTTCTTTCCTTAGGTGGTTGATGCTGAAACCTTTGACTCGGAAACAATCTTAACGGGACGAACTTTGCTTGTCAACTATTGTCAGATCAACTTTCCTGTGGGAAGATGTGGACATGCCCGAAAAGACGGCGGCAGTGGCAGAAAGCAACGGCACGGGTCCAGACTTCGACCCCCACCGTGAGGCCTGGATCGCGATCGCGCAGACGCACGCGGCCGTGAGCGGGCGCCTGCAGGAGGTCCTGACCGTCGCCGAGCTGCCGCCGCTGCCCTGGTTCGAGGTCCTCGCGACCCTCGACCGCGCCCCCGAGCAGCGACTGAAGATGGGGGAGCTGGCCGAAGCGCTGGTGATCACCCGCGGCGGTCTGACCAAGCTGGTCGACCGCCTGATCAAGGCCGGCCTGCTGGAGCGGACCTTCTGCGAGACCGACCGCCGGGTCAGCTACGCGACCCTGCTGCCCGCCGGCGCCGAGCTGCTGGCGGAGATGCGGCCGCTGGTGCGGGCCGAGCTCGCCTCCGCCTTCAGCGCCGGCCTCAGCGTCGAGCAGGCCGAAGAGCTGCGCTCGATGCTGGAGCAGGTCCGCAGCTCAGCCTGCGGTACGAGTTAAGCCAGAGCCGCCGCGGCCCGCTCTTTGGCGGACTCGACGATCGCCAGCACCGCGGCCTCCTGGCCGTCCCGGAGCAGCTCGATCGGATCGGGGTCGCCGTTGACGATCCCCTCGAAGAACTGCTTGCGATCCTGGTAGGTCGGCAGCGTCCCCTTCGCCCAGCCGCGGGCGTCGTTGAGGATCACCGCCAGCCGCGCGTACTCCTCGCCGAAGAGCTCGGAGATCTCGCGCTTCATCCGCTTCGCCAGGGCGGGGGAGGCGCCGGCCGTGGAGATCGCGATCGCCAGCGGGCCGGTGCGGACGATCGCCGGCAGGATGAAGTTGCAGAGCGGCGGCACGTCGACGATGTTGACCAGCATCGCCCGCTGCTCGGCGTCGTCGAAGATGCCGATGTTGACCTCGGAGTCGTCGGTGCAGGCGATCACCATGAAGACCCCCTCGAGGTCCTCCGGCCCAGCGTAGGGCCGCTTCTCCCAACGGATCGAGCCCTCCTGCGCCAGTTGCTCCAGCTCGGGGCGGGCAACGGGGGCGACAAGGGTGACGTCGCCGCCGCAGGCGAGCAGCCCCTCGACCTTCTCCAGGCCGATGTCGCCGCCGCCGACGACCAGGCACCTGCGCCCGGTCAGTTTCAGGCAGGCGATGTAGAAGGGCGTCTCCAGCATGTCCCGCACGCAGGACTGGTCGCAGATCCCCTTGCGGTACTGGCAGACGCACTCCTTGCCGGCGTAGGCCTGGGCGGGCATGAGAGGAAGGCTAGCGATCCGGGATCAGATGGAATCGAGGGTGACGCGGAGGCCCTCGTCGAGGTCCATCTCGGCGCGCCAGCCCAGCTCGCGCCCGGCGCGGCCGGTGTCGATCGAGATCGACTGCACCTCGCCGGTTCGTTCCGGGGCGAATTCGGGCTCGAAGCTCTCGTTGCCGGAGATCGTCTTCAGCGCCTCGATCAGCTCCAGGACGTTCGTCTCCTTGCCGGTGCCGACGTTGAGCGCGCCGGTCGTCTCAGAGTCGCCGGCGGCGAGAGCGGCAGAGACGACGTCGCCCACATATATGTAGTCGCGGGTCTGGGTGCCGTCGCCGAAGACCGTCGGCCGCCCGCCCTCCTTCAGCAGGCCGCAGAAGATCGCGATCACCCCGGCCTCGCCGAGCGGGTCCTGGCGCGGGCCGTAGACGTTGCCCAGCCGCAGCGAGACCCCGGAGAGACCGTAGAGCCGCTCGTAGAGGGAGAGGTAGCCCTCGGCGGCGAACTTGCTCTGGCCGTAGGCGGAGAGCGGCGCGATCGGCGCGTCCTCGGGCAGCGGCAGCTGCTGGCCGTCGCCCTCGCCGTAGATCGCCCCGCCGGTGGAGATCGAGACGACGCGACCGCACTCCGAGGCGCGTGCGGCCTCGAGCACGTTGGCGGTGCCGCCGACGTTGACGCCGGCGTCGAAGAAGGGGTCGGCGAGGGACTTGCGGACGTCGATCTGGGCGGCGAGGTGGAAGATCGCCTCGGGGCGCTTCTCCTGCGCCAGCCGGCTCAGCGCCCCGCCGTCGCGGATGTCCATCTCGACCAGCTCGGCCCCGTTTTCCAGCCCCGGCTCAAGGTTCGCCATGCGACCGGTGGAGAGGTCGTCGACCACCGTCACCGCGTCGCCGCGGGCGAGCAGAGCGTCGACCAGGTTCGAGCCGATGAAGCCGGCACCGCCGGTTACCAGACACCTCATGAAGCGGGGATCCTATGGGGATAACGCCGGACGGGGAAGGAGATCGGACGGATGGATGCCCGCTTGCCCAGCCGAGGGGCCCTGCTACCCTCGCCGCCCCATGCGACTGATCGTCACCGAGAAGAACAACAGCGCCAAGAAGATCGCCGAAGCCCTGAGCAACGGCACCAACAGCGCTGACAAGACCTTCAAAGTCCCCTTCTACGCCTGGACCGACGAGGAAGGCAACGAGCAGATGACCGTCGGCCTCAAGGGCCACGTGCTCGGCCCGGCCTTCCCCGAGGGCTACTCGAACTGGCAGAAGACCGATCTGCACGACCTGATCGACGCCGACCTGATCAAGGAGCCGACCGACAAAAACGTCGTCAAAGCGATCAAGAAACTGGCCAAAGAGGCCGACGAGCTGGTGATCGCCACCGACTTCGACCGCGAGGGTGAGCTGATCGGGCTCGAGGCCCTGGAGGAGATGCTCGACTCCAACCCGGCCCTGGGCTCGCGCGAGGGCACCGCCGACGGTACCCTGCGGATCCAGCGCGCCCGCTACTCGGCCCTGACCAAAGAAGAGATCGAGCGCGCCTTCAACGAGCTCGACACGCTCTCCTACCCGCTCGCCAACGCCGGCGCCGCCCGCCAGGACATCGACCTGCTTTGGGGCGCGACCCTGACCCGCGCCGTCTCCCTCGCCAGTCGCCGCTTCGGCTCCAACTTCCTCTCGGTCGGTCGCGTGCAGAGCCCGACCCTGGGCCTGATCGTCGAGCGCGAGATGGAACGGCGCGCCCACGTTGCGAAACCGTTCTGGGAACTCTTCGCCAAGTTCCAGCACCCGGAGGGCAGCTTCGAGACCCACCACAGCGTCGACAAATTCTGGGAGAAGGCCGAGGCCGACGCGGCGCTCGCCGGTACCTCGAACCCCGGCACGGTGAAGTCGGTGACGGCGCGGAAGAACACCCGCAAGCCGCCGACTCCCTACAACACCACCGCCTTCAGCACCGATGCCTCCAGCCGCCTCGGCATCACGCCCGCCAGCGCGATGCGGATTGCCGAGGACCTCTACATGGACGGCTTCATCTCCTACCCGCGCACCGACAACACGGTCTACCCGTCCTCGCTGCCGGTCCGCGAGCTGGTCTCCTCGCTGGTGCGGATCAAAGAGTTCTCCGCCGCATCCGGTCTGCTCGACGGCGAGCTGACCCCGACCCGCGGCAAAAAAGAGACGACCGACCACCCGCCGATCTACCCGACCCAGGCCGTCCATCCGGGCGCTCTGGAGGGACCGAAGAAACGGGTCTACGAGCTCGTCGTCCGCCGCTTCCTCGCCACCTTCAGCCCGCCGATGATCACCGAGTCGACGCGGGCCGACATCGAGGCCGGCGACCAGACCTACTTCGTCCGCGGCTCGGTCGTCGTCGACCCCGGCTACGCGGGGATCTACACCTACGCCCGCTCGGCCGACGAGGAGATCCCGAAACTGGAGGAGGGCCAGACCCTGCAGCTCGAGGGGGACCCCTGGATCGTCGACAAGGAGACCCAGCCGCCCGGCCGGATCTCGCAGGCGAAACTGATCGAGATGATGGAGGAGCGCGGCCTCGGCACCAAAGCCACCCGCGCCGACATCATCCAGAAGCTCTTCGACCGCGGCTACGTCTACGGCAA
>Ga0307288_10000018_pt1 | contig 111538 bp, 109 predicted proteins | sample ER_DNA_142_FD_194469 | JGI IMG/M metagenome (GOLD analysis project Ga0307288, IMG submission 194469) | Bulk soil microbial communities from the East River watershed near Crested Butte, Colorado, United States - ER_DNA_142 | ecosystem: Environmental > Terrestrial > Soil > Floodplain | place... | reverse complement strand
GCGCGGTCTTGTCAGCGGCGACGCCGACCATCGTCTCCTCCAGCTGCATCTCGATCAGCCGGCCCTCGGTGCCGAGCTCGACGATGTAGCGCTCGACCTCGACCGCCATCCGCGTCACCAGCTCGGCGCGCTGGAGGACGGAGAGGGCGTCGTGGAGGACGACGCCGCCGTCGAACTCCAGCTGCGTCAGCCGGGCCGAGACCTGGTCGAGGCGCTGGCGGTACTTCTCCAGGGTCGCCAGGCCCTGGTTCGCCTTGGCGAGCACGGCGGGGATGTCCTGGAGGATGTACTTCGTCCCCTCGACGTAGAGGGAGACGACGTCGCGGCGCTGGGAGATCGCGATCACCAGCGCCGTGGTCTGTTTGGAGACGCGCTCGGCGGTGCGGTGGCGGGTCCCGGTCTCCGAGCTGAGGATCGTCGGGTCCGGCATCAGCTGGACGTTCGCCCAGGCGATCTTCGTCGCCTCGCCGTTGAGGACGATGGCTCCGTCCATCTTTGCCACCTGATAGAGCATCGCGGGCGAGTAGTCGACGTCGAGCTTGATCCCGCCCGAGAGCAGGTGGGAGATGTCATCGAGGTCGCCCACGACCAGCAGGCCACCGGTCCGCGAGTGGACGATGTTGTCGATCCCCTCGCGCAGCGCACCACCGGGGGCAACCACGTCGAGAGCTCTTAGAAGTCGGGGGTCCTGGCGTTCAGACAACTCTTGAAGCTCATCCCCAGACAAATCAGGCATCGCCTAAGAGGATGGCAGAAACGGCTCTGGAATGCGGTCTCCCTGATTCCGAGTGGACAGGTCGGAATGGGGTTTGTCAAGCGGGCTCAATGGGTGGCGACGAGGTCGCGGGTGGGGTCGATGCCCCAGCGGGTGCCGACCCTGGCGAGGTCGGGGGTGAGGGGCCAGCGGTCGGGGCGCTCGTCGCCCTCGTGTTCGGGGCTGGCGCCCTTCAGGGTCATGCAGCCGGCGTTGTCGCCGATCGCGCGGATCGCGGCGACGTCCTCGGCGGTGAGGCGCTGCTCGGCCGGCATCTTCGCCAGCTCCAGGCGCTTGGCCTCGATCGGGCAGGCCTCGGGGCCGATCTCCTGGATCAGCGTCGGCGCCACCGACTCGACCGCGGGGTGGGCGAGGTTCCACTGGCAGGCGAGCTGGATCGGGGTCAGCTTCGCCCGTTCGGCGATCGGCATCAGCCGCTCCAGCTTCTCGATCCCCGCCTCGATCCAGCCCTCGGGGCGGAACTTGCGGTGGTCGCGCTCGGCCAGCTCGGCGCCCGGCCGAAGGTCGCCCCAGAAGAGTCCGCCGTAGTCGACGACCCGGGTCAGCACCTTCACCCCATGCCGCTCCGCAGCGTCGAGGCAGAGCTCGCCGGGCCAGGGCTCGAGCGGGTTGAGGATGATCATCGCCCAGTCGATGCGGTCGCCGAAGCGCTCAAGGCAGGAGATGACGTCGAGCGTGAAGCCGTTCGCCGGCCCCGGGGCGACGCCGATCCGCGCCGTCAGCCCCGCCTCGCGCAGCGCCGCCAACCCGTCCCAGACCACCTCGCTCGAGTAGCCGATGCGGTCGGGGTTGTGGAGCAGCAGCAGGTCGAAGGAGTCGGCGCCAAGGCGCTCCAGGCTCTTCTCGGTCGCCATCCGCAGGTAGCTCCCGTACCGATCGGCGCCCCGCAGGCGCGGGTCGGTGAAGCGCGGGAACCCTTTCGGCCCTTCGCGCTCGCCCTCGTAGAAGTCGTGCCCGACGGCGCCGATCAGCGAGTACTCCCCGCGCGGCACGCCCGCCAGCGCCCGCCCCAGCACCCGGTCCGCCTCGCCCTGCCCGTAGGCGTCGGCAGTGAGGAGGGTGTCGATCCCGTCCCCCGGCCGCAGCAGCGCCTCCAGCCGCTCCTCGGAGACCGCTTCGCCGAAGTGGAGGAAGCGCCCTCCGCTCCAGGTGCCGATCGCGGCCCGGCCCGGCTCCCTCATCACTGCGCTCCGTTAGGGCTCGAGCTCGCCGGCGCCGTCGGAGCCCTCTTCGGGCTCCTCGCCACCGTCGTCGTCCTTCTTGGCGCCGACGCCGACCTTCTCGCGCTCGGGCTTTTCGACGGCCTTCGCCTTCGCCTTCTTCGGGGCGATGATCTCGAGCTCGAGCGGTTTGTCCTCCTCGTCCCCGGCAGGGTTGCGGGAGACCATCACGGTCGAGCCGGGGGTCATCTCGCCCTGGCGCAGGACTTCGTCGGCGAGCGGGTCCTCGACGTAGCGCTGGATCGCCCGGCGCAGCGGGCGGGCGCCCATCGAGGGGTCCCAGCCTTTGTCGACAAGCAATTCCTTCGCCTCGTCGGTCAGCTCCAGCTGCAGTTCGTGCTCGGCAACCTGGACGCGGACGCGGGCGATCATCAGGTCGATGATCTCTTTGACCTCGTCCTTGGCCAGCTTGTGGAAGACGATGACCTCGTCGATCCGGTTGAGGAACTCCGGCCGGAAGACTTTCTTCAGGTCGCTCATGATCCGGTTCTTCATGTCGCCGTAGGACATGCCGGTCTCGTCGGCGACGGTGAACCCGATCGAGGTGTTCTTGGAGATCTCCGAGGCGCCGATGTTCGAGGTCATGATCACGATCGCGTTGCGGAAATCCACGGTCCGGCCCTGGGCGTCGGTGAGGCGCCCGTCCTCGAGGATCTGCAGGAGGATGTTGAAGACGTCCGGGTGCGCCTTCTCGATCTCGTCGAGCAGCAGCACCGAGTACGGCTTGCGCCGCACGGCCTCGGTCAGCTGGCCGCCCTCGTCGTAGCCGATGTAGCCCGGAGGCGAGCCGACCAGGCGGCTGACCGCGTGCTTCTCCATGTACTCGGACATGTCGATCCGGATCATCGCCTCCTCGTCGCCGAAGAGGAAGTCGGCGAGGGTGCGGGCGAGCTCGGTCTTGCCGACCCCGGAGGGGCCGAGGAAGATGAAGGAGCCGGCCGGCCGCTTCGGGTCCTTGATCCCGGCCCGGGAGCGGCGGATCGCTTTCGAGACGGCGGTGATCGCGACCTCCTGGCCGATCACCCGCTTGTGGAGTTCCTCCTCCATCCGGATCAGCTTCTTGGTCTCGGCCTCGGTCAGTTTGAAGACGGGGATGCCGGTCCACATCGAGACGATGTCGGCGATCTCCTCTTCGCCCACCTCGGGCCGTTCGCCGTTCTCGCCCTCGGCCCACTCGTCTTCGAGCTGGCGCTTGCGGGTGGTCAGCTGGCGCTCGGTGTCGCGCAGGTTGGCCGCCTTTTCGAACTCCTGGGCCTCGATCGCCGTCTCCTTTTCGCGCCGCGTCTTCTCGATTTCCTCCTCGAGGTCGCGGTACACCGGCGGCGTGCTCATGCTCTTGATGCGCATCCGCGAGCCGGCCTCGTCGATCAGGTCGATCGCCTTGTCGGGCAGGAAGCGGTCGGAGATGTAGCGGTCGGCGAGCTCGGCGGCGGCTTCGAGGGCGTCGTCGCGGATCGTCACCCGGTGGTGCTGTTCGTAGCGCTCGCGCAGCCCCTCGAGGATCTTCACCGTGTCCTCCGGCGAGGGCTGGTCGACTTTGATCTGGGCGAAGCGGCGCTCCAGCGCCGAGTCGCGCTCGAGGTACTTGCGGTACTCGTCGAGCGTGGTGGCGCCGATCGTCTGCAGCTCGCCGCGGGCCAGAGCCGGCTTCAGGATTGAAGCGGCGTCGATCGCCCCCTCGGCGGCGCCGGCGCCGACAAGGTTGTGGAGCTCGTCGATGAAGAGAATGATGTCGCCGCGCTGGGTGATCTCTTTCATCACCTTCTTCAGGCGCTCCTCGAACTCGCCGCGGTACTTCGAGCCGGCAACCAAGGCGGCCAGGTCGAGGGTGTAGATCTGCTTGTTCTTCAGCAGCTCCGGCACCTCGCCGCTGTTGATCCGCGCGGCGAGTCCCTCGACGACGGCGGTCTTGCCGACGCCCGGCTCGCCCAGCAGCACCGGGTTGTTCTTGGTCCGGCGGGAGAGGATCTGCATGATCCGCTCGATCTCGGTTTCGCGGCCGATCACCGGGTCGAGCTTGCCCTCCTCGGCGAGGCGGGTGAGGTTGCGCCCGAACTGGTCGAGCAGTTTCGAAGACTTTTTGCCCTCGCCGGCGCCGCCACCGCCGCCGCCCTGGCGGCGGCCGCCGGGACCGGAGAGCATGCGGATGACCTCGTTGCGGATCTTGTCCGAGTCGGCGTCGAAGTCGAGCAGGATGCGGGCGGCGACTCCCTCGTTCTCACGCACGAGACCGAGCAGGATGTGCTCGGTGCCGATGTAGTTGTGGCCGAGCGAGAGCGCCTCGCGCAGCGCCAGCTCCAGCACCTTCTTCGCCCGCGGCGTGAACGGGATCTGGCCGGAGGTGACCTCCTCGCCTGATCCGACGATGCGGACGACCTGGGAGCGGACCCGTTCCACCGTGATGTCGAGGGACTCGAGGACGCGGGCGGCAAGGCCCTCCTCCTCGCGGAGGAGACCGAGCAGGATGTGCTCGGTGCCGATGTAGTTGTGCTTGAGCGTCCGGGCCTCCTCCTGCGCTAGGACGACGACCTGGCGAGCCCTCTCAGTGAATCGCTCGAACAATGAAGACCTCTTCCTGGTTCTCGAACCCGGAATACCCGAATTCGTACCGCCGGACCCCTGTACCCCTTATCGGGAGGGCTCCATCTCTCCCTTAACTCTAACGGGGTCAGATGTCCGGCTTCTGAGCGCTTGAGCACGCTAAGAGCGAAGTTTCAGCGTTAAGAAGGCACGAAGCCGGCACTCAGCTGCGCATCGCCGGGAAGAGCAGCACTTCCCGCAGCGTCTGAGATCCGGTGAACATCATCACCAGGCGGTCGATGCCGAGGCCGACGCCGCCGGTCGGCGGCATGCCCTGTTCGAGCGCTTCGACGAAGGCCTCGTCGAAGGGCTGGGCCTCCTCGTCGCCGCGGGCGACCTCGGCCGCCTGCTGTTCGAAACGACGGCGCTGCTCGTCGGGATCGTTCAGCTCGGTGAAGGAGTTGGCGATCTCGACGCCCCCGGCGAAGGCCTCCCAGCGCTCGACCACGCCGTCGGTGGAACGGTGGGCCTTGGCGAAGGGAGAGAGCTCGGTCGGGTAGTCGAAGATGAAGGTCGGCTGGATCAGCCCCGGCTCGACCTCGCGCGAGAGCAGGCCGTCGACCAGCTTCCCCCACCCCTCCTTCGGGTCGGGCTCGGTGCCCATCGCCTTGGCGAGCGCCTCGCGGGTGGGGTGCTCGTCGATGTCGATGCCGGCCCGCTCGAGGATCGCCTCGCGCAGCGTGATCCGCCGCCAGGGCGGGGAGAAATCGATCTCGATGTCGCCGCGCGGCACCTTCGTCGTCCCCAGCACCCGCTCGGCGACGTCGGCGACCAGCCGCTCGAGGTCGTGCGCGGTCTTCTCGTAGTCGGCGTAGGCCTCGTACCACTCCAGCATCGTGAACTCTGGGTTGTGCTTGTGGGACACCCCCTCGTTGCGGAAGTCCTTGCCGAGCTCGTAGACGCGGTCGATGCCGCCGACGACGAGGCGCTTGAGGTAGAGCTCGGTCGCGATCCGCAGGTAGAAATCGCGGTCCAGTGCGTTGTGGTGGGTGGTGAACGGCCGCGCCAGGGCGCCGCCGTAGAGCGGCTGCAGGACCGGCGTCTCGACCTCGACGTATCCCTGCTCGTCGAGGCGGCGGCGGATCTCGCTGATCGTGCGGGCCCGGACGCGGAATGCGCGTCGGCTCTCCTCGTTGGCGATCAGGTCGAGCTCGCGGCGGCGGAAGCGGGTCTCGGTGTCCTCGAGGCCGTGGAACTTGTCCGGCGGCGGACGCAGGCTCTTGGCCAGCAGGCGCCAGTGGTCGATCGCGAGCGAGAGCTCGCCGCCGCGGCGGGTCGCCATCGCCGTCCCCTCGGCGCCGACGATGTCGCCGAGATCGAGGTCGACCAGCAGCTCGTAGGCCTCGTCGCCGAGCACGTCCTTGCGCGCGTGCAGCTGGATCTGGCCGCTGCCGTCGCGGAGGTCGAGGAAACAGGCCTTGCCGTGGCCGCGGCGGGCGACGATCCGGCCGGCGACCCGGTGGCGCGAGTCGGTCTCCGCCCCGGCCTGCAACCCCTGGTGCGCGGCCCGCACCTCGCCGATGTCCTCGCGTCCGGAGAATTCGTGCGGAAACGGCTCGATCCCTGCCGCGCGGATCCGCTCCAGCTTCTCGCGCCGGTCCTCGAGAACCTGCGAGAGATCCAGCTGCTGCTCCTGATTGGGCTCGCTCATCGGGGCGCGAGCCTAACGAGCCTCAGCCGGCTTTCTCAATCTTCGTGATTTTCAGTTTTTTCTTCGGCCCCCGCGGGACCTCGACCGTGACGATGTCGTTGCGTTTTTTCCCGATCAGCGCTTTGCCGATCGGGGACTCGTTCGAGAGCTTGTGCTCGAGCGGGTTCGCCTCGGTCGAGCCGACGATCTGGAATTTCTGCGAGTCGCCCGTTTTCTGGTCTTTGACGTGGACGATCGAGCCGAATGCGACCTCGTCGGTGCTGATCGCTTTCTCGTCGATCACCTGGGCGCGGCGCAGTTTCTCTTCCAGCTGGGCGATCCGCGCCTCGAGCAGGGCCTGTTCGTTCTTGGCGTCGTCGTATTCGGCGTTCTCGGAGATGTCGCCGAATTCGCGCGCCTCCTTGATCCGGGCCGCGACCTCCCGGCGTTTGGTCGTCGAGAGGAGCTCGATTTCCTCTTTGAGTTTTTCCAGCCCCTCGGGGGTTATGACGGCCTGACGCACTTCGGGACCTCGCTTTTGGATTGGATAAGGGATCCTGGCCGGTCTCCCAGACCTAAAAAAACGCCCCGATGCACCTACTGAAAGGCGGCACACCCGGGCAGGGAGCGCGCGATTATAGCGACACCGCCTGGCCGGCCAAAGGGGTTCCCAGGGAGGCCACCAGCTGCCGCGCCCGGGGCAGATCGGCGCTGCGCTGGAGCTCGTCTGCGACCTCCCTCGGCGCCTCCAGCCGCTCCACGTACCAGGGGTGGAATTTGCGCAGGTAACGCTGGGCGCGCTCCTCCCCGAGGTGCTCTTCGGCGCGGTCGATCACCCACAGCCACTCGGCGACCATCTCCTCGCGGCTCGGCGGCCCGAGGCGCCGCCCGGTCAGTTCCTCGAAGACCCAGGGGTTGCCGAAGGAGCCGCGCGCGATCATCACCGCGTCGGCGCCCGACTCCTCGTAGGCGCGGCGGGCGGCCGCGGCGCTGGAGAGGCCGCCGGAGACGATCACCGGCACCTCGACCCGCTCGACCAGCTCGCGGGTGAGGGCGTAGTCGGGCTTGCCTTTGTGGCCCTTGGTGGCGGCGCGGGGGTGGAAGGCGATCGCCGCCACCCCGGCCTCCTCGGCGAGCCGGACCGCCAGCTCGAAGCCGGAGCGGTCGCCGGCCTCGATCCCCGAGCGCAGCTTCACCGTCACCGGCAGACCGCTGCCCTCGGCGGCGCCGCGGGCCAGCGCCAGCGCCAGCTCGGGGTCGCGCAGGAGCTGGGCCCCAGCCCCGGTCTTGCGCACCTTCGGCACCGGGCAGCCCATGTTGATGTCGATCAGGTCGGCGCCCGCTTCGGCGGCGATCGCGGCGCCGGAGCGCATCACCTCCGGGTCGTGGCCGAAGAGCTGCATCGAGACCGGGTGCTCGTCGGGGTGGATCCGCATCAGCTCCCGCAGGGTGCGCTCGTTGCGGTAGTGGAGGGCGAAGCTGGAGACCATCTCCGAGATCGCCAGGCCGGCGCCGTGACGTTTGGCCTGGAGGCGGACGAACCAGTTGCCGATCCCGGCCAGCGGTGCCAGCAGGACCCGGTTGGCGATCGGCACGCCGCCGATCTCAATGGGGTCGGTCAGCGCCGGACGGGCGGCTCCATTGTCAGCGGTTCCGTTCATGGATCAGTCGCAGTCCCCTCAAGGTCAGCAGATCGTCGACCTCGTCGATCGTCTCGGTGAAGGGGACGACGGTTGCGGCGTAACCGCCGGTGGCGAGCAGCCGCGGGTTCGGCAGCTCGTCTTCCATGCGGCGGACGATGCCGTCGATCAAGCCGGCGAAGCCGTAGACGAAGCCGGACTGGATCGCCGCCCGGGTCGAGCGGCCGATTGCTTCGGTCGGCTGGTCGAGATCGAGGCGGGTGATCCGGGCGGCGCGCTCGATCAGGGCGCTGAGCGAGGTCGCGAGGCCGGGACCGATCGCGCCGCCGAGGTACTCCCCGGCGGCGGAGACCGCGTCGATGTTGATCCCGGTGCCGAAGTCGACGACGACGCAGGCCTCGCCGAAGCGGTCATAGCCGGCGATCGCGTTGACGAGCCGGTCGGCTCCGACCTCGAGCGGGTTCTCGATCCGGATCGGCATCCCCGTCTTCACCCCGGGCCCGATCGTCAGGCACTCGGCGCCGAGGTAGCGGCGCGAGAGCTCTTCGAACTGGCTGCCGAGCGGTGGCACCACCGAGGAGACGCAAACCGCATCGACGTCGCCGAAGGCCATCCCCGAGAGCGAGAAGAGGCCGGCGATCCGCTCCGCCAGCTCGTCGCCGGTCGCACCCGAGCGGGTCTGGAAGCGCCAGTGCTCGACCAGCTCCTCCCCCTCGAAGGCGCCGAGGTGAGTCTGGGTGTTGCCGACGTCGGCCGCGAGCAGCATGCGCGGATTATCCCCGCGCCGGACTGGCCAGGTAGCCAAACGGGCGCGCTTGTGCATAGGATCGCCCCCGATGGACGCGCGCCTCTATGTCATCCCGGGGTCCCACCCAAGCGTCGCCGTGCAGCTGATGCTCGACCACAAGGGCATCCCTTTCAAGCGCAAAGACCTGATGCCGGTGGTCTCCAAGGGCGTCCTTCGCGCGGTCGGCTTCCCCGGCATCACGGTGCCCGCGCTGAAGATCGGCGGCGACAAGGTCCAGGGTTCGCGCCAGATCGCCCGCGAGCTGGAGCGCCTGCGCCCCGAGCCGCCGCTCTTCCCGGCCGATCCCGACCAGCGGACCGCGGTCGAAGAGGCGGAGCGCTTCGGCGACGAGGAGCTGCAGCACCCGGTTCGGCAGCTGCTCTGGTGGGGGTTCAAGCAAAACCGCTACCCGATGGCGAGCTACTCGGAGGGCGCCAAGCTCGGCGTTCCGATCGGCCTCGCGGTGAAGACCGGTGGCCCGCTCGTCGCCCTCTCGGCGCGCTTCAACGAAGCAAACGACGAGAACGCCCGTGCCGCGCTGGCGAAGCTCCCCGCTCTGCTCGATCGGGTCGACGCCTGGGTCGAGAGCGGCGTCCTCGGCGGCGAGCGTCCCAACGTCGCCGACTTCCAGATCGCCCCCAGCATCGGCCTGGCGATGACCCTCGACGACCTGCGGCCGGCAATCGAGAATCGTCCAGCCGGCACCCTGGCGAGGCGCTTCGTCCCGAACTACCCGGGCAAGATGCCGCCGGTCCTACCGGCCCAGTGGCTCGACCCGCTGGCCGGGACCAAGGCCGTCTAGCGCCACCGCAAGCCGGGTCCCGTCGGGCAGCGTCAGCTCCGGGTCCAGCTCCAGCAGCGGGACGAGGACGAAGCGGCGGGTGGTCACCTCGCGGTGGGGCAGGGTGAGGCGCTCGGTGCTGAGCTCGAGGTTGCCGAGGAGGAGCAGGTCGACGTCGAGGGGGCGGGGGCTGTGGCGGGGGGCGTCGAAGGAGCGGCCGCGCTCGGCCTCGATGCGCTTGCAGGCGTCGAGCAGGGCTTCGGGCTCGAGCTCGGTGCGGACGCGGACGGCGGCGTTGAGGAAGTCGGGCTGGTCGAGGATCTCGCCGACGGGCTCGGTCACGTAGGTGGAGGAGACGGCGTCGACCTCGATCCCCTCGGCTTCCAGCAGCTCGACCGCCGCCCGCAGGTGGCCGGCGGCGTCGCCGACGTTGGAGCCGAGGCCGAGGTAGCCGGTCCGCTTCGCCGCGGGCACCGCCTAGTCCTCGTCGTCTTCTTCTTCGGCCGCGCGCTCCTGGGTAACCTCGACCGCCACCTCCTGGATCGCCAGCGGCAGCGGCGGCTCGGGCTTCGCGGCCCTCACCCGGACCGATTCGCAGCCGTAGCGCTCCATCAGCCGCTCCCCCACCACCTGCGCCAGGCGCTCCAGCGTCTTGTAGCTGCGCTCGGTGGCGGCGAGGGTGACGATGTCGCAAACCGCCCCGTAGTCGACCGTGTCCTCGAGCCGGTCGGTCAGCACCGCGTCGCAGTCGGGGACGTCGAAGGAGATGTCGAACTCGAGCCGCTGCCCGACCTCCTGCTCGGCTTCGGAGACGCCGTGGTGGGTGTAGATCGAGAGCCCGCGCAGCTCGATTTCGGCGCTCGACTCGATCCCGTTGCCGTGGCTCTCCATGCTCTGGAACCTACCCGAGGATCGCCGTCGCCACGGTCAGCGCCTGGCGCACCTCGGCGACGTCGTGGACCCGCAGGACCTCGGCGCCCTCCGCGGCGGCGAGGACCGAGGAGGCGATCGTGCCGCCGAGGCGGTGGGCGGCGTCCGAGCCGTCGACCTTGCCGATGAAGCTCTTGCGCGAGGTGCCGATCACCAGCGGCCGGCCGAGCTCGACCAGCTCGCCGAGCCGGCGCAGCAGCTCCATGTTGTGGGCGGCCGTCTTGCCGAAGCCGATCCCGGGGTCGAGCCAGATCCGCTCTGCGGCGATGCCGGCGCCGACCGCCGCCTCCAGGCGTTCGGCGAGGAAGGCCTTGACCTCGGCGACGACGTCCTCGTAGCGCGGGTCGTCCTGCATCGTCCGCGGGTCGCCGAGCATGTGCATGAGGACGACGGTGGCGCCGCGTTCAGCGCAGAGCGCCGCCATCCCCGGATCCCCGCGCAGGGCAGTGACGTCGTTGACGATCGCGGCGCCGGCGTCGATCGCGGCCTCGGCGACGCTTGCCTTGGAAGTATCGACGGAGACGTCGCAGTCGAGGTCCCGAAGTCCCCGGACAACGGGGACCACCCGCCGCAGCTCCTCCTCCCCGCTCACAGCCTCCGCCCCCGGCCGCGTCGATTCGCCGCCCACGTCGAGAATCTCAGCCCCCGCCGCGGCCAGCTTACGCCCGTGGGCGATCGCCGCGTCGGGGTCCAGAAATAGACCGCCATCGGAAAACGAATCTGGCGTGACGTTGACCACACCCATCAGCCTTGGCTTCATAGCCGAAGTATCACGACTGTAGGAGGGGCCGCGGGTGGCCCTCGAACGGGCGGATACTCAAAATGCCGAGCTAATCAGCTCGGCATTTGTCCGGGCGAGGGCCACCCGCGGCCCCTCCCTAGGACGCGTCGCCGCCGGCGAAGCCCGGCTTCGGCCGCGGCATCGGTCGCGAACCCTCGCGCGCTGCCTTTTCCGGCTCGGGCTCTGCCTCGGCCGGTTTGCTCGGCGGCTCCTCCTCGTCGACGAAGACCTCCGCCGCCGGCTTGCCTTCGAGCAGGGCGACGAACTCCTTGGCGTCGATCGTCTCCCGGTCCAGCAGCAGCTTCGAGACCCGCTCGAGGTCCTCGCGACGCTCGTTCAGCAGGTTCTTCGCCGTCTGGTGGGCGCTCTCGACGATGCGGCGGATCTCGTCGTCGATCTCGCGGGCGATCTCGTCGGAGTAGTCGGGCTCGGAGCTGAACTCGCGGCCGAGGAAGGGCTGGCCGCGATCGTGCCCGAAGACGCGGGGGCCGAGGCGCTCGGACATCCCGAAGCGCATCACCATCTGCTTCGCCGTCTCCGTCACCTTTTCGAGGTCGTTGGAGGCGCCGGTGGTGATCTCGCCGAAGACAATCTCCTCGGCGGCGCGGCCGCCCAGGGTCATCGCCATCGTGTCGGTCAGCTCCGCGCGCGTGGTCAGGAACTTGTCCTCGGTCGGGAGGCTGATCGTGTAGCCGAGAGCCTGGCCGCGGCTGATGATCGAGATCTTGTGGACCGGGTCGGTGTTCTCAAGCAGCTGGCCGACGATCGCGTGGCCGACCTCGTGGTAGGCGGTGACGAGGCGCTCCTTCTCGCTCATCACCCGGGTCTTCTTCTCGGGGCCGGCGATCACGCGCATGATCCCCTCCTCGAGCTCCTTCATCGTGATCTCGCGGCTGCCCGAACGGGCGGTCAGCAGAGCTGCCTCGTTGATCAGGTTGGCGAGGTCGGCGCCGGTGAAGCCGGGGGTCTGGCCGGCGAGCGTGTCGAGGTCGATCTCGCGGCCGAGCGGCTTGCCGCGGGTATGGACCTCGAGGATCTTCTTGCGGCCCTTGCGATCGGGCCGGTCGACGACGACCTGGCGGTCGAAGCGGCCGGGCCGCAGCAGCGCCGGATCGAGGATGTCGGGCCGGTTGGTGGCCGCGATCAAGATGATGTTGTCCTTCATCTCGAAGCCGTCCATCTCGACCAGGAGCTGGTTCAGGGTCTGCTCGCGCTCGTCGTGCCCGCCGCCCATGCCGGCGCCGCGGTGGCGGCCGACGGCGTCGATCTCGTCCATGAAGATGATGCAGGGCGAGTTCTGTTTCGCCTGCTCAAAGAGGTCGCGGACGCGGCTGGCGCCGACGCCGACGAACATCTCGACGAAGTCGGAGCCGGAGATGGAGAAGAAGGGCACCCCGGCCTCGCCGGCGACGGCGCGGGCGAGGAGCGTCTTGCCGGTACCGGGCGGTCCATATAAGAGGACGCCCTTCGGGATCCGCGCGCCGAGCGCCTGGAACTTCTTCGGGTTCTCCAGGAATTCCTTGATCTCCTCCAGCTCCTGGACGGCCTCGTCGACCCCGGCGACGTCGCGGAAGGTGATTTTCGGCGCGTCCACCGACATCCGCTTCGCTTTCGATTTGCCGAAGTTCATCACCCGGCTGCCGCCGCCCTGCATCTGGTTCATCAGGAAGATCCAGAAGACGAAGAAGAGGACGAAGGGGAGGATCAGGGTCAGCAGCGAGAACAGGCTGGAGCTGCCGGAGCCGTGGACCTTGGTGTCCACTTCCGCCTTCTCGAGCTGGTCGAGCAGGGTCTGCTCGGTGTTGGGCGGGTAGCCGGTCGAGAAGCTTTCGCCGTTGGTCCGCTTGACGTCAAGCGTGTTGTCCTTGGTGTTGACCGAGACTTCTTCGATCTGGCCCTTGGCAATCAAGCCGCCCTGCGGCTGGACCAGTTCGTTGTACGGAGGCGCCTCTGACCCGTCGCCGCCGGTGATGATCTTCGAGGCGATGAACGCCAGGATTACGACGAGCAGGATCGGAAAAGCCGCGCTTTTGAAAAACCGCCTCAAGAGTGGGAATCAGCGTACCAGGGCGGAATTTGCGGGCTACTCGGACAGAGCAGCGACGAAATCGAGGTTTCGGTACTTCTGTGCATGGTCGAGCCCGTAGCCGATCGCGAACCGGTTGGCGATCTCGAAACCCACGTATTTCGGCGAGAGGTCGACGCGCAGCCGCTCCGGCTTGGTCAGCAGCGCGCAGGCCTGCAGCGAGGCGGGCCGGCGGGCGTTGAGGTTGCGCATCAGGTACTGCAGGGTGAGGCCGGAGTCGATGATGTCCTCGACGATGAGGACGTCGCGGTCTTCGATCGGCGCGTCGAGGTCCTTGAGGATGCGGACGACGCCGGAGGAGTCGGTCTGCGAGCCGTAGCTGGAGACCGCCATGAAGTCGATCTCGCAAGGCACCTCGATGTGGCGCATCAGGTCGGCGAGGAAGAGAACCGCGCCCTTGAGGACGCCGACCATGATCAGCTCCCGCCCGGCGTAGTCGTGGCTGATCTCCGCTCCCAGCTCCGCGATGCGGCGCTGCAGGTCCTCTCTGGCGACGAGGGTCTCGCCGATCGCGGGGTCCGACACGGCGCGCAGTCTAGATATAGAGGGACTACCCGCGCTCGGCGCGCAGGACGCTGCCTTCGAGCACGGCGCGGACCCCGGAGCCGAGGTCGAGGCTTGAGCCGCCGCGGCTGAGGCCGGCGACCTGGTCGGCGAAGCGGGCGGCGCCGGCGACGGGACGGCCGGCGGCCGCGTCGGCGAGGCGCTGGAGGACGAGGCGGCGCAGGGCCGGGTGCAGCGCGGCGAAGCGGCGGTGGGAGATCTCCCCCTGCCCCGCCTCCAGCTCGGCGTCGACGAGCGAGTCGAGCAGCTCCGCCTCCTCTCGCAGCAACGCCGCCGTCCGCAGGACGTTCTCCTTGGCGGCCGGGTGGATCCGCTCCAGCTCCGGGACCAACTCGCGGCGGACGAGGTTGCGCTTGTACCCGCCCTCCTCGTTGCTGAGGTCGTCTCGCCAGCCCAGCCCGCGCTCCTCGCAGTAGGCCGTAGTCTCCGCCCGGGTCGTGGTCAGCAGCGGACGGGCGAGGCGGCCATCGCGCGGCCGCATTCCCAGCAGCGCCCGGCGGCTGGGCGAGGAGGCGAGCCGGTAGAGGATCGTCTCGACCTGGTCGTCGGCCGTGTGGCCCGTAACGATCGTCGCCTCGATCTCCTCGGCCAGCCGCGCCGCCGCCGCGTAGCGCTCGTTTCGGGCCCAGGCCTGGAGGTTGCCGCCGTCCTCGCCGCGTCGCGGCCGAACCACCTCGAGAGGGACGCCGAGCCGCCCGCAGAGCTCCGCGCAGTGGGCCTCGTCCCCGTCGGCCTCCTCGCGGAGCCCGTAGTTGACATGCAGCGCCCTCACCGCCGCCGCCCCCCGCGTCCGCACCGCCAGGTCGAGCAGGCAGACCGAGTCCCGCCCGCCCGAGAGCATCGTCACAAGCGGCTCAGGCCCGACGATCAGGCCGCCGGCTTCGACCCGCTCCAGCAACCCGGCGACGGTCATCTCGCCCGTACGACGAAGAGTTCGGTCGGCGTCGGAAACCCCTTGAGCCTGACCTCCCCGATCGGCTCCAGCTCGAGGCTCTCGTTGCCGGCGATCGCGCCGCAGACGGCGTCGGTGACCAGCACCTCGCCGGCCAGGGCCCGGTTGACGACCCGGTGAACGAGGTTGACCTGGCTGCCGAAGTAGTCGCCGTCGCGGTAGACGGCGTCGCCGAAGTGGATTCCCACCCGCGGCTGCGGCCGCCGCGGGAAGCGGGAGAGGAAATCGACCGCCCAGCGGGTCAGCGAGGCGGCATCCGGGGAGACGACCATCACCTCGTCGCCGATCGTCTTCACGATCGTCGCCTCGCGGGGCAGCGTCCCTTCGACCCCGGCGACGAAGTTCTCCACCACGTCGAGGGCCTCGATGTCTCCCTCCTCCTCGGTGTAGCGGGTGAAGCCGGTGAGGTCGATGAAGCAGAGGGCGACGTGGACGTGGCCGAGCTCGATTTCGGCGGTGTCCATCGCCGAGTCGGCCTCCATGTGGCCGACCACGTCCTGTTCGACGAAGAAGCGCAGGTAGCGCTCGTGCAGGTACTCGGTCAGCGGCGCCGCCAGGGGCAGGATGTCGGCGGCGAGCTCGCCCATCTCCTCCGCCATTTCCAGCTCCGGCACCGCGTCGCGGATCAGCGGTTCGTGGACGTAGAGGTGGAAGAGCCGCACCTCAGCGTCGGCGATCCGCCGCATCGACTGCGAGTAGACCCGGACGAGCTGCAGGAAAGCGACGAGCGGGAAGCCGGCGGCGAGGACGCGGGCGCAATGCCGCAGCGCCGCCAGGTCCTCCTTGCTCAGCTCGCGCTGGCCCTTCGGCGTCCCGAGGATGACGAGGATCCGCTCGACCAGCTCCGGCTCCATCCCCGTCTCCACCGCCGCCTGCTCGACCGTGATCGCCTCCTCCGAGCCCGAAAAGAGCTCCTCGGTGAAACCGAAGGCGAGCCGCCCCTCCTTGCCGGCGCTCTTCAAATCCTCCAGCGAGTACCCCCGCTCCCGCATCCGCGCCACCACCCGCGCCTGCGCCGCCGCCGCCACGGTCCAGCGCCCCCGCCGCACCGGCACGACCTTCTCCGCCGCCCACCGTTTCAGGGTCGAGGTCGGCACCCCCGACCGCCGCGCCGCCTCGGAAAGGGAAATCCGCTGATCGGCCATGGAGCGAGGCTAGCCGGGTTGTGGGGGGAGGGCGTGCCGGGCGGGGTAGCTCGGAGCGTGTCGTGGAGGGTGCGGGTACCCCTCCGCAGGAATGTTCGGCGACATGCAATCTGGTTCTTGCGCGGGCAGAGCCCGCGCACCATGTTCTCCCCGACCGCAGGGAGGGGAGGTCAATTCCGGAGGAGGGGTACCCGCACCCTCCCCCACCACAACGAAACGGGGCGACCCGAAGGCCGCCCCGCTGGCTCTTTGTTCTGGAGGGTGTCGGAGCTAGGTGGGGATCTCCGACTCCTCGTGCAGCTGGAGCACGGACTGGCCGTCCTCCCCGGTGCGGATGCGGATCGCCTCCTCCACCGGCAGCACGAAGATCTTGCCGTCGCCGACCTCGCCCGTGCGGGCGTGCCTGAGGATCGCCTCGACGACGACGTCCTTGTCTTTGTCCTCGACCACGACCTCCAGCTTGATCTTCGGCCGGACGTTGACGGTGAGGGTCGAGCCGCGGTAGCGCTCGACGATGCCCTTCTGGCGGCCGGAGCCCTTGGCCTCGATGATCGACAGGGACGGGAACCCCTTGTCGAGCAGCTCGGACCGGATCGGCTCGAACGCCTCGTGGCGGATGTACGCCTCTATCTTCTTCATGCGCTCAAGCCTCCTAGGACTCGCTGGTCATCGGGGTAGCGGTGGCCGGCCTCGGGGCCCCCGGGGCGGTCGAGGTGCCGCCGAGCTGCGCACCGGTCGAGTACTCCGGCTGGGGGATGAACTGCTCCGGGTACCCGTACATCCCGTGCTCTGAGATGTCGAGGCCGGCGTCCTCTTCCTCCGCCGTCACCCGCAGCCCGATCGTCTTCTTGATCGTCCAGAAGATCCCGTAGGAGGCGACGAAGACGCAGGCGAAGGCCACCGCCACGCCGAGCGCCTGGGCGCCTAGCTGGTGGAAGGAGCCGCTGTACCAGAGGCCCGGATCGCCGACTTCGTTCAGTTCCGCCAGCCGTGGCGACGTGAAGATGCCGCAGGAAAGAGTCCCCCAGATGCCGGCGAGACCGTGGGCCGAGAGGGCGCCGACCGGGTCGTCGATGACCTTCTCGATCGCCAGGACGCCGAAGACGACGACGCCGCCGGCCACCGCGCCGATGATCGGGGCGGCCCAGTACTCGACGTAGCCGGAGGGGGCGGTGATCGCGACCAGGCCCGCGATCGCGCCGTTGCCGGCCATGCCGATGTCGATCGTCTTCGTCTTCAGGTACATGATCGCGACCGCGGCGACGACGCCCGCGGCGGCGGCGAGGTTGGTGACGACGACGACTTCGGCGAAGCGGCCGCCGATCGCGCCGAGGGTCGAGCCGGGGTTGAACCCGAACCAGCCGAGCCAGAGGATCAGCACGCCGAGGCCGACCAGCGGCATCGAGTGCCCCGGGATCGCCCGCGGCTTGCCGTCTTTCGTGTACTTGCCGATCCGCGGGCCGAGCAGCAGCAGGGCCGCGAAGGCGCCGGTCGCGCCGATCAGGTGGACCACCGTGGAGCCGGCGAAGTCCTGCATCCCGACGTTCACCTGCAGCCAGCCGCCGCCGAAGATCCAGTGGCTGAGCACCGGGTACAGGACGGCGCTGAAGATGATCGCGTAGATGACGTAGGCGCCGAATTTGATCCGCTCCAGGGTGGCGCCCCAGACGATCGCCAGCGAGACGGCGCAGAAGACGAACTGGAAGAACATGAACGCGGCCGGGCTGATCGAATACGTTTCGACGAAGGGGATGCTCGAGCCGGCTTCTTCGATCGAGGAGCCGACGTTGAGGAAGAACCCGTGGGTTCCGGCGATCTCCCCGAGCCCCCCGAACGCCAGCGCGAAACCGACCGCCCAGTAACAGAGCGAGGCGATCGAGAAGTTCACCAGCACCTTGGCGACGCCGGCTCCCGCGTTCTTGGCACGGGAGAAACCGACCTCCAAGAGCAGGAACCCGGCCTGCATGAACATCACCAGGCAGGCGGCGACGATCACCCACATCGCGTTGATGCTGGCCTCCGGGGTTTCCAGGATCGGCGTCTGCGCGCCGAAGGCCATGCCCGGCAGCACCAGCGAGGCGACCGCGGCCACCGGAGCGGCGATCATCAACCTCCTTTTCATTCCATTCCTCCTAGCCCGACAGGGTTCACGGCCCCGCCGGTCGCGTTTGGATAACTGGCTTCCAAAGCTATGGGCGAGCTTTGAGCTGGTCTTTGGACGGCTGGAGCAAATTCGGCGGCCTCCGTTTCTCCCCGATGTCGGCGCCGTGCCTGGAGCGGGCGGTGATCTAGATTCGGCCGCGCAGATGCCGGCGCGCCTTCGACCCACGGCCCCGATCGCCGCCGACGCGATCCTCGTCGGCGACCCCGGCCGGGCGCTGCTGCTCGCCCAGGAGCTGCTCACCCGCCCGAAGATGAGCAACCACGCGCGCGGGCTCTGGGGCTATACGGGGACGACCCCGGCGGGGCACGAGCTGACGGTCCAGGCGACCGGGATGGGAGGCCCGAGCGCCTCCGTCGTCCTCGCCGACCTCGCCGAGCTGGGGGTACGGCGGGCGATCCGGATCGGCACCTGTGCCTCGCTGGGGGACCTCGGGCTCGGCGATCTCCTCGTGGTTGGGAAAGCGCGGGTCGGCTTTGCGTCCCATGAGGACGGAAAAACGCCCCGGCCCGACTCGGGCCTGACGGAGGGCCTACACGCGCAGCTCCCCGAGGCGAAAGTGGCCTCGGTGGTCAGCCTCGACGGCCTCTTTCGGCCGGAGCGTGACTCGCCCTCCTTGCTCGCCGAAGCCGCCGACATGCAGACCACCTCCCTCCTCGCCACCGCCGCGGAACATGCAGTTGCCCTCGCGGCCCTCCTCATCGTCACCGAGAAGAGCGACTCGGGACAGCTGCAGGACGCGGACCTGGAGAAAGCGGCAAAACACGCCGGGCGAGCTGCTGCAGTCCTACTCTCAACCTAAGGTTTAGGCTTAGGCTTGGCTTTTTTCGGCTCTTTTTTCGCCCGTTCGCGCCGCAGCGCTCCCAGCTCGCGGCTGAGGTCGTCGATCGCCTCCTCGACGTCCTCCAGGCGCTGCGAGAAAGAGCGCAGCCGCCGCTCCAGCCGTTCGACATCCGTAGCCGAAGGCAGATTGAGCGCCGACATCGCCGCCTGCTGAGCCTCCAGGGCCTTCTCCCGGGCGCCGAGGGCGGCCGTTACCGCGTCGTGCAGCGTCGGGTTGTCGACCAGAGCCTGCGCCAGCTCTCCGAGCGCCTGCTCGGCCCGTGCCCGCAGCCCGTCCTGCTCGTAATCATCGAAGCTCAAGTCCGAGCAGCTTAACGAGCGCATCCGGCCCGACTGAAACTCTGTCGTCGAAACGATGTTTCAGACGATGATTAAGGCCATGTTGGGAGGCGCCGCGCGCGTTGCGGACGCAAGTATTACTGGGTAGCTTCCAACGACTTGCCCAGGGAGGGGAATCCGAGCGTGGGCAGGGCTGCACCGGGATGAGAACCAAGTTCGCACTAATCCTTGCCTTTGCCAGCTTCTTGCTGGTCGCCTCGCTCGGCGCCGCCCTGGCCGGCGCCGAGCCGCTCTCGGAAAGCTCCGCGGTCGACCCGACCACGACTACGACCGTGCCCTCGCTCTCGGCCCCGGCCTGCGCCAACGGCCTCGACGACGACGGCGACGGGCTCGCCGACGAAGCCGACCCCGACTGCGAAACCGCCGCCGACACCGACGAGGGGGCGCCGGCCGAAGAAGGGGCAAGCGAATCCGATCCCGTTCCCGTCCCCGAAGAAGCGCCCGCTCCGGCCCCTGGCAAGGGCGGCGTCGAGCAAGGGTCGAGCATCGGCGGCGACGGCTCCGGAGGCGGTCGCGGAGTCACCTCGAACGACGAGCTCGGCGGTCCCGCCGGTGGCAGCCGCAACGGCGCGGTCACCGCGCCGAGCGCCAACGGCGGCGGCGACCAGCCCGCCCCGGAGCCCTCCGACGGCGGTTCCCGGTACTCGCCCGGCGGCGCCCCCACCACCGCCAACCCGACGACGACGATCGCTCCCTTCGGCCCGGCCCCGATCGGCGTCCCCAACTTCGTCATCGACAGCTTCGAAATTCCGCCCTTCCTGCTGCCGATCTACCAGGCCTGCGGCACCGAATACGGGATCCCCTGGGAGGTGCTCGCCTCGATCAACAAAATCGAGACCGCCTTCGGCACCAACACCAACGTCTCCAGCGCCGGTGCCGTCGGCTGGATGCAGTTCCTGCCCTCCAGCTGGGAAGCCTTCGGCCTCGACGCCAACGGCGACGGCAAGAAAGACCCCTATAACCCTGTCGACGCGATCTGCGCCGCTGCCCATTACCTGAAGCTGGCCGGCGGCAACCACGACCTCTACCAGGCGATCTTCGCCTACAACCACGCCGACTGGTACGTGCAGGAGGTTCTCCTCTACGCCCGCGCCTACGGCCGCCTCCCCTCCGACCTGGTCGGCTCGCTGACCGGCCTCACCGAGGGCGCCCACTTCCCGATCGCCGCCGACGCCCGCTACGCCGACGACGTCGCTGCCCGCGCCGCCCTGAAGAAGGGCGAGAGCCCCGACTACGGCAACGCCGCCGAAGTCATCTCCTCCTCCCCCACGCCGCGCGGGATCAACATCTTCAGCAGGCAGGGCGCCCCCGTGGTCGCCGTCAACGACGGGATCATCCGCAAGCTCGGTCACTCCGGGCGGCTGGGCAACTTCGTCGTCCTCGAAGACACCTACGGCAACCGTTACACCTACGCCGAGCTCGGCAACCTCGTCCGAGACCGGCGCCTGGTGGTGATGCCGACGGGACAGGAGAAGCGCGTCCCGGTCGAAAGCCAGAACCTGCGGCCGCGGCTCCGTGCCTTCCCGGAGCGGACCGGCAACGGCAAGGACACCGTCGGCGCCGCGGTCGAAGCGGCGATCGCCGCCAGCGGCAAGGGCTCGCTCAAGGTCGGCTCGAAGGTGATCGCCGGCACCGTCCTGGCCCGCGTCGCCGGCGGCGAGGAAGGGATCGACCCCCACGTCAACTTCTCGATCCGCCCAGCCGGCAAAGGAGCCCCGCGGATCGACCCGAAGCCGATCCTCGACGGCTGGAAGCTGCTCGAGGCGACCGCGATCTACCGCGCCAAGGGCAAGAGCCCGTTCGCGAAGCTGAGCGGCGCCGGCGTCCTCCTGCTCTCGAAGGAGGCGCTGGTCAAGCGGGTCCTCGCCGACGAAGACCTCGACATCTACGAATGTGGCCGCGAAGACATCTCCGGCGGCCGCATCGACCGCCGCATCCTGGCGATGCTCGAGTACCTGAGCACGCAGGGCTACAAGCTGACGATCACCTCGCTGCAGTGCGGCCATGGCTTCCTCACCAGCTCCGGCAACGTCTCCGAGCACAGCACCGGCACCGCCGTCGACATCGCCGTGATCAACGGCGTTCCGGTGACCGGACACCAGGGCCCGGGCACCCCGACCGACGAACTGATTCACGAAGTCCTGCGGCTGCAGGGGACGATGCACCCGCACCAGGTGATCTCGCTCGAGGACCTGCCGGGCGAAACCAGCTTCGCGCTGCCAGACCACTACGACCACGTCCACGTCGGCTACCGGCCGACCGCCGGCTCGATGGAAGCGCGGTTTGCCGCCCTGCTGAAGCCGGACCAGTGGAGCCGCCTGATCAACCGCCTCGGCGAAATCGAAAACCCGGACGTGCCGGTCCATCCCTCGAAGTACGCGCTGCCCGATCGCACCAGCGGCGGCATCTCGGCCGGCGACGGCGACTGACCCTGTTCGGGTTCGTCCAACTCGAGTTCGCCGGGCCCCTGCCGCTTGCCGACGGGCGCTATCTGGTGCGCGGTCTCGACCCCGGGGCTGAAGAGAGCGTGCTTGTCCTGCAGAAGGTGGGCGCTCCCGCGGCAGGCCGCAGGCGACGGAGACCGCGCAAGCCGGACGAGGAGGCGGCACCGCTGACGCTGACGCGGATCACCGCGATTCGCGCCTTCGCCCCATTCGAGGGCGAGGAGGCGGCGGCACGCTGGCTCGAAGAGGCGTGCGAGGCCGAGGACACGGTCGAGGTCCTGGTCGACGAAGCGCTGGAGCTGCTCAACCGCGCCCTGCATGCGCAGGCGCTCGCCAGCGCCAACCCCTACTCCCGCGCCGAGCTCTCCGCCGAGGGCGCCGAGCGGATCCTGGTCGGCTTCGGCAGCGGCGAGGAAACCGCCGTCGGCCGCTTTCGCGACGCCCGGGCGGTCGACGTCGCCCCCCGTTCCTCCCGGCGCCGTCGCCGCGAGGAAGAGCTGCGCCCACAGGAACGGGTGGCGGCGATCCTCGGCGGCCGCGAGCGCGCTGACGCCTGCGAGACCCTCCTCCTCCGCGCCCGTGCCGACCTCGACGCCGGCCGCGAGCGCGAGGGGGCCCTGCAGCTGCGAGTCGGGCTGGAGGCACTGCTGGTCGAGTTGAAGGGGGCGCTTGCCGACCCCGGGCACGAAGAGGACATGACGGAGCTCCAGGCGCGGCGGCGCGAGGCCGGCGAGGCGGCAAACGAGGCGCTTGCCGGCGAGCTCTCGCCACAGCGGCGCGATCAGGCCGGGGAACTGCTGAAGCTGAGCGAGCGGGTTCTGCGCCGCCGTCGACTCCTCAAAGGCTAAGGCTAAAGCTGAGCTTTAGAGCTTGAGCTGACGGGAGACGATCTCGTCGAGCAGAGTCTCCGCGAGATGGTGCGCTTCCGCCAGCTCAACCCCCTCGACTGAGGGAACCCCGATCACAGTCAGGCCGGCCGCACGGGCTGCGGCGACACCGGTCGGCGAGTCCTCCAGCGCCACCACCGCCGGCCCCGGCTCCACCCCCAGCCGCCGGCACGCCTCCAGGTACGGGTCGGGGGCCGGCTTCGGCGCCGCGACCTCGTGGGCGCTGAGGACGACGTCGAAGTGGCCCTCGAAGCCGACGATCTCGATCGAGCGCAGGACGAAGCGCAGCGGCGAGTTGGAGACGAGGCCGATCGGGACCCCCCGCTCGCGCACTCGCTCGAGCAGCTCGCGGGCGCCGACCATCGCCTCAACCCCGTGCTCGAGCTCGGCGACGACGAGCGCGTTCAGCTCCTCGATCAGCTCCCCCGCCCGCCCCGGCTCGCCGAGCCGACGCTCGAGGATGCCGCCGGCGATTTCCGCCGAGGTGCCGACCAGCTCGCGCTTGTCGGCCGGGGTGAATTCCAGTCCCCGGCGCTCGAAGAGGTCTTCCTCGGCGCGGGTCCAGACCGACTCGGTGTCGAGCAGGAGGCCGTCGTTGTCGAAGACGACCGCGTCGGGCAGCGAGGGCATCAGCCGAGCGCCGCCAGCAGCGCCGCCAGCTCCTCGTCGACCTCGCCCTCGAGCTTCAGCTCGGCGACGCCGTCGTAGGGCGTCTCGCCCTTGGTCACGATCGCCAGCCGCCCGCCCCGGCCGAGGGTCAGCTGCGGCAGCCCCGCCACCGGGTGCACCGCCAGCGAGGAGCCGACGCAGAGCATCAGGTCCGCTTCTTCGGCCAGCTCGGTTGCCCGCTCGATCGCCTCGACCGGCAGCATCTCCCCGAAGAGGACGACGTCGGGTTTGACCGCCCCGCCGCAGCCGGCGCAGGTCGCCACCCCGCGAGCGTCGAAGAGGTCGTCGACCTCCTCCAGCCCGAACGAGGAACCGCAGGCGGTGCAAGAGGAGGTCTCGATCGAGCCGTGGACCTCGATCACGTCCTCCGACCCCGCCGCCCGGTGCAGGCGGTCGATGTTCTGGGTGATCACGCCCTCGATCAGGCCCCGCCGCTCCAGCTCCGCCAGCGCCTCGTGCGCCCGGTTCGGCTCTTTGTCTCCCAGCGCGTGGAAGCGCGGCCGGTAGTAGGACCAGAACCGCTCCGGCTCGCGCTCGAAGACGCTGATGTGGGCGACCTCCATCGGGTCCACCTTCGCCCACAGTCCCGTCTCCGGCGAGCGGAAGTCCGGGATCCCAGACGGAACGGAGATACCAGCGCCCGTTAGCACCACAGCCGACTCCGCCGCCTCGAGCAGCTCCGCCAGCCGAAGCGTGCCCTGCGACAGGCCGATATGTCCAACCCCCACCGCCGACGGGCCGATATGTCCGCTATCGCCAGACATTTCGTCCCGTCGGCCTGGAGGGAAAGACATTTTGGCCCGTCGTTACCTGCCGCTCCACTTCGGGGTGCGCTTGCCGAGGAAGGCGCTGATGCCCTCTTTGGCGTCCTCGCTGGTGAAGGCGGCGGCGAAACCCCGCTTCTCGGCCTCGATGCCGGCGTCGATGTCGCCCTGGTGGGAGACGGTCTTGATCTGCTCGACCGCGACCGGGGCCTGAGCCGCCAGCTTGCGGCCCCACATCAGCGCCGTCTCGAACAGCTCGTGATCGGGGACGACGCGGTTGACGAGGCCCAGCTCCAGCGCCTCCTCGGAGAGGATCGCGTCGCCGATGAGGTTCATCTCCAGCGCCTTGTTCGGGCCGACCAGGCGAGCGAGGCGCTGGGTGCCGCCGAAGCCGGGGATGATCCCCAGCTTCACCTCGGGCTGCCCGAAGACGGCGGCCTCGGCGGCGATCCGCACGTCGCAGGCCATCGCCAGCTCGCAGCCGCCGCCGAAGGCGATCGAGTTGACGGCGGCGATCGTCGCCACCCGCGCCTTGCCGAAGTCGCGGAAGAGCGCGTGGGCGCGGTTGATCAGGTCCGCCCCGCCGGCCTCGTCGAGCGTGGTGAAGGCCTTGATGTCGGCTCCGGCAGAGAAGACGACCGGGACCGAGGAGGCGATCACCATCGCCCCGACCTCGCCGCCGCCCTTGATCCGGTTCCAGACCGTCTCCAGGTCGCCGATCACCTGCGGCGAGAGCGAGTTCATCGGCAGGTTGGCGAGCCAGGCGATCGCGACGCCGTCGCGGGTCTCCAGCTTCACCGTCTCGGTCTGCTCCCCCTCGTCGGCCTGCGGGTAGGGGTAGAAGCCCTGGCCCGTGGTTAGGCCGTAGCGCCCCTGGGCGACCAGCCGCTTCAGGGTGACCGGCGGGCTGAAGCGCTCGCCGTATTTCTCCTCCAGCCCCTCCATCGTCTCCAGCACCTGGTCGAGCCCGGTGACGTCGGCTTTCCAGAACGGCGGCAGCAGGCCTTTGCGCGGGTCTAGGCCAGCGCCGGCCATCATCCCGAGGTCGATGTCGCGGACCGAGCAGACGCCCTCCTCGACCAGCAGGCAGGCCTCGATCAGGGCGCGGCTGGAGAACATCGCCACCAGTTCCTCCGCGTTCGGCTCGGCGTCGCCGGGGACGTTCTGCTCGCCGTCCTTGAAGAAGCCCTCGCCGCCGGTCTTGGCGCCGAGCTTGCCTTCGGAGACCAGCCCCCGCAGGCCCTCGTGGACGTAGAAGCTCTCGCCGTAAGACTCGTTGAGGTGCTCGGCGACGTGGAAGACGGTGTCGAGCCCGAGCAGGTCGGTGAGGAAGAACGGGCCCATCGGCGCCAGCTGGGCGCCGGCGATCGCCTCGTCGATCGCCTTCAGCGACAGCCCCTGCTCCTCCTGGGCGCGCCAGATCTCCCCCATCGTCGCCATCAGGATCCGGTTGACGACGAAGCCCGGGACCTCGCCGCAGACGATCGGCTGCTTCTTGATCGCCTGGGCGAAGTTGTAGGCCGCGGTGGCGGTCTCCTGCGAGGATTCCTCGCCGACGATCACCTCGACCAGCGGCATGATCGAGGCGGGATAGAAGAAGTGGAAGCCGACGACCTTGTCGGGCCGCAGCGTCGCCTCGCCGATCTCGGTGATCGAGAGCGAGGAGGTGTTGGAGGTGAGGATTGCGTGACCCGGCGTCGCCGCGTCGATCTCGCGGAAGACGGCCTGCTTGATCTCCATCTTCTCCGGCACCGCCTCGATCACGAAGTCGACGTCGCCGAACTCCTCGTAGGTGGTGGCGCCGGTGATGTTGCCCATCACCTCGGCCAGCCGCGCGTCGGCCTGCTCCTGGGTCAGCTTCTCCTTCTTGACCAGGCGGGCGAGCTGCCCCTCGGTGACGCCGCGGGCTTTGTCGAGCGCCGCGTCGACGAACTTCTGGTCGATGTCCTTGACGACGACGGGGATGTCGGAGGCGGCGATCGCCTGCGCGATCTCGCCGCCCATGGTGCCGCCGCCGACGACGGCGGCCTTGGAGACGAACATGAAGAGGGGGTTTCCTTCCGTTTGGCTTCCTGGTGCGGCCCCGGAGGCTATCCGTTCGGCGCTCAAGCCCGGTCTCCGCGGCGCCGATACAGCACCTTCCTGCGAAGGTGGGGGAAGTACCTGGCGATCGTCTGTGGGCTGCTCTGCTGCGGCGCCCTGCTCGGCCCGGCGGCGGCCATCGCCACTGGAACTCGCGCGGCTACGACTGCTCAGGCTGCGCCACTCCGCTCCGGTAACCGCATCCGAGTTTCGACACAGCGGGCTGTGGTCAAATTCGGCTGCGGCGACAGCGGGGACAAATCTCGCCGCCCCAGCTTTGTACGGCGGTACAAAAGCGCGATCGGGCAGCCGCTATTAGGCTCTGTGGCGCTCTTTTTCGAGGACCGAGACTTTCAACCGATCGCGCCGGGCAGACCGAGCGCGCGCTAGTGGGGGAGAACCCGAACCGATGACTCGCATTCGCCAGCAAAACGTGACCGCGGCCCAGTGGAGCTCCAACGGAGGGGCCCTCGGCGCGCAGGACCTGACCATCCCCGAGAACAACCCGTTCGGGCAGAACGTCTTCTCGGTAGCCGCGCAGAGGGACCGGCTGCCGAAGGACGTCTTCGAGAAGCTGCAGACGACGCTGGAGGGCGGCGAGGCGCTGGATCCTAGCCTGGCGGACGCCGTCGCCGAGGCGATGAAGGAATGGGCGCTGGAGAACGGCGCCACCCACTACACCCACATGTTCCAGCCGCTGACCGGCTCCACCGCGGAGAAGCACGACTCCTTCTTCGAGCCCGCGGGCGAAGGCCAGGCGATCGCCGACTTCTCCGGCAAGGAGCTGATCCAGGGCGAGCCCGACGCCTCCTCGTTTCCGACCGGCGGCGTCCGCGCCACCTTCGAGGCCCGCGGCTACACCGCCTGGGACCCGACCAGCCCCGCCTTCATCCTCGAGAACCCGAACGGGGCGCTGCTCTGCATCCCGACCGCCTTCGCCTCCTGGACCGGCGAGGCGCTCGACGCGAAGATCCCGCTGCTGCGCTCGATGGACGCCCTCAGCCGCTCGGCGATCAAAGCCCTGCGGCTGCTCGGCGACGACGAAGCCCAGCGCGTCTTCACCACCGTCGGGCCCGAGCAGGAGTACTTCCTGATCGACGAGCAGTACTTCTTCGAGCGACCCGACCTGATCGCGACCGGCCGCACCCTCTTCGGCGCTAAGCCGCCGAAGGGTCATGAGCTCGACGACCACTACTTCGGCTCGATCCCGGAGCGGATTCTGGCCTTCATGCTCGAGTCGGAGCTGGAGATGCGCAAGCTCGGGATCCCGGTCAAGACCCGCCACAATGAGGTGGCGCCGAACCAGTACGAGATCGCGCCGATCTTCGAGAACTCCAACGTCGGCTCCGACCACCAGCAGCTGCTGATGCAGACGCTGGAAAACGTCGCCCGCCGCTACGGCCTCGTCTGCCTCCTGCACGAGAAGCCCTTCGCGGGGGTCAACGGGTCCGGCAAGCACAACAACTGGTCGATGGGGACCGACACCGGCGCCAACCTGCTCAACCCGGGTGAGACGCCGGCGGACAACATCCACTTCCTGTTCTTCTGCACCGCAGTCATCCAGGCGGTCAACAAGCACCAGGGGCTGCTGCGCGCCTCGGTCGCCAACATCGGCCAGGATCACCGCCTCGGCGCCAACGAGGCGCCGCCGGCGATCATCTCGATCTTCCTCGGCGGCGAGCTGGAAAAAGTGTTCGAGGCGATCGCAACCGGGGAAGGCGACCCCAACACGCCGGCTTCCTTCCTCGACCTCGGGGCGCAGGTGCTGCCGCCGCTGCCGCTGCACGGCGGCGACCGCAACCGCACCTCGCCGTTCGCCTTCACCGGGAACAAATTCGAGTTCCGGGCGCTGGGGTCGAGCATGTCGCTTGGCTTCCCGAACACGGTCCTGAACACGATCGCCGCCGAGGCGATCGACGAGCTGGCCGGGAAGCTGGAGGCAAGGCTGAACGCCGGCGAGCAGATGCCGCAGGCCGTGATCGAGATCGTCAAAGAGAGCTACCTGGCCAACAAGCAGGTCTGCTTCGGCGGCGACAACTACTCCGAGGAGTGGCACCAGGAGGCCGAGCGCCGCGGGCTGAAGAACCTGAAAACCACCCCCGACGCGCTGCCGGAGGTGCTCACTGAGAGCACTGTTCAGGCGTTCGAGAACTACCAGGTGCTCTCCAAGCAGGAGCTGGAGTCCCGCTTCGAGGTGTGGGTCGAGCAGTACTGGCTGCGGGCCAACATCGAGGCGGAGACGGCCTTCTCGATCGCGAAGACGATGATCCTGCCGGCGGCGCTGCGCTACCTGGCGCTGATCGGCGAGTCCGGCGTCTCGGCGATCGAGGGCGAGGTCCGCGGCCTCGTCGACGAGCTCGTCTCCGGCCTCGGAGAGCTGGAAGCGGCAAACGCCGACCCCGGCCTCGAGGGCCTGGAGATGGCGATCCACGCCCGCGATAAGCAGCTCGGCGCGATGGCGAGCGTCCGCGACGCCGCCGACAAGCTCGAGCGCGTGGTCGCCGATGACCTCTGGCCGCTGCCGAAGTACGAGGAGATGCTGTTCATCAAGTAGGGGTTGGTTTTGCGGAGGGGGTGACCCCCCTCCAGACACATCTCGCTATGGCTCGATGTTGAGTGTCTGGAGGGGGGTGACCCCCTCCGCCTGATGCCCTTGCTTGCCTCTCTGGCTAGAGGGGGAGGACTCGCATGCGGAAGCCGTTCTTCGGGGAGAGCGTCGGCATCTGGCGGATCGTCACCGTGCGGCCGGGGAGGGACTCGAGGCGGAGGCGCTGGAGGAGCTTCGTCGCCACCAGCTTCACCTCGGTCTGGCCGAAGCGCTTGCCGATGCAGATGCGCGAGCCGCCGCCGAAGGGGACGTAGGCGCCGCGCGGCAGCGCCGCCTTGCGCTCGCGGGCGAAGCGTTCGGGGATGAACGCCTCGGGCTGGGGGAACACCTCGGGGAGGCGGTGGCTGGCCCAGGAGCAGTAGTTCAGGTAGGCGCCCTTGGGCACCGTGCAGCCGCCGAACTCGAACTCGCGGACGACCCGGCGCGGGCCGATCCAGGCCGGCGGATAGAGGCGCAGCACCTCGTCCAGGACCATCTCCAGGTAGGGCATCTCCTTTTCCAGCTGCTGGGCGCTCGGCGCCTCTCCCCGCAGGACCCTGTCCTGCTCCTCGTGCAGGCGCCGGGTCACCTCCGGGTGGCGGGCCAGCTCGTGCAGCATGAAGGTCAGGGTCGAGGTCGAGGTGTCGTGGCCGGCGAACATCAGGGTCATCACCTGGTCGCGGATCTCGCGGTCGCTGAATTCCTCCCCGCCCGCGCCGCGAGCGCCGCAGAGCAGGCTGAGGATGTCGCGGCGGCCGGGGTCGGGATGACTGCGGCGGCGGGCGATCTCGGCGAAGACGATCTCGTCGAGGACCTCGCGCGAGGAGATCAGCTTGCGCCACGGCGAGGCGGGGCCGCGCAGCAGCCGCAGGCCGAAGTCGATCCCGTAGTAGCCGAGCGCGCGCTCGAAGTGGTGCGCCGCCGCGGCGCCCTTGCCGGCCTCGTCTGGGTCGAGCCCGAGCAGCGCCCGCATCGCGATCCGCATCGCCAGGTTGCGCATCCACTGGTAGACGTCGACCACCTCGCCGAGCGGAAGCGCGTCGATCGCCCGCTCGGCCTCGATTGTCATCGCCTCGGCGGCGACGGCGACCTGCTCGCGGTGGAAGGCGGGCATCATGATCGCCCGGGCGCGGTCGTGGTAATCATCATCGACGGTTAACAAGCCGTCGCCGAGCAGCGGGATCAGGTCGCCGAAGCTGGACTCGCGCCAGTGGAAGTTCTCCGGATGCCCGACAGTGACGTAATGGTTCGCCTCCGGGCCGAGCATGAAGACGACCCGCGAGTGCAGCAGCCGCAGGCTGAAGATCGGGCCGTAGCGTTCGTAAGCCTCGAGCAGGAGCGGCAGCGGGTCGTGGGCGATCTGGTGAGTGCGCGTCCAGCTGAAGTCGGTGTCCCCGGGCGGGAACCTGCCCCTTCCCCGCCACTCGTCCCAGAGGTCGCCGGCGACCCGCCGCAGCGGGTTGCCGGACATCTCCGGCGGCCGCGCAACCGGCGCCGTGGTGTCGACCGTGGCCATCCAGGGATCGTAACTGGCTGGGTAGCCAGTCCGGTCGTTCGAGTCAGGCGGCGGAGGCGGCGAGCTGGCCGCAGGCGGCGTCGATGTCGCGGCCGCGGGTGAGGCGGACGGTGGCGGTGATCCGGTGCTCAGCGAGGATCGCGCGGAAGCGCTCGATCCGCTCCGGCGAGGAGCCGTCGTAGCTGCCGGTGGGGTTGTAGGGGATGAGGTTGACCTTGTAGCCGCGCGGATCGAGCAGCTCGGCCAGCTCGCGGGCGTGCTCGGGGAGGTCGTTGACGCCGTCGAGCATCACGTACTCGACAAAGACCTTGCGGCGGCGGGCGGCGCGGTAGCGCTCGCAGGCGGCCAGCACCTCGGCGATCGGGTAGCGCTCGTTCACCGGCATGATCTGCGAACGCAGGCCGTCGTTGGGCGCGTGCAGGGAGAGGGCGAGGCTGACCGGCATCTCGCACTCGGCGAGGCGGTCGATCCCCGGCACCCAGCCGACCGTGGAGATCGCGGTGCGACGGTGGGTGACGCCGAGGTCCGGCAGCCGCTCGCAGGCGGCGAGGACGTTGTCGGCGTTCATCGTCGGCTCTCCCATCCCCATGAAGACGACGTGGTCGATCTCCTCCATGCGGCGGAAGTGGAGCGCCTGGTCGAGGATCTCGTCGACGGTGAGGTTGCGCCCGAACTTCATCTGCCCCGTGGCACAGAAGGTGCAGGTCAGCGGGCAGCCGGACTGCGAGGAGAGGCAGACCGAGCGCCGGCCGTCCCGGTAGCGCATCAGCACCGCCTCGATCGGCCGCCCGTCGGTGGTGTGGAAGAGCGTCTTGACCGTGCCGTCGTCCGACTTCGCCTCGGCGGCTACCGTCAGCGTCGAGAGCGGCACTCCCGCCGCCAGCCGCTCCCGCAGCCCCGCCGGCAGGTTCGTCATCTCCTCGTAGGAGGCCGCCCCGCGCGCCACCCACTCCCACACCTGGCCGGCGCGGTAGGAGGGCTCGCCGGTCTCGGCGAGGGTGGTGGCTAGCAGCTCGCGATCCACGAGCCGAGTGTAGGGGCCGAACGCAGTTGTCCCCGCATACCGGGGACGAATGCGGTCGCCGAGCGGGGTGTTGCCGCCCTAGTCGTGCACCCGTTCGCCGCGCTCCAACATGCCGACGAACTTGCGCAGGCGCCGCTGCCGCGTCTCCGCCTTCTTCGCCTCCTCGAGGCGATAGATGATCGCGTAGCGGTTGGCGCCGTCGAGAGAGCCGAAGAATTTGGCCGCGGCGGGGTTGGCGTCGAGCTCGCGCTGTAGATCGGGAGGAACCGCAGCCGTTCGCTGGCCCTCGTACGCGGCGTCCCAGCGGCCGTCTGCTTTCGCCGCTTCGACCTCGGCGAGCCCCGGCAATCGCATCTTTCCCGCCTCGATCAGCGCTTCGGCCTTCTCGCGGTTGATACGCGACCAGCGGCCGCGGGGGCGCCGCGGGGTGAACCGCTGCAGGAAGTGCGTCTCGTCGAGCGACTGCTTCTGGCTGTCGATCCAGCCGTAGCAGAGCGCCAATTCCAGCGCCTCGGCATAGGTGACGCTGCGCTCGCCCGATCCCTTCTTGGCAATCTTCAGCCAAAGGCCATCGGAGGAATCGTGGTTCTCCTGCAGCCAGGCACTGAAGTGCTCTGGGCCGGTGAAGAGGCGGATCGGTAGATCGTCAGCCATCGCAGCTCGATCAAAACCCGGAGCGCATGCGCAGGAACGAGGGCCAGGCGCGGGGGCTCGCCAAGACCTTGCGGGCCAGCTTGACGCTGTCGAAGTAGTTGACGCGCACCGCTGCCAAGCCGTCGTCCCGGAGGACGAACCTGTCGACCGCATCCCAGCAAAGCTGCACTCCCCCCGCGGTCCCCGAGAGCGTGAACTCGATCAGGACTCCGTCATTGGTCTCACCCCAGCGACTGACCGTGCCGGTGAGGTCGGGGAGCAGCCGCAGCAACCGCCCGAAGGCGGCCTTTCCCGCGGTCAGGCCGCGAGTGGCGGGGATCATCGGGGCGACAAGTTCGACCTCGGGGGCGAGGAGCTCGTCCAGGCCGTCCACCGAAGGCGCCTCCCAGTAGGCGGAAAAGCGATCGACGAAGTCGGCGGCGGCGCTCATACCGACAGCTCCGCCAACAGGCGGGCCAGCGCCTCGCGGGCGTAGTCGAAGACCTGCCGGTCGCCGCTGAGGCGGTAGCGGGCATTGGCCCCCATCACCAGAGAGAACAGCTCGAAGGCGAACCGCTCGGGGTGCTCCACCCCGGCGATCCGCGCTTGGCGCTCGAGCTCGGCCAGCCAGGCTTCGAGCAGACCGGCGATCGCGTCGCGCACGGGGCCCGGGCGGTCGTCGTACTCGGCAGAGGTCGACGCCCAGAAGCAGCCGCCCGAGTAATCGTCGAGCTGGTCGAGGTAGCGCTCGGCCATCGCCCGCAGCCGCGGCGCTCCGTCCGGCAGCTCCAGGGCGGGCTCGATCACGGCGACGCGGAAGCGCTCGCCGGCGGCGCCGATCGTCGCCAGCTGCAGCTCCTGCTTGGAGCCGAAGTGGGCGAAGAGGCCGCTCTTGCTCATCCGCAGCTCGGTTGCGAGGCGGCCGATGGTCAGCCCCTCCAGCCCCTCAACCGATGCGAGGTCGACGGCTCGGTCGAGGATCGAGGCGCGAGTCCGGCTGCCCTTCTCGGTGACGGGAGTCACAGACACAGGATATAAAAAGGCACGAACGTTCGTTTACACAGGCCGCAGGGGCGGCGATTACGAAACCCGGAGGCAGAGATGAGCGACTACACGGTGAAGAAGATCGACGAGATGGAGGCGGTCTTCCTCGGGGGCTTCAAGCGGGCACGGGCAGAGCTGGGGGTGACCGCGTTCGGGATGCAGGTGATCGACCTGCCGCCGAACTACCCCGACTATCCCGACCATGACCACGCCGAGGAAAACCAGGAGGAGGTCTTCATGGCGATCCGCGGCGGCGGCGAGATCGAGATCGAAGGCGAGCGCTTTCCGCTCGATCCCGATCACATGGCGCGGGTCGCGCCGGCGGCCAAGCGGAAGGTCTGGCCGGGGCCGAACGGCATGCGGATGGTGGTGATCGGCGGCGTCCCCGGCGGCGTCTACGCGGCGCCCGACAACAGCAAGCTCGGCGAACCGGACCCGATGCGGAGCTAATTCCGCCCGGGCCTACCCTCGAACCCGCGGCAGCTGAGCACCGGCAGCCGCGGGTAGCGCGGGTAGGCGGGATCCACCCGCGAGCGCTCGCAGAGGGAGAAGACCGAGCCGCGGGTGTTCGGCACCAGCCGCTGGTGGCGACAGCGGTCGCAGAGGCCGGCGGGGGGACGGGCGGGTGCCATCGTCCGAACCTAGATGATCGCTGCGACCGCAAACTGCGGCCTCGGCCGGGGCGGGTCGCGCCTTGCCGGCGCCTAGCCTTTGTCGAGCCATGCGAGCAGCCACTCTCTTCGACGCCGACGCCGCCTCCTACACCGGCACGGTCGAGGTCATCGGCGTCATCTACAAAGCCGACGACGACGGCTACGCCGTGCTCGAGGTGCAGGAGACGGACACGGGCGAAGGCTTTGCCCTGATCGGGCCGGTGGCTCACCTCGAGGCCGGCGACCGGGCGGAAGTCAGCGGCGAGTGGCAGACCCACAACCGCTACGGCCGTCAGCTGCGGGCGCAGGGGGCGCTGCCGCTCGACCCCGCCGACCGCGAGGGACAGGTCGCCTACCTGACCTCGCTGCGCCACATCGGCGAGAAACGGGCGGAGAGGCTCTGCGACGAGTACGGCGAGGAGGTGCTGCAGGCGATCGCCGCGGATCCGCAGCGCGTCTTCTCCTCCCTGCGGGGGGTCAGCCCCGACCAGGCCGCGGCCGCGACCCAGTCCTGGTTCGCCGGCCGGGCGATTCGCGACCTCCACGTGCAGCTGGCGCCGCACGGGCTGGCGCACCTGGCGGCGCCGATCCACGCCCGCTACGGCGAGCAGTCGCTGACGGTGCTGCACGAGGACCCCTACCGGCTGACCGAGGTCCCGGGCGTCGGCTTCGCCCGCGCCGACAAGATCGCCCTCGCCGCCGACGTCCCGCCGGAATCGAGCCGCCGCGCCCAGGCCGCGGCGCTCTTCGCGCTGATCGAGGCCGAGGCCCAGGGCAACAGCTACCTGCCGCTGGAGGAGCTTTGCCGCCGCACCGGGCGGCTGATCGGGCTCGCGCCCGAACCCGAGGTGCTCGCCCAGGCGCCGGGACTGGTCGAGGAGGAGGGCCGGATCTACCGCGCCGGCACCCTGGAGAGCGAGCGGGCGGTGGCGGCGACCCTGGCCGCCCGCGTCGCCGCTCCCCCCCACCTCGACCACGATCCCGGCGAGGAGCCCCGCGACGACCTCACCGACGAGCAGTGGGCGGCGGTGCGGGCGGCCTTCGGAGCACGGATCTCGGTCCTCACCGGCGGTCCCGGCGTCGGCAAGACCAAGTGCACGAAGGAGATCGTCGCCGAGGCCGAAGCGGCGAACGCGACGATCGCCCTCTGCGCGCCGACCGGGCGGGCGGCGCGGCGGCTGGAGGAAGCGACCGGCCACGAGGCGATGACGATCCACCGCCTGCTCGAGTGGATGCCGGGTCGCGAGCCCGCCTTCCGGCCGGGGAAGCCGCTGCCGGCCGAGCTGGTGATCGTCGACGAGTCCTCGATGCTGAACCTGCGGCTGATCGAGGTGCTGCTCGACGGGCTCGCCGAGAGCACCCACGTCGTCTTCGTCGGCGACGCCGACCAGCTGCCGCCGATCGGCGCCGGCAAGCCTTTCGAGGACCTGATCGCCTCCGAGGCGGCGCCGGTGGTGCGGCTGACGCAGATCTTCCGCCAGGCGGCGCGCTCGATGATCACCACCGCCGCCCACGAGATCAACCACGGCCGTCCTCCCCACCTCGAGCCTGGCCCTGACCAGGATCACGACTTCTTCTTCATCGAGCGGGGCACGGCGGAGCGGACGCTGGAGACGGTGGTCGAGGTGGTGGCCGAGCGGGCGCCGGGCAGATTCGCCGTCGACCCGATCCGCGAGGTTCAGGTGCTGGCGCCGATGTACCGGGGGCCGGCCGGGATCGACGCCCTCAACGAGCGCCTGCAGGCGGAGCTGAACCCGGACGGGAAGCCGGCCATGAACGAGCGCTTCCGGATCGGCGACCGCCTGATCCAGACCCGCAACTCGCACGAGCTGGGGCTGATGAACGGCTCGATCGTCTTCCTCAGCGCCGACGACCCGGACGAGGAGACGATCGTCGTCGACACTGATGAGGGCGGCAGCCTCGTCATCCCCTACGGCGAGACGCCGACCCTGCGGCTCGCCTACGCGATCTCCGTCCACAAGGCGCAGGGGTGCGAGGTGCCGGTCGTCGTCGGCGTCTGCCACCGCTCGCACGCGCGGATGCTGACCCGGCCGCTGCTCTACACGGCGATCACCCGCGCCCGCAACAGCTGCGTCCTCGTCGGCGACCAGGCTTCTCTGGCCTCGGCGGTGCGGCGGGACGACAGCGGTGGCCGCCACTCCGGCCTCGCCGAGCGGCTGCGCGCCGGCCGCTGAGCTGCATCTAGCCTAGGTCGATGGAGAGGAACCGCCTGCCCTGGGCCGAGATCGGCGTCACGCTGCTCGGGCTGGCGCTGATGGCGCTCGTCGTCGTCCTCGTCGACCCCCTGCGGGACTCGGTGACGGCGGCTCTGCAGGGCGACCACGACGAGGTGCGGGTCCAGATCGATGAGCTCGGGGCCTGGGGACCGCTGCTGATCCTCGCCCTCGCCGTCCTCCACGCGATCGTCTTCTACCCGGCCGAGATCGTCGACGCCGCCGCCGGCTTCGCCTACGGGTTCCTGCCGGCGCTGCTGCTGGTGATGCTCGGCTGGATGCTGAACGGGCTCGTCTGCTGGGCGATCGGGCGGTCTGTCGCGCGACCGCTGCTCGACCGCTGGTTCGGGGCCGAGCGCTTCAAACGGGTCGAGGCGGCGATCGAGCGCGGCGGCGCGACGCTGATGATCGCGATGCGGCTGATCCCGATTCTCCCCTTCAGCATCGTCTCCTACGCTGCCGGGGCGGCGAGGGTGCCGCTTCCGCGCTTCCTCTGGACGACCGCGGTCGGCTACCTGCCGATCACGGCGCTCTCGGTCTACTTCGGGACCCGGCTCGAAGGCCTCTCGCTCACCGACCCGCTGGTGATCGGCAGCGGCCTGGCGCTGCTGGCGCTGCTCGGGGCCGGCCACTGGACGATGCGGCGGCAGAGCCGCAGCTCGGCCTGAGAGGGCTCAGCCGGCGAGCCTGACCCGGAAGCGGACGACCGCCGGGGTCGGGTCGAGCGCCCCGGTCCTGCCCTTGGCCCGCACCTTGAGCAGGTGGCGGCCGAGCCGGTAGCGCCGCACGAAGCGGGCGGCGCAGTCACGGTAGGGCCGGCGGTCGACCTTGCAGAGGAAGGTGGCGCCGGCCTGGTCGGAGCCGAAGCGGAAGACGAGGCGGACGCTGCGGGTGCCCGTGCGGACCAGCGCCGCCGGGCGCTTGAGGATCGTCGTCGTCGGAATCGCCGGGGTCGGCGTCGGCAGCGGTTCGGTCGCGGGGGGTGAGGATTGCGGCGGCGTCTGCACACCCGCCGAGCCGCTCGTCGTTTCCAGCGCCGGCACCGGTTCGCTCGGGCCGTCGCCGCCTTCGACGGGACCCGGGAGGCTGGAGATCGCGGCGAAGGCGTCGACCAGGCCCGCTCCGGCGGCGTCGGCGGGGAAGGAGCCGACCGGCGCCGCGGTTTCTTCCAGCGTGCCCCGCACCTGCTGCGACGGCAGGGTCGGTTTCGCCTGTCGCACCAGCGCCGCCACAGCCGCCGCGTGGGGAGCCGCCGCCGAGGTGCCGCAGAAGCGCCACCTCCCGGCCTGGAGGAAGGCGAAGAAGGTGGTGACGCCGCAGTCAGTGGCGGCGAGGTCGGGCTTCGGGATCACCTGCGGCACCCCGAACGGCAGCGCCGGCACCGATCCTTCCACCGGGCCGAAGAGGTGGGTGACGGGGCCGCGCGAGGAGTAGCGCTCGACGCGGGTGCTGTCGTCGTAGGGGACGGCGGCGACGGCGATCGCGCTTTCGGCGCCGGCGTGGCCGAAGACGGCGGGGCCGACGACGTCGCCCCCGCTCGATTTCGGGTACTCAGTCGCCCGCACCCCGCCGCCGTTCTGCAGGAGGATGAACTTCAGCCTCGGGGTGGCGCCGACGCGGCGGTTGATCGCCAGCTGCACGGTCTGGGCGCTGCCCGCGCCGTTCACCCACTGGAGGATCTCGACCGGGCGCTGGGTGCTGAGGTTGGCTTCCGTCGATTTCGTCAAAACCTGGGCGCCGCTTCCCGAGAGCAGGTAGGCGTCGAGGTTGGTGGCGACCCCGTTCCACGGTTCGGCCCACTGCAGGTCGACCGTCAGCGTTTCGTGCGGGTCGACGGTGATGCCGAAGGTGTCGTCGCTGCCCCCTCCCGGGTTGAAGTCCATGCAATGGGAACCGTTCGCGAGCGGCGCGGGGCAATCCCCCGAGTCGCGGAAGGAGGGCGCTTCCCAGGAAGCGATCCGGTTGCCGGAGCCGTCGAAGAGGTTGTCGTTGCCGGCGGCGCTGAGGTAGGTGATGCCGTCGGCGGTGACCTTGTTTACGGCCGCCGCGATCGGGCCGTCCTGGAAGAAGGGCTCTTCGAACCAGGCGACGTCGTCGGCGATGACGCCGGCGCCGGCGCCGCCTTCGGAGACCGGCCTGGCCAGAGCTTCGATGTTCTGGGCGAAGGATTCTTCGCTTTCGAAGGCGGTGGCGAAGGCGAGGTCGGCGTGGGGTGCGAGGTCGTGGACGATCTGCAGCATCGCGCGGCCCTCGTCGCCGCCGTCCGCCGGGCCCTCGGCGAGAACGTCTACCGGGAGCTGCTGGCCGGAGCAGGTGCCGGCGGGGCCGGGCAGGTCGCCGGAGAGGAGGTCGCCCCGGGCGGTCGTTGCCGCTTCGGCGACGTCGTAGGAGTCGGAGAGGACGCCGATCGTCTCTCCGCTCCCGCGCAGTTCGAAGGCGGCGCGGGCGTCGTCGACCTGGAGCTGGGCGAGCCCCTCGGAGATCGCGGCGCCCCCTTCGCACTGGCCCCCGGACGTGTAGACGAGCGGGGCCCGCACCTGCCAGACCGCCCGCACCCCGGGGTCGGCGGCGAGCTCGGGCAGGCGCGGGGGGGGCACGGAGAGCGTCGCCGTCTCCGTCTCGGCGCTAGAGCTGACGACGCGCGCGCCCGCCTGGCGCAGCTGGGCGAAGGCAGCGGTGACGCCGGCGACGATGCGGGCGGTGACCAGGACCCTGCCACCGTCGCGGACGAGGCTGCCGGGACCCTCGGCGGGCAGCCCGAGATTGCGGGCTTGCGCCGCCGCCGGCTGGGCGGAGACAGCCGGCTCCGCCAGCTCTTTCAGGGGCGCCGAGAGCGTTCCGGCGGCGGCCGACCCGGGCAGGGCCAGGAGGGCGATCAGGAAGAGGACCGCCAGCGGCAGGCGACCTCGTGCGGGAGCCGACGACATCACTCGTACTTTTATCGGCACGAAAGAAGCCGAGTAAACCCCTGTTTGACGCGGCAGCAGGCGTTGATCCTGCTACGGTCCTGTCCGTTAGGGCCGGTAGATACCGGCGAAAGTTGTGCGTAGCGCTCGCAGTCGTTGCTTCATCGCATCCTCCGCGTTCGCAGCACATGAAGTGGAGGCAATGCATGCCGACTGGAACTGTCAAGTGGTTCAGCGACGACAAGGGCTACGGGTTCATCACGCCCGACGACGGCTCGAAGGACGTCTTCGTTCATCACAGCGCCATCCTGGGTGAGGGCTTCAAGTCCCTGACCGAGGGCGCCAAAGTGAGCTACGAGTCCGAAGAAGGCCCCAAAGGCCCGGCCGCCGCGAGCGTTCAGCAGCAGTAGTCGCTAAACGCTTCCAGTAGTACGAAGCCCGCCTCCAAGGCGGGCTTCTTCTTGGTATGGCGTCGCATTTCGGCGTCCTCGGTCGCTCGCGTGCAAAGCACGCCACGCTCCCTGCGTCCTTGAACTGCTTAGCCATACGGCGCCCATTACTCTCACTGCTCGGATGACGACTCAGGACAAACTTCGGAATATCGCGATCATCGCCCATGTCGACCATGGGAAGACGACGCTGGTCGACGCGATGCTGTGGCAGACCGGCACCTTCCGCCAGGGCCAGGACGTCGCCGAGCGGGTGATGGACTCGATGGACCTCGAGCGCGAGAAGGGGATCACGATCCTCGCCAAGAACACTGCGGTCACCTTCGGCGACGTCAAGCTGAACATCGTCGACACGCCGGGCCACGCCGACTTCGGCGGCGAGGTGGAGCGGGCGCTCACGATGGTCGACGGAGCGCTGCTGCTGGTCGACGCCAGCGAGGGGCCGCTGCCGCAGACGCGGTTCGTGCTGCGCAAGGCGCTGGAGCGGAAGCTGCCGATCATCCTCGTCGTCAACAAGGTCGACCGGCCGGACGCGCGGATCGCGGAGGTCGTCGACGAGGTCTACGAGCTCTTCATGGACCTCGATGCCGACTCCGAGCAGATCGACTTCCCGATTGTCTACACCAACGCCAAGGATGGCTGGGCCTCGCTGGAGGAGGGCGTCGAGGGGGAGAACCTGACGCCGCTGCTGGAGCTGATGCTGGAGAAGATTCCGGCGCCTCAGTACGACGAGGGGACGCCGCTGCAGGCGCACGTGACCAACCTTGACGCCTCCCCCTATGTGGGGCGCCTGGCGATCTGCCGCGTCCACCAGGGGACGATCCGTTCAGGACAGCAGATCGCCTGGTGCCGCGCCGACGGCAGCGTCCAGCGCGCCGCCGTCTCCGAGCTCTACGTGACGCAGGGCCTGGAGCGGGTCGCCGCCGAGGAGGCGGGGCCGGGCGAAATCATCGCCGTCGCCGGGATCGAAGAGGTGACGATCGGCGAGACGCTGGCGGATCCGGAGGACCCGCGGCCGCTGCCGGTCATCACCGTCGACGAGCCCTCGCTCTCGGTCGTGATCGGGATCAACACCTCGCCGCTGGCCGGGACCCAGGGCGGCGACAAGCTGACCGCACGCCAGCTCCGCTCCCGCCTCGACGCCGAGCTGGTCGGCAACGTCTCGCTGCGGGTGAAGGACACCGAACGCCCCGATGCCTGGGAGGTGCAGGGCCGCGGCGAGCTGCAGCTGGTCGTGCTGCTGGAGATCATGCGGCGGGAGGGCTACGAGCTGACCGCCGGGCAGCCGCAGGTGGTGACGCGCGAGATCGAAGGCAAGACCCACGAGCCGGTCGAGCGCCTGGCGATCGACGTCCCCGAGGAGCACGTCGGCGACATCACCCAGATGCTGGCCGGGCGCAAGGGACGGCTCGAGCAGATGGTCAACCACTCGACCGGCTGGGTGCGGATGGAGTACCTGGTGCCGGCCCGCGGCCTGATCGGGTTCCGGACCGAGTTCCTCACCGTCACCCGCGGCAGCGGCCTTCTCCACCACGTCTTCGACCGCTGGGAGCCGTGGGCGGGCGAGCTTCGCACGCGCCAGACCGGGTCCCTGGTGGCTGACCGCCGCGGCCAGACCGCCGGGTACTCGCTGATCAGCCTGCAGGATCGCGGCAAGCTCTTCGTCGGCTCCGGCGAGGAGGTCTACGAAGGGATGATCGTCGGCGAGAACTCCCGCTCCGACGACCTCGACGTCAACCCGACCAAGGCCAAACAGCAGACCAACATGCGCGCGGCGAGCGCCGACATCCTCGTCCGGCTGGCGCCGCCGACCCGCCTCTCGCTCGAAGGCTCGCTCGAGTTCGTCCGCGAGGACGAGTGCGTCGAAATTACCCCCGAAGCGATCCGCCTGCGCAAGGTTGAGCTCGACAAAACCGCCCGCCTCAAGGCCTCGAAGCGCCGCGATACGGCTCCCGCTCGCTGAGCCGTGTCGCTTTATGCGTCGCTATGGGCGCATAAAGCGACACGCCCATAAAAAAGCCGCCGGCCCTGGGGCCGGCGGCTTTTGAACGCTCCGCTCGTGCGCTTGGAGCTAGACCGTTGCGGCAGCCTGCTCGGACTGGCTCTGCTCGGAGGCTTGCGCCTTGGCGTCGGGCGTCGGGGTGCTTTCCTGGCGGGGGAGCAGGACTTCTTTTGCGATGACGAGGCGCTGGATCTGGCTGGTGCCCTCGTAGAGCTGCATGATCTTCGCGTCGCGCATCAGTTTCTCGACCGGGTACTCCTTGATGAAGCCGTAGCCGCCGTAGACCTGGACGGCGTCGGTGGTGACCTCCATCGCTGAGTCGGCGGCGAAGCGCTTGGCCATCGAGGAGATCTTCGAGTTGCGGACGCCCTGGTCGAGCAGGAAGGCCGAGTTCCAGACCAGCAGGCGGGCCGCCTCGACCTTGGTCGCCATGTCGGCGATCATGAACTGGATCGCCTGGTGCATCGCGATCGGGACCCCGAACTGGACCCTTTCTTTGGAGTAGTCCGTCGCGTATTCGAGCGCCGCGCGGGCGATGCCGACGGCCATCGCCGAGACGCCGGGACGGGTACGGTCGAGGGTCATCATCGCCAGTTTGAAGCCCTTGTTTTCCTCGGCCAAGAGGTTCTCGGCCGGGATCTCGACTTCGTCGAAGGAGATGGTCGCGGTATTGGAGGCCCGCTGCCCCATCTTGTCCTCCTTCTTGTCGACCGTGACCCCGGGGAGGTCGGCGTCGACGACGAAGGCGCTGATGCCGCGGTGGCCCGCCTCCGGGTCGGTCTTGGCGAAGACCGTGAAGTAGTCGGCGTAGGTGCCGTTGGTGATGAAGCACTTGGAGCCGGTGATGACGTACTTGTCGCCCTTCTTCACGGCGCGGGTCTTCATCCCGGAGACGTCAGAGCCCGCGTCGGGCTCGGTGAGGCCGAAGGAGGCGAGCTTGGGGGCTTCGGTCAGCATCCCCAGGTACTTCTTCTTCGTCTCCTCGGAGCCGCCGAGGGTGATCGGGGCCGAGGCGAGGCCGTTGGCCATCAGCGAGGTGCCGATCCCGGAGCAACCCCAGCCGACCTCCTCCTCGATCAGGCAGCCGGAGAGGTAGTCGAGGCCGGGACCGCCATAGGCCTCGGGCACGTGGGTGTTCATCAAGCCCACCTCCCAGGCCTTCTCGATGACCTCCTGCGGCCAGGTGCCGTCCTTGTCGTACTCCCAGGCGACCTTGCGCATCTCTTTATCAGCGAAGCTGTGAGCCAGCTCGCGCAGGTCCTTCTGCTCGTCGGTGAGGGTGAAGTCGACCACCGGTCGGTGCTCCTTTTCTTCGCGGTTCTTGGAAGTTTGCGGGAGCGCCGCCGGGGAGGGCTGACGTTCCACCGATTGACTGGTCAGTCAACCGGTCCTCAAGGTTAGCGGACCCAGGTGCCGAGATGGTCGCTTTACCCTTGTCCGATGGACCTTCCGCTGGCTCTTTCGGCTCTGGAGAAGGGCGCAGCGCTGCTGGCCTTCACCGGGGTGGCGGCGCCGCTGATCGGCCTGCTGCTGAAGCGGGTGGGCGGCGGCTGGGAGACGATGGGAGGCGGCCCGTTCGCGATCCTCGACGAACGGCCGCAGCGGCGAGGCACCGGGAGCCCCGCGCAGCCGGTCGATCCCGCGATCCAGGCGGCCGAGGTGCGGCAGATGCTGGAGGCGAAATCCGAGCGCAGGCGGCAGCGCGGCGAGGCGCCGCTTGACGTCGAGGCCGAGGCCGAGCGCCTGCTGGCCGCGTCCGAGCGGCCGGGCGGAGAGGAGGCGATGGACGCCGAGCTGCGGGCCGAGGTGCGCCAGCTCGTCGTCGCCCGCAACGAACGACGGCTGCGCGAAGGGCTGGAGCCGCTCGACGTCGAGGCGGAGACCGAACGGCAACTTGCCGATCTCATAGGATCGCCGTGATGGCAGGGCCGCAGGAGAACGTCTACGAGGTCGAGGAGATGCTGGTCCAGCCGGGGACCTACTTCAACCCGCAGACCGAGGTGGTCGTGATCGTCGACGACTCCGCCGCGATCGACCAGGAGGTCTTCGACGAGCTCGAGGGACACGCCGGGGCCGATTGGGTCCGCGTCTCCGACGACGTTCCCGTCGACGAGGACGGGCGCGATCGCGCCCTGGAGAGCTTCGAGACGAGCAGCCAGGGCGAGGCGCTCGGCGCCGACGTCCTCGAAAAAACCGACGACGACCTCGAAGAAGAAGAGGAACGGCCCGAACCGGACCCCGAGCCGGAGGAGTAGAGGTGCTCTCCGCGGGGGACAAGGCTCCGAGCTTCACCCTGCCCGATCAGCACGGCGAGAAGGTGAAGCTGTCCGACTTGAAGGGACAGACGGTCGTCCTCTACTTCTACCCGAAGGCCGACACCTCCGGCTGCACCACCCAGGCCTGCGGGGTCCGCGACCGCCGCGCCGACTACGAGGCCGCCGGGGCGCGGGTGATCGGGATCTCGCCCGACGAGGTCAAGGACCTCGACAAGTTCGCCGGCAAATACGACCTCGACTTCACCCTGCTCGCCGACGCCGACCATGCGGTCGCCGAGAAGTACGGGACGTGGGTCGAGAAGTCGATGTACGGGCGCAAGTACATGGGCGTCCAGCGCGCGACCTTCATCATCGATCCGAAGGGGAAGATCGCCAAGGTCTTCCCGAAAGTCCAGCCGAAAAAGCACGACGATTTGGTGCTGAAGGCGCTGGAGGAACTCGCTGCTTAAGCGCTGACGACGACCGCAACGATGAACGCGGTGTAGAGCGCGAACCAGCCGATCACCGCCGGCAGTTTGAAGCGGCGCGCCAGGTGCAGGCTCTCGTAGGCGAGCAGGCCGCCGGCGAGGCCGAGGACGATCGAGAGGACCGCGGTCCAGCTCAGGTCCCAGTCGGTGAAGATCAGCCCGATCCCCACCGGGATCATCGACTGGAAGACCATCGCCCCGGTGATGTTGCCCAGCGCCAGCGCGTCCTTGCCTTCCCGCACCCAGAAGAAGCTGTTCACCTTCTCGGGCAGCTCGGTCGCCAGCGGCGCCAGGATCAGCGCCAGCACCAGTGGCTCGGCGCCGATGCTCTCGGCGATGTGGAGGAGCTCCTCGACGAAGAGGTGGGCGCCGCCGACCATCGCGCCCAGGCCGACCAGGAGCTGGATCACGCAGAGGGCAAGGCCGGGATCTTCGCGCCGTTCGGGCCGGCGCTCGAAGATCAGCGGGTTGAGCGACTCCTCGCTCTGCACGTCCCCCCCGCCCTTCAGCGTCAGGCGGATGTAGAAGACGTAGGCAAGGAGGAAGGCGATCCCGACCGGGATCCGCACCTCTGCCGGCGGCCCCCAGGCGAGCAGGCCGCCGAGGGCGAACAGCGAGAGGAAGAAGAGGAGATCGCGCTCGAGCGTCGGCCGGTGGACGTTCAGCTGCAGGCCCTGATCCCGTTTGTCGCGGTAGAGGTAGGCAAAGAGCCCGACCAGGCCCATCGCCAGGGTGCCGAGCAGGAAGGGGGCGCCGACGATCGCGCCGATCGCGACGTCTTCGGAGCGCTCGTTCACGTCCAGCAGGGCAACGATCGCGATCAGCGTCTCCGGCATCGCCGTCCCGACTGCGGCGAGGATGCTGCCCACCGCCCCCACCCCGACCTCGAGCCGGTGGCCGATCCACTCGACCGCGTTGGTGAAGATCAGCGCGCCGGTGAGGACGATCGCGAAGCTGACCAGCAGGAGGACCGCTTCCATCGGCGGAGCCTACTGAGCGTGGCTAGGCGAAATAGAAGGCGAGACCGAAGACGAAGTAGACCGCCAGGAGCTGAGCACCCTCGAACCAGGTCGACTCGCCGTCGGTGGTGACGTGGTTGCCGACCAGGATCGCCAGCAGGATCGCGCCCAGCTCGAAGCCGTTGAAGACCAGGGCCAGCGGATAGGGGCCGATGAAGAAGGAGGCGAGCACCAGCACCGGGGCTACGAAGAGGGCGATTTGAGCGCTGGACCCGATCGCGATGTTGACCGCCAGGTCCATCTTGTCCTTCATCGCGACCAGGACCGCGACCCAGTGCTCGGCGGCGTTGCCGACGATCGCGACGACGATCACGCCGATGAAGAACTCGGAGAGCCCGACCGACTGCGAGGCCTCGGTGATCGATCCGACCAGCACCTCCGACATCACGCCGACGAGGACGCCGGCGATCGCCAGCGCGATCACCGAGGTGCGGGTCGACCAGCCCCAGGTGTCTTCCTCCTCGTAGTCGGGGTTGAAGAGGTCGCGGTGGGTCTTCAGCGAGAAGAAGAGCCCGATCACGTAGGTGGTCATGAGGACGACCGCCACCGCCAGCGAGAGGTGCTCGACGGTGCCGCCGTAGTTGATCGCCTCCGCTCCCGGCTCGGGCAGGCCCTTGCCCTCGACCAGCTCGAAGATCGCAGGCATGATCAGCGCCGCCCCGGCCAGCATCAGCATCGTCGTCTGGATGCCGGCGCTGGTGCGGCTGAAGGTCTGTTTCTCGCGCCCGAGGCCGCCGGCCAGCATCGCCGCGCCGAGGACGAGGAGCATGTTGCCGACGATCGAGCCGACGATCGAGGCCTTGACCACCTCCTGCAGCCCTTGCGCAAGGGCGAAGAGGGCGATGATCAGCTCCGGCGCGTTGCCGAAGGTGACGTTGAGGAGGCCGCCGATCCCCGGGCCGGAGCGCGCCGCCAGCTCCTCGGTGGCCCGCCCCATCAGCGCCGCGGTCGGGATGATCCCCAGCGCCGAAGCGGCGAAGACGACCGTGGCCGGCGTGTGGATCAGCTCGAGGACGACCGCGACCGGGATCAGTGGCGTCAGCAGGTAGGGCCAGCCCATCGGCGTCCTGAAAAAGGACGCGTCAAGGCGAGGCCCTCCCTGGTTCACGTAGTCGCTACTTGCGGAGGTCGGCGCACTTCTGCAGGTCTGCCGAGGTCTGGACTTCCTGCAGGCACTGCGCGTATTCCTTTGCCTTCGCCTTCGCCGCGGCGGCGCCCGCGGAACCCCCGCCGGAGGCTCCCGACATGCCGCCGCTAAGGCCTTCGAGCAGGCCGCCGAGACCGTTTTGGGTCCCTTCCAGCAGTTCGACCGGGTTGACGTCGAGCTTCTTGAACAGCGCTTCCAGCGGCTTCGCGTCGGAGGGTTCCGAGAAGCTCTGCTCCTCGTTCACCCCGGACAGCGTCAGTTCCACTTCCAGGTCGACCTTTTCGTCGCTCGCTTCGGGCGGCTGCACCGTCAGTTCGGCCACCACCTTGCGGACGATGTCGTCGTCCCCGACGTAGAGCTCGACGTGCGCCTTCTTGATCGCCTTCGAGAGTTCGCCCTTGGCTTCTTCCAGCTTGCCGATCGGCAGCGGGCCGGCGGCTTCGAGCTGGGAGCTGCAGGCGGGGTCTTCGGTCAGCTGGATCAGCGCGTCGACGGCGCTGCTGACGTTGAGATCGCCGCTGAGCTTCGTCGTCGGGGTGCCGTCGACGTCGGCCCCGCCTTCGTTGACGAGCTGGTCGGCGAACTGGCTGAACCTGATCCCTTCCGCTGCCTCCTGACAGGCGGTGACGTCCCCCTTGCCTTCCTGCTGCTGCGCTTGTTCCAGCGCCGACTTGAGGAAGCCGAAGGTGGTCGGGTCGACTTCATAGGCGTCGCCTTCGTATTCGACGAAGCCGCGGTCGGTGAGGAGCGTCAGGCCGCCTTCGAAGTCGAGGTCTTCGCCGGCGGCGGAGCCGCTCGCTTCGGCGGTCAGCTCGACCTGGGGCAGTTCGCCTTTGGCGCCCATTTCGAACGGGCCGGAGAGGCTGACTTCGACGTTGCCGCCTTCGTCGCCTTCGGCGGTTACGTGCAGCGCCATGTCCAGTTCGCCGCTTTTGACGCCTTCGAGGCTGGCGCTTTCGAGGACCTTCTGCGGGTCTTCGCCGCTGCTGTCGCTGCTGTCGTCGCTGCCCCCGCAGGCTGCGAAGACGGCCGCGATCGCGGTCAGGACAGCAAACAGGGCAAGAATTCGGAAACGGGTCAAGAGATGGGGCTCCTCGTGCTCGAAAACAGGACCGGAGCGGGAGTTTAGGAGGGATTGGCAAAACCCGCGTGTGCGGCTGGCGAGCGCCGGACCAAGCGGGGCAAGAACGCAGGGAGGCCGAATAGCAGAGCTATTTGGCCGACCGAGGACGCCGCACCGCGCAGTGTCCGCCGCCGCCAGGCGTGCGCGGGGGTTTTGCCGAGCCCTCCTTACGGCCGGGGCGGCGGTTCCTGCCCCGCCCGCCGCATCCCCCGCTCGATTTGCTCGTTGACGACGCGGATCACCTCGACCCGGGCGAACCGCTTCGAATCGGCCGCGACCACCCGCCACGGCGCGTTCTCGCGGTCGGTCCGCTCCAGCATCTCCTCCACCGCTTCCTCGTACTGCGGCCGCTTCTCGCGGTTGCGCCAGTCCTCGTCGGTCAGCTTCCAGGATTTCAGCGGGTCCCCGGCGCGGGCTTCGAACCGCTTCAGCTGCTCCTCGGGCGAGGTGTGGAGCCAGAGCTTGACGATGATCGAGCCCTCGTCGGCGAGCGTGCGCTCGAAGTCGTCGATCTCCCGGTAGGCGCGGCTCCACTGTTCCTCGGTCGCGAAGCCCTCGACCCGCTCGACCAGCACCCGGCCGTACCAGGAGCGGTCGAAGACGGTCATCCCACCCCAGCCCGGCAGCGCCGGCCAGAAGCGGCCGAGGAAGTGATGGCGCTTCTCGTCGGGAGTGGGCGCGGCAAACTGGGCAACGCGGACGTGGCGGGGGTCGAGGGGCGCCACCAGGCGCTTGATCGCCCCGCCCTTGCCGGAGGCGTCCCAGCCCTCGAAGACGACGAGCAGCGGCGGCCCGACCCGGCACTCGCCGATCAGCCCGCCCAGGGTCAGCCGCAGCTGCGCCAGCCGCTCGCCCTCGCGCTTCAGCCCCTCCTCCGCCTCCTGCTTGCTCAGGTCCTGCGAGAGGTCGACTTCGTCCAGGCGTCCCATGGCCTGAACCTACCCGGCTCTATTCGCCGCTATCCCCGCGGGATTCCTCGATCGGGGGCGGCCGGTCTTCGCTGGTGACGTTGGCGAGGAGGGGGAAGAGCAGCGCCCCGAGAAAGATCAGGATGACGCCGGCGGCGACCAGCCAGCGGGCGCGGGTGAGGTGGCCGAGGATCCCGATCGCGAACCCCGCCAGCATCAGCGCGATGTAGGGCGTGGGGCTGTGCGGGAGGAGGGCCAGGGGCGGCAGAAGGTCGAGCACCGCGCGGGATTATCATCGGCGGCCATGCCCGAAGGCTCCGTCGCAGAGGTGAAGCAGTCGCTGGCCGAGGTCGGCTACCTCGCCGACGAGCCGGCGGCGCTCGTCTCTTTCCTCGCCCAGAAGCTCGGCAAGCCGGTCCTCGTCGAGGGCCCGGCCGGCGTCGGCAAGACCGAGCTGGCAAAGGCGCTCTCGCGCGCCAGCGGCCGCGAGCTGGTGCGGCTGCAGTGCTACGAGGGCCTCGACGAGGCGAAGGCGATGTACGAGTGGAACTACCGCAAGCAGCTGCTGCGGATCCAGGCCGGCGGCGAGGCCGGCTGGGAAGACGTCCAGGACGACATCTTCAGCGCCGACTTCCTGCTCGAGCGGCCGCTGATGCAGGCGATCGCCAGCCCCGAGCCGGTGGTCCTGCTGATCGACGAGATCGACAAGACCGACCAGGAGTTCGAGGCGATGCTGCTCGAGCTCCTCTCCGACTTCCAGATCACGATCCCGGAGCTGGGGCAGATCTCGGCGACGACGATGCCGATCGTCGTCCTCACCTCGAACGACTCGCGCGAGCTGACCGAGGCGCTGAAGCGGCGCTGCCTCTACCTCTGGCTCGACTACCCCGAGCTGGAGCGGGAGATGGAAATCGTCCGCCTCCACGCGCCGGAGATCTCCGAGACGCTGGCGCGGAAGCTGGTCGAGGTGATCCGCATGATCCGCTCGCTCGACCTGAAGAAGCCGCCCTCGATCGCCGAGTCGATCGACTGGGCGCGGACGCTGCTGCTGCTGGGCGCCGAGGACATCGACCGCGAAACCTTCACCCAGTCGATGTCGATCATCGTCAAGCACCGCACCGACATCGACCTGGTGGCAGAGCGGGTCGGGGTGAAACTTGCCGACCCCCTACGGGCCGAGAGCTGAGGCCGGGCCGCCGGGGATGGCGGCGAAGCTGCTCGGCTTCTGCGAGGAGCTGCGCGGCGAGGGCGTGGCGGTCGGGACCTCGGAGATCCTCGACGCCTTCGCCGCCCTGGGCGAGGTCGGCTGGACCTCGCGGGCGGACTTCCGCGAGGCGCTGGCGACGACGATCGCCAAGTCCCAGGACGACCGCCGCGTCTTCGAGCTGCTCTTCGACCGCTGGTTCTTCCGCACCGCCGAGGCCGAGGCGGTCCAGCGCGGCGTCACCGAGCACGGCGAGGGCGGGCCACCGGCCGGCGATGGCGAGCGCTTCGACATGGATGAGCTCTCCGACGCGATCCGCGAAGCGATCGCCGCCGGCGACGTGGACGCGATGCGGGATTTGGCGCGGCTGGCGATCGCCGCCTTCGGGCGCGCCGAGGGGTCGGGCGTGGTCGGCGTCGACGTGCAGCGGATCCGGCGCACGCTCGGGCTCACCGCCGGTTCGCAGCCGCCGACCGAGGACGGCGGCGAGCGGCCGCCGATCGACCGCGACCAGCTGACCGGGTTCGAGCGCCACCTGCGGCGCGAGCTCGAGCGCGACCTGATCGAGCGGACCGAGACCCTGCCACCCTCCCGTCCCCTCGCCGAGCTCGACCGGGCGCTGCCGACCAGCCCGACCCAGGACCTTGCCGCCGTCCACCGCGCCGTCTCGCAGATGAAGCGCCGACTCGCGACCCTCGGCCACGAGCAGCGAGGGCGGAAAAAGGGCCGGCACGTCGACGTGCGGCGGACGATGCGCGCCTCGCTGGAGACCGGCGGCGTGCCGCTGCGGCTGCGCTACCGGCCGAAGCGGCCGCGGCGGCCGGAGATCTACGTCCTCTGCGACGTCTCCACCTCGGTCACCTCGGCCAGCGTCTTCTTCCTCTCGGTCCTCCACGCCCTCCACGACTCCTTCCGCAAGCTGCGCAGCTTCGTCTTCATCGAGCGGATCTCCGAGGTGACCGACGTCTTCGAGCACGAGCGCGACTTCGCCGCGATCGCCCAGAAGATCTCCAGCGAGGGCGGCGTCGCCGACGTCTCCGGCTACACGGACTACGGCCGCGTCTGGCTCGAGTTCCTGACCGAGATCTCCGAAGAGCTCGACCCGCGCTCGACCGTGATCGTCCTCGGCGACGCCCGCACCAACGGTCGCGAGCCGCACGCCGAGGTCTTCGGCCAGATCGCCGAGAAGGCCGGGCGCCTGTTCTGGCTCAACCCCGAGCCGAAGCTCTACTGGAACTACGGCGACTCGGTGATGGCCGCCTACGAGCGCTACTGCGACGGCGCCTTCGAGTGCTGGACCACGTCGCACTTGCAGAACTTCGTCGACGTCGTCGCCGGCGCCGCCCCCGCCGCCGAATGAGGGCGCTCTTCCTCCGCCACGGGGAGTCGGTCCACAACGCCGCCCGCAGCGGCGAGCCGGCGGCGCACTCCGCGGGCGACAAGCTGACGGAGAAGGGCGTCGAACAGGCCCACGCCGCCGGCGAGGGCCTGCGTGAGCTCGGCGTCACCCGCCTGCTCACGAGCCCCTTGCGGCGGGCGCGGGAAACCGCACAAGCGGTGGGCGACGCGCTCGGGCTCGAGCCGGAGGAGATCGACTACGTGGGTGAGCTGACCTCCGCCGAAATCTTCGAGGGGGCGATCGAGCGGGTGCGGCGCCTGAAGGCGGAGCTCGAGTCCGGCCGAGACGGCGAGCTGCCGCTGCTGGTCACCCACGGCATCTTCCTCCGCTTCTTCCTCCTCGACTCGGTCCTCGGCGAGAGCTTCTCGGCACCGATGGCCGCCGGGATCTGGAACCTCGGCTCCCACAACTGCGGGCTCAGCACCTTCTCCTACGGCGAGAGCCGCGACCCGCTCGGTCACCCGATCGGAGGCTGGACCTGCCTCACCTGGATGGAGCGACCGTGGAGCCGGCCGTGGCGATCTGCACCGGGTCATCGGGCGAGACCTGCCACTGCTCGTTGACGATCGCCCCTTCGGGCGGCGCCACCGGACCCTCCAGGAGCGGGTCGTCGGTCTCCCGCATCCAGGCGTCGAGGCGCCCCCGCAGCTCGGCCACCACCTCCGCCTTGCCCGGGTCCTCGGCGCAGTTCCGCCCCTCCTGCGGGTCGAGCACCAGGTCATAGAGCTGCTCCTCGGGGACCTCCTGCTCCCCCCACCCCGCCTCGACCAGAAGGTCCTTGGTGGCGCTGTCGTCGCAGTTAGCCAGCACCGGATGCGGGTATTCGTCAAACCTCCTTATGTACTTCCAACGCTCGGTCCGGATCGCCCGGTGGGGCTGGTAGGCGGCATGGAAGGTCGTCTCGGTGAAGATCGCGTCGTGGAGGCTCTCGACCTCTCCCCGGACCAGCGGCATCAGCGAGGCCCCCTGCAGCCAATTCGGGTGCTCGGCTCCCGAGATGTCGCAGAGGGTCGGATAGACGTCGAGGTGGCTGACCGGGGCGTCGACGACCTTGCCCCCGCCGAAGCCGGGGCCGCGAACGATCATCATCACCCCGGTGCCGCGGTCGAAGAGGGTCGCCTTGGCGCCGGGGAAGGCGATGCCGTGGTCGGTGGTGCAGATAACGACGGTGTTGTCAACCAGGCCGAAGTCGTGGAGGGCGTGGAGGACGGCGCCGATTCCCTGGTCGAGCGAGCGGGCGCTGGCCTTGAACGCCGCCATGTCGCGGCGGGTCGCCGGGGTGTCGGGCAGGTTCGAGGGCGGCAGCGAGTAGAGCGTGTCGCGGACCGAGGTCGGGGCGGCGAAGTTGCGGTGGGTCTCGAAGAACCCGACCGACATGAACCAGGGCTCGGCCGGCGCCTCGCGCAGGGTCTTGATCGTCAGCGGGGCGACGAACTGGGCGTGATTCTGGTCGACCGGGACGACCTCGTCGTAGCCGATCGCCTCCGGCTCGAGCGAGATGTGCTGCTCGCCGATCAGGATCGACCGGTAGCCGACCTCGCGCAGGGTGTGGACCCAGTGCTGCCGGTAGTCGTTCAGCTTCCAGCCGCGGTGGGCGAGGCCGAGCATGCCGTTGTTGTGGCAGTAGAGCCCGGTGAGGAGGCTGGCGCGGCTGCCGGAGCAGGTCGGGGCGGCGCAGAAGGCCTCGCGGAACAGAACCCCCTGGTCGGCCAGCATCTGGATGTTCGGGGTCGGCACCTGGAAGCCGTAGGGCTGGACATAGCGGCCGGTGTCGTGAGAGTGGATGTAGAGGATGTTCGGCGGCTGCACTTCCCCTCAGGTTATCGGGCCGCCTCTGTTTACCCTTTTGTTGATAAGGATAGTTAGGAAGCTATGTCTGACCAGGTGCTGGCACCCGATCGCTCCTACCTCGTCTGCGCCACCCCCCGCAGCGGCAGCACCCTCGTCTGCCACGCGCTGGAGGAAACCGGGGTCGCCGGCCGCCCCGAGGAGTACTTCGAGGCTCTCCGCCACAGCGGCCGCCCCCGCCGCCCGGAGGAGTACTTCCTCGGGATAGAGGACCAGTCGATCCGCGACCATCTCGGCGAGCGCAGCGTCGGCTCCGACCCGCAACCCCGCTCCCCCCTCTGGAGCCGCGCCGCCTACGACCGCTACCTCGAGTGGGCCTTCGAGGCAGGGACCACCGAGAACGGCGTCTTCGGGGCGAAGCTGATGTGGGGCTACTTCGGCGAGTTCGTCAGCCTCCTGCGCAACATCCCCGCCTACCGCGACGTGCCGCTGGGGGAGCTGATGCCGGCGGTCTTCCCCGACCTCACCTTCGTCCGCGTCGTCCGCGCCAACAAGGTCCGGCAGGCGGTCAGCCTCTGGAAGGCGGTGCAGACGGCGACCTGGCGCGAGGACCAGGCGAGCGCCAAGGCCGCCTCGGTCGAGGAAGACGGCGCTCCCCCCTACCGCAGCTTCGTCGAGGCCCACCGGCCGCAGCTGCGCTTCCACTACCGCGCGATCGACCACCTGCTGGAGCAGCTGCTGGTCGAAGAGGCCTCTTGGGACGCCTTCTTCGAGCACTCCGGGATCAAGCCGATCCTCGTCCTCTACGAGAACTTCGCCGCCGACTACGAGACCAGCACCCTCAACCTGCTCGAGCGCCTCGACCTCGCCTGCCCCGAGGGCTTCGAGTTCGAGCCGCGGATGAAGAAGCAGTCCGACCGGGTCAACGACGACTGGACCAAGCGCTACAGCCAGCTCCGCCTCGGCCGCGACTTCGACCTCTTCCCGGTCCCGGTCGAGGAGAACGCCCGACAGTCGAGCACGTAACCCGAAGGTCGCGGGTTCGAATCTCGCCCCTTCTATTTTCACGAAAGCCCCGCAATGCGGGGTTCATTTGGCCAGCGATGAAGACAAAGGGGAGCAGATCGGCCGTGGGCAAGGGCTGGGGCAAGGCGAGGGGCGGAGGAAGTGCATGAGTGGATGCCGCATGCTGCGCCCCTGTTCAGTCCTCGGCCGGAATCGGCCTAGGTAAAAACAATCCCAACTACGTCCTCGATGAAGCTGGACACCTTCTTTTCTCCTGGGCGGTACTTGACCGGGTGCCCGCAGTCGTTGCGAAGGTCAAGGGCGCCCTGGAGATGCTTCTTCTCTGATTTGTCGTAGACCCCGAGCTCCTGTGCCACCTTTAGAAGGTGGACGTCCTTGACAGCGGAGAAATCATCTCTTTTCCGGAATCTCGCCTTTGGGTTGATTCGCTGAAGCGCGGCCTCAATCTGTTTCGGTCCGTGCGCCCAAACCTCATTGCGGATGGAGGCCACCGCGCCCGACCACAGGAACACTACGGCCGCCCGCCGGGCGCCTACCTGCAGACATTTAACGGCTTCGTTGACATAGCCGCGGGTGGCCTCGTCGGCTATCTGCCGCGCCAAGGTCTCAAGCGATCCGATGTCAGCATCAGTGTTCGTATCCGTCCCAATAGACAGGCGTTGGCGTACGTGGTCTTCGCCAGTCGGCGTCAGTGCCCAAAGTCCATCCTCGATCTGATGCACACGCGGAGCACTACGTGTCAGTGCTTGTGCGATGTTGGCTCCGCGGGACCGTGGAACCCCGGCCTGCACGAGTACCGCACGAATTTCTTTCACACGTAAGGCGTTGCGCCCTTCGTGGTGCTTTAGGTAGTAGAGGGCCGCCTGCACCTGCTCCGGCTTGCTTGACCGCCGGAGCGGGTGCAGGAACTCGGTAAGCGTCACCATCAGCTCCTTTACGACTCGCCGGCGCTGTCCAGCGAGTCAAACTTGGCGAAGTTGTCTCCTGCGATGGAGAGTGGGACTTTGCCATCAACCATTCCGCCAAAGTAGGAAGTGCGCTGCCGAGCATTGACGAGCTGCGATCGGGTGTTCCCGGGCCGCTCGCCCAGCACGCTGTAGACGGTGTAGAGGTCGTGCATGTCCACTCCCTCTATGTCAAGGTGCTCATGCAAGAACCCGGCGATGATCGCCGCTTGGGCAGTCTTGGAGGAGTCCCAGGCGGCCCGGCGATCTGCGATGTACTGTTGAAGTTCCTTCGCAGTGTCACCTTTCAACTGTCCGCGGAGCTCTTCGTTGATAGTCGGTCGGCCACGCTTGCGTGGCCGCTCCACGTTCTTCTTGGCTCCATCTTTCGCAGATTTGCGCTGCTGCACCCCCTGGGCGGTTCCGCTGCCGGCGCTCGTGCGACCAGCGTCCCCGTCGTCATCGCTAGCTACAGGGACAGGCTGAGAAAGGTAAGAACTCAGCTGTTCGACCTTCGCATCGACCCACTCCTTGTCGGGGCCGACAATCTCCAAGGCCCCCTCCCGCCTATTGATCTTTACTCCGTACTCGTCGCCCATTTAGGGCCTCCTTTTAGCGATTCAAGAGATCTGATGATAACGGTCGTTCGGACGGAATACCGCGTGAAGGCCCTATGTCTAGAGATACTAGGACTCGCAGACCAACTCTCTCCTCGATATCAGGCGCTGCACCGGGAAATTTGGCCCACTTACGATTGAAGACGCCTATGGCTTGGAGAGCGGGTATTCATCTGTCCCTCAAATTAAACCGCTCAGGGATATGGTCTTTCCCTGCATACAAGCAGTGTTCCACGGATTTCTCTAGATGTCGAAGATGCAATGAGAAGCATTGATTGCAACGTGGCAGACTTCAAAGCGTTTGCGAGCTGCACCCGCCTTCTCGCGCTATCTCGGCATCTCTCCTCATTAGTCGCCCGGCAGCATTGCCTCCATAGGACGACGTGACATAGCAAGGCTCAGACCTCCGTCGCCCGGCTGGCTCGGCGGCCCAGGCGGGTCCAGGAACGACCTTCTTCATGTCCGCTAATCAGCGAGTCGGCGCTGGCCCCTCGCACGGAGTGTTGTGCCGAAGTGAATCGGTCTCAGGCGCTGCGCAGGAGCTCGGAGACGACCTCACCGGGCTGCTGACCGCGCTCGTTGGCGATGCGCTCTAGCCGTTTAGCGTCGTCCCCCTCCACGCTGACGAGGATCGACAGCTTTGCGTCGGGGTTGCCCTCGTGGATCTGGATCTGGGCGTGGTCCAACCCGGCGTCGAAGTCGCCGGGCTGAGGATCGGGGTCTTTCCACGGATCCTTGGCCATCTCAATCGAGGATTCTACGCTCGCGGTCGGTTGCGGGCCAACCGGTGACAATCAACCACGTCGTTGGGTCGAGGGTTCGCTCGATCACCAACGTGAGCACCCGCCCCCCATCTGTCTGGCCGATGAGCATGAGCCGCTCGCCCTCCTGTCCGCTGCCGCGAGGATTGCGGGCCGTCGCGTGGCGGTTGCACGGTAGCTGCTCGGCCTCGGCGGTCGAGATGCCCCGCGCCCCGAGCTTGACCCGCGCGGCGTCGGTGGCCAGCAGTTGGGAGATCATCTCTGCCATCTCCGCGATGTCTATCCGATAGAACTGACGGCCAGCACGGGATCCGGCGAGTGCGGGGAGGGCAAGCCTTGGTCAAAGTTCCTGTTGCTTTGCGAACGTGCCGGTCCTATTGTCCCTCATGCACTCAGTGAGTTGTCGGTAGGGGCGCTGTCTGCGAACCAACTACAAACCAACGAGAGGGAAAGCACATGGAGAGCAGCAGCGCTGCCGGGCAAGACCGGCGGAGGATCGAGGAAAGGCAGCCGACGGGATGGACCGTCTTCGCCGGCGTCCTCCTGTTCATAGTCGGATCGCTCGACGCACTCTGGGGCCTGGCCGGGATCCTCAACGACGAAATCGTCTTCGTCGGCGGCCAGGGCGTGATCATCGCCGACGTCACCACCTGGGGATGGATCCACCTGATCCTCGGCTCGATCGTCGCCTCCACCGGGCTCGGGCTGTTCGCCGGAGCGAACTGGGCCCGCCTGGCGGCGATCTTCTTCGTCTCGATCAACGCCGTGGCTCAGATCGTCTGGTTCCCCGCCGCGCCGCTGTGGGCGTTCCTGATGATCATCCTCGACGTCACCATCATCTACCAGCTGACCGCCCGCTGGGAGGACTAGCGGATGAGGCCGAGGGTCTCTCGGCGAGGCTGCAGGAAGGGGCAACGCCACGGCATGCCCCGCGGGGTCGGCGCCGGCCTCGTCCTGCTCGCGATCGTCGCGCTCGCTTCGGCGTCGGCCTGATCGTCCTCACCGGGATCTCCAGCCCGCCGCGATCCGAATTGGCATCGGCGGCGGTGGGCGGTCGAGGTCGTGAAGGACGGCCAGCGCGTCGTGCCGCTCGATGCCCGAGTGGTGGGCGACCTCGTCGTAGGCGAGGAAGGTCGTGTAGATGACCGGGCGGCCGGCGAGGACGTCGCCGATCACCGTCGCAACCTGGAGGTCCCGCTGGACCACCGTCCCCCAGGCGCGGGCGAAGACGTAGGCGCGGCTGCGGTGGATGCGGGGGCGCACGTCGTCGCGGACCTGACTCCGGGCCGCGCGGCGCTCGCGGACGACGTCGGCGATGACGAGGGCGAGGGTCCGCGCCGCCGCGTAGGGGCGGGCGAAGTAAGCGGCGTAGTCCTTGCCGATCGGGCGCCGGCGCCGCAGGGCGGTGCTCATCGTCAGCATCGAGTGCGGGGCGTCGCCGGAGAGGATGTTGGCCCGGCTCGCCCCGTCGGCATGCAGCAGGCCCTGCCCGTTCGAGTGCCGGCGCTCGATCTCTTCGGCGTCGCGATCGCCGCGCCCCGCTCCTTCTCCCACCAGCGAAAGGCCGGCATGTCCTCGTTGGAGCCGTGCAGGAGGCCCGCCTGGCAGGCGCCGGTCTGGGAGGACCAGTCGGTCTCCCAGCGCCGCAGCTGGTGCGAGCCGCCGCGGACCCAGGCCGCCAGGGTCGGCGCGCTGCCGTCCTGCAGCGCCCGCAGCAGGACGTCGTGGGCGAGCCCGTCGATCTCGAGGAAGAGAACGCCGGGGACGTCGCTCGCGACCACCTGCTTGCGGCGGCGCGCCTGGCGGCGGACGACGTTGCGGTGCCAGGCTTCGTCCTCGTCGATCGCCAGCAGCGCGTAGACCGCGGCGGTGAGGCCCGCGAGCAGCACCGTGATCACGATCCCCTCCCAGAGGGTGGCCACTTCGGCCCCCGGCAGGAGGTCGATCGCGAAGGCCACCAGCACGCCGTTCAGGGCGAGCGCCGCAAAGCCGAGGGTCAGCACCGTCAGCGGCAGCGCGAGGCGGGCGAGCGCCGGCCAGACCAGGGCGTTGAGCAGGCCGATCAGGGCGGCCGCCCCCAAGGCGGTCGCGGCGCCGTCGAGGACGAACCCCTCCAGCACCTCGGAGGCAGGAGGAGGATCCCGGCGTCGAGCAGGAGGACGAAGAGCCCCCGCCGGATCGTCGCCAGGCTCATGCCGGCGGTCCCGCGACCGCGCTCTCCCCGCTGCGAGCGGCATCGCGCAGCCGCTGGAAGTCGTCTTCGTTGCGATCGGCGTAGGCCTCGGCGAAGCGGGCCAGGGCCTGGTCGAAGCGGTCAGCCTTGCCGAGGTAGGCGGCGATGGCGACGCGCTCGCCCGAGCGGGCGTGGGCGCGCGCCAGGGCTTCGCCGCAGAGCGAGCCGTAGGCGGCAAGATCTGCGACCGACATCCGCTCGACCTCCGCCGACCCCTTGCCGTCCCAGAGCTGGCGTACGTAGAAGCAGCGCTCTTCCCCATCGAACCCTTTCGCGGTGACCCAGCCGAGGAAGGCGTCGCCTGCCGCCTGCATCAGTCGCTGCCCTTCGACGACCCGGCGGCCGTGGTCGGAGGGGGCGGCCCCTTCCAGATACGGCTCCAGGACCGAGGCCTGCGCTTCCTTCGCCTGCAGGAAGAGCGGGTCGCCGTCGTCTCGGCCGAGCAGCAGCACGATCCAGGCGCGGGTGCCGACGCTGCCGACGCCGACGACCTTGCGCGCGGCATCGACGTAGCGGTAGGAAGCGACCAGGCGCCGGAGGTCAGGGCTCAGCGTCTCGCGGTAGGCGGCCAGGACCGCCTGCAGTTGCTGCTCGGCGTCAGCGGCGTCGGTCAGCTCCGCCAACGGGGTGATCAGAGGCGGGTCGCTGACGATCCTGACCGAACCGTCGCGCACGTGGCTGAGCCTGTCGAGGGCGCGGAGGCTGTCCCTGGCGCGAGCCTTGGCGAGGTTGCGCTCGAGACGGCGAAGACGGCGCCCGTCGAGCTGGGTTCGCAGCGCCGCGACCGCCGGCTCGACGTCGAGGCGCGAGTACCAGACGTCGAGATTGCGCATCGCCGCGAACTCCCGCATCGCCCGGCGGTAGGCGGCGACGGCGGCAAGCGTCGTCCGCCGCCGCTGCCGCTTGCCGAAGCCCCGCTCCCTGCCGGCGACGGCGATGCTGGCTGCGAGCCGCTTCACGTCCCACTCGAACGGGCCGCGGCAGGTCTCGTCGAAGTCGTTGCAGTCGAAGACGAGGCGACGGTCGGGGGCCGAGAAGACGCCGAAGTTCGACAGGTGCGCGTCCCCGCACAGCTGGGCCTCCAGCCCGGACCTCGGCGTCTGGGCGAGGTCGGCGGCCATCACCGCCGCGGCCCCCCGGAAGAAGGCGAAGGACGAGGCGAGCATCCGCTCATAGCGGATCGGGACCAGCTCGGAGACGCGGCTCTCGTCCTGCCGCCCGAGGATCTGCACCGGGTCCCGCGACTCGGCCGCCAGTTCCCCATGCGCCCCCCGGGGGACGGAGCCGCGAGCCGCCTTGCCCTTGGCGGCCTGCTCGGCGGCATCGAGTTCCGTCTCGGCTTTAGGCACGAGGGGGAGTCTCCACCCACGCCGACCGCAAAGCAACCGAGAGATGGCGGCACGACGAAGCTCGACGAACGCCCGCATGATCTCGATGTTCACGGCGATGGCCTGGCCGCTCCTGATAACTGAGGACAGCATCGCGACTCCCTGCTCCGTGAATACATACGGTGCATAACGACGACCCCCGCGACCACCCTTTGAGGTCGCAATCTGCGACCTCAAAGCAGCAATCTCTTCTTTGTCGAGCTGGAACATGAAGTCGCCCGGAAAGCGCTCGATGTTCCGTTTGACCTGCTCCACCAGGCGCTTGGTCTCGACGCCATAGAGATCGGCCAGGTCTTCGTCCAGCATCACCTGTCGCCCCCGGACAACGAAGATCCGCTTTTCAACCGCCGGCGCAGTAACCACTTCGAGCGACCCTGCCGTTTCTTCTGACCTCGCCATCCACTACATGATGGCAGATCGTCGACAGGTTTTGTCTACATAGAGCCTAGGCGGAGCTACCGCGCCACCCAGGCGTCAGGGGTGGCGGTGAGGTCGCCGACGACGTCCGGGAGCTCGCCGGAGACCAGGTCGGCGAGGGTGACCTCCTCGAGCACGGTGCGGAGGCTGGCGCGGACGGCGATCCAGACTGCCTGCAGGTGCTCGGCGTTGCCGCGGTACTCGATGTCCTCGGGCGGGGTCGACTGCACGTGGGCGATCGGGCCCTCGACGGCGCGGACGATCTCGGCCACGGTGACCTCGTCGGCGGGGCGGGCGAGCCAGTAGCCGCCCTTGGCGCCGCGGCGGGCGCGGACGATGCCGTGGTGCTTCAGCTCGAGCAGGATGTGCTCGAGGAACTGGAGGGGGATGTCCTGCGCGTCGGCCAGGCGCTCGCCCTTGACCGGTGCCTCCTCCTTCTGGGCGGCGGCAAGCTCGGCAGCGGCCCGCACCGCGTAGTCGGCCTTCGCGGAAACTCGCATGTATCTAGTAAATCAGTCCGCTGGGAGCGTCCGCGCCAGCGTCGCCGTCTGATCAGCCTCTTGCTGGAGCTGCTGCTCGCGGCGGCGGTTGAGCCAGTGCGGCGCGTAGAGGATGGCGCCGAGGCCGATCGCGGCGATCGCGGCGGCGATCGGCCAGACCTCGGGGTCCCCTTTCTGGATGGTGACGATGCCGGAACCGATCAGGACGAGGCCGAGCGAGGTGCGGAGGAAGCCCTGCGGGGCCCGGTCGGAGAGGGCGGCGCCGATCACCACGCCCGGGATGCTCCCGAGGAGGATGTTGGCGGCGAGAACGAAGTCGACGTTGCCGCCGACCCAGTGGGCGAGGCCGGCGGCCCAGAGCAGGATCGCGGCGTGGAAGACGTCGGTGCCGACGACTTTTTTCGGCGCCAGCCTGTAGACGGCGATCAGCAGGATCGCGATCACGGTGCCGGAGCCGGCCGAGGTGATCCCGATCACGAAGCCGGTGGCGGCCCCGATCACGATCGCCGCGACTTTGTGCCGGCGCTCGACCTCGAAGCGGTCGCGCTCGTCGATCAGGTTGCGGAGGATCAGCGCCCGGGTGAGCGTGATCACGCCGACCATCAGCAGGGTGCCGCCGAGGACCGCGTAGACGAGTTCCTCCAGGCGGGCTTCGCCGATCTGGGTCTGCAGCCAGGAGACGAGAGCGACGCCACCGACGGCGGAGGGGACGCTGCCCAGCGCCAGCCATTTGACCAGGTCCATGTTCACCGTCTTCAGCTTCAGATGGCGCCAGCCGCCGACCGTCTTGGTCACGGCGGCGTAGAAGATGTCGGTGCCGATCGCGGTAGTCGGCGAGATCCCGAAGATGAGGATCAGCAGCGGGGTCATCAGCGAGCCTCCGCCCATGCCGGTCATGCCGACGAGTACGCCGATGCCCAATCCGAAGAGGACGATTGCCGGGTCCATTGATCGCTCCTGCTCCGCACCCACTGATTTCGACTTTCCTGACCTTCTTGGTCAGGAGTGCGGAGTGCGCCAGGATACCAGGATGCGGCTGGAAATTGCGGGGGTGTCGCACTCCTACGGCGACCTCAGCACCCTCGACTCGCTTTCCCTGGCGGGGGAGGCGAACGGGGTGCTGGGCCTCGTCGGCCCCTCCGGCTGCGGCAAGTCGACCCTGCTGGAGCTGATCTGCGGCCTCCAGGATCCGAGCGCCGGGGCGATCTCGATCGGCGGCGCCACCGCTACCGAGGCGCGGCTGGCCCGCTGCGCCTTGATGCCCCAGCGCGACCTGCTTCTGCCCTGGTACTCGGCGATCGACAACGCCGCCCTGGCGTTGCGCAACCAGGGGATGGGGCGGCGCGAGGCGAGAGGCGCCGCCGCCGGGCTCTTCGGGCGCTTCGGGCTCGCCGGCTTCGAGGCGGCCCGCCCGGACGAGCTCTCGGGCGGGATGCGGCAGCGGGTCGCCTTCCTCCGCACCCTGATCGCGGGCAAGCCCGTCCTGGCGCTGGACGAGCCCTTTGCCGCCCTCGACGCGATCACCCGCGCCGAGATGCAGGCGTGGCTGGCGGCGGCCCTTCGCACCGCTCCTCGCACCGTCGTCCTCGTCACCCACGACGTCGAGGAGGCGCTCTACCTCTGCGACCGGGTAGCCGTGCTCTCGGCCCGTCCGGCCCGGATCGTCGCCGAGCTGGCCGTCCCCCGCCCCCGCGCCCCCGAGCGCGACGCCGCCGTCACCGATGCCGAGTTCGTCAACGCCCGCGAAGCGGCGATGCGGGCGCTGCGGGAAGGATCGCGATGAGGCGCCGGCTGCTGCCGCTCGGCCTGATTGCGTTCCTGCTCGGCGCCTGGCAGGTCGCCGCCTCCACCGGCGCGATCGCGAACGCGCTAAGCCTGGAGGACTTCCTCGTCCCCTCGCCGGCGGAAATCGCCACCTCCCTCTGGGAGAACCGCGGGCTGCTGGCCGAAAACGCCTGGGTGACCCTGAAGGAGATCCTGCTCGGGATCCTCTGCGCGCTCGCGGTCGGCGTCGGGATGGCGGTGCTGATGCACCGCTGGCGGCTCCTGCGGGACGCGGCCTACCCGCTGATCGTCGCCTCGCAGACGATCCCGGTCGTCGTCATCGCGCCGATTCTGGTCGTCTGGTTCGGCTACGGGATCGGGCCGAAGATCTTCGTCGTCGCCCTCTTCTGCTTCTTCCCGATCACGGTCAACGTGCTCGACGGCCTGCGCTCGGTCGACCCGGAGGCGGTGAAGATGATGCGCAGCCTCGACGCCTCGCGCTGGCAGCGGCTGCGGCGGGTGGAGGCGCCGGCGGCGCTGCCGAGCCTCTTCACGGGGGTGAAGATCGCGGTCGTCATCTCGCCGATCGCGGCGGTCTTCGCCGAGTGGGTCGGCGCCGACGCCGGGCTCGGCCGCCTGATCCAGTCCGACCTCGCCAACTACCAGGTGGCCCGCCAGTTCGCCGCAGTGGTCGTCCTCTCGGCGATGGCGCTCGCTTTGATCGGCCTCACCGCCCTCGCGGAGCGGCGCGTCGTCACTTGGCGATAGAACTCCTGGCGATGACACGCCACCGGATCTGGGGGATCGCCCTCGCCGTCCTTGCCCTCGCCCTGGCACTGGCCGCCTGCGGAGAGAAGGCCGAGGACACGACCGGCGCCAGCGAAGGCTTCGGCCTCACGCTCGACTTCTACCCCAACCCGGACCACGCCGGGATCTACATGGCGCAGAAGCTCGGCTACTTCGAGGAAGCCGGGCTCGACCTCAGCATCGAGACCCCCTCCGACCCGGCGGCGCCGGTCAAGCAGGTCGCCGCCGGCCGCTCCGACCTCGCGATCTCCTACGAGCCCGAGGTGGCGCTGGCGCGCGAACAGGGCCTTGACGTGGTCGCGGTCGCGGCGCTGGTCAACCGGCCCCTTACCTCGATGATCTGGCTCAAGAGCTCGGGGATCAAAGGGATCGGCAGCCTCAAAGGCAAGACGATCGCCACCGCCGGCATCCCTTACCAGGACGCCTTCCTGAAGACGATCCTCGCCCGCGTGAAGCTGACCCCCGACGACGTCAAGGCGGTCAACGTCGGCTTCGGCCTCCTCCCCGCCCTGCTCGGCGGCTCTGCCCAGGCGATGCTCGGCGGCTTCAGCAACGTCGAGGGAGTCGACCTGCGCGAACGCGGCAAAGCCCCGGTGGTCACCCCGGTCGACCGGCTCGGGGTCCCGACCTACGACGAGCTGGTGCTGGTGGCACGGCGGCAGAGCCTGGAAGAAGACCCGGAGAAGTTCCGCCTCTTCCTCGCGGCCCTGCAGCGCGGGACCGAAGCCGCGGTGGCGCAGCCGGGGGCAGCGACGAAGGCCATCACCGAGGCCAACCCCGACCTCGAACCGAAACTCGCGGCAGCGGAGGTGAAGGCAACGCTGCCGCTGCTCGGCGGCGAAAGCGGCGGCCGGCCCTACGGCTACATGGACCCCGAGGAGTGGGCGACCTTCGCCGGCTGGATGCGTGACAACGGCCTGATCGACTCGCTGCCGGACCCGAGCGAGCTGCTCGACAACGGCTACCTGCCGTCGGGCGAGATCCCCGAATAGCCGAGCGCGCCTTCCGCGATCAGGCGGCTGACCTCGCGCTCGGGCATTGCAGCGTGGAAGAGGTGGCCCTGCGCGTAGTCGCAACCGAGGCGACGCAGCTCCGAGAGCTGCACCTCGCTCTCGACCCCCTCGGCGATCACCTCCAGCGAGAGCGCCCGCGCCATCCCGATGATCGCCTCGACGATCGCGGTCGCCTCCTGCTCGATCCCCAGCGCCTCGACGAAGGAGCGGTCGATCTTCAGCGCGTGAAAGGGGAAGCGATTGAGGTAGGCGAGCGAGGAGTACCCCGTCCCGAAGTCGTCGAGGACGAGACGGACGCCTAGCTCGTTCAGCCGCTGCAGCGATGAGATCGCCGTCGCCGACTCCTCGACCAGGACACCCTCGGTGATCTCCAGCCGCAGGTGGATCGGGTCGAGGCCGGTGCGGGCGATGACCTCCTCGACGACCTCGGGCAGGTCGCGGTGGGAGACCTGCCGGGCCGAGAGGTTGACGGCGACGTCGAGCGGCCGCGCGTCGGGCCGCAGCTGGTGCCACTCCTGGGCCTGGCGGCAGGCGCGTTCCTGGACCCAGCGCCCGATCGGCTCCATCAGGCCGCTGTCCTCGGCGATCGAGACGAATTCGGCCGGGTCGAGCATCCCCCGTTCGGGATGGCGCCAGCGCACCAGCGCCTCGAGACCGGTCGTCTCCCCGGAGCGCAGGTTGACCACCGGCTGGTAGTGGAGGGTCAGCTCGTCCCGCTCCACCGCGTGGCGCAGCTCCCGTTCGACCTCCAGCCGCCGGATCGCGCCGGCCCGCATCTCGGCGTCGAAGAGGACGCAGCGGGCGCGGCCGCCCTCCTTGGCCCGGTACATCGCCGCGTCGGCGTCGCGGATCAGCAGCTCGGCGTTGACGGTGCGCTCTTCGGAGGCGCGGGCGACGGCGACGCCGATGCTGGCGCTGACGAAGTGGTCGACGCCGTCGAGCGAGAAGGGCTGGGAGAAGGCGCTGGCGACGCGGTCGGCGATCGCCAGCGCCTCGCCTTCGTCGGCGAGGCGGTCGATCAGGATCCCGAACTCGTCGCCGCCGAAGCGGGCGACGACGTCGCCGGGGCGCAGGTGCGAGCGCAGCCGCGGCGCCACCGCTCGCAGCAGGGCGTCGCCGGCGTGGTGGCCGAGGCTGTCGTTGATCAGCTTGAAGTGGTCGAGGTCGAGGAAGAGGATCCCGACCGGGGAGCCGGAGACCGTCGCTTTGCCGAGGGACTCGCCGAGCGCGTCGACGAAGCTGAGCCGGTTCGGCAGGCCGGTCAGAGAGTCGTGGAGGACCCGGTAGCGCAGCGCCTGGTCGGCGGCGTGGCGCTCGATCGCGTCGGCGAGGACGTTGGCGGCGGCCTGGACGAAGGGAACGTCCTTGGCGCTGAAGCGGTGCGGCTCGGTGGCGTGGACGTCGAGCACGCCGAAGGGCCTGTTCTTGCCGTCGATGACGACGGCGAGGCTGCTGGCGGCGCCGAAGACGCGCAGCACCGGCGGCATCGTGTGGCGGGTCTCCTGGTTCCAGTCGGTGACGATCGCGTGGGTGCCGGAATCCAGGGCGGCGCCGGCGTGGGAGTCGCGGGAGGCCGAGACCCGGCGCCCGGCCCCGACCACGGCGCCCTCGAGCCCAGCGCGGAGGTTGAGTCGGCGGCCGTCGCGGGCAAGCTCCCAGATGCAGGCGCTGTGGACGCCGTCGACCTTGCCGATCAGCTCGGCCGCCGCCTCCATCATCTCCTGCGGGTCGCTGTTCTGCATCGCCCGCTCGCCGAGCCGGGCAACCACCGCCTGCTGGGAGAGCGCGCGCTGCAGCTCCCCTTCGGTCTGCTTGCGCTCGCTGACGTCGTAGATGACCCCGTGCCAGACGGGGACGCCGTCCTCATCTGCTTCCAACACTGCCTCGTCGTGGATCCAGGCAATCCTGCCGTCACGGGTGTGGATCCGGTATTCGACCGGGGTCGTGTCGCGACTGCCCAGATCCTGCTGGTTTTCGAGCGCCAGCACCCGCTCCCGGTCCTCGGGGTGCAGGAGGCTGGCCCAGAGGCTCGGGTCGCGGACGAAGTCCTCGGGCGCGTAGCCGAGGATCTCCTCGACCTGCGGGCTGACGTAGCGCCAGCGGCCGCGCTCGCCGAGCTCGGCGGCGTAGACGATCACCGGCAGGCGCTCGATCAGGCGCCGGAAGTCGTGCCCCCCCGCCGCGAGCTGTTCCAGGAAACCGCTCACCTCGTCTTTGGACCAGTTCCTGTCGGCGGGCTCAAGCATCCACCTCGCTCATCGGCGAGGGGGATAGCCCTCTTGAGGGATGGCAGGCGCCGGTCTGCGCTCAGGCGGCGAGGCGCATCGGCGGCCCGGCCGCCACCAGGCGGTGCAGCCCGGACAGCGTCAGCGCCCCGACCAGGCCGCGGTAGGGCTCATACGGCGCGTAGAACTCTTCGACCTCAGGGATCGTCGCCCGCCGCCCGCCGCCGCCCAGCCGCCCGACCAGCTTGATGTAGCCGAGGTCCCCGGCCGGCAGCGAGTCGAGCTCGTTGCGCCCGAAGAGGCCGAGACACTGGACCGTCCAGGGGCCGACCTGCGGCAGCGCCAGCAGGCGCCGGTCACCCTCCGGGCTCTCGATCCGGCAGCGTCCGGTGGCGACGTCGCGGGCCAGCCGCCGCAGCGCCAGCGCCCGTTTGCCGACCAGCTCCATCTGCTCGATTTCAGCCGGAGCGCGGCCGGCGATCGCCGTCGGTCCGGGGACGTCGCACAGCGCCTCCCCCCCCTCACCCAGGCGGCAACCCCAGCGGCCGGCGATGCGGCGCTCGATCGTGGCGGCGAGCTTGGCCTCGATCAGCTGCCCCACCACCGCCGCCGCCAGCGCCTCCCAGGGCCACGGCCGTCCCTGCGGGCGGAAGTCCGGCCGGCGGCGGATCAGCGGCCCGACCAGCGGGTCACGGCGGAAACGCCGGTAGAAGTCGCTGAGGTCGGCGTCGACCCAGAGGGCGCGGCGCATCGCCTCGATTGCCTCCTCGAGCTGCTCCCGTCCAGCGGGTCCCGGGCACGAGGGGATCGCGATCCGCGGCCGCGTCACCCGCCCCGGGTCGATCGCCTCGGCCCGGAACCGCACCCGGTCGCGCGCCGGCTGCCAGGCGCGGACGAGGACCGGGCTGCCGCCGACGTGGAGCAGCCGTGCCGCCACCCCGCCCCGCACCCGCAGGGTCCGGTCCGAGCTGCCGCGCGGCAGCCGGTACGGCGAAGGCGGCCGCACCTCCACCTCGACGGGACGATTCCGGTCCATATGGGGACGTTTTCCGCCCATCGGCCGGGGCCTAGCGGCCGAGGAGGTGAACGTCTACGAGAAAGGAGCGGCTGGCCACGACGTTCTGGCGCTCGCGGCGGCGGCCTGCGAGGCGGCGCGGCGCCCGCGCCCTGGCGGCGGCGCCGGTCACGGCCCGCACAGCGGCGACGGTGGCGGCGCCGGCGAGGACACCCCCGGCAGTTGCCAGGACCGCGGTCTTCACCTCCGGCCGCAGCGCCGGCAGCGCCGAGCCTTCGCCGGCCTCGTAGCCGGCCGGAAGCGGGCGGACGGGGTCGGTGGCCTCGGCGGGCCCGGCGTCTTCCTCGGCCACGACCTCGGCGTCTACGTGCAGCTCACTCACCCAGCCGACTCTAGCGCGGCGAGGGGTCGCCCCCGTCAAGCGGTCGCTCGTAAAGACGGTACTTCTTGACGACCTTGCCGCCCATGCCCTCCATCGCCCGGTTCATCGGCTTGTTCGTCTCCAATATCCACCCCATCTCGCCCCAGTGGATCTTGTCGGGGAGGGCCGCCATCTTGATGTGCTCGAGGTAGAGCCCGGCGGCGACGCCGGTGTGGCGGTAGTCGTGCTTGACGCCGAGCGCGAAGACACGGAGGCGGTCGATCTTGCGCTTGCCGAGCAGGAACCTGGCCCAGCCGAAGGGGAGCAAGCGTCCGTTCATCCCTGCCAGCACCTGGTTGATGTCGGGAAGCGTGAGAGCAGCGCCGACCACCTCACCGTCCTTTTCGGCCATGAAGGTCCACTCCTCGTCGAGCACCTGCTTCAGGTTCTTGGCCTGGAACTCGACCTCGGCGTCGGTGATCGGGACGAAGCCCCAGTTGTCGCCCCAGGCCTCGTTGTAGACGTCCATGAAGCGGCGCACCTCGTCCGCCATGTCGCGCTTGCGCATGTTGCGGATCGTGATCCCTTCGTCGTGCAGCGCCTTCTCGGCCGCCGCGTGGATCGAGGGGTCGACCCGCTCCCCCTCCTTCAGCTCGCCCATCCGCAGCTCCCACATCAGCACGTCCATCGCCTTGCCGAAGCCCTCGGCCTCGATCAGCCGCTGGTAATAGGGCGGGTGCCAGGGCTCGAGGATCATCGGCTGCCGCTCGAATCCCTCGATCAGGATCCCGATCTCGTCGTTGGTGGTGAAGTCCATCGGCCCGAGCAGCCGCTCGCGCCCCCGCGCCTGGGCCCACTCGCCGGCGGCGCCGAACAGCGCCCGCACCACCTCCGGGTCCTCCGCCGCCTCGAAGAAGCCGAACATCGCGTCCCTGCCGCCCTGGTACTCGTCCCAGCGGCGGTCGACGTGGGCGGTGATGCGCCCCACCGGCTCGCCGTTGCGTTCGGCCAGGAAGTACTCGGCCTCGCCGTGCTCGAACCACGGGTTCTTCTTGCGGTCGAGGAACTGCATCCGCTCGAAGACCAGCGGCGGCACCCACCGCTCGCTCTCGCGGTGGAGCCGGAACGGGAGCTTGACGAAGCGCTTCAGGTCGCGGCGATTGCGCACGGGGCGGATCGAGACGCTTGCCATGGGAGCCGCAACCTACACTCTGCGGAGATGAGCGAGACCGCGAAGGCTCCGGTCGACGTCTTCGAGAAGGCGCGCAGCCACGACCGCCTCGAGCAGCTCGAAGCCGCCAGGGAGCACGACCTCCTCCCCTACTTCCGCCTGCTCACCTCGCAGGCGGGCCCCGTCGTCGAGATGGAGGGCCGGGAGACGATCATGCTCGGCTCCAACAACTACCTCGGGCTGACCGGCGACGAGCGGGTCAAGGCAGGGGCGCGGGAGGCGCTGGAGACCTTCGGCACCGGCGTCACCGGCTCGCGCCTGCTGAACGGGACCACGCCGCTCCACCTCGACCTCGAGCGCGAGCTGGCCGAGTGGATGCGGGCCGAGGACGCGATCGTCTACACCACGGGTTACCAGTCGAACGTCGGCTGTATCGGCACCATCCTCGGCCCCGGCGACACCGTGATCTGCGACTCCGGCGACCACGCCTCGATCCTCGACGGCTGCCGCCTCTCCGGCGCCAAGCTGCGGCCATTCCGCCACAACCGCATGGACAAGCTGGAGAAGATGCTGCAGCGGGCGGCCGAAGACGGCGGCGGCGTCCTCGTCGTCGTCGACGGCGTCTTCTCGATGGAGGGCGACGTCTGCGACCTGCCGCGGATCGTCGAGCTCTGCAAGGGCTACGGCGCCCGCCTGATGGTCGACGAGGCGCACGGGGCCGGCGTCCTCGGCGCCCGCGGCGCCGGCGCCTGCGAGCTCTTCGGGCTCGAGGACGAGGTCGACCTGCGGATGGGGACCTTCTCCAAGAGCCTCGCCTCCTGCGGCGGCTTCATCGCCGGCCCCGCCGACGTGATCGAGTACCTGCGGATCTCCTCCCGCTCCTTCGTCTTCAGCGCCTCGGCCGTCCCCGCCGCCGTCGGCGCGGCGCTGGCGGCGCTGCGGGTGATCCGCGAGGACGGACCGCAGCTGTTCGAGCGCCTGCTCTCGAATGCCGAGTACCTGCGCGAGGGGCTGCGCCGCCTCGGCCTCAAGGTGGTCGAGCCGGGGACGCTGCCCGACGGCGCCGTGGCGACGACGCCGGTGGTGCCGGTGATGGTCGGCGACGACTGGCAGGCGGTGCTGCTCTGGAAGGCCCTCTTCGACGCCGGCGTCTACACCAACGTCGCGATCCACCCGGCCGTGCCGCCGGGCGGCGCCCTGCTGCGGACCAGCCTGATGGCCACCCACGAGCGCAAGCACCTCGACGGCGCTCTCGGCACCATCGCCCGGGTGATCGAGGACTTCCCCGATTTGCCGCGCACCTAATTTTTTGGTCACAAAAGTTTGACATCCCCCGGGGGGGTGAGTTTCGTCCTTGTCCGGATCTGGACAAGCCTCGGGATGTGTCGAAATTGTTGCTCTTAGCGAATGGATCGGACGGAACTTTGGTGAGGTTGGGTTGACGCCCGCGACTCCGACCGCATAGCTTGGCCTCCTCGCCGAGACGACCCTGGCGGGGCGTTCGGGAAGAGAGAGTCGGTCCGGTAGGACCAGGTCCCTCAAAGGGGCATGGGTTGCCACGGCCGGACGCGACATACCCTGCAAATCGATTCCTTGAAGGGAGGAGTCCCAGTGGAAGCTGCCTCACCGGCACCACCATCGACCATCGCAGCCCCAGCCGAGGCACCGCAGCACATGAGGGCCCTGGAGAGAGCCAACATGGTGCGGCTTGCGCGAGCCGAGCTGAAGCGCGCGATCGCGCGAGGAGACATGGATGCCGCGGAGGTTGTTCGCGACTGCCCGTGGGAGACCGAGAGCATGACCATCGCCGAGCTCTTGACCAGCCAGCGCCGCTGGGGGCGGACGCGGGCCCGGAAGTTCCTCCTCCCCCTCTCCCTCAACGAGAACAAGCAGCTGGGGACGCTGACCTCCCGCCAGCGCCGGATCCTCGCCAACGAGCTGTCCACCCGCTCCAGCGGCCGGGAGCCCCTCGCCGTCTGAGGTTCGCCGCGGTCGCCTCGGTGGCCGCGGCGCCTTACCCCCGCATTCCGCCGATCCGGTAGCTGAGGCCGCCGGAAGCGCGCTGGAATGCGCGCCGAGCCAGATAGAAGGTGACGGCGAAAGCGCCGGCGCCCACCGCCAGCGCCACCGCGAGGATCTGGTCGGCGGCGTAGAAGACGACGCCCGTCGTGAGGACGAAAGCGGCACCGGCGAGCAGGGTCGTGTGTGAGCGGTAGCCGGCGAAGTGCTCGCGGATCGCCACCTCCAGGCCGCCCAGCCCCGCCAGGGCGACGCCGACGCCGATCGCCGTCGGGTGGCCGCCGACGACCCCGACCGCCAGGGCGACAATGCCGGCGAGGATGACCAGCTCGGCCAGCGGCGCCTCGCCCCAGGGCGCCGGCGGCCGCTCGTCAGCGGCTTCGACCCGCTTCGCCTTCCTGGGCTTCGTCTTGCTGGTCAACGGCCGCGAGCCGCCCGGCTAAGGGGCATCCGGAGGAGATCTTGACCCGCCACCAGCCCATCAGCATCCCGATCGGGCCGAGCCGCGGGCGCGAGTGCCAGTGGCCGCAGCCGTGGAGGCCGAGGTCCTGGCGGGAGACGCGGGCCCACTTGTAGTCCTGGGGGGCGGCAAGCATCCGCTCGACCAGCTCGCGGTTCTCGTGCTCGACCCGCTGCCGCGCGACCAGCGCCTGCCGCGCCTCGGCGACGCGGCCGGCGAGCCGGTCGCGCACCGCCTCCAGCTCACCGAGGTCGAGGACCCGCGGCGCCGGGGCCAGGGGGTCGATCCGGTGGGGAACCTCGGTGTGCCCGAAGGCCTCGCCGAAGAGCCCGGCCAGCTCCGCCTCGAGCCGAGCGATCTGCCGCCGCAGCTGCAGCCGCGCCTCGCGCTCGTCGAGGCCAGCCCCCAGACCCGCGAGTTCCTCATGTCTCAGCAGCGCAGGCATCTCCAAAAGTGTAGTCAGGCCGCCTCCAGGGTCGAGGCGGCCATCCACAGCGCCTCCTCGACGGCGATCTGGGGCACGCCCTTGACCTGGATTGCGGCGATCGCGATCCGGCGGGTGGCCTTCTCGACCCGCAGTCCCTCTGCCGTCGCTCCGAAGAGGAGCCCGAGCGGCCGCGCCTCGTCGGCGATCGCCAGCGTCCCCTTCGCCATCTCACCCGGCATCCCCGCCAGCGACTCGCCCGGCGCCGAGTCGCGGATGCAGAGCCGGCCCGAAACAGCCTCGGCGTCGAAGGCGCGCAGCGCCACCCCGGTCTCGACGATGGCGATGTCGAGCGCGTCCCTCGGCATGCCCCTGCTGCGGAAGCCGCCGTCGTGGAGGCGGTCGAGCGCCAGCTGCTCGACGGGCGTGCGGGTGCGGTCGGGGTCGAGCCCGATCTGCCGGAAGAAGACGCGGTAGGCCCAGGGGATCGGTCGTTCGCGCAGGCGGATCGCCTGCGCGCCGTAGGTGCGATCGGAGAGGTCGCGCAGCCGCCGCCGCACCGGCTCCGGACTCTTGCCGGGCTTGGCGTCGACCTCGACCCAGGCGATCCCGAGGCCGGGGAACTCGGAGGCGATGTGGGGCGCGACCCACCCCTGCTCCGGCGCCGGGACCCACCCCATCCGCCGGCCGGCGGGGTCGGCGCCCATCTCAGCCCCCTTCCACCGCCGCGGTGGCCGCGAGCAGGCGGTCTACCCGGTCGCTGAGCCCGGCGGCGCTCAATTCGCCGACGCTGGTGCTCTGCATCGTCCCCCCCGGGTACGCGTAGAGGAAGGTCGGGCAGCCGCCGATGCCGTAGAGGCTGCCGACGGCGCCGTCACGGTCGTACCCCACCGGCATCGTCCAGCCGCGGCGGCGGATCAGGTCGCGCAACGTGTCACGATCGTCGCGGATGTCGAGGGAGAGGAACCCCACCCGTCCACGGTAGCGCCGGAACACCTGCTCGACCAGGTCCTGCTGGGCGACGCAGCCGTCACCCTTGCTGAACCAGAACGAGATCACCAGAGGGCGGTCGAAGAGGTCGCAGACGCGGATCGCCCCGGCGTCGTCGATGCGGCAGGCGGGGGTCCGCTCCGACCCCTGCGGGCAGGGGATCGCCGAGGTTTCGCAATCGTCCTGGGCGACGTTGGCGTCGCCTTCGAGCCGGCCGGCGCCGGCGGGGACGGCGAACTCGGGAAGCGGCCAGCGCGGCGGCAGCTCGTCGAGGCCGAGCGTACGCCCTCCCCCTCCCCCCTCGATCGTGTTGACGGTCGCGACCACGATCACCGCCAGGAAGATGAGGCCGACGAGGATCGAGTAGCGGTCCCTCATCGCCGCTCCAGCACCAACAGGGTCGCGGGCAGCACCAGCAGCACCCCGATCAGGGCGGCGGCAAGGTCGACGACAGTGACCAGCCCGAAGTCCCGCAGCATCCGCACGTCGCTGGCGACGAGGACGGCGAAGCCGGCGATCGCGGTGACCCCGGAGGCGAGGACCGCCGCGCCGGTCCGCGAGTAGGCGCGGGTGAGCGCCTCCTCTACCCCCGCCCCACTCCTGCGCTCCTCGTGGAAACGTCCGCTCAGCAACACGCCGAACTCAGTCGCGATCGCGATCGTCAGCGCTCCGAGGGCAGCCGACATCGGGTTGAGCGGGATCCCGGTGATCCAGAGCAGCAGCGAGGCCCAGCCGGTGGCCAGGACCGTCGGCACCAGCGGCACCAGCGCCCGGCGCCAGGAGCGGTAGATCAGGAGCAGCGCCAGCCCCACCGCGAGCAGCCCGGCCAGGGTCAGCCGGTATCTGCTGCTGGAGAGCCCCGAGGCCGATTCCGCAGCGATCACCGAGAGGCCTGACAGCTCCACGTCAACTCCATCGGGAGGGTCGTCCACGGCCCCCCGCACCCGCTCGACCAGCTTCTGCTGGTCCTCAAGCGACTGCGCCCTGATCCCGAACGAGATCAGCGCCTCCTTCCCGACTTCGCCCGTATCGGGGTCGATCGGCGCCACCTGGCGCAGGGCGTAGGGCGAGAGCGCCGACAGCGTCGCGTCGATCCGTTTCGCCGTCGGGGTTTCGCCTCCACGCACGAGGAAATCCGACAAGGCCGGTCCGGGACAGATCTCAGCGTCGAGACAACTCGGGTTTTCCCCACTGAACCCGTTCGCCTCCAGCACCCGCTTCTTGAAGCCCGCCATCCACTCGACCGTTTCCGGATCGGTGAGATCCGGGGCCGTGATGCTCACGTCCAGCTCGCCGGAGACCCCGGTGGTGTCCTGCAGCTCGTTCAGTCCTTCCACCGCCTTGACGTTCTGCGGCGCCAGCTCGCGGATGTCGGTGACGGTGTCGACCTGCGTCCCGGCTGCCCATCCCATTACGGCCAGGCCGACTCCCACCGCGAGTACCGCGACGGGGTTGGAAAGAGCTAGGGACAACAAGCGTTCTGGCGGGCGGGTCCTGTCTCGGGCTGTTAGGGGACCCCTGCGCTGGATGCTCGGGGTCCCCTGCGCCCGAGCCACCCGCCCGAGGATCGTTTGTAGGGCGAGACCGACCGTGAAGGCGAGGACAAAGGCGACGGCAACGCCAACGAAGAGGAACCACGCGAAGCCGCGGACCATGGGGATCGGGGAGAGTTGGAGGGCCAGGAAGCCGGCGACGGTGGCTGCGCAGGCGGCTGCGATCGTTGGTCCTCCCTTTGATGCTCCTTCTTGAATCGAATCCGCTTCGTTGATCCGGGCTTGGAGCTGGATCGCGTAGTCGACAGCTAGACCCACCAGGATCGGAAGGGCCGCGATCGAGGCCATGGTCAGGGAGCCGCCGACGAGGGTCAGGAGGCCGAAGGTGATCGCGGCGGCCATCAGCGCGATCACCAGGGGCAGCAGGGGCCGGCGGGAACGAAAGACGAGCAGGAGGACGAAGGCCATCACCGCGACCGCGAGCGCGAAGAGGACGAGCAGCGCGTCCTTGAGGGCGCGGGAGACGCCGTCGATCACAACGGGTGCGCCGGAGACGACGTAGCTGCCGCCTTCGAGCTGGAAGCACGGTGCCGGTTTCTGCCCTTCCTTGCAGGCTTTCCGCGGCTCCGTTTCCGCCACCGCGGCTTCGATCAGCCCGATCGCCCGGCGGCGTTCGGCGTCGCTCAGGTCCGGCTTCAGCCGGATCACGATCTGGGCCGAGCGGGCGTTGGGGAAGAGGTAGGCGAGCCGCGCCTTCGGCGTCCCGCGGGGCCGGGCGAAGTCGAAGACGACGGTGGCGACGAAGTCTTCGCTGGTGATGCTGGGAGCGCTGGTGATCCCGTATTTCGTCGCCACCGCCAGCAGGTATTCGCGGAAGCGGTCGGCGGGGACGTGTGCGGCCAGCCGTTGCAGCTGGTTGTCGATCTGGACGACGGACTCGTTGAGGAAGGTCGCGGGCCCGGTCACGAAATCGACCGCGCCCGTCGCCGCCAGCTGGGCGCAGGGGCCGGGAATCGGCTCAGCCCCCTTCGGCACCTTGCCCGAGAGACAGCCCTCGAGCCGCAACAGCTTGAAGAGGTCGTCGGTCAGCAGCAGCTTCGGCAGTTCGCCCTCGACGAGGACGACGACCGGTTCTTCGCCGAAGGTCTCTCGAACCTGCCGCGTCGCCTCGGCGGTGGTGGAATCGGAGTCGGTGAGGGTGCCGACGCCGGCGTCGGTCGGCAGCCGGGTCGCCCCCATCGCCGCCACGATCGCGAGGACGGCGGTGACGGCAAGGACCACCCGCGCATGCCGGACCGCCCACGCCGCGACGCGCCCGAACCAGGGTGCGGCGTCCAATCTCAGTCCATCGAGAGCGGCCCGCTGACGTCAGCGTTGAGGAACTGGCTGACGAACGGGTTGCTGGAGTCGAACAGCTCCTCTTTCGGCCCCGACTCGACGATCTTGCCGCTCCAGAGCACGGCGATGAAGTCGGCGATGCGGCGGGCGGTGCCGAGGTCGTGGCTGATCACCAGATAGCAGCCGCCGTTCTCGGCGTGGACCTCGCGGATCAGCTCGCAGAGCAGCGCCGTACGCACCGGATCGAGGCCCGAGTCGGGCTCGTCGAACATCACGATCGCCGGTTCCAGCACCAGCGCCCGGGCGAAGCCGGCGCGCTTGCGCATCCCGCCGGAGAGCTCGTTCGGCATCTTGTAGGTCGCCTCGCTGAGGCCGACCTCGCGCAGGCGGCGGTTGACGATCTCGCCGATCTCCTCCTCGCCTTTGTCGGTGTGCTGCCGCAGCGGGAAGGCGACATTGTCGTAGATGTTCATCGATCCGAACAGGGCCCCGTCCTGGAACAGCAGGCCGAACTTTTTCCGCACGTCGAAGAGTTCGTCGTCGGTCATGTTCGGGATCGACTCCCCGTGGACGAGGACGTCGCCGGAGTCCGGGTAGAGCAGCCCGACGATGTGCTTGATCAGCACGCTCTTGCCGGTCCCCGAGGGGCCGAGCACCATCGAGACCTGGTCCTCGGGCAGGCCCAGGTTGAGGCCGTTGAGGATGCGGGCGCGGCCGAACTGCTTGACCAGGTCGATGATCTCGATCGCATCCTCGCCGCCGTGGTCGCGCTTGGTCCCGGTGTGGAATTTGTAGGGGTCGTGGTCGCGCGGGTTGACCCCGGGGATGACGAAGTCCCGGCCCATCGTGGCGCCGTCCTCGCTGACGTAGGGCCCCTCGGCGGTGGCGCTTTCGGGATGGCCGGAGAGGCCGGAGTCGCTGAGGACCTCGGGCGGCGCTTCGGCGCTCGAGGTCGCCTCGTCCTGCAGGTCTTCTTCTTCCCGCCGTGCTTCCTCGTCCGCGAAGCGGTTCTCTTCCTCGATCGACACCTCAGCCTCCTATTGGCGCACGTGGATTGGCTCCCCAGAAGACCAGGGTCCCAAGCATCCCGATGATGTGAACTAGGACGATGTTGAGGACCATCGACTTCGCCGTCGCGGTCCCCACCCCGACCGGCCCGCCGGAGGCGGTGTAGCCGTAGTAGCAGCCGACCAGCACGATCGCGGTCGCCATCACCATCCCCTTGATCAAGCTGAAGATCAGGTCGGGCGGGTTCTGGAACATCCAGAAGATCAGGAAGTAGCCGCCCGAGGAGACGTCGCCGATCTGCTCGACGACGGCGAGGTAGCTGGCCAGGTACATGATCCCGATCCCGACCAGGTACATGAACGGGAAGGAGATCCAGGCGGCCAGCAGGCGGGTGGCGCAGAGGAAGGTGACCGGCGGCACGCCCATTACCTCGAGCGCGTCGATCTCGTCGGAGATCCGCATCGCCCCTAGCTCGGCGACGATCCCGGTCCCGACCTTGGCCGCGAGCATGTAGCCGAACGCGTAGGGCATGATCTCGCGCAGATCGCACCAGGCGGAGAAGACGCCGGCGTAGGCGGGCGCGCCCTGGGCGCGCAGCAGGTAGGCCCCCTCGATCCCGCACTGGAGGCCGAGGGTGAAGACAAGGCCCCAGATGATCAGGGCCGAGCCGAGGATGAGGATCCCGGCCTGGCGCAGGCTCTCGCCGAAGAAGCGCAGCACGCGGCCGCTGTAGACGAGGCCGGCGACCCGGGAGGCGAAGCGGGCGATCTCCCCCGCCGAGTCGAGCCAGTTGCGCGGGACCGCGAGCCAGGCGTTCATCGGATCGTCTGCAGCTCCGGGTTGGTCGCGAGCAGGGTCTGCGTGAAGACGTAGTTGAAGGCGAATACCCCCATGAAGGAGATGACCACCGCCTCGTTGACGGCGCGGCCGACGCCGGCGGCGCCGCCGGACGCGGTCATCCCTTTGTAGGAGCAGACGACCGCGATCAGCGCTCCGAACAGGGTGCACTTGATGACCGAGCCCCAGAGGTCGGTGATCGAGGCGTTGGAGAAGAGGGTGGCGAAGAAGCCGCCGAGGGGCTGGTGGTAGAGGATCTCGGTAAGGATGCCGCCGCTGATCCCGAAGACCAGCGCGTAGATGTCGAGCAGGCCGGTGATCAGCATCAGGGCCAGGAAGCGGGGCACGACCAGGTTCTTGATCGGGTCGACCCCCAGCACCTGCAGGGCGTCGAGCTCCTCGCGGATCTTGCGGGCCCCCAGGTCGGCGGTGATCGCGGTGCCGGCGACCCCGGCGACGACGACGGCGGTCACGAACGGGGCGAACTCGCGGATCGAGGCGAGGACGAAGAAGCCGCCGAGGCGGTCGAGGGCGCCGAAGAGCGAGAGGAAGTTCGCCGCCTGCAACCCCGGCGCCCCGAAGCCGAAGGCGACGGTCGAGACCAGCAGCGGGAACCAGCAGAGCTGCAGGGCGAAGAGGAACTGGCCGATGAACTCCTCGCCGTAGGGATAGGGAGGCTTGACCGCGGAGACGATCGTTCGCGCGGTGAGGATCATCATCTCCCCCACCACCTCGAACAGCGACTTGGCGGGCAGGAACGCCCTGTTGACCGCGGATCCGACCATCTAGCTCCTCCATCCGAGCCGCGACCGCACGCGCGCGGGCGCCCCGCTCGGTGGGCAGGAGTCTAGGGGATGCGAACCCCCCCACCGTTAGCCCCTTGTTGAGATCCGGCTAACCCCCGCCGAGCGGCGGAAACGCCTGCGAAACCCGGGAAACCCCGTGCTATGTTCGGGCCGCTTTGCGGGGGACCGGACGACATTCCCGGCACACCCGCCTCCGAGCCATCGCGACCGGGTTCACCGCGCTGGCGGTGGCGGCGCTGCTCGGCGCCTGCGGTGGCGGTGGCGATGGCGGTTCCGCTCGCGAGGAACCGACCGGGACCTTCCACGTCAAAGTGACCGAAGCGAGCTTTCCGGCCCTGCAGCGGCTCGGGCAGACCTCCCGCCTGCGGCTGGGCGTCCGCAACACCGGCGACCGCGCCGTCCCCGGCCTCACCGTCAGCTTCACGATCAAGGGGCGACATGGCGAAGACTCCACCCTTCCCTTCGGGGTCAGCGACCCGCAGCCGGAACTGGCCCAGCCGGACCGGCCGGTCTGGGTGCTCGCGGCGACCTACCCGCGGCTGCACGGCTCCTCGGACCCCGGCGGCGCCTCTACCTCGAGCGCGAAGACGTTCTTCTTCGGGGCCCTGAAGCCGGGCGAGACGACGCAGGCGGTCTGGAAGCTGAGCGCGGTCCGCGCCGGCAGGTACACGCTGCTCTACAAGATCGGCACCGGGATCGGCGGCAAGGCGGTGGCGAAGACCGAAGGCGGCGTCGCCCCGGGCGGGTCGTTCACGACCGAGGTGACGGACCGGCTGCCGGAAACCGAAGTCACCGACAGCGGCGAAATAGTTGCGATTCCCGACCAAAATTCCCGCGGTCCGGATAAGGCCGAATGACGCTGCGCGCTACGGCCGCTCCCCGAGGTCCCGCGTAGCGCCGCTACGCGGGACTCGTGTCGTGTCCGTATCGCTTGGTCATCGACCTTCCCGGCCTCGCCCTAATTTCGGTCGGGAATCGTGATGAAGAAATTTTTCGCGATCATCGCTGCGACCGCTTTGATGGCCGCGCAGCCTGCGTGTGGATCCACCCACCACGGCGTTGCTCTGAAGAAGATCGGCTCCTTCGAGGCCCCGGTCTACGTGACCGGTGCCCCCGGCTTTCCGAAGCTGCTCTTCATCGTCGAACAAGCGGGGCGGATCGCGGTCCTCGAGGATGGCCGACGGGCCGGCACCTTCCTCGACATCCGCGGGCTCGTCAGCTACGGCGGCGAGCGCGGCCTGCTCTCGCTGGCCTTTCCTTCCGACTACGCCCGCAGCAAGCGCTTCTACGTCTATTACACGGACAACGGCGGGGCGATCCGCGTCGAAGAGTTCCGCCGCCGCACGGCGACCCGCGCCGCGGCCGGCTCCCGTCGCCAGGTGATCTGCATCCCCCACCCGGTCAACGCCAACCACAACGGCGGCCAGCTGCAGTTCCTCGGCGACCTCCTCTTCTTCGGGACCGGCGACGGGGGCTCCGGCGGCGACCCGCCCGACAACGCCCAGAACAAGGATGTCCTGCTGGGGAAGCTGCTGCGGATCGACCCGCGCGCCTCCGGCGGCAAGCCCTACACGGTGCCGGCGAGCAACCCGTTCGTCGGCAGGCCCGGCCGCGACGAGATCTACAGCTACGGGCTGCGCAACCCCTTCCGCTTCTCCTTCGACACCACGCATGCGCAGTCGCGGATCGCGATCGGCGACGTCGGCCAGAACGAGTTCGAGGAGCTCGATTACACGACCGTCGGCCGCGCCGCCGGCGCCAACTTCGGTTGGGACGCCTTCGAGGGCTTCGGCAAGTACACCGACGAAAACAGCGGCACGCCGGATCCGGGCGGGACCGTCAAGCCGATCCTCGCCTACCCGCACAGCCGCGGCGGCAGCTGCTCGATCATCGGCGGCTACGTCGTCCGCGACCCGCGTCTGCGCGGTCTGCGCGGACGCTATGTCTACGCGGACCTCTGCGAGGGCCAGCTGCGCTCGCTCGTCCCCCACCTGAAACGCGCCGGCGGCGACCGCAAGCTCGGCCTCCGCGTTTCGAGCCCCAGCTCCTTCGGCGAAGACCAGCGCCACCGGCTCTACGTGGCCTCGCTCGAAGGCCCCGTCTTCCGGCTGGTCCCCCGCTGACGCGCCGAAGAATTTACTTTCTGCGCGCATCTTGTTGCAGCTTTTTGTCTACACTTGCTTTCATGGCAGTCATGGCCCCAAGAGAAAGTTGGACCGACGAGCGCCTCGACGACCTCAAGGAGCACATGGACGATGGCTTCCGCGAGGTACGGGCCGAGCTACGTCAGCAGCGAGGAGAGGTGGCGCTGATGGCCCAGCAGAGGGAGATGGACGCGAGGGTTCGATGCGGTCGACAAGAGGTTCGACGACGTCATCCGCATGATGCAGATCGGTTTCGGGGTCATCGGGGCGATCCTCACGCTGATTACCGCGATGCTCGCCGGTGCCATCGGCCTCCTTGCCACCCAGCTCTGAATCGCCGCTACAGTTGGCTGACCAGCCAAACGGGCGAAGGGAGCGGTGGTGGAGAGCGGAACGGCGGCGAGAAGTACCGAGACGAACGGAGCGTCGGCCGCTGCGGCCGACTCGATCGAGGTCCACAACCCGGCGACCGGCGAGCTGATCAAGACGATTCCGGTCGACCCGCCGGAGGCCGTCGCCGCCACCGTCAAACGGGTTCGCGCCAACCAGCCCGAGTGGGAGGCGATGGGGATCGAGGGCCGCTACCACTGGCTCGGCAAGCTGCGCGACTGGCTGCTCGACAACGAACAGCGCGTGCTCGACACGATGCAGGAGGAGACCGGCAAGGTCCGCGCCGACGCCGGCAACGAGCCCGGCTACCTCGCCGACCTGATCAACTTCTACGGCACTCGCGCCGCCGGCTTCATCGGCGAGGAGAGCGTCCGCCCCCACACCCCCCTGCTCGCCTCCAAGAAGCTGCGGATCCAATACCGGCCCTACCCCGTGGTCGGGATCATCAGCCCCTGGAACTTCCCGCTGATCCTCTCGCTCGGGGACTCGATCCCGGCCCTGCAGGCCGGCTGTGCCGTCGTCATCAAGCCATCTGAGTTCACGCCGCTGGGGCTGAGCGAGGTGATCGAGGCCTGGAAGCACGAGATCGGCGGCCCCGACGTCTTCGACTGCGTCCACGGCGTCGGGGAGACCGGCGGTGCGCTCGTCGACGAGGTCGACTTCATCCAGTTCACCGGCTCCGACCGCACCGGCCGCAAGGTGATGGCGCGGGCGGCGGAGACGCTGACCCCGGTCAGCCTCGAGCTCGGCGGCAAGGACCCGATGATCGTCCTCGCCGACGCCGACCTCGACCGCGCCGCCAACGCCGCAGCCTGGGGCGGAATGATGAACTCGGGTCAGATCTGCCTCTCGGTCGAGCGGATCTACGTCGAGGAGCCCGCCTACGACGAGTTCGTCGGCAAGCTGACCGCCGAGGTCGGCCGCCTGCGTCAGGGCGCCGACGACGCCGCCAACCCGAAGGACGTCGGGGCGATGACCTCGCCGAACCAGACCGCGATCGTCGAGGACCACGTCAACGACGCGCTCGCCTCGGGCGCGCGGGCGCTGGCCGGCGGCAAGCGGGTTGAGGGCCCCGGCGACTACTTCGAGCCGACCGTGCTGGTCGACGTCGACCACTCGATGAAGGTGATGCGCGACGAGACCTTCGGCCCCGTGGTCGGCGTGATGAAGGCGCGCGACGCCGAGGAGGCGATCCGGCTCGCCAACGACACCCGCTACGGCCTCGGCGCCTCGGTCTTCGGCCAGCGCGAGCGGGCCGAAGGGGTGGCACGCCGGGTCGAGTGCGGCGCCGTCAACGTCAACGACGTCCTCATCAACTACTTCGCGATGGACGTGCCGATGGGCGGCTGGAAGCAGTCCGGGATCGGCACCCGTCACGGCGAAGGCGGCATCAAGAAGTACTGCCGCAGCGAGTCGCTGGTGATCACCCGCTTCGGCGGCAAGCGCGAACCCACCTGGTACCCCTACAGCAAGGCCCGCCGCCGCCTCCTCGCCCCGATCAGCCGCTTCTTCAACGCCCGCGACTGGCGCCGCAAACTCGGGCTCAAGCGGTAGCCGCTGGAGGGTGCCGGTGGGGGTGCCCCGGGAGCACCTCCGCCGCGTCAATCGCAATCTGCTGGCGCCTCGAGCGTTTCCGGCGCGGCTCCATGCTGAGTACCCGGGGCGCCCCCACCGGCACCCTTCCATCAACAGCTTCCCGCAGACCTTTCAGAAGCTGTCGCCTAGAGGGACGGGTGCCCCTCTCACAGAGGCTCCTGAGACCACAACGGCGCCCAGCAAGGCGTAACAGCTGCGCGACGGTCTCTGGGAGAGGGGCACCCGTCCCTCCCACCGGTACCTTTAATCGTTCATGTCCGAGCGTGACTACATAGCTGCAACTCGCGAGCGGGTCGTCGTCTTCGACGGCGGCATGGGCGCGACGCTGGAGATGTTCGACCTCACGCAGGAGGACTACGGCGGGCTCGAGGGGAAGTGCCACGAGGCGCTGGTGCTGAACCGGCCCGACGTGATCGAGGGGGTTCATGCCTCGATGCTGGAGGCCGGGGCCGAGGTGGTCGAGACCGACACCTTCCAGGGCTCGCGGCTGAAGCTCGAGGAGTGGGGGCTCGGCGAGCAGACGCTGGAGATCAACACGAAGGCGGCTGAAATTGCTCGCAAGGCCGCGGGCGAGGGGCGCTTCGTCGCCGGCTCGATCGGCCCCACCGGCTTCCTCCCCGCCTCTACCGACCCGACCCTCGGCGACATCTCCTTCGGCCGCCTGGTCGAGGTCTTCGCCGAGCAGGCCCGGGGCCTGGTCGAAGGCGGCGCCGACCTGATCATGATCGAGACCGCGCAGGACATCCTCGAGGTTAAGGCGGCGATCTTCGGCGCCCGCGAGGCCTTTGCCGAGACCGGCCGGGTGCTGCCGATCCAGTGCAGCGTCTCCTTGCTGCCGAACGGCGGCAAGATGCTGCTCGGCACCGACATCCAGGCGGTGCTGACGACGCTGGCCGCGCTCGACGTCGACGTGATCGGACTCAACTGCTCGACTGGGCCGGAGGACATGCGCGACGCGATCCGCTTCCTCGGCGAGACCTGCCCGCTGCCGGTCCACTGCATCCCCAACGCCGGCCTGCCGCTGCAGGGGCCCGACGGCGAGACGATCTTCCCGGAAAAGCCCGAGCCCCTGGCGGCGACGCTCGGTGAGTTCGTCGAGCGCTACGGCGTCGGCATCGTCGGCGGCTGCTGCGGCACCACGCCCGAGCACATCGCCGCGATCCGGGAGCGGGTCGACGGCAAGGTCCCGGGCGAGCGGCCGGCGCCGGGGCCGATCGAGGTCTCCTCGATGATGACCTCGACCCCCCTGGTCCAGGAGCCGCGCCCGACTCTGGTCGGCGAGCGGGTCAACTCGCAGGGCTCGAAAAAAGCCAAGGAACTGCTGCTGGCCGACGACTACGACGGCCTCGTCCAGGTTGCCGAAGACCAGGTCGAAGGCGGCGCCCACGTGCTCGACACCTGCGTCGCGCTGACCGAGCGCCAGGACGAGGACGAGCAGATGAGCGCGGTCGTCAAGCGGATCTCGCTCACCCAGCCGGCGCCGATCCAGGTCGACTCGACCGAGCCCGAGGTGATCAAGGCCGCCCTGGAGACGATCCCCGGCCGGGCGATCGTCAACTCGATCAACCTCGAGGCCGGCCGCGACAAGGCCGACGTCGTGATCCCCTTGGCGAAGGCCCATGGCGCCGCGCTGATCGCGCTGACGATCGACGAGGTCGGGATGGCAAAGACGGCCGAGCGCAAGGTCGAGATCGCCGAACGCATCCGCGACATCGCCTGCAACGAGCACGGCCTCGATCCCGAGGCGCTGATCTTCGACCTGCTCACCTTCACCCTCACCACCGGCGACGAGGAGTGGCGGCCCTCGGCGGTGGAGACGATCGAGGGGATCCGCCGGGTCAAGGCGGAGATCCCCGGCGTCAAGACCTCGCTCGGCGTCTCCAACGTCTCCTTCGGCGTCTCGCCGCGCCCCCGCGCGGTGCTCAACTCGGTCTTCCTCCACCACTGCGTCGAGGCGGGCCTGGACCTGGCGATGGTCAACCCCAACCACATCACCCCCTACGGCGAGATCCCCGAGGAGGAGCGGGAGCTGACCGATGACCTCGTCTTCAACCGCCGCGAGGACGCGCTCGAGCGTTTCATCTCCCACTTCGAGTCCAAGGGCGAGGAGGCCGAGGCCGAGGCAGCTGACCCGACCGCCGGGATGGAGCCCGAGGAGGCCCTGCACTGGCACATCCTCCGCCGCAAGAAGGACGGCGTCGAGGACCAGATCGAGCGCTCGGTCGAGAAGATCGGCGCCGTCCCCACCCTGAACGAGGTGCTGCTGCCGGCGATGAAGGAGGTCGGCGACAAATTCGGCGCCGGCGAACTGATCCTGCCCTTCGTCCTGCAGTCGGCGGAAGTGATGAAGCGGGCCGTGGCGCAGCTGGAGAACCACCTCGACCGGATCGAGGGCCACACCAAGGGCAAGGTCGTGATCGCGACCGTCTTCGGCGACGTCCACGACATCGGCAAGTCGCTCGTCAACACGATCCTCACCAACAACGGCTACACCGTGATCGACCTCGGCAAGCAGGTTCCGGTCGACACGATCATCGAGGCCGCGGTGGAGAACGAGGCCGACGCTATCGGCCTCTCGGCCCTGCTCGTCTCGACCTCGAAGCAGATGCCGACCTGTATCGCCGAGCTGCACCAGCGCGGCCTTGACTTCCCGGTCCTGATCGGCGGCGCCGCGATCAACCGCGACTTCGGACGCCGCACCCTCTACCCGAAGGGGAAAGAGTCCGACGAGGTCTACGAGCCCGGCGTCTTCTATTGCAAGGACGCCTTCCAGGGTCTCGACACGATGGACGCCCTGGTCGACGAGGAGGCCCGCGCCTCCCTGGTGGAGCGGATCAGGGCCGAGGCCAAGCAGCTGCGCGAGAAGCCGGTCGTGGTCGACGACGCGCCGCCCACCACCGACGACAGCGTCCGCTCCGGCGCCCGCACCGACGCGCCGATCCCGCAGCCGCCGTACTGGGGCGCCCGTGAGATTCCCATCGACCTCGGCGACGTCTTCCCCTACCTCGACCGCCACGTCCTCTTCAAGCTGCACTGGGGCGGGCGCGGCGTGAAGGGCGAGGCCTGGCGCGAACTGGTCGAGGGCAACGCCGAGGACGAAGGCTTCGCGGCCCGACTGGAGCGGATGTGGCGGGAGCAGAACTACCTGTACCCGCGGGCCCGCCTCGGCTACTTCCCCTGCAACGCCGACGGCAACGAGCTGGTCCTCTTCGACCCCGAGGATCCCGAGAGCGAGCTCGAGCGCCTCGTCTTCCCGCGCCAGCCTCGGCACGACCGGATCTGCCTCGCCGACTTCTACCGGCCGATAGAGTCAGGCGAACGTGACGTCGTCGCGCTGCAGGGGGTGACGGTCGGGCCGGAGGTGACCGAGCTGATCGAAAAGCTGGAGAGCGAAGGTGAGTTCGCCGAGCAGCTCTATGTTCATGGGCTCGGCGTCCAGTCCGCCGAGGGGCTGGCCGAGTGGCTGCACGCCGAGGTTCGCAGTCAGCTCGGGATCGAGCTCGACCAAGGGCGCCGCTACTCCTGGGGCTACCCCGCCTGCCCGGACCAGTCCGAGCACGAGAAGGTCTGGCGCCTGCTCGACCTGGAGAAGATCGGGATGACCCTCTCCGGCGGCTATGCGGTGATGCCGGAGCAGTCGACGGTGGCGATCGTCGCCCACCACCCGCAGGCGGTCTACTTCGGGATGAAGTCCGGCTTCATTCCCGCCGAGAAGGCGCCGGATGAGCTGATCGCCGGCACCGCGCGCGGCGGTGAGCTGCCGCCGGAGTCCGACCCGGACTCCGGCGAGGAGGGCGAGGACGCCGAGGCGGCCCCCGCTCCCGAGCTCAGCCGCTGAAGCGGTGCGGAACTTCCGCCGGGTGCAGCGCCGGGCGCTGCCAGTTGCGGCCTTCGTAGGCCTCCTCGAAGCCGGCCCGCCGCAGGTTGCGGGTGACCGCCGACCATGAGGCCAGGTCGCATTCGCCGACCTCGACGAAAATGGTGTGGCAGCCGGCTCGATGGGCGTCGACCAGCCGCCTGTGCAGCAGCGCCGCGTTGCATCCCTGTCCGCGGGCCTCGACCAGCGTCTGCCCGGCCCCGAGCTGCGCCACGCCGCCGACGATCAGCATCGAGCCGGTGGCGACGGGAACCTCGTCGGGTCCCAGCGCCGCCGTGTAGCAGTGCCAGCCGTCGCGCTGCGGCAGCGAGAAGAACAGCGTGCCCGCCACCAGCGGCATCTCCAGCGCTTCCGCTGCGATCGTGCTCAGGCCTTCGCCTTCGGCTTCGTCCTGGCCCAGCCGGTAGATCGTGATCTCCGGGTCGACCTCGAATTCGGGCGGGGAGCCGTCGCGGACCATTTTCACCCAGCCCGCTCCGCGCTCGTAACCCCTCTCCCCAAGCCAGCTTTCGGCGTCTGGCGCTCCGGGCCGCCCCGCCGCCACCGGTATCCGGTAGTCGACTTCGCGCGCCCGCATCCATTCGATCGCCGCCGCCAGATGGCCGTCGTCGACCGCGCCAGGCTCCGCCGCACCCTGGATCTGCTGCAGCAGATGGATCTCGGGCAGGTCGCCGAACGCGGTCGCCTGCACCGGACCGAACCTCTCCACTTCGACCCCCGATTCGGAGATCGCTTCCGGAACTACCGAGTCCCACATGTCGCGCCGGAAGCGCTGCGCGACTCTCTCCAACACTGCCGAGTCGTATCTCACGGCTCCCATCCCCCAGTTCGCGTGAGTTGTTGGCCGATTGCTCGACTCTATGCATATTACTGTGGACCCGTCAAGGAACTTTGCCGATCTGTCACCGCTTAACGAAGCGAGAAGGGGGGCCTGGCGCCGGTGGATGGAAGCGCTGGCCCGCGCGCCCTCTCGTCTCAGCGATGCCGGCCTGGGAACGGGGGCGGCACGCTTACTCGCGACATCCTAGATCAACACATCAGAGTTTTTTAATGCTTTATCGACCTTGGCATCCTAAGCTGGCGGACGGCTGGCCCGCGTCCGCGGTTTCGGGTCGAGACGGACGGGGGCGGCGGAAACAGCTTGTACTCTCAAGTCGCTCCAGGTGAGGCCCTCCCTGACCAGCGCGGGAAGCCCCAGGGCCACCGCGGTGGCGATCTCGACCGCCTGGAGGATCACCCCGTAGGCAAGGGCGTCGGCGGTGCTGACGCTGAAGCCGGTGTGGAGGACGCTGATCACCGCCAGCTGGAAGACGCCGATGTTCGATGGCGTCGCCGGCACGACCGCGGTGACGTTGACCGCGAAGAGTACGGCCGCGGCGGCTCCGATTCCCGCCCGCCCATCTAGGTTGAGCGCGTAGAGCAGCGCCCAGCAGGCGCCGAGCTGGATCGCCCACGCGGTCAGCTGGGCTGCGGCCGCGGCCGACCCGTGGCGCAGGTCGCGGAAGACCGCGAGCCCTGCCCGGACCTGGATCAGCGCCCGGTGCACGGTGGCGCCGGCCCGCGCCAGGCGGCCGTTGCCGTTGCGCCGCATCAGCAGCGGCGCCACGAGGACGACGATCAGGACAAGCAGGGGCACCAGGCTGAAGGCGAAGAGCTGCTTGGTCCCCGAGTGGAACAGCGGCGTGGTCGAGACGATGATCACGCCCAGCAGCACGAGGGCGACCAGGTTCAGCATCGTCTGCGAGACCAGCGTCCCCAGCAGGACCGGGAAGGTTTCCCGCATCCGCCCGCTGCGGCGCGCCAGCGTCATCGCCCGGGCGGGCTCCCCCAGGCGGGCCGGCAGGGTCGCCGACATCAGCACCCCGATCATCGTCGCCGAGGTGACGTCGCGGCGGCGGATCGGCCGGTTCGGCAGGGCGGCGCGCACGATCCAGTACCAGGAGGCGGCGCGGAAGAAGAGCGAGCCGGCCATCAGGGCGCAGGCGATCAGGACCCACGTCAGGTTCGAGCGGACGATGCTTTCGACGACGTTGTCGACCCCGATCTTCTGGGCGGCGAGCAGAGTGAGGCCGACCCCGAGAAAACTGGCGACGGCGAGGCCGATCCGCCGGGCAACAGCACGGCCCTTGTTGCCCGCCCGGGCGGGCGCCGGGTCAAGCGAAGGCAGCCGCTCCGCCGGGCGGCGCGGGCCGCCGTCGGCTGGACGCAGCCCCGCCCAGTGGGCGAATTTCTCGCTGGCCAGAACCGGCTTCGGAGCCTCGACGGCGCGCTCGTAGACCGCCGTCACCTGGTCCGCTACGCGTGGCCACGCGTACCTTTGCGCGCTGCGACGAGCAGCCTCTCCCATCGCCTGCAGCCGCTCCGGCTCGAAGTGCACGCGCTGCAGCTCCTCGGCCAGCCGCTGGGGATCGCCCGGCGGGACGAGGAGGCCGTCGACGCCGTCGGAGACGACGTCGCTGTAGCCGGCAATCGCCGAGGCGATCACCGGAGTCCCCGCCGCGAAGGCCTCGGTCAGGACCATTCCGAAGCTCTCGCCCGAGAGCGAGGGGGCGCAGAGCAGGTCGGCGCGGTGCAGCTCCGCCCAGAGCTCCTCGCGGGGGACGCGGCCGCGGATGTCCATGAAGCGGAGCAGGTCGGGGTCGGCGACGTAGCGCAGCACGTCCTCGCGGTCGGCGCCGATCAGGGTCAGCCGGCAGGGGACGTGCTCGACCAGGGCGCTGAAGGCGGTGAGCAGGATCGGCAGGCCCTTCCGCTCCTCCGGCCGGCCGACGAAGAGGATCCCGAGGTCGCCGCCGGTCGGCTTCGGCCCGTTCGGGGCCGCCTCGACGTCGACGCCGTTGGGGACGATCGTGTACTCGCCGCCGAACCAGCGGCGGCCGGTCCAGGCGGCGGCTTCGGAGACGGCGATCCGGGCGCTGAGCCGGTTGAACACGCGCCGGGCGCCGAGGCCGCTGGCGATGTAGTTGGGCAGCGCCTTGGTCGAGTAGGCGTGGAAGGTGCCGACGATCGGGTCGCGGGCGCCAAGCGTCGCGTTCCAGCCGACCAGCGGCACCAGCGGCTCGTGTACGTGGATCACGTCGAACTCCCCGCTCCGCACCAGCCGCCGTGGCGCCACCACGCCGCCGGCCGGGAACGGGGCGAGGTTGGAGACCGAGCCGTTGGCGCCGAACCCCATCGTCCGGCCGAGCGGCATCAGGTAGTCGGGCAGCTCCCGCGGTTCCGCCTGCGCCCGGTGCAGGGCGCGGCTGATCCTCCCGGGAGGGTCGACGGGAGCGAGGACACGGACATCGTGGCCTCGCCGCAGGAACTCCTCGGCGAGCGCCTCAACGTGCCGGTTCACGCCCCCCTGGTAGGACCAGGAATATGGCGAGACGAGACCTATGCGCACGGGCAATCAAGGGTAGATCATCACCCGGGCAGGCCAACCCCTGCTGAACCTGGGATCCGAGTCGCGGTTAAGCCTCCGCCCAGGCGAAGCCGGTGAAGACGAGCAGGTAGGCGGCGCCGATCTCCAGCACCAGGGCTCCGGAGTCGTTGGCGAGGGTTCCGATCACCGTCGCGGCGAGGGCGCCGGTGAGGCCGGCGCGCATCGCGGGAGCTCCTTCCAGCCAGACCCGCAGCCGATCCCGGCGCAGGTAGGCGCACACAGCCACGCCCAGCACCAACGGCAGGAAGGCAAGCAGGATGGGTCGGACAAAGCTGTGCGCTGAGAGCTGGAGCCGGCGCTGGGCGACGTCTGCGAGGTCCCCGAGCCCGCCGGCATCGAGAACGGAGCGGGTGAGGTGGGCGTCGGCGCCGCTGAGGAGGTCGACGACGGCGAGCAGGGCGAGGACCAGCAGCGGTGCGACCACCGCGGCGAGAAGGAGCGGGCGCCTGCCGCGGCCGGCCATGATCACGGCGGCGACGGCGGCGCCGACCGGGAAGACAATCGCAGCGCCGACGTCGGCGCCGAAGCGGCCGGCGCCGAAGATGCCGGCGGCAAGCAGGCCGACGCCGACGAAGACTCCCGCCGCCTCGCGCCGCGACCAATCCCTGGCGACGGCCGCCAGGGCGGCGCCGGTCCCGGCGACCGTCAGCACCGCCAGTAGCGCCTCCAGCTCGTTGCCGATCCCGTAGAAGCGGACGCCAAGGCCGGGGTTCGGGCCCAGCAGCGAGAGCGAGCTGAGCGGGGAGCCGGCGATCACGTCGACGCCATAGGCGGCGACGGTCAGGGCCGAGGCGGTCGCGATCGCGCGGTAGCCGCCCGACAGCGCCAGCGTCACCGCTGCCAGCAGCGGCGCTCCGAGCGCGACCAGGAACGCTTCCGCCGTCTGTCCCGGCTCCAGGGCGGCGCCGAGCAGGAGCAGCAGCGGCAGGTAGACGAGGCTCAGCGCCAGCGTTCGCACGGCGACCCGGGTGGGCCCCCCGCGGGCGGCCGCAGCCACCAGCAGGACCGCGAGCAGCCAGACGGCGACGGGCAGCCCGATCACCGGTCCGCGTCGCCCGGAGATCGCTTCCATCCGCTCCACCCGCGATTCGATCGCCGACGCATCGACCGGGCCCTCCGCCCGGATCGGCCGCCCCGACATCTGCGACGGGACCTCGATTCCGAGGTGCTCGAGGATCGTCGGGGCGACGTCGGTCGAGAGGACGTAGCCGTCGGTGCGGGTGCTGTCGGAGGTGAGGTTGCCGTGGACGCCGGCTCCCCTCATCCCGATCGGCAGCGGAGCATCCGTGCTTCCGGTCGGTCGCGCGATCGCAATCACCAGCGTCTGGGAACCAACCTTCCGCGCCCAGAGCAGCGTCCGCGTGGACGTCTCGACCAGGCGATTCCCGGCCCCGGCCCATTCCAGGGTCGACCGGAGGAGTCCGGGCACGATCTCAGCCGGAGCTGATTCAGCCCGTTCGACGACGGCGCGCCACCAGCGCCGCCGACTCCCTTCAAGCTCCGGCAGCGGCCGGTCGTAAAGCGAGTCGAAGACCCGATTCCCCTGACCGATGTCCAGCCGCGTCTGTTCCGCGGGCACCTTCCCGAGCCCGGCGCTCATCGCTCCCGGAGAGAAACCCGCCTCGGCCAGCTCGGCCACCGTGGTGTCGCTCGGCAGCCAGGCGAGAACAACCCGGCCCTGGGAGCCCATGGCGGCGGCCGGGACGATCAGAAGCACGCCCAGCGCTATCGTCACCGCGATGGCCGACCGCACGTTCGCCAAGTTCTCGTTTTTCAGGATCGATCCAGCCTGGCGTCGTCGGGACCCGGAGCTCCGCGCGGCCGACAAGGCGGAATTCCTCGCTGCCTGCGAGGACTTCGCCGTCGACCGCTCTCTGCGCGCCTACTCAACCATAGGCACGCGCGGTGACGTCGACCTGGTCCTCCTTACCCAAAGCCCGAACCTGGACGACATCCACACCTTCCACGTCGTCCTCGGCCAGAGCGGCCTGGCGAAGTGGGCCTCAACCCCCCACTCCTTCCTCTCGATGACCAAACGCTCGCCCTACTCCGCCGAGGACGCGCGGCCGGAGATCTGCACCTCGGAGCGCAGGTACCTCTTCCTCTACCCGATGGTCAAGCAGCGGCGCTGGTACGGGCTGGCGCCGGAGGAGCGCGGGCGGATCATGAAAAGCCACATCGAGGTCGGCCGCCGGTACCCGGAGATCACGATCAACACGACCTACTCCTACGGGATCGACGACCAGGAGTTCGTCGTCTGCTTCGAGGGCGACGACCCGGGCGAATTCCTCGATCTCGTCAACGAGCTGCGGCCGACCGAGTCGAGCGAGTACACCGAGCGAGAGACGCCGATCTTCACCTGCGTGGCGATGTCGGTCCGCAAGGCGCTCGACGCCATCGACGGCACCCCCAGCGCGGTCGGCGCCGGCGCCTCGGCCCTCGGCTGAAGCGACAAGTTCCCTATTCTTTCGCGCTCCCATGAGCAAGATCGGAACCGAAGAGACCCCCCTGCGCGTCGCCATCGTCGGCGCCGGCCCGTCCGGCTTCTACGCCGCCGAGCACATCCTCAAGGACGGCGACCTGCACGCCCAGGTTGACCTGTTCGACCGCCTCCCGACGCCGTTCGGCCTGGTCCGCGGCGGCGTCGCCCCCGACCACCCGAAGATCAAGTCCGTGATCCGCGTCTACGAAAAAACCGCGGCGCGCGAGGGCTTCCGCTTCTTCGGCAACGTCAAGATCGGCCACGACGTCGAGGTCGAGGAGCTCGAGCGGCTCTACCACGCGATCGTCTTCACGGTCGGCTGCGAGACCGATCGCCAGCTCGGGATCCCCGGCGAGGACCTGCCCGGCAGCCACGCCGCCACCGCCTTCGTCGGCTGGTACAACGCCCACCCCGACTACGCGGACCGCGAGTTCGACCTCTCCTGCGAGCGCGCCGTCGTGATCGGCAACGGCAACGTGGCGATGGACGTCGCCCGGATGCTGGCGCTGACCGACCACGAGCTGCGCCAGACCGACACCGCCGACCACGCGATCGAGGCGCTCGATCGCAAGCAGATCCGCGGGATCGTCGTCCTCGGCCGCCGCGGTCCCGTCCAGGCCGCCTTCACCAACCCCGAGATCAAAGAGCTCGGCGAGATGGAGGACGCCGACGTCGTCGTCGACCCGCAGGAGGTCGAGCTCGACCCGGCCAGCCGCGCCTTCGTCGAGTCCGACGAGGCCGACAAGACGACGAAAGTCAACTACGAGACCTTGAAGGAGTTCTCCGAAAGGCAGCCGGAAGGCAAGAAGCAGCGGATCGTCCTCCGCTTCCTCGCCTCGCCGGTCGAGATCAAGGGCGACGGCAAGGTCGAATCGATCGTGATCGGCCGCAACGAGCTGGTCGAGGAGGGTGGCGCCCTGCGCGCAAAGGACACCGGCGAGCGCGAAGAGCTCGAGTGCGGCCTGGTCCTGCGCTCGGTCGGCTACACCGGCGTCCCGATCGAGGGCGTCCCCTTCGACGAGAAGCGCGGCCTGATCCTCAACGAAGGCGGCCGCATCCTCGACTCCCACGACTCCGGGCACAAGGTCGGCCACTACACCGCCGGCTGGATCAAGCGGGGGCCCTCGGGCGTGATCGGGACCAACAAGAAAGACGCGCTGGAGACCGTCCAGCACCTCTTCGCCGATGTCGAGGCGGGCACCCTGCTGAGCCCGGAGAGCGCCGACCCGGCGGCGGTCGAGGACCTGCTGGGGCAGAAGGGCATCCGCTACGTCAGCTTCGAGGACTGGCAGGCGATCAACCAGGCCGAGGTCGGCCGCGGCGAGCCCCACGGCCGCCCGCGGGTCAAGTTCGTCCGGGTCGAGGAGATGCTCGAGACCCTCGGCGAGCCCTCCGCCACCGGCTAGTGCCCGCCGACCTCGCCGAGCTGAAGGGGATGATCGAGGCCGCCCTGCCGGGCGCCGCGGTCGAGGTCATCGACGAAACCGGCACCGGCGACCACCTGCGGGCGACGGTCAGCGCCCCCCAGTTCGACGGCCTCTCCCGGATCGACCAGCACCGCCTCGTCAAGGCCGCCGTCAAAGAGCGCTTCGACGACGGCACGATCCACGCGTTGTCGGTCAAGACCAGCGTTCCAGGTTGAGCGACGCTCGCCCATCTCTACACTTCTCCCCATGGCCGACCCAGAGCTGAAGAGCAAAATCGAAGAGCTGATCGCCGCCAACCCGGTCCTGCTGTTCATGAAAGGGACCCCGGACATGCCGCGCTGCGGCTTCTCGATGCGCGTGGTCCAGGTGCTGGACCAGGTTGACGTCGACTACGGCGCGATCGACGTTCTCCCGGCGCTACAGCCGCTGCGCGAAGTGACGGCGGAGATCGCCGACTGGCAGACCTTCCCGCAGCTCTACGTCAACGGCGAGCTGCTGGGCGGCTGCGACATCGTCGAGGAGATGTTCGAGTCCGGTGAGCTCGGCGAGGCCCTAGGGGTCGAGCAGCCCGAGAACGCCGAGATGCCGCAGGCACAACAGGGCGTGCCGCAGCAGTCGCCGCCGTTGCAGATCGAATAGTGAGAAGGCGTAGAGGCTAGACGGCCGCAGCCTGCTCGGCGGCGTCGTCTTTGACCTGGAAGGACGAGCCGCAACCGCAGGCCGCCACCACGTTCGGGTTGTTCACCTGGAAGCCGGCGCCCTGGAGGCCTTCGACGTAGTCGACCTCGGACCCGAAGACGAACTGCATGCTGACCTTGTCGACGATGACGGCGACGCCGTCGACCTCGAAGACGTTGTCGTCCTCCTTGGCCTTGTCGAAGGCGAGCGCGTACTGGAAGCCCGAGCAACCGCCGCCCCGGACAGCCACCCGCAGCGCCTGCTCGGCACCGTCGGGCTGAGAGCCGAGCAGCTCGCCGATCTTCTCGGCAGCCTTGTCGGTCAGGGTGATCGCGGCGTTCGGAGTATCCGTCACTTCACAAAGTGTAGCGACCAAGCGCTGCTGGACTAGCTCAGAGCGCTCCGGCCATCTCGCGATCGGCTTCCTCCACGGTTGCCTCACCCACGCTGACCGCGTTGATCTCAATGATCTCGGTTGCCTCAAGCCCCGAAACATTTGCCGCCTCAATGAAGATCTCCGCGCCGCGTTTGGTTGCGGTCTGCGCGTCAGGAGAGTCGAGGGCAAAGGTGGCATCCAAACGGCCGAGGTGATAATTCGCGCCGATCACCGCTCCCACCTCCGGGTGGGTCTCATTGAACGCTTCGAACAGCCTCTCAATGCAGTCCTCTGCGACATCGCGCCGTCCATGCTCGGCTACGGTGATCGTCAGGCGGTATTCCGGCATCCCGTCTCCTTTTTGATCAATCCGACTTGAAACCATAGCGCCGCAAAGCGCGCTAGCTCATTCTTGAGCGCTCGGTGGTCTCCAGGAGTCTTGTGAATCATCACCGATCCTTGTCCATTCGGGGTTAAGAGCAGCCAGCCCTTCTTCTTCTCTTTGACTGTGAAGCCTTGCTCTTCGGCCTTCCGCACCAGAGCCCGTGCTTCCTTCTTAACGAGGTTCCCATTCGCGCCAGAGATTAAGCCCTGTGGCCGGACGGGTACCGATCGCGATCCCTCCTATTGGCGCGGCAACTTCTGCGGCATCGCAGGGGTGCGCAGGTAGCGCTCCTTTAGGTCCTATGCGGGCAAATATAGAGCGGAATCAGCCCCGTGGCGGGCTATCAGTTTGGGCCACTTCCCGAAAGGGTGAGCTGTAAGTCAGGTTCCCGGCGGAAGGGCAGAACGAATCAGGTTCTCCACTGACGATGAGATCTCATCGTCTCCCATTGCCCCATAGACGACCTCACCATCCTCCTTCACGTGGAGGACAAGGAGACCTTCTTCGAGCATCGCGGCGAGCATGCCGGCAATTTTGTTGCCGAGCACCTCTTGATAGGCCGATTCGAGTTGCTCCTCAGTCCACTCTCCTTGCCCTTTGGTGAGGGCAATCGAGACCTTCTTTAACAGCTCCTGATCGATCTCCATCGAAGAAGATTATTCGATCGCTCCCTCCGTTCGAATACTCGATGCATCTCACGGGTTACCAGATCCTCAAGACGAGGACCGCTGGGCGACAGCGCGTCTAGAATCGGCACCGTGAGCTCGCCTGCCGAGACCGCGGTCGTCTGCGATACGACCTGCTACCTCCCGACCGACCTTTTGGCAGAACGGGGGATCAAGGAGATCAGCCTCTACGTCTCGGTCGACGGGCAGCAGGAACGGGAGTCAGAGGTAGCCGACTTCGACGAGTTCTATGAGCGGCTGCGGGCATCGGAAAGCGGCGCCACCACCTCGCAGCCTTCGATCGGTGACTTCCTCGCCGTCTACGAGCCCCTCCTCGCCGAAGGGCGGGAGGTCGTCTCGATCCACATCTCGGCCGGCATCTCCGGCACCTTCGAGGCTGCCGGCCAGGCGCGGGAGCGGCTGATCGAGGAGGGCAAAGGAGGCGAGCGGCTGCACCTGCTGGATTCGCGCTCCGCCGCGGGGGGCATGGGTCTCTGCGCGCTCGGGGCGGCCTCGGCAGCCAGAGCCGGGGCCGACGCGGCGGGGGCGATCGCCCGCGCCGAGGAGACCCGCAACGACCTGAAGATGTGGTTCGCGATCGACACCCTCGAGTACCTGCGCCGCGGCGGCCGGATCGGCGGCGCCCGGGCCTGGATCGGCAGTGCCCTGAAGATCAAGCCGATCCTCACCCTCGAGGAGGAGATCACCCCGGTCGAGCGGGTCCGCACCCGCGCCCGCTCGCTCGAGCGGCTGCGCGGCTACATGCGCCAGCGGCATGAATCCGGCGCCGATGGCTGGGTCGTCCAGTACATCCAGGACAAGGAGACCGCCGACGTCATGATCGAAGACTGCTACGAGATCTTCGGCTGCGAGCCCGCCTTCATCTCCGAGGTCGGCCCCGTCCTCGGCGCTCACGTCGGCCCGGGATTGCTCGGCGTCGGCAGCGTCCACACCGATTTGATCGCCTAGCTCCCCCCTAGCGGTTCTTGCGGCGGCGGAGCATCGCTCGTGCGCCGATAAAGAACCCGACTGCGGCAGCGCCGGCTATCAGCTGCTGTTTGTGGTCCTCGGCCTGGCGGCGCCAGTCGGTCAGTTCGTTGACGCGGCCGCGCAGGGCCTCGACCGAGGTGCCGAGCTGACGGCGCTTGAGGTCGATGTCGCCGCGGATTTCGGCCGGAGAACGGCCGGGGGCACCAGTGGTCACGAGGCCTCCCTTTCCAGCATCTCCTTGGTCAGCTTCGCCTCCTCGATCGCCTGCTCGGGCACCGGCGGCGAGCCGGACTTGAGCGCTTTGGAGGCGATCCAGCCGGCCAGCGCGGCAAGCAGGAGGAAGACCGCTGCGGTGACGAAGTACCCGGCCCAGATGTTGCCGCTGAAGAGTTCTTCGCCCAGCACCCAGGCGATCCCATGCAGGATCATGATCAGCGCCAGAAAGGCGAACGCGCCGGCGGCCGCGCCGACCCCCGCGCCGCGCGCCAGCTTGCTGACTTTCTCGGAAACCTCGGCCTTGGCAAGCTCGATCTCCTCGCGGACCAGCGTCGAGGCATGCTCGGAGACCTCGACGACGAGATCGGCGATCGAGCGCTGCTCGGGCGGAGGCGGCGGTCCGGGCGGAGGGATCGGCGGCGGGTTCTGGGGGGGCTCCTGCATCGCGTGCTCCTACTCCGGTGGGTCCTCGTTGTAGATGCGGCGGTAGATCAGAGCCGCGGCCCGCGCGGCGACGATGCTCGCGAGCGCTCCGGTCCCGGCCAGGATGCCGCTATAGACGAGGCGTTTGACCATCTCGTTGTCCACTAGCTCAAGTCCTTCCCCATGCGCGTTGGGCAGTAAACCCTATCCGCGCGGCTCGAGGCCGTCGCAGATGGTCGTGACAAGAAGATCCCGCGCCTGGTCGAAGTCGGTGTCGGAGGCCGGGATCGTGCCGAAGATCCAGCCGGAGAGCAGCTGCTCGATCGCCCCGTAGAAGGACATCGAGGCGAACATCGGCGCCACGTCCCCCCGGAAGTCGCCGCTGACCTGACCGTCGGCGACGATCTTGGCGATCGACTCGTACGCGCGCTGGATCTGCTCGAGGTGGGTCTTGCCGAACGAGTTCGCCGCCCGCGTCACCTCGACGATGATCACCTTCATCAGCTCGGGATCGTGGCGGTAGGAGTCGAAGATGAAGGTCGCCACCGCGCCCAGCTTCTCGCGCGGGCTGACGGCCGTCTTGTCCGCCTCCCCGATCGCGGCCAGGAGCAGCGACCAGCGCTCGACGAAGAGTTCGTTCAGGACCTCGTCCTTAGACTTGAAGTAGTGGTAGACGAGGCCGTAGGCGACCCCCGCCTCGTCGGCGATGTCGGAGACGCGGGTCGCGTGAAAGCCCTGGCGGGCGAAGACGCGGATCGCGGCGTCGAGGATGATGCGGCGTTTGTCGGCGGGCGGTGCCTGCGCCATCAGCTCCGCTCCTCCGCCGGCTGCGGCCAGGCGTAGGCGCCCGGCCGGCGATTGGCGAGCGAGGGCAGCGACTCGCGCACCTTCTCCAGCGCGGCGAGGTCGAGCTCGGCGGCGACGAAGCACTCTCCGTCGGGGGCGGTGGCGAGGACGACCCCCCAGGGGTCGACGATGAGCGAGCGGCCGAAAGAGCTGTAATGCGGCGGCGCCTCGCCGACCTGGTTCGGGGCGAGGACGAAGAGCTGGTTCTCGATCGCCCGCGCCCGCAGCAGCACTTCCCAGTGGTCGCGACCGGTGGCGAGGGTGAAGGCCGAGGGGACGGCGATCAGCCGCGCCCCGCGCAGGGCGAGGATGCGGAAGAGCTCGGGGAAGCGGAGGTCGTAGCAGACGGTGAGGCCGGCGGTCAGCTCGCCGACCTGGGCGACGACCGGTTCGGTCCCAGGGCGCTCGAACGCCGACTCGCGGTAGGAGACGCCGCCGGCGTCGACGTCGAACATGTGGATCTTGCGGTAGACGGCGACGTCGTCGCCGTGCGGGTCGATCAGCACCGAGGTGTTCGAAGCCTTCTCCCCCTCGCCGCCGCGCTCGGAGATGCTCCCGGCGAGCAGGTGGATGCCGAGCTCACGCGCCCAGCCGCGGGCGGCGCCGAGGCTCGGTCCGTCGAGCGGCTCGGCGCCGGCGACCAGTTCCTCGCCCCCGCCGAGCAGGTTCCACTTCTCCGGCAGGGCGACGAATTCGGCTCCGTCGGCGGCGGCGGCGCGTACCAGGCGCTCGGCCGTCGCCAAGTTCCTGTCCTTGTCCCCGTCGGAGTTCAGCTGTACCGCCGCTGCGCGCAACGCGTCCCCTTTGTTGATTGACCAGTCAATCGGCTGCTCAAGTATATGAGCGCGCGGGGCGCCTAGGCGGTTCTAGAGGTTGAGCTGGCGGGCGACGACGCGGTCGAACACCGCCGTCGGGATCAGCGGCTTCAGGCGGGCCTGCAACCGCGCGTCGAGCCCGACCAGGTAGCGGGCCTTCGGCCGGTCGGCTTCCAGGGCGTGGGCGATCGCCTTCGCCACCTTCTCCGGCGGGATCCCCCGTTCGGCGGTGTCTTCGATCACCTTCTTGAACTTCTCGATCGCGGCGCCGTAGAGGAGGTTCGTCTGTGGCGACCTCGCCTGGATCTCCTCGGCCTTGCGCTCACCGCGTTCCCAGATCGGCGTGTCGATCGAGCCCGGCTCGACGATCGCGACCTTGATCCCCCACGGCCGCAGCTCCTGGCGGAAGACGTCCCCGATCGCCTCGGTGGCGAACTTCGAGGCGTGGTAGGGACCGCCGAAGGGGAAGGCGACGCGCCCGCCGATCGAGCTGAGGAAGACGACCCGGCCCTCGGCACGGCGGATCTGCGGCAGCAGCGCCTGGGTCATCGCCACGTAGGCGACGAGGTTGACCTCGAGCTGATTCCGCAGGTCCTCGAGCGGGATCGTCTCCAGCGGCCCCGGCACAGCCACGCCGGCGTTGTTGACGAGGCCGTCGAGCCCGGCCGGGCTCTCGCGTTCGACCTGCTCGGCCGCGGCGGCGACCTGATCCGGCTCGGTGACGTCGAGGAAGACCGGCGTCAGCCGCTCCGATGCCTTACCCCGCAGGCTCTCGGCGTCCTCGGCCTTGCGGACCCCGGCGAAGACTCGCCAGCCGGAGCCGTCGAGGCGGAGGGCGGTGGCACGGCCGATGCCCGTAGAGGCCCCGGTGACGAGGACGGATCGCATCTGGACGAGGCTACAGGGGGGAGAGATCGGCGCTTCCGATCCTTGACACAGCAGGGTGGGGCAAGAATCGGATACGCAAAGCAGGCGAGCCTGGGAGCTGGCGGCGAAGCAGCACGGCATCGTTACCCGCCGGCAGTTGCTGACGCTGGGCTTCGGACGGAGATCGATCGAACATCGGCTGGCGCGGGGACGTCTCTTCCCGGTGAGCCTCGGCGTCTACGCGGTGGTCTGGCCGGCGCTTGACCGGAGGCGGCAGTGGATGGCGGCGGTCCTGGCAGGTGGGGGTGGCGCCGCCCTGAGCCATGGCAGCGCGGCGGCATTGTGGGGGATAGGCGAGGAGCGGGGGTGGATCGAAGTCAGCGTGCGCCGACGCTGCGAACTGCGGCGCCCCGGGATCCGTTTCCACGGCCGACCGAGCTTGGAACCCGGTGACATCGTGCTCCACGACGACATCCCGGCCACCTCCCCAGCGCAGACGCTTGTCGATCTCGCAACCCAGCTCGACCCCGTGCCGCTGGAGCGAGCGGTGAACGACGCCGACAAGCGCGACCTGATCGATCCGGAAGCCTTGCGAGCAGAACTCATCCGCTTTCGCGGCAACCCGGGGGTCCGCCTCCTGCGCCACCTGCTCGACAAGCTCTTCTTCCGGCTCTCGGACTCGGGTTTGGAGATCTACTTCCGCCGCATCGTCAGGGCCGGGAAACTGCCGGTGCCACTCACCAAACAACGCGTCCCGCTACGAACCCAGCCGCGTCCGCGCGGCGCTGGTCAAGACGATCGCGATGCTCCGGAAGCGCATCCGAGTTTGACCACAGCCCGCCGGGGCGGGAATCCGATACGACCTTCGGACATGGAGCCAACGGCGTAACCTTTGTGCTGTCGTGCACGAAACCAGCAAGGACGACGCCGAGCGCAAGCAGGTCACGGTCCTGTTCGCCGACGTCAGCGGCTCGATGGACCTCGCCGAGCATGAGGACCCGGAGGAGTGGCGCAAGATCATGCAGCGCTTCTTCTCGATCCTCGCCGACACTGTCACCCGCTTCGAGGGGACCGTCGACAAGTTCACGGGCGACGGGATCATGGCGGTCTTCGGGGCTCCGGTCGCGCACGAGGACCATGCCCGCCGGGCCTGTTACGCCGCCCTGCAGATGCTCGACGACGTCGCCGGGTACGCGGCCGAGCTGCGCCGCGCCAAGGGGCTCAACTTCTCGACCCGGATCGGGATCAACTCCGGCGAGGTGGTCGCCGGGGCGATCGGCGAAGGCGGCGGCGCCTACACCGCGATCGGCCACACCGTCGGCCTCGCCCAGCGGATGGAGTCGCTGGCCGAGCCGGGCAAGGCCTACCTGACCGAGCACACCGCCAAGCTCGCCCGCGGCTACCTCGACCTCCGCGACCTCGGCGAGTTCGAGATCAAGGGCGCGAGCCGGCCGGTGCAGGTCTTCGAGCTGGCGGGGGTCGGCGAGGCGCGTTCCCGCCTCGACCTCGCCCGCGAGCGCGGCTTCTCCCGCTTCGTCGGCCGCGAGCGCGAGCTGGCGAGGCTGGAGGAGGCGCTGGGCCGGGCGAACGCCGGCGAGGCCGCCGCCGTCGGCGTCGTCGCCGAGCCGGGGATCGGCAAGAGCCGCCTCTACCTCGAGTTCGTCGAGCGCTGCCGCAATGAAGGCGTCGAGGTCTTCCAGGCGCAGGGGCAGGCGCACGGGACCACGATCCCGTTCATGCCGATCCTGCAGATGCTGCGCTCCTTCTTCGGCATCGCCGACAACGAACCCGAGCAGCATGCGCGCGAGAAGATCGCCGGCCGGGCGCTGCTGCTCGACCCGGCCTTCGCCGAGGACCTGCCGCTGATGTTCGACTTCCTCGGCGTCCCCGACCCCGAGCGGCCGGTCCCGCAGATGAGCCCGGAGGCGCGGCAGCGCTCGCTGGCCGAAGTCCTCTGCCGCCTCGTCGGCAAGCCTTCGCGGCAGAAGACCCTGCTGCTCGTCTTCGAGGACCTGCACTGGGTCGACGAGGGCAGCCAGGCGATGCTGAACGGGTTGATGGACGGGTTCGGGGGGACGAAGACGCTGGTCCTCTTCAACTACCGGCCCGAGTACTCCCCGCCCTGGGGCGGCTCGGGCTGCTTCGAGGCGCTGGAGCTGGCGCCGCTGCGGCGCGAGGACACGCGCGAGCTGCTGCGCGACCTCGCCGGCGAGGATCCCTCGCTTGACGGGCTCGACGAGCCGATCCACGAGCGGACCGGCGGCAACCCGTTCTTCATCGAGGAGATCATCCGCGAGCTGGCCGAGGCCGGCTACCTGGAGGGCGAGCGCGGCGCCTACCGCCTCGCCCGCCCGATCGAGGATGCCGGCGTGCCGGTGACCGTGCAGGCGGTCCTGGCGGCGCGGATCGACCGCCTCGACGCCGACGCGAAGCAGCTGCTGCAGGTCGCCTCCGTCCTCGGCAAGGAGGTCGGCGAGGAGGCGCTGGCGATGGCCGCCGGCCTCGACCCCGAGGCGATGGAAGGGGCGCTGCGGGCGCTGGTCGAGGGCGGCTTCCTCTACGAAGCCCAGCTCTACCCGGAGCGGCTGCTCGCCTTCCGCCACCCGCTCACCCGCGAGGTCGCCTACGGCACCCAGCTGGCCGAGCAGCGGGCCGCGACCCATGCCGCGGCGGCGCGGGCGCTGGTCGAGCTGGAGGCGCCGGAGCGCTACGACGAGCTCTCGGCGCTGATCGCCGACCACCTGCGCCAGGGCGGGGAGACGCTCGAAGCCGCGCGCTGGTCGGCCCGCGCCGCCTACTGGGCCGGCCATGCTCGCCCCCGGGACGCCCTGCGGCTCTGGCACCAGGTGATGGAGCTGGTCGCCGAGCTGCCCGAGGACGAGGAGACGGCGAACCTGGCGGTCCACTCGCGGCTGCTGCAGCTGCAGTACGCGTGGCGAATCGGGATGAGCCGCGCCGAGCAGGAGCGGCTCGCGGCCGAGGCCGAGGAGATCGCGACCCGCAACGAAGACCTCCACTCGCTGGCGCTGCTGAAGGTGGCGACCGCGGTGCGGCCCGGGCTCGAGCACTACGGGCCGGAGTGGCTGCAGGCGGTGCGCGAGACGGTCGAGCTGGCCGACCGGGCCGGTGACCGCCACCTGCGGGCAGCGGTGCGCGGCGCGGGCGCCTACGCCTACCTCTGCTGTGGCGACTTCGAGGGCTTCGAGCGGATCCTCGACGAGATGCTGGAGATAGTCGGCGACGACGGCAGCGTCGGCGCCAACATCGTCCTCGGCAGCCCGATCGCCTGGGGGCTGATGGGCAAGGGCATGGTGCGCCGCGAGCGGCTCGAATTCGAGGAGGCCGAGGAGCTCTTCGAACGGGCCCTGCGCTGCGCCCTGGACGAGGACGACCCCGAGACCGCGAGCTGGATCCGCAGCAACCAGGCGAGCCTGATCATTCGCCGCGATCCGGAGAGGGGGCTGGCGCTGGCGCGCCGCAACACGATGCTGACCGATCGCCTCGGCGACGTCTTCTCCCGCAGCCTCGCGCTCTCGAACCTCGCCTGGACGCAGCTGATCGCCGAGGAATACGAGGCGGCGCTGGAATCGATCGAAGAGTCCGAGCGCCTCTACCGGGAGGCGATGGACAACGGCGGCGAGATGGAGGGCTGGCGCGGGCAGCTGCGGGCACGGGCGCTGGTCCTGGTCGGCCGCGAGGAGGAGGGGCTGGAAGTGGCCGAGGAGGCCGCCCGCGTCGCCCGCGAGCGCGGGATGCTCTGGAGCTACCCGGTGGCGATGCTGACCCTGGCGCGGGCCCGGGCCGCGGCCGGGGTCGAGGGCGTCGCCGAGGCCTTCGAGGAGGCCGAGCGGGTCGCCCGCGAGAGCGGCGCGACGACGCTGCTGATGGACATCGAGGAGGAGAAGGCGCAGATCGGGCCGGGCGCCCGCGGCGTCTACTAGCGACGAAGCCCCGCTTCTAACGGCGGCGCTCGAGCTCGGCCACCATCAGCTTCGTGTGCAGGGCCGCGATCAGGTCCTTCAGCGGCTGGGCGCCTGCTTCGAGCATCTCGACGACGCGCTCGGGCGGCACCTCGCCGGCGAGGCGTTCCATCACCACGTCGACCTCGAGCCGGACCAGCTCTTCCAGGGCGGTCTTGTAGCGGAGGGTGTCGTAGACGGTGAAGCCGATCTGCTCGTCGTAGCCGCCGGCGCGGAAGCGGCTGATCGCCTCGATGATCGTCACGTCGGAGGGGGAGTAGCCGCGGCTGTTGGGCGTCAGCACCTCGAGCTCGGCGAGGCGGTCGAGGACCTCTTTGGGGAGGCCGTAGCGCTTGCTCACCTCCGCGGCGCTGGTGCGGGAGCGCTCGCCCGCGAGCGCCCGGTCGAGGATCTGGTCGCCCAGCTCCAGCATCGCTTCGGCTCGGTCCGGATCCTCGTCGAGGACGTTCTTGATCGCCTTCAGCGGCAGGTAGCGCTCCTCTTGCAGACGCTTGATCAGCTTGATCCGGTCGACGAACTCGGGCGGGTAGTAGGCCATGTTGCGGCTGGTCTTGACCGGCTCCGGCAGCAGCCCCTCGCGCAGGTAGTGCTTGATCGTCGCCGCCGGCACGCCGGACGCCTCCGCCAGCTCCCGCATCCGCAAGAGCCCCTGCGGCCGAGGGGCCGAAGTGTCGCCGCTGGATGGACTGATCAACCCGTCGGCTGGCGCGCTTGGACTCATCGGCCCATCAGTTTTCATGCGCGGAACTCCCCCTGCGGCGTCGCGGCGGGGCCGGCGGCGGCGCCGGAGTCGAGCATCGCCGCGACCTCGTCGGTGGAGTAGCCGACCTCGCGGAGGACCTCCCCGGTGTTCTCGCCGAAGGCGGGGGCCGGGCGGGTCGGGTCGGCGGGGGTGCGGGACAGCTTCACCGGGTGGCCGAGCTGGCGCACCGGCCCCAGCTCGGGCTGGTCGACCTCGACCACCATCCCCCGCTCCCGCACAAGCTCCGAGCCGAGCGCCTCGTCGAGGTCGAGGACCGGCTCGATGCAGCAGTCGCGCTCGTCGTTGAAGGCCTTCCACTCCGCCCGGGTGCGGGCGCGGAAGACGGCCGCGACCTCGGTCCAGGCGTCGGAGCCCGGCGCCTCGAACTGCTTCTCGATCAGGTCGGGACGGTCGACGCCCTCGCAGAATGCGGCCCAGAACTTCGGCTCCAGGGCGCCGCAGGTGACCCAGCCATCGGCGGCTTCGTAGGGCAGGTAACAGATCAAGCCGCCGGCGAGCTGCTGCTCGCCGCGCCGCGGCACCTCCCCGTCGCAGAAGTAGCGGCCCGCGACCATCGCCAGCCAGGAGAGGGCGCCGTCGGCCATCGAGACGTCGACCATCTGCCCCTCGCCGGAGCGCTCGCGCTCGTGCAGCGCCGCCAACACCCCGAAGGCGGCCATCAGGGCGCCGCCGCCGAGGTCGGCGATCTGGCCCGCCGACTGCACCGGCGGCCCGTCCCGGGCGCCGGTCAGGCCGAGCAGGCCGACGAGGCCGAGATAGTTCATGTCGTGGCCGGCCCGCTGCGCGTAGGGGCCGTCCTGGCCGTAGCCGGTGATCGCACAGTAGATGACGCGCGGGTTCGCCCCGCGCATCCGCTCGTAGCCGACGCCGAGCTTGTCGAGGACGCCCGGCCGGAAGCCGTCGAGGACGACATCGTGGGCGGCGACGAGCCGCAGCAGCGCCTCCCTCCCCGCCTCCTGCTTGAGGTCGAGCCGGACCGAGCGCTTGCCGCGGTTGAGCGAGAGGTAGAGCGAGGAGCGCGTCCCCAGCGCCTGCTGCTCGTCGTTGCCGTAGTAGGGCGGCGCCCAGCGGATGTAGTCGCCCATGCCGGTGTCCTCGACCTTCAGCACCTCGGCGCCGAGGTCGGCGAGCAGCAGCGAGCAGAAGCCGCCCGGCAGCAGCCGGGTGAGGTCGAGGATCCTGACGTCGCTAAGCGGGAGAGCGCTCACGCTTCGGGACCCCCAGCAGCTCCCGCGCCTCCGCGACGCTGGCGGGGCGGCGGCCGACGTCTTCGGCCATCTGCCGCGCCTTTGCGATCAGCTCGCCGTTCGACTTCGCCATCTCCCCGTTCGGCAGGTAGAGGTTGTCCTCGACGCCGGCGCGGACGTTGCCGCCGAGCACGAGCGAGGAGGCGAGCAGCTTCCACTGGTCGCGCGAGATCCCGATCACCTGCCACTGGTTCTCGCCCTCCGGGCCGCCGGGGATCTGGTCGGACATCAGGGTCACGTTGCGCGGGGTCGGGCGGATGCCGCCCGTGACCCCCATCACCAGCGAGATCTGCAGCGGCGGCTCCAGCAGCCCCATGTCGACCAGCGGGTCGAGGTTGGCGACGTGGCCGGAGTCGAAGCACTCGTGCTCGGGCTTGATCCCCAGCTCTTTCATCGCCGTGAGGAACTCGATGATCGTGTCGAAGCTGTTCTCGAAGACGGCCTTGAAGACGAAGTCCTTGCGCCGGCGCGAGTACTTGGCGTAGTTCATCGAGCTCATGTTCAGCGCAGCGACGTCGGGACGGCAGGCGCGCAGGTACTCGATCCGCTTTTCGATCGGGATCCCGATTGCCCCGGTCGAGTAGTTGACGATCACGTCGCCGACCTCGGCCAGGATCGCCTCCGTGATCGCCTGGAAGTCCTCGACCTCGTAGGACGGGGTGCCGTCGGGCTTGCGGGCGTGGATGTGGATCTGCGAAGCACCCTCGTCGACCGCGCGCCGCGCCTCCGCCGCGTACTCCTCCGGCGTGTAGGGGATCGCCGGGCACTGGTCGCGGTTGGCGATCACGCCGCTGATCGAGCAGCTGATGATCACCGGGTCGCCGAAGCTACTCATGCGGGCCCCCTCATACAGGCATCACGCCGTGGCGTTTCTTCGGCTTCTCGACGTGCTTGTTCCGCGCCATTTGCAGCGCTTTCGCAATCGTCGGACGGGTCTCGCGCGGGTCGATGATGTCGTCGATGACGGCGTTTCCGGCGGCGATGTAAGGATCGATCTGCTGCCGGACCGCGTTCAGCATCGCCTCCTTGGTCGCCTCCGGATCCTCGGAGGCCTCGATCGCCGAGCGGCCGATGATTTCGACCGCGCCCTCGGCGCCCATCACCGAGATCTCGGCACCGGGCCAGGCGACGATCAGGTCCGGCTCGTAGGCCTTGCCGCACATCACGTAGTAGCCGGCGCCGTAAGCCTTGCGGACGACGACCGTCACCTTCGGCACCGTGGCGCGGCTGACCGCGTAGAGCATCTTCGCCCCATGGCGGATGATCCCGGCGTGCTCGACCTTCGAGCCGACCATGAAGCCGGGGACGTCCTGGAGGAAGACGAGCGGGATGTTGAAGGCGTCGCAGAGATTGATGAAGCGGGCGGCCTTGTCGGCGGAGTCGTTATCGAGGGTCCCGGCCAGCTGCTTCGGCTGGTTCGCGACGATCCCCGCCGGCCGGCCGCCGAAGCGGGCGAAGCAGGTGATCACGTTCTTGGCGAACTTCGGCTTCAGGTCGAACCAGTCGCCGTCGTCGACGATCTCGCGGATCACGTCGTACATGTCGTAGGGCTGGCGCGAGGACTCGGGGACGATCTCCATCAGCTTCTCGGAGGCGCGGTCGATCGGGTCGCTGACGTCGACCAGCGGCGGCCGCTCCTCGCAGTTGGCGGGAAAGTAGGAGAGGTACTTGCGCACCGAGGCGATGCACTCCTCGTCGTCTTTCACCTCGAGGTCCCCCACCCCGGACTTGCGGCAGTGGACCTTGGCGCCGCCGAGGTCCTCCATCGAGATCTCCTCGCCGGTGACGGCTTTGGTCAGGTGTGGGCCGGCGAGCGCCATCGCGCCCTGGCCGGAGACCATCGGCACGAAGTCCGAAAGCGCCGGGATGTAGGCGGTGCCGGCGGCGCAGGGGCCCATCATCGCCGCCACCATCGGGATCACGCCCGACATCTCGACCTCCTCGCGGAAGAGATGGCCGGAGCCGGCGAAGAGCGAGCCCGCCGCCTCCTGGATGCGGGCACCGGCGCTGTCGAGCAGCCAGACGAACGGCATCCGCTTGCTCAGCGCCATCTCCCGCAGGCGGGTGACCTTGAGCTCTCCGGTCATCCCCATCGAGCCGGCCATCACGGTGAAGTCGTAGGCGGCGATGCAGGTCGGGCGGCCGTCGACGTCGCCCCAGCCGGTGATGACGCCGTCCGCCGGCGCCTCGACGCCGTCCATCGCCCGCTGGGCGAAGTGAGGGCGGCCGTGGATCCCCATCTCGACGAAGGTTCCCTCGTCGACGAGGAGGTCGATCCGCTCCCGCGCCGTCAGCTTGCCGCGGTCGTGCTGCTTGGCGATCTTCTCCTCGCCACCGCCGAGCATGGCCTTGGCGCGGCGCTCGTGCAGCTGCGCGGTCAGGTCGGCCAGCGGCGCCGATCCCGGCAGCAGGTTTTCGGACTTCTCCTCGGTCGCCATCAGAGCTCAGCGTCCTTTCCACTGCGGGTCGCGTTTCTCGAAGAAGGCGGTGACCCCCTCGACGATGTCCTCGGTCGTGAAGGTGAGCGAGAGCTGCGAGCGCAGGAACTCGAGCGCGTCGTCGAGCGCCATGTCCTGCTGGCGGTACATCGCGTCGTGGCCGAGCCGCATCAGCACCGGGCTCTTCGCGGCGAGCTTCGTCGCCCACTCGGAGACCGCGGCGTCGAAATCGCCGGGCGGCACCACCTTGTTAGCAAGCCCGTACTCGACCGCCTGCTCGGCGGAGAGCCGCTCGCCCAGCAGCATCATCTCGTTGACCTTCTTCCGCGGGACGTTGCGGTAGATGATCGACATGATCATGTAGGGGAAGGCGCCGACGTTGATCTCCGGCGTGCCGAAGGTGGCCCCCTCCCTGGCGATCACCAGGTCGCAGGAGAGCGCCAGTCCCATCCCGCCCGCCAGAACATGGCCATTTGCAGCGCAAAGCGAGGGCTTGCCAAGCCGGGGCATCAGCCAGAAAAATTCAAGGAAGAGATCGGTTGCAAAGTGTTTGTGGACAAGGGGAATGTCGGCGGCGAAGCCACCGAGGTCTGCGCCCGAGCAGAACGCCTTGTCACCGGCACCGGTGAGGACCACGGCGCGGACCTCGTCGGAGGCTTTCGCCAGCTTCATCGCCTCGACCAGCTCGCTCAGCATCTGGCCGGAGAGCATGTTTCGCTTCTCCGGGTCGTTGAGCGTCACCGTGGCGACGCCCTCGGCCACCTCGTAGGCGACCTTCTCGCCGCTCCAATCTCCCTGGGTCATCGTTTCGGGACCATAGCATTGCTGAAAGTGGGAAGTGCTACTGTCCACTTGCCTTTTCGGGACCATCTAAGAGGGAGAGAGACAGTGGCGACCGCGACGACTAACGGCTCCAGCGTGATCAAGCCCGACTTCGAGTCCGGGCGCAAGCACTTCATCTTCAGCCAGGAGCACGAAGACCTGCGGGAGTCGATGCAGGCCTGGGTGAAGAAGGAGCTCTGGCCCCACCGCAACGAGTGGGAGGAGACCTACTGGCCGACCGAGGCGATGAAGCGCGCCGGCGAGCTCGGTTTCCTCGGCCTCTGCTTCCCGGAGGAGTACGGCGGCCAGGGCGGCGACTACTTCTACTCGCTGGTCCGGGCCGAGTGCATGAGCTACTCCGGCTCCGGCGGCACCAACATGGGCTTCGCGGTCCAGACCGACATGGCCCTCCCCCCCGTCCACCTGCTCGGCACCGAGGAGCAGAAGCGCAAGTACCTGGAACCGGGCTCGAAGGGGGACAAGGTCGCCTGCCTCGGGATCACCGAGCCGGGCGCCGGCTCCGACGTCGCCGGGATCCGCACCAGCGCGATCCGCGACGGCGACGAATACGTGATCAACGGCTCCAAGACCTTCATCACCAACGGCACCCGCGCCGACTTCATCGTCCTGGTCGCCAAGACGGACCCGAACGAGCGCCACGCCGGCATCACCCTCTTCGTCGTCGACCTCAAGGACGAGAACGGCGAGAAGGTCCCCGGCTTCACCGTCTCCAAGGAGCTGGAGAAGATGGGGATGCACGCCTCCGATACCGGCGAACTCGCCTTCGAAGACGTCCGTGTCCCGGCCGGCGCCGTCCTCGGCGAGATCGGCAAGGGCTTCTACCACATCGCCTGGGAGCTCCAGGGCGAGCGCCTGGTCGCCGCCGCCGGCTGCCACGCGGCCTGCGAGCGGATGATCGAGAAGACCCTCGAGTACGCGAAGGAGCGCGAAGCCTTCGGCCGGCCGATCGGCAAGTTCCAGGCGATCCGTCACAAGTTCGCCGAGATGGCGACCAAAACCGAAGCGGCGAAGCAGTTCACCTACGCGACCGCCTGGCGCTTCGGCAACGGCGAGTACCCGGTGCGCGAGATCACGATGGCCAAGCTCTACGCCTCCCGCATCGCCTGCGAGGTCGCCGACGAGTGCGTCCAGATCCTCGGCGGCTACGGCTACATGAAGGAGTACGAGATCGAGCGCGCCTACCGCGACGTCCGCCTCAACCGCATCGGTGCCGGCACCGACGAGGTGATGCTCGACGTGATCGGGCGGAGCTACGGGCTGTAGAGGGCTAGCGCGTCGCCAGCAACGTGGCGATGATCCCGAGCGAGCCGATGATGGTCGAGCCCCAGAGCTGGAGCATGAGGGTCCGTAGGTCGCGGATATCTCGGTCGAGCCGCTCAAATCCGGCATCGACTTTCGTCGCCAGGTCGTCCAGTCGTTTGTCAGACCACATCGTTCGCTTCATGCCCTCCACGCTACCGGGAAAGTTGTCACAAGAAATGCGTTGTCTGCAAATTTATAGCAACATTTCCGTGTCTTGACTGGCACGGAGCGCGTCCGCGCCTACTACGAGGACCTGAACAGAGGGAGCGCGGGAGCGGTCTCGGCGCACTTCACCGAGAACGCGGTCCACTACTACACGCGACTCGAACCGCATGAGGGAGCGGAGACGATCGGCGGCTACGCCGCCTTCGCGGTCGAGCACATCGACGCCCAGTGGTTCGTCGAGAACTTGATCGAGGAGGGGGACCAGGTGGCGATCGAGTGGACGATGACCTGGCGCGACCCTGAGAAGGACGAGCGGCGGCTCGACCGCGGCGCCGAGTTCTTCCTGATCCGCGACGGCAAGATCGCCGAGGTCCGCGCCTACCACCACGGCGGCAGGAAGAACCCGCAGGGCGATCTGCTCGGCTTCGACCACGCAGGCCGCGGCTATCGGATGCTCGAGGACTGGCAGGCGCCGGTGCAAGCCGTCGAGGACGGCGTCACCGACGAGGAGGCGGGATGACCGTCGTCGAGGACAGCGGCGCCCGCGCCATCCTCCCCCCGTTCGGCGAGGAGCACGAGGAGCTGCGGCAGACGGTCCGCCGCTTCGTCCTGAAGGAGATCGCGCCGAACGTCGACGAGTGGGAGGCGGCGCGGGAATTCCCGCGGGAGCTGTTCTCCCGCTGCGCCGAGCTCGGCTTCCTCGGGCTGAAGTTCCCCGAGGAGCTGGGCGGTCAGGGCGGCACCCACCTGCACGACGCGGTCTGGGTCGAGGAGCTGGCGCGCTCGGGCGGCTCCGGCGGCGTCGCCGCCGGACTCAACGCCCACACCTCGATCGCGATGCCGCCGATCTTCAAGTTCGGCACCGAGGCGCAGAAGCAGCGCTGGCTGCCCGCCGGCATAGCCGGCGAGAAGATCGGCGCCCTCGGGATCACCGAGCCCGGCGCCGGCTCCGACGTCGCCTCCCTCGCCACCACCGCCGTGCGCCACGGCGATACCTACGTGGTCAACGGCGCCAAGACCTTCATCACCAACGGCGTCCGGGCCGACTTCCTCGTCTGCGCCTGCAAGACCAGCGAGGAAGGAGGCCACGGCGGCATCTCCTTCCTCGTCCTCGAGCGCGAGATGCCCGGCTATGAGGTC
>Ga0307288_10000016_pt1 | contig 124912 bp, 113 predicted proteins | sample ER_DNA_142_FD_194469 | JGI IMG/M metagenome (GOLD analysis project Ga0307288, IMG submission 194469) | Bulk soil microbial communities from the East River watershed near Crested Butte, Colorado, United States - ER_DNA_142 | ecosystem: Environmental > Terrestrial > Soil > Floodplain | place... | reverse complement strand
CGGCATGAGACGTCCTGTGTCAACCCCCCGTCGTCTGCAGACGACCGAAGTTGCCGTGGCGAGCCGGGTCATAGGGCACCCGGTCATGCCAGCAGCGCCAGAGGACCCTGATCCAGGCGCGCCCCAGGGTGCGGATCGCGTGGGGGTGGTCTTGTCCTCTCTCTCGCGCCCGTTGGTAGACCTCCTTGGCCCAGGGGTGCCAGTGGCGGGTGGAGTCGGCGAGGCGGGCGACGGCGGTCCGCAGGCGCTTGTCGCAGGCTCGCCTGAAGGTGGCGACCCGCAGCTTCCCGGACTCCAGGGCGACCGGGCTCATGCCGGCGTCGGCGGCCATCGCGGCCTCGGTCGGGTAGCGCCCGCGGCAGTCGCCCAGCTCCGCGATCAGGGTCGCCGGGGAGATCGCCGTCTTGGCGTCACGGAACAGCGGCGCGAAGACCTTCGCGTCGGGATGGGCGGCGAGGGCGCCGCGGATCTGCGAGGTGAGATCGGCGATCTCGGCGACGATCGGCTCGAGCGCAGCGACCAGGCCCACCACCACGGCCCGGCGGGCCTCGGCCTCCAGTTCCCCGGCGCGGCCGGCGGGCGCGGAGCGCATCCGCTCCAGCAGCTCCTCGGCGCTGCGCCGGCCCGGATAGCGGTGGCGGGCGAGGAAGCCGGCCAATCGCTTCGGGCCGAGCCCCTTCGCATCGGCCGGGCTCGGGCAGCGCTTCAGGAAGGCAAGCGAGATCGGGCTGTCGACGTTGGCGAAGATCAGCGCCCCGGGCCAGAATGCCGCAAGCTGGGCGCGCAGCTGGTTGGCGAGCTCCACCCTCACGCCGACCAGGTCCTCCCGCGCGCGGGTCAGCGCCTTCAGCGCCTTGGTCTCATCGGTATCAGGGACGAGCGCCCGGAAACGGTGGGCGTCGGTGCGCGCCAGCTCGGCCAGCACGTAGGCGTCGAAGCGATCGGACTTGCCGTGGGCGACGGCGAAGCGCGGGCGAGCCGCCTTGACCTGGTTGGGGTGGATCGCCAGGACCTCGAGGCCGGCGGCGAGCAGCCGCTCGACCAGGATCCCGTCGGGGCGCTCGATCGCCACCCGGGCGACGCCCGCCCTCGCGAGCTTGGTGGTGAGCGCGGCGATCCCCTGCTCCTCGTGGGCGGCCGAGAAGCGCTCTGCCACCCTGCCCTCTTCGCTGATGCAGACCTCGTGGGCCTCGCTGGCCCAGTCGATGCCCGCGGTCCTCGTTGCTGCCATGCTTCCTCCTCGGTCGATTCCGATCGGCTGAAGGCCGGCCTCGAGGAGCCGTTGCGCGTGCTCATAGGGCGGTGCTCTCGGGCACCACGTCCTGTTGGCGCTTCTGGCGCCTCGCACCGCCGGGAGGCGCTGGTCTCATGCGGGCCGTCTAGGCGGCTAGCGAGCATGGCGCTCTCCCGGCGGGGGTCGGCTTCTCTCTGCGTTCGACCGGGATCTTCGACGGCCTCGCTTCGCTCGGCCTCCATATCTAGATCTCAGAAGAACAAGGGGGAGGTTGTCCTATGAGCGAGGAGCGGCGATATCGGGACGCGGTCGAGCGCGTGCGGGCACAGGTCCGGGCGGCGGTGCCTGAGGACAGCCGGGTGCTGGTCGTCTCGCGCGGCGAGGAGGCGCTGCTGCGGCTCGGGCGGCGGCAGGCGGAGCACTTCCCCCAGAGCCCGACCGGCCTCTACGCCGGGCACTACCCGGCCGACGGCGCTGCGGCGGCGGGACACCTGGAGGAGCTGCGCGAGGCCGGGGCGGAGTACCTGGTGATCCCGGCCGAAGCAGGCTGGTGGCTCGAGCACTACCCGGAGCTGCGCGAGACCCTCGAGGACGAAGGCGAGTTGCTGGCCGCCGACCCGCGGGCGGCCCGGATCTACGCCTTGCGTCAGGGCTCTGCGCGGTCCTCGCGTGGGTCGAGGAGGCGCGAGAGGAAGAGAAGCCCAGCGAGGCGCTCGACGTCGGCTTCGTTGCCTCCGCTGCCGCCGCGAAGCAAGGCCAGGCGCGTCCTGCAGATCTGCCACAACCATCCGCGGCTGCGGCCTGGGGGGGCGGAGATCTACGCCCATGAGCTGCACCGGCACCTGCGCCGGGACAGCGAGTGGGAGCCGATCTTCCTCGCCCGCAGCGGCCCGCCGCACGCCCGTGAGGGCCTGGACCCTGACGGGACCCGCATCGGCGCGATCGAGGGGGAGGACGACGAGTACCTGCTCCACACCGAAGGTTTGGACTTCGACTGGATGTTCGGGACGATGCGCCGCCGCAAGGACCTCTACACGGAGGATCTGCGCCGCTTCCTGCTGGCGCTGCGGCCCGACGTCGTCCATTTTCAGCACACCTTGTTCGTCGGTTACGACGCGATCCGCGAGGTGCGGCGGACGCTGCCCGGGGTGCCGGTCCTCTACACGCTCCACGAGTTCCTGCCGATCTGCCACAACAAGGGCCAGATGGTGCGGACCTTCGACCGCTCGCTCTGCGACGAAGCGAGCCCGCGCCGCTGCGCCGAGTGCTTTCCGGGGGCGGCGCCCGACCAGTTCCTCCTGCGCGAACGTTTCATCCGCGCCCAGCTCGGCCTCGTCGACCTCTTCGTCGCCCCCAGCGCCACCGTGCGCGAGCGGTTCGCGGAGTGGGGGATCCCGCGCGAGCGGATCCTGCTCGAGGACTATGGGCGGTCCCCGGCGCCGCCGGCGGCGGAGCCCCGGCGGGCGAGCCCGCACGACACGCTCGGGATCTTCGGTCAGGTCACCCCCTACAAGGGCTTCGACGTGCTCCTGCGGGCGATGCAGACGCTCGGCTCGGAGGCGCCGAAGCTGCGCGTCCACGGCGCCAACCTCGACCTCCAGGAGCACGGTTTCCGCAAGGAGATCAGCTCCCTGCTGGAGGCGGCGCCCGGTGTCACCGACGTCGGTCCTTATCCGCCCGAGCGGGCCGGGGAGATGATCGCCGCGGTCGACTGGGTGGTGGTGCCGTCGGTCTGGTGGGAGAACTCGCCGCTGGTGATCCAGGAGGCCTTCGCCGCCGGCCGGCCGGTCATCTGCAGCGACGTCGGCGGCATGGCGGAGAAGGTCGTCGACGGCGTCAGCGGGCTGCACTTCCGGGTCGGCGACCCCGAGAGCCTGGCGGCGACGATCCGACGCGCCGTGACGACGCCGGGCCTGTGGGAGCGACTGCGCGAGGGCATCCCGCCCATCCACCCCATGGCCGGCCACGCCGCAACGCTCACCGCGGCCTACGAGTCGTTGCTCACCTCCCGGACGCTGGAGGCGGTCGCATGAGACGTCCTGTGTCAACCCCCCGTCGTCTGCAGACGACCGAAGTTGCCGTGGCGAGCCGGGTCATAGGGCACCCGGTCATGCCAGCAGCGCCAGAGGACCCTGATCCAGGCGCGCCCCAGGGTGCGGATCGCGTGGGGGTGGTCTTGTCCTCTCTCTCGCGCCCGTTGGTAGACCTCCTTGGCCCAGGGGTGCCAGTGGCGGGTGGAGTCGGCGAGGCGGGCGACGGCGGTCCGCAGGCGCTTGTCGCAGGCTCGCCTGAAGGTGGCGACCCGCAGCTTCCCGGACTCCAGGGCGACCGGGCTCATGCCGGCGTCGGCGGCCATCGCGGCCTCGGTCGGGTAGCGCCCGCGGCAGTCGCCCAGCTCCGCGATCAGGGTCGCCGGGGAGATCGCCGTCTTGGCGTCACGGAACAGCGGCGCGAAGACCTTCGCGTCGGGATGGGCGGCGAGGGCGCCGCGGATCTGCGAGGTGAGATCGGCGATCTCGGCGACGATCGGCTCGAGCGCAGCGACCAGGCCCACCACCACGGCCCGGCGGGCCTCGGCCTCCAGTTCCCCGGCGCGGCCGGCGGGCGCGGAGCGCATCCGCTCCAGCAGCTCCTCGGCGCTGCGCCGGCCCGGATAGCGGTGGCGGGCGAGGAAGCCGGCCAATCGCTTCGGGCCGAGCCCCTTCGCATCGGCCGGGCTCGGGCAGCGCTTCAGGAAGGCAAGCGAGATCGGGCTGTCGACGTTGGCGAAGATCAGCGCCCCGGGCCAGAATGCCGCAAGCTGGGCGCGCAGCTGGTTGGCGAGCTCCACCCTCACGCCGACCAGGTCCTCCCGCGCGCGGGTCAGCGCCTTCAGCGCCTTGGTCTCATCGGTATCAGGGACGAGCGCCCGGAAACGGTGGGCGTCGGTGCGCGCCAGCTCGGCCAGCACGTAGGCGTCGAAGCGATCGGACTTGCCGTGGGCGACGGCGAAGCGCGGGCGAGCCGCCTTGACCTGGTTGGGGTGGATCGCCAGGACCTCGAGGCCGGCGGCGAGCAGCCGCTCGACCAGGATCCCGTCGGGGCGCTCGATCGCCACCCGGGCGACGCCCGCCCTCGCGAGCTTGGTGGTGAGCGCGGCGATCCCCTGCTCCTCGTGGGCGGCCGAGAAGCGCTCTGCCACCCTGCCCTCTTCGCTGATGCAGACCTCGTGGGCCTCGCTGGCCCAGTCGATGCCCGCGGTCCTCGTTGCTGCCATGCTTCCTCCTCGGTCGATTCCGATCGGCTGAAGGCCGGCCTCGAGGAGCCGTTGCGCGTGCTCATAGGGCGGTGCTCTCGGGCACCACGTCCTGTTGGCGCTTCTGGCGCCTCGCACCGCCGGGAGGCGCTGGTCTCATGCGGGCCGTCTAGGCGGCTAGCGAGCATGGCGCTCTCCCGGCGGGGGTCGGCTTCTCTCTGCGTTCGACCGGGATCTTCGACGGCCTCGCTTCGCTCGGCCTCCATATCTAGATCTCAGAAGAACAAGGGGGAGGTTGTCCTATGAGCAGGCTGAAGGAACAGGCGGCGCGGGCGCGGGCGGTGGCGCGAAGCTCGCCTGCCGTGCGCAAGGCGGCGAGCAAGGTGCTGGGACGGGTTCCCCCGCCCGGCGGCGAGAACGCCTCCGCCTGGAGGATCAAAGACACGCCGCTGAAGACGCTGGTCGATCGCTACCAGGGGAGCTTCCCGCTGCCGGCGGCCTCCTACGGCACCGTCGAGGACTTCGCCGACAGCGTCGACACGATGCCGGGGCTGGCGGGGGCCAACTTCGACATGAAGGACCTGCAGCGCTGCTGGACGCTGAAGGCGGTCCTCGGCAACGTCCCGCTCGGTTCGCGGCTGCTGGAGATCGGCGCCGGCGAACCGCTGGTCGCCGGCGCCCTCTCGCGGATCGGCTACGACGTCACCGTCGTCGACGCCTACGACGGCAGCGGCAACGGGCCGAAGGAATTCGAGACCTTCCGCACCGCCTACCCCGATCTCACCTTCGTCCGCGAACACTTCCCGCCGCAGACGCCGGTCGGCGACGACTTCGCCGCGATCTACTCGATCTCGGTCCTCGAGCACGTCCCCCTCGACGCCATCGACTCCGTCATGAGCCGCTCCCGCGAGCTGCTCGCCAGGCAGCAGGGGGTCAGCATCCACGCCGTCGACCACGTCCTCGCCGGCTGGGGCGCTGAGGAGCACCTGGAGAAACTGCGCCGCATCGCCACCGGCATGGGCCTGACCGACGCCCAGCTCGACACCGCCCTCACCGAGCTCGAGGAAGACCCCGAGACCTACTTCGTCTCCGCCGAGTCCCACAACCGCTGGCGCGGCGCCCTCCCCTACGACCAGTACCGCATGCGTCGCATCGTCTCGGTCAACCTGTTCGCCGGCCCCAGCGACTAGAGCCGCTCGGCGATCTTGGGGGCTTCGCGCTTGAAGACCCAGACGCCGAGGATGCAGGTAAGGACGTAGATCGCGGCGGCGGGGAGCATGTTCAGCCAGCTGCCGGCGATGTCCAGGGCACTCGGCGCGGTGGGGTCGATGATCCAGACGCGGGCCTGCTCGAAGATCAGCGTGAAGGGGTTAGCGAGAAGGACGTCGCGGAGGAAGCTCGGCGGTATGAATTCGAAGGGATAGATGATCGGCGTCGCGTAGAGGAGGACCTGGGCGACCACCGTCCAGATGATCGCGATGTCGCGGAAGCGCACGTTCAGCGCCGAGAGCAGCAGCGAGGCCGCGCAGGTAAGGACGAAGACGAGCAACAGGATCACCGGCAACAGCAACCAGGTCCACATCGGGTCGACGCCGTAGATGAGGATGAAAGCGAAGACCGCGATCAGGTTGAGAGCAACGGTGAACAGGGCCACCATCACCGAGGAGAGCGGGATCACCAGCCGCGGGAACTGGGTCTTGCGGACGATTCCCTCCTGCGCCAGCACGGAGCCGACGCCGGCGCCGGTCCCTTCCTGGAAGAGGCCGAAGACGACGAGGTTGAAGAGCAGCATCACCGGATAGTTGGGGACATCCCCCCCGAACCTGATGATCCGCGTGAAGACCACGAGGAGCACTGCGAACAACATCAGCGGCCGCACCAGCGACCAGACGTAGCCGAAGACGGTGCCGTGGAAGCTTTTCTTGAATTCCGTGGCCGAGATCAGCCAGAGCAGTTCGAAGAAGCGGCGGTTGCCGCCGCCGGTCGCGGAGGGGCCGCGGACCTCGCGCAGCTCCAGAGCCGGCGGTGGCGGCTGCGGCGATGCCTTGGCCTCGACGCTCACCTGCTCTCGCCCTCCTTCAGCTCCAGCTCGACCTCGGTCTCGAAGAAGGCCACACCCGCCTCGTTTTTGCCGAAGACGACGAAGTCGAGGATGTGCGGGGAGTAGAGGACGATGTCGGAGATGTTGCGGTTGCGGTGGATCCAGCAGCGGACGACGTAGCGGCCGGGGGCGAGGCGGTTTTCGACTTTGCTGCGGATCTGGATCCGGCGGCCGGCCTCGATCCGCTCGGGCAGGTCGTCGAGGGGGACGCCGAATCCCATCACCTCGACCCCGTCAGGGTTGGCGAAGGTGAAGCCGAAAATCGGGCCCTCGACATCACGCTTGGCCTCCAGCTCGGCGCAGAAGTGCAGGTCCTTGCCCTTCTCCAGGTTGGTCGCCCGCTGCCCGTCGCCGTCCTGGAGCCAGGCATCCTCGACGACGATGTCGGCGACTTCGCCGAGCGAATCCTCGCCGCTGCTCGGGGCCGATTCGAAGTTCAGCCGCAGGTACCTGCGGGCGACCTCGCCCGGGTCTCCCATCGCCCGCACCTCGCCGTCGTGCAGCAGCATCGCCCGGTGGCAGTAGTGCTCGACCGCGCTCATGTCGTGGGTGACGAGGATGACCGTGCGCTCGGAGTCGCGCATCTCGTGGAAGACGTCGGCGCACTTCTGCTGGAAGGCGGCGTCGCCGACCGCCAGCACCTCGTCGATCAGGAGGATCTCGGCGTCGGACTGGATCATCACCGAGAAGGCGAGTCGGACCAGCATCCCCGAGGAGTAGTTCTTCAGTTTCATGTCGACGAACTCCTCGAGCTCGGCGAACTCGAGCACGGCGCCGAGGCGGTTGCGCGCCTGGCGCCGCTCCAGCCCCATCATCACCCCGTTCAGCTCGACGTTCTCGCGCGCGGTCAGCTCCGGGTTGAAGCCGACCCCGAGCTCGATGAAGGGCGCCAGCCGGCCGGCCATCCGCACCCGGCCGGCGTCGGCGGCGTAGATGCTGGCGAGCACTTTCAGCAGCGTGCTCTTGCCGGAGCCGTTGCGGCCGACGATGCCGAAGAACTCGCCCCGGCGGATCTCGAAGGAGACGTCCTGGAGGGCGTGCAGCTCGCGGTAGTCGGGCCGCGAGAAGGTGGTGATCTGCTCTTTCAGCGAGCTGATCTTGTTGACCGGGAGGCGGAAGGACTTGGTCACCCCGCGCGCCTCGATCACGACCGGCTCGGCGTCGAAGTCGCGCCCGCGCGTGGCCGCGGGGCCGTCTTTGGTGGTGTCGACCGCCATCTGCCGACTAGATAATCGAGCATCGACCGGCTGGGCGCCGGCCGCGGCGCCTCAGCGGTCGAGGAGACGGGCGCGGGCGCGCCGCAGGAAGCCGAGGTAGCCGCTGCGCAGGCGCTCGATCTCCTGCCGCAGTTGCGGGTTCTCGCGGCGCAGGTGCTCGAGCTCCGGCCGCAGCTCGGCCAGCTCCGCCTGGGCGCCATCGCGTTCGCCGACCAGCTTCGCCACCGCCCGGGCCGCCGGCGTCGCCAGGCTGGGACGACGGCCGGCCTCGGCCTCGACCAGCTCGCGGCCGAGTCGCTCGTTGACCTGCCGCAGCTCCTCGACCCGGCGCTCGAGGTCGGCCAGGCGCTCCTCGTGGCCGCTCACGAGCCCGCCTTCTCGAGCAGCCGCCGGCGCCGGCGCGAGAGCGCTTCGTCCCAGGAGAGCGCGTGCAGGTCGCCGAGCGCAAGGCGCGAGAGCGAGTCCGGGCGGACGCGGTAGTTGCCTTCCAGCGCCGGGATCACGGCGCCGAAGCGGCCGTCCTCGCGCAGCCGGCGGTAGAGCTCCCAGTCGGCCATCAGCACCCCTTCCTCCTCGTAGCCGTAGCCCTCCCGCACGAACAGGCGCCGGGGCATGAGGGCGATCGAGTCGCCGTCGGAGTTGATCGCGTCATCGCTGCGGACCGCATTGCCGAGCGGAGCGTAGCCGCCCGTCCCGGCCTCGGCGAGCGCCTCCGGCTCGCCGAAGAAGCGCAGCCAGGAGGTGACGTAGGCGAGCTCCGGGTCCGATTCGACCATCGCCACCGCCCGGGCGACGAAACCCGGCTCCAGAGTGTTGTCAGCGTCGAGGAAGACCACGTACTCGCCGTCGGCGAGGACGGCGCCGAGGTTACGGGCGGTGCTCTCGCCGCCGTTGGGCTTGTAGACGACGCGGACGCGGTCGAGCTCGCCCAGCTCCGCGAGGACCCGGTCCTCGGCCCGGAAGGAGCCGTCGTCGACGACGATCACCTCGAGGTTGCGGTGGGTCTGGGCGAGCAGCGAATCGACCGCCTCCCGCACCTCCCCGTGCTCGCCGAAGTAGGTGACGACGCCGGTCACCAGCGGCTCGCTCCCACCGAGACCGCAGAAACCCGTACACAGCACGGGTTTCTGCGGTCTCGGCGGATTCAGCTCGGCGAAAAGGTCGCGATATTCCCCCAGCACCTCGTCCTCGCCGGTCAGCTCGAGGAAGCGGGCGCGGGGGGCGCCTGAGGCACGGATGCGCTCGACCTCATCGCGGTCGGCGAGCAGGCGCTCGAGCGCGCGGCGGATCGCCTCGCGGTCGGTGCCATCCAGGTGCCAGCCGCTGACACCGTCCTCGACGATCTCGGCGAGGCCGCCGGCCGGGGCGGCAAGCACCGGCACGCCGGCCCGCAGCGCCTCCAGGGCGACGTTGCTCCAGCTCTCGAAGCCCGAGGGAACCGCGACCAGGTCGAACTCGTTGTAGAGGGCCTGCAGCTCCGCGTGGGGAAGCGGACCGCGGACGTCGACCCGCTCGTCCTCGCCGACCATCAGCTCGATCGTCTTGCGGACCGACTGGTTCATCGGCGCGGTCTCGGTGTCGGCGCCGACCAGGGTCAGGCGCCAGTTCGGGTCCTGGCCGGCGAGGCAGGCTTCGACCAGGGGCAGCACCCCCTTGACCCGCTGCAGCCGGCCGGCGAAGAGGATCCGCAGCGGTCCGCCGGCATCCCGCGCCCGCCGCGCCGGCTCGGCCCCCGGCTCGAAGGGGAGACGAACCCGCTCGGCGCCGGAGAAGTCGACCCCGGGTACATCCCGGCGATAGGTCCGGAGAACGCTCTCGCCGGGGTAGAGGATCCGGTCGGCGAGCCGCAGCGCCTCGCGCTCGAGGTCGAAGACCATCCGGTGCTGGGGCCGCGGCCAGGTGCCGTCGTGGAGGCAGATCAGCTCCGCCATCCCGCGCAGCCGGATCGCGATCGTCGTCCCCCGCAGCGAGGGGCTGCCGGCCGCGCGCGCCTGCAGCGGCACCAGCGCGTGCCCGCGGTAGTCGGGGAACTCGGCGTAATCGGGCGGGTCGGCCCCGTAGACCTCTTCGATCGCCAGCGCCACCGCCGCCGAGCGGGCGTGGTCGTCGCAGGAGAAGGCGATCGGCGGCAGCTTCGACGGTTCGACCGCGACCTGCCTCAGGTTCGCCGGGTCGTCCTCTCCCGCCGGCGGTGCCGCGTCCTCGTAGGCGTGGACGATCGTCACCTCGTGCTCGCGCGCGAGCAGGCGGCCAAGGCGCCCCACGGAGATGCCGAGACCGCCATTGCGGCCGTGCTCGGAGGAGACCAGGAGGACGCGCATACAGGAGCGAAGATAACTTTCCCGGGTGGCGACCGGCACCAACGGCGTTCGCCCCGCCCACGCAGGGGCAGCGCGCGGGGCCGGGCCGAGCACTCCCGTCCTCCTCTTGCTGACCTGGCTATTCGGCGCCTCGGCCTGCCTGCTGCTCTACCTCGGCTCGAAGCTGACCTTCCTGCTCGACGACTGGGAATTCCTCCTCTACCGCCCCGGGCTCAACGCCGATTCGGTCCTCGACCCGCACGGCGAGCACATCGTCGCCCTCCCGGTGCTGATCTACAAGGCGCTGCTGGCGACGGTGGGGATGGGGTCAGCACTGCCCTACCGGGTCGTCTCGGTCGGGCTCTTCCTGCTCAGCGCCGCCCTGCTCTTCGTCTTCCTGCGGCGCCGCGTCGGCGACTGGCCGGCGCTGGCGGCCACCGCAATCGTCCTCTTCCTCGGCGCCGCCTGGGAAGACCTGCTCTGGTCCTTCCAGATGACCTACTTCGGCTCGGTCGCCGCCGGGCTCGGCGCCCTGCTGGCGCTGGAACGGGAGGACCGCCGCGGCGAGGCCGTCGCCTGCGCGCTGCTGATCGTCTCGATCCTCTTCTCCAGCCTCGGCCTCTCCTTCGCGATCGGCGCCGCCGTCCACGTGCTGCTGCTAGGGGGCGAGCGCCGGCGGCGGCTCTACGTCTTCCTCGTTCCCATCGCCGTCTACGCCCTCTGGTGGCTGGGCTGGGGGCACACCGCCGAGTCGAGCCTCAGCTTCCACAACCTCGCCAGGACCCCGCTCTACGTCCTCGACGGGCTGGCCAACTCGGTCGGCTCGGCCACGGGGCTCGTCAACGACAGCATCACCGTCCACAACCGCCTGTTCTGGTCGCGGCCGCTCGCGGTCGTGCTCGTCTTCCTCGCCGCCTGGCGGCTCTACCGGCTGCCGCGGATCCCCCACTGGTTCTGGGTCGTCCTCGCCGTCAGCGGCTCCTTCTGGATCCTCGCCGGCTTCAACCAGATGCCCGGCCGCGAGGCCGACGCCAGCCGCTACCAGTACCTCGGCGTCGTCTTCGGCTTCATGCTCGCCGCCGAGGTGCTGCGCCCGGAGCTGGAACGCGGGCTGCGGATCGGCCGCACCGCGCTGGCGGCGATCGCCCTCGTCACCGTGCTCTCGGTCGCCGCCAACCTCGACCAGCTCCGCGACGCCTACCGGGGGACCTACCACCCGATCAGCCAGCTGGAGAAAGCCGGGCTCGGCGCGCTCGACATCGCCGAAGCAACGGTCGACCCGGGCTTCGTCCTCAGCGAAGACGTCGTCGACACCGGCTTCGTCAACGTCGACGCCGGCTCCTACTTCGCCGCCCGCGAAGAGCATGGCTCCCCCGCCTACTCGGAAGCGGAAATCGCCGCGGCCCCGCAGTTCGTCCGCTACGCGGCCGACAAGGTCCTCTTCGGCGCGCTGGCGATCGAGCTGGAAACGAGAAAAGCGGCGCTGACGCGCCATCTGCCGACGAAGGGCTGCGAGACCGTGCCCAGTGACGGCACCGCCTCGCCCCTGCTGCGAATCCCGCCCGGCGGGATCGAAATCCGCGCCGGCAGGGCGCCGATCGAGCAGTTCGAGGTCAGCCGCTTCTCGACCGGCTCCGCCCCGGTCCTCGTCGCCGGCGTCGGCGCCGGCGAAGCGGGTCGGCTGGCGATCCCGCGCGACAACGCCGGCGAGCCCTGGAAGCTGCGGCTGGTCACCCCGGCGCCGGCGCTCGCCTGCCCGATAACCGCGGGAGGCGGCGGATGAAGCTCTCGGTTGTGATCCCCGCCCACAACGAGGAGGGCTCGGTCGCGGCGACGGTGGAAGGGGTCGTCGCCAGGCTCGAAGAGGAGGCGATCGAGTACGACGTCCTCGTCATCGACGACAACAGCAGCGACCGCACGAAGGAGATCGTCGAAGAAATCGGCGCCGGCAACCCGCGCGTCCGCTGCCTCACCTCCTACCACCCGCCCGGCTTCGGCTTCGCCGTCCGCTGCGGGCTCGAGCAGTTCGGAGGCGACGCGGTGGCGATCATGATGGCCGACGGCTCCGACAGCCCCGCCGACCTCGTCGCCTACTACCGGCTGCTGGAGGAAGGCTACGAGTGCGCCTTCGGCTCCCGCTTCATCCGCGGCGCCCGGGTGGTCGACTACCCGCGGACGAAGCTGATCATGAACCGGATCGTCAACTTCGGCATCCGCGTCCTCTTCCGCCACGGCTACAACGACACCACCAACGCCTTCAAGGCCTACCGGCGGGAGACGATCGAGGCGATTCAACCGCTGCTCTCCCAGCACTTCAACCTCACCGTCGAGCTGCCGCTGAAGGCGGTGGTGCGGGGCTACAGCTTCGGGGTCGTGCCGATCTCCTGGACCAACCGCAAAGCCGGGGTCTCGAAGCTGGCCCTGAACGAGATGGGCAGCCGCTACCTCTTCATCGTCCTCTACGTCTTCCTCGAGCACCACCTCAGCCGCGGCGACTACCGGCGCCGGCCGGGGGCACGATGAGCCCCCGCCGCGTCGGCGCGACGCCGCTGCTGCTGGCGGCGATGGCGGCCGCCGCCGCCTACATCGTCGTCCTCGGGCAGAAACTGAGCTTCCTGCTCGACGACTGGGGCTACATCGTCCTGCGCCGCGGCGACGAGTTCGAGAACTGGGTGCGGCCGGACAACGAGCACTTCGTCGCCGGCCCGGTGACGATCTGGAAGCTCTTGATCGCGACCTTCGGGATCGACTCGATGCTGCCCTATAAGCTGGTCTCGACCGCGCTCTTCCTCGCCGGCGTCTGGTTCCTCTTCCTCTGGTGCCGGCGCCGGGTCGGCGAGTGGGCGGCGCTGATCGGGATGGTGGCGCTGCTCTTCTGCGGCGCCGCCTTCGACGACCTCCTCTGGTTCGCCTCGATCACCTTCCTCGGCTCGACTCTCGGCGGCCTGATGATGCTGGTGGCGCTCGACCGCAGGGACCGTGCCGGCGACCGGCTCGCCTGCCTGGCGCTGACCTTCTCGCTCCTCTTCTCCAGCCTCTGGGTCGCCTTCGCCGCCGGGGCGGCGCTGGACATCTTCCTGCGGCGGCGCGAGCGCCCCTGGCTCGGGCGCGCCTTCATCGTCGCCGTGCCGGCGCTGCTCTACGTCGCCTGGTGGATCGGCTGGGGACACGAGGCCGAAAGCGCGCTCTCGCTGCACAACATCGTCCGCTCCCCCGCCTGGGTCTGCGACTCGATCGCCGGCGCGATCGCCGGCCTGCTCGGGCTGGCGATCCCGGCGGAAGGGATCACCGCTCCCAACGGCCTCGACTGGGGGCGGCCGCTGGCGGCGGTGCTGATCCCGCTGGCGCTCTGGCGGCTCTGGAAGATGCAGCGGGTGCCGCGCTCGCTCTGGGTCGTGATCGCGATCGCCCTCGTCTACTGGTTCCTCGGCGGCTTCGACGTCAAGCCGGGCCGGGCCGCCTCGGCCAGCCGCTACCAGTACACCGGCGCCGCCTTCGTCCTGATGATCGCCGCCGGGCTGCTCAGCGGGGTCCGCTTCCAGCGACGCCTGCTGATCCCGGCGCTGGTCGTGCTCGCCGCCGCGGTTGTCCCGAACGCGGTCTTCTTCCACGAAGCCTACGAGAGCTACCGCCGCACCAGCCAGATCGAGCGGGCCGACCTCGCCGCCCTGGAAATCACCCGGCCGCGGATCGGCCCCGGCTTCCGGATCGAAGAAGAGGATGCCGACACCGGCTACGTCCCGGTGGAAGCGAGCGCCTACTTCGAAACCCGAGACGAGGACGGCTCGCCCGCCTACGACGAAGGCGAACTGGCCGCGGCGCCCGAGCACGCCCGCGTCCCAGGCGACAAGGTGATGGCGGCGGCGCTGGGGGTGTCGCTGGCGCCCGGCAAGATCGGCAAGGCCTGCCACCCGGCGCCGATCCACCAAGGCTCGCTGGTCCTGCCGCTCGACCGCGGCGGCGCCTCCCTGATGGCGACGAAGCCGCTGCAGCTGGCGCTCGGTCGCTTCTCCGAATCGTTCCCGGTCGCGCTGGGCGAGCTGACCCCCGGGACCTGGACGACGCTGCGGATTCCCACCGACCTCTCGCCGCAGCCGTGGAAGTTGCGGCTGAGCGGCGAAGGCGAGCTGACCATCTGCCGGGCGCCCGGGGCATGACGGTCAGGCGCGCCACCGAGCTGGTCCTGGGGGTGGCGATGGCAGTCTCCCTCGGCCTGATCGTCGCGGCCACGAACGGCCAGGGCTTCGCGATCGACGAACTCTATTACTACGGTCGCGTCGCGCTGAAGGATGGGGCACTCGTCCACTACGCCTCCCCCTTCAGCCCCGAGTACCTGCTGGCGCCCTTCAACGGCCACCTCGCGCTCGGTGGCCGCTTCGTCTACGAGACCGTCTTCGCCACCGTCGGCGCCCATTACACCGTCTTCGTCGTCGTTAACGCGCTCGGGATCTGCGCCTGCGCCGGCCTCCTCTTCGTCTTCGCGCGGCGGCGGCTCGGCGACGTCGCGGCGCTGGCGCCGGCGCTGCTGATCCTCTTCTTCGGGGTGGCGCGGGAGCAGTTCCTCTGGCCGCTCGACTTCAACACCTCGGTGGCGCTCGCCGGCGGCCTGGCGGCGATCCTCTGCCTGCAGCGCGAGACGCGCCGCGGCGACATCGCCGCCTGCCTGCTGCTCGCCGTCTCGGCGGCGATGATCGAGGTCGGCCTCGCCTTCATCGCCGGCGCCGCGCTGCTGATCGCGATTACGCCGGACCGGCGGCGGCGGGCCTGGATCGTCGTCGCGCCGCTGGTGCTCTACGCGATCTGGTGGATCTGGTCGGCGAAGTTCGGCCAGGGCGAAACCGAGCTGTCGAACATCACCGCCGCGCCGAAGACCTTCTTCGAATCGGTCGCCGTCTCCCTCGGCGCCCTGACCGGGACCAACCCCGTCCACGCCGAATCGTTCGGGACCGAGGTGACGAGGCTGGGGCGGGTGCTGGCGGTGCTCGGGCTGATCGTGCTCGTCGTCCGGCTCGCCCTCGGTGACCTGCCGCGGACGATCTGGGTCTGGCTCCTCACCGCCGCCGCCTACTGGACCCTGCTGGCGATCGCCGGCCGGCCCCCGCAGAGCACCCGCTACCTGCTGGTCAGCGCCGTCCTCGTCCTCCTTGTCGCCGCCGACTGCTTCCGCCGCCCGCTGTCGAACCGGGCCGGGGCGGTGCTGGTTGTGCTGGCGCTGCTGCCGCTGCCGGCGAACGTCGACGCCCTCTTCACCGGCAAGGACCAGAACGTGCTGCGCACCGACGTCCCCAAGAGCCGGGCCGAGTTCGCGATGCTGGAGGTGGCCGGCGAACGGGTCGACCCCGGATACGTCGTCTCGGCCGACCCCCGCGTCGCCGAAGCCGGCGGCAGCCTCTACCTGGGGATCCCGGACGGTGCTTACCTCGACGCCGCCAGGGAGAACGGATCGATCGCCTTCAGCCTCGAGGAGCTATGGCGGCAGCCGGAGGAAATCCGCGAGATCGCCGACGCGGCGCTGGTCGGAGCGCTGCAGCTCGAACTCGAACCCGGGGACGCGCCCGGAGCGGCGGAGACCTGCCGCACCGCTAAACCGATGGGTGGACGCCCGGTCGTCGTGGAGATGGCAGGCGGCTTCAACCACGTGCGGGTCGCCGGCCAGGGGGCGCCCTTGATCGGGCTGCGCCAGTTCGCAGGCTCCGGTCTAGGGGTCCCGATCGCAAAGCTGCAGGCGGGCGGCTGGGCCGTGCTGCGCCTCCCGCAGAACGCCGCGGACCACTGGCGTCTGGTTACCAAAGCCACCGTCACCACCTGCTCGATATCTTCGGGCGCTTCCTGAGCCCACCGAGGAGAAGATCGAACTGAACTACGAGCGCCTCTACGCATACCGATTCCGCGACGTCGACCAGGGCGCCCGCACCGCCGTCTGGGAGGAGATCGCCCCCCACTTGCACGGACTGATGGGCTCTCCCCGCCGCGTCCTCGACCCCGCCGCCGGCCGCGGCGAGTTCATCGAGGCGATCCCGGCCCAGGAGCGGGTCGCGGTCGACGAGGTCGCCTACCCCGAGGCCGACCACAGCTCCGGCGTGCGCCGGATCACCTCGAAGATCGAGGACGCCGAGCTGCCGACCGAGCATTTCGACGGCATCTTCGTCTCCAACTTCCTCGAGCACCTGCCGAGCCAGGAGGCGATCTCCCGGTTTCTGGAAAAGATGCACGGGGCGATGGCCCCCGGGGGCCGGATCGCGATCATGGGCCCCAACTACCGGTACGCCTCGAAGGAGTACTGGGACATGGCCGACCACATCATCGCCCTCACCCACCTGGCGATCGAGGAGCACCTCTACACCGCCGGCTTCGAGCCCGAGCGAACGATCCCCCGCTACCTCCCCTACTCCTTCCGCGGCATCCTCCCCCCCTCCCGCAAGCTCACCGCCGTCTACCTCCGCACTCCCCTCGCCTGGCGCCTGCTGGGCAAGCAGTTCCTGGTGATCGGGCGCAAGTAGTCGGTAGGTTTGAAGAGCGAGTAGTTTTGACGACAAAGAATTGCTACTTCGACTCACCGTAGCCATGCAGAAGGCAATGGCGTGGAAATTGGAGGAGCGTAAAAAGGCGATCAAACAGACCGCCGGACTGTTCACCGGTGTCTACCCGCCGAACGCGCTTGCGCTGCTGCGCGAAGACTGGCCTGAGTAGAGCCGCTCAGGGCAGCGGGCAGACGTAGACGGGGGCGTTGACGGTGGCCCACCAGGGGTCGGGGGCGGCGTCGGGAGGGATTCGCAGCTCGACCCAGCGGGCGGCGGGAACCTGGCCGACGGGGACGCTTTCTTCGCCGCGGTTGAAGCGGCTGGCGCCGAGGTCCACCGCTCCCTGCCGCGAGCCGAGGAGGGCGCCGCCGGGAGGCAGCTCGAAGTAGGCGACGTCGTCTGCGGTCGCGTCGAGGACGCTCGGACAGGAGCTGGGATCGGTTGGGGCGGGCGCGGGGTCGGCGGCGAGCCCCAGGGCGCCGACGAGGGTGGCGTCGGCGACCCTGCGGATGCCGGGCCGCTCGTCGCGGAGCTGGTCCAGCGGCGTCGCCAGCGAGCCGTTGCGGTCGGCGGCGCCGAAGTAGTCGCGGGCGTTGATCGCCGTGCTCAGGGTGCCGCCGGCTTCCTGCACCTGGGGGTCGGCGCTTGGGTTGTAGTCGAGGTTGACGTGGGGGCGGGCGAGGTCGAGCATCGCGTACTCGGCGCCGCTGGCCCGGGAGACGTCGAGTTCGTAGGAGCGCCCGTCGTAGAGCTTCTGGACGTTGGCGGGGATGGCGAGGGCGACGACGACGAAGAGGCCGGCGGTGGCGGCCGGGCCGAAGCGGACGTGCCGGATCGCGTCCACCGCCACCAGGAGAACGAGGAGGGCGCCGACGAAGACGTAGCGGGTGGAGTCCGGTGCCCTGGCGGCCGCGGTCATCGTCAGCCAGTAGCCGATCGCGGTCGCGAGGAACGCCCAGAGGGTCGGCGGGACGTTCCCCAGCCGCACCCGGTAGAGGAGGCCGGCAACGGCGAAGCCGGCGAGGACCATGCCGCCCGCGGTGACGCCGACCAGGTTCGCGGGGGAGCCGTCTCCCGTCGGGTTGATCCCGGTCAGGCACCCCATGATCGCCCCGAGCGCGTTGGAGAGCTCGTAGGGGACGAGGCGGATGTTGGCGAAGACGACCTCGGAGGGCTGCTCGAACTGGCGCGCCCACACCCACCAGGCCGCGTAGAGGATCAGCGGGACGAGGAAGATCCAGAGCCGCGAGCGGCGGTCGGGCCGCTGCAGCACCAGGACCGCGGCCCCGAGGGCGAAGGCCAGCCCGACCTCCAGCATCAGCACCGAGAGGACCAGCAGCGCCGCGCCGAGGAGATCGCCGCTGCGGTCCTCGCGCTCCAGCGCGAGCAGGGCGCCGAGGCCCAGCGCCGCCGAGTAGACCGTATGCAAGTCGAACGGCCACATCAGCGTCTCGTTCGCGTAGCCGAAGAAGCAGAGCAGGATCGCGAGCGCGAGCGCGATCAGCGGCGAGGTGCGACGGACGGCGAAGGCGAAGAAGAGCCCCGCGCAGGCCAGCACCCCGAGCACCTCGGCAACGCGGAAGAGGCCGTAGTCGCTGCCGCCGAGCGCGAAGAGCGCCTCGTAGAAGAGCCGGCCGAGGAGGACGAGGTGGCCGTTGTGGGGGGCGAAGAGGTATTCGATCCCGTAGACCGGCGCGGTGACGCCCTCGCGCGAGACGAGGTTCGCGTAGTAGAAGATCTCGTCGCCGTGGAAGGTGAGCCCGCGCCCGGCCAGCAGCAGCCAGGTCGCCGCGGTCGCCATCGCCAGGGCGAGCAGCGCGAACGCACCAGCCGGCCTCTGTAGCTTCGCCCCCACCAGGCGCGGCACCCTACCCGAGGTCACGGCCGGCGGCCGCCGCGTCCCCCGAACCGCATCCGGGGCACCCGCCACATCGCCTCGCGGACGATCGAGCTGTCCATCTTCGACTTGCCGACCTCGCGGTCGCGGAAGACGATCGGCACCTCTGCGACCTCGAAGCCGGCCTGCAGAGCGCGGTAGGTCATCTCGATCTGGAAGGCGTAGCCGCGGGCGTCGACGGCGTCGAGGTCGATCGCCTCCAGCACCTCGCGGCGGAAGCACTTGAAGCCGCCGGTCAGGTCCTTGACCTCGACCCCGAGGATGAAGCGAGCGTAGGCGCTGCCGCCGCGGCTGATCACCCGCCGCAGCGGGCCCCAGTTGCGGACGCCGCCGCCCTCGACGTAGCGGGAGCCGATCACCAGGTCGGCCCGCCTCGACGCCTCCAGCAGGCGCGGTAGGTAGGCCGGGTCGTGGGAGAAGTCCGCGTCCATCTCCAGCACCAGCCCGGCGCCTTCGGCCAGCGCCTTGCGGAAGCCCGCGATGTAGGCGGGGCCGAGGCCTTCCTTGTGCTCGCGGTGGAGGAAGCGCACCCGCTCCTCTTCTTCCTCCAGCCGTTGGGCGATCCCCCCGGTCCCGTCGGGCGAGTTGTCGTCGACGATCAGGACGCGCGCCTCGGCGGGGAGCTTCGGCAGCACGGCCTCGACGAAAGGCTCAAGGTTCTCGGCCTCTTCGTAGGTGGGCAGGACGAGCCAGGCAGGGCCCCGCGGGTCGGTGGCGGTCACGGCGCTAAGGTCGAGCCCGCCCGCCGGTGATCTTCACGAAGGCGTGCCAGGACGGCTTCGGCTTGAAACGGGTTCCTTCGCGGAAGAGGCCGACCGAGTCGCAGAAGTCGCAGAGCAGCGCCGCGTCTTTCCAGGAGAACCAGACGACCTGCTTCAGGTTCAGCCGCCGCTGATTTGCGATCAGGTAGCCGTAGGCGCTCTTCAGCTGGCGAACCTGGCCGCGGACGCCCTGCTCGAAGGCGTCGTGCTGGAAGTTGTCCTGCGACCCCCACCCCATCTCGGTCACGTAGAGGCTCGGGCGGTCGTGGTTCTCCCTGGTGACTTCGTGGAATTCCTCGACCATCTCTCTCAGTTCGCGGGTGTCGATCGCGTAGGGGTGGAGGGCGACTGCGTCGAACCTGCTCTTGATCCCGGGCCGGCGGTAGAGCTGTTCGAGGAACCTCGGCGCCGGCATCCCTTTCCTGCCGCGGGCGTTCGGCCGCGCGAAGAGGCCGCTGAGAAGGATCCTGGCCCCCGGCTGGACCGACTTGATCGCCCGCTGGGTGATCGTCAGCAGCTTCGCGTAGTCGCCGACCGAGACCGGGAAGGCGAAGTAGAAGAAGTTGGCCTCGTTCCAGACCTGCCAGGTCCGGACCGGCTTCGGCGAGGTGATCGCCGGTTCGTAGTTGACGCCTTCGGTGCGGTGTTCGCGCCAGAACTGGCCGCCGGGGCCGTAGCGCATGACCGCGGCCTTGACGAAGGCGGTCCAGGCGGCGCGCTGGCGGGCGTTGTGGACCGGCAGCTTGGTCAGCTTGCCGAGCCAGGGCGGGGTGCCGGCGAGGAAGGGCAGCACTTCGAGCCCGCCCCGCGTCGCCGTTTCCATCACTTCGTCGACCCCCGTCCAGTTGTAGCCGCCCCTCCGGGTCGGCTGTATCGAGGACCAGGCGATCGGCATCCGCAGCGCTTCGATCCCGCCGGCGCGCATGTAGCGGACGTCTTCGTCGGTCAGCGGGGTCTGCGGGGCGACGCCGAAGAAGCCACGCGGCGGCTGGGGCTTCGGCTTGGCGCTGCAGCCGCTGGCGAAGGCGACCAGCCCGATCGCCGCCAGCGCGAAGGCGGCGAGGATCCGCAGCTTCACGCCTTGACCGTCCAGCGGTCGAGGTTCTGCTCGTACATCTCCTGCAGGATCTCCTCGATCCCGTAGCGCAGCTTCCAGTCGGGATAGTCCTCCTGGAAGGGGGCGAGGTCGGAGATCCACCAGCGGTGGTCGCCGATCCGCGGCTCCTCCCCCATCTCCCACTGCAACTCGCGCCCGGCGATCCTCTCGCAGGCGTCGATCGCCTCCAGCATCGAGCAGTTGCTGAAGCGGCCGCCGCCGATGTTGTAGACGGCGGCAGGTCGCGGTGCCTTGCGGAAGGCGTCGAAGGCGGCGATCAGGTCGGCGCTGTGGATGTTGTCGCGGACCTGCTTGCCCTCGTAGCCGAAGACGGTGTACGGCGTGCCGGTGACGACGCACTTCATCAGGTAGGCGAGGAAGCCGTGCAGCTTCGCCCCTGCGTGCTGGGGGCCGGTGAGGCAGCCGCCGCGGAAGGCGACGGTCGGCATCTCGAAGTAGCGCCCGTACTCCTGCACCAGCAGGTCGGCGGCGGCCTTCGAGACCCCGAACAGCGAGTGGGTCGAGGAGTCGATCGACATGCTGGTGTCGATCCCCTTGTAGTAGGGGTGGTCCTCGGGCAGCTCCAGCCGCTTCTCCAGGCTCCCCAGCGGCAACCTGTTTGGAGTGTCGCCGTAGACCTTGTTGGTCGAGCAGTGGACGAAGGGGGCATCGGGGCAGTGGGCGCGCGCCGCCTCCAGCAGGTTGAGGGTGCCGTTGGCGTTGACGCCGAAGTCGGTCTGGGGCTCGCTCGCGGCCCAGTCGTGCGAGGGCTGGGCGGCGGTGTGGACGACCAGCTCGATCTGGCCGGCGTGCTCGCGGAAGATCCGCTCGACGGCGCCGGCGTCGCGGATGTCCGCGTTCTCCCAGCGGAAATCGGACGGGTGCGTCTCGATCAGCCGCTGGGTCACGTGCGAGGTCGAGGACTCGGGGCCGAAGAAGCGGGCCCGCATGTCGTTCTCGATCCCGACCACGTCGAAGCCCTCGCGGACGAAGTGCTCGACCGCCTCAGACCCGATCAGGCCTCCTGCACCCGTGATGATCGCCACCGGCATACGCGTTTATTCCCTTTCGTTCACTGGGGTTGGATTTGGAGGGCGTCGGCGATCCGCGCCTCGTCGGCGGCGATCCAGTGGTGGATGTCCGCCAGCACCTGCTCGGCGCTGCGCCGGGGTCGCCATGCGTCAAGACCGAAGAGCCGCGCGCAATCGGAAAGGTACACAGGGACGTCCCCGGAACGGGTCTCCGGCACCGCTGCGACCGGCACCTCGTTGCCGGTCAGCCGCCGGCAGATCTCCGTCGTCTCCAGCAGCGAGAGGCTGCACTCGCGGCCGCCGCCGACGTTCACGACGCGCCCGTCCCAGGCCGCCTGGTCGACCAGCTGCCGCTCGACCAGGTCGACCAGGTCCTCGACGTGGAGAAGGTCTCGCACCTGCTTGCCATGCCCCCCGAACCCGATATAGCTGAGCGGGTTGCGGAAGTGGTGGGCGAGCATCCAGTGGGTGAAGACCCCCTGGTCGACCTTCCCCATCTGCCAGGGGCCGGCGATCACCCCGCAGCGGTCGATCGCGGCGGGCACGCCGAAGGCCGCCCGGTACTCCTCGATCAGCAGCTCGGCGGCGAGCTTCGTCGTCCCGTAGAGGGTGCGTGCCCCCTCCAGCGGGAACTGCTCGGAGATCCCGGCCGGGGAAACGCCGGGCACCGCCTGCTCGGCGGCGATCTCGAAGCGGGTCTCCCGCTCCTCCAGGTGGAGGCCGACCTGGGGTGCCACCGGGTAGACGCGGCTGGTCGAGAGGAAGAGGAAGAAGGCGCCGTCGCGGCGGGCCAGCTCGAGGCAGTTGTAGGCGCCGGTGAGGTTGGTGTGGAGGAGGTAGGAGGTGTCGCCGTCGACGCCGCTCATCACCGAGGGCTCGGCCGAGCACTCGACCAGCGCCGTCAGCGGCGGCAGCGCCGCCAAGTCATCCGGCTCACGAACGTCGCCGCGGACGAACTCGACCCCAGCCTCCTGCAGCCGCGGCAGGTTCAGCTCCGACCCCCTGCGGTAGAGGTTGTCGAGCGCGATCACCTCCCAGCCGGGATGCCGGGAGGCGAGGGAGACGGCGAGGTTGGAGCCGACGAAGCCGGCGCCGCCGGTGATCAGCAGCCGGGTCAAGGCTGGCGAAGCTATCACCTAGGATCGGCTCACTTGGAGTTCGCGGCTCCCCCCGACAGCCCTGATCTGCGTGCCGGCGAAATGCACGTCTGGCGGGTGGCGCTGGAGACCGTTCCCGCCGGCCTGACGCTGCGGCGGGTGCTCGCCCTCTACCTCGGCGAGGCGCCGGAGGAGATCGAGCTGACCGAGGGAGAGCACGGCAAGCCGCGCCTCGCCGGGGAGCCGGCGCGGCTCTCCTTCAACCTCAGCCACTCCGGCGGCCTGGCGCTGGTCGCGGTCGCCCGCGACCGCGAGGTCGGGGTCGACGTCGAGCGGGTGAAGCCAGAGCGCGACCTCGTCGCCCTCGCCGAGCGGGCTCTGGCGCCCGAGGAGGCGGGCGCCGTGCGCGAGGCAGCCGAACCGGAGCGGGCGCGGCTCTTCTACGAGCTCTGGACCCGGCACGAGGCGCGGCTCAAGTGCCTCGGCGTCGGCCTCGCGACGCGCCCGGCCTGGCCGCCGCAGCCGGTCGCGGTGCAGGCGCTCCCGGTCGACCCCGGCTTCGCCGCCGCCGTGGCAATGGCGGGAGAGGCGGTTCCGGTCCGCTGCTGGAAATTCGGCTGACCGCGACCATTTGCCGGGTAGGGGGTTAGCTACCTTGAACACCTTGATCAGGGCAGCAGGAAAGATCGCGGTCGTCGCCATGCTCCTCGCCGGGCTGTGGTGCGCGAGCGCGCAGGCGCTCTGGCTGCAGCCGATCGGCAGCTTCGAAGAACCGATCTACGTCACCTCCGCTCCCGGCAACCCCGACCGCCTCTTCGTCGTCGAGCGCCCAGGCAGGGTGATCGAGGTCGAAAACGGGACCCGCACGGTCTTCGCCGACCTGCGCTCGGTGGTTTCCGAGGAAGACGAAAGCGAGGGCGGGCTGATCTCGATCGCGATCTCACCCGACTTCCAGACCAGCGGCCGGCTCTTCGTCTTCTACACCGGCAAGGAAGAAACCCCGGCGGAGATCCACGTCGCCGAACTGGTCGCGAGCGGCGGCACGGCCCCGCTCGCGAGCCTGCGGAACCTGCTGACGATCCCGCACCCCAACCACAAAAACCACTACGGGGGGCAGCTCCAGTTCGGACCCGAAGGGAATCTCTTCATCAGCACCGGGGACGGGGGCGGCAAAAACGACGAAGAGCACAACTCCCAGGACCTCGGCAGTGAGCTCGGCAAGATCCTGCGGATCGATCCCGACACCGAGGGGTCCGGCGCTTACAGCGTCCCGCCGGACAACCCATTTGCTTTGACTGCCGGAGCCCATCCCGCCGTCTGGAGCTACGGCCTCCGCAACCCGTTTCGCTTCTCTTTCGACCGGCAGAACGGGGCGCTGCTGATCGGCGACGTCGGTCAAAACGCGCGGGAGGAGGTCGACTACGCGCCGGCTCCAGGGCTCGGCGCCGGCTCCAACTACGGCTGGAACTGCCGCGAGGGCCTGATCGCGGGGCCGGCCACCGACGAAGGCTGCGACGCGGGACCCTTCACCGACCCGATCTTCGACTACCCGCACGACGATCCCGGCGACGGCAGCGCCTTCGGCTGCGCGATCATCGGCGGCTACGTCGCCCGCAACCCGAACTACGGCGACCTCTCCGGCCGCTACCTCTATGGCGACCTCTGCAGCGGCGAGCTCCGCTCGCTCGTGCCGGCCCTTCCCTCCGCCGGCGGCGACCGCCCGGAGGGGGTCATGGTCTCAGCTCTCAACTCCTTCGGCGAGGACTCCTGCGGACGCCTCTACGCCGTCTCCGGCAACGGCCCCGTCTTCCGGCTCGTCGGCCCCGGCGGCCCCGACTGCCCCGTCCAGCCCGCCTCGCAACCGGCTGCGCTCAAGGGGTCCTTCCTCGGCATCCGCGCCCTGCGGCGCAAGGTGAAACGCAACCGGCGCGCTTTCATCACCGCCTTCGTCTCCCCCTGCAGCGGTCGCCGCGGGCAGCCGGTCAGCCTCTGGCAGGGCCGGCGCAAGATCGGCACCCGCCGACTCGACCGGGTCTGCACGGTACGGTTCAGGCCGCGGATCAAGCACCGCGTCGCGTTTCGGGCCACGGTCCCCTCCGACGGCACCTACACCGAAGCGACCTCGCGGCGGCTGAAGATCCTCATCCTGCGCCGGCACCGCCACTAGCGGCGCCGGCTCGTCGCGTCCCACCCCCGCAGCACCCGATTTCGATGGGCTCCACCCATTCCGATCACGAGATAACCAACCTCCGCACCGCCCCCGGCGAACTCTCCTTCGACGCCCGGATCGGCGAACGGACGACGGACGTCTGGATGCGAACCGAGTCGCCGCTGACGCCAAGCGCCGACGCGGCGCTGGCCGCGACGGCGATGCCGGCGATGGCCCACGGCGGCCGCCTGCGGATGAGCGACCCGGTGAGCCCGCGGGTGCTCCGCGGCCAGCGCGAGTTCCAGGCGATGCAGCGAAGCTGGTCGCTGGACTGGCCCTTCACCGAGCCCTTGCGGGAAGTCGAGGTCGAGGCCCCGGTCCGCGAGCCGGCCGCGACCGCACCGAAGGGCCGCGTGGCCGCCTTCTTCAGCGGCGGCATCGACTCCTGGGGGATCGTGCTCGAAAACCCCGACCTCACCGACCTGGTCTTCGTCCGCGGCTTCGACCTCACCCCGGCGGGACCGCAAGGGGAACTGGCGAACGAGGTCGAGGCCCGGCTGCGCGAGGCCGCCGAGGAGCTGGGGATGGCGCTCCACGTGGTTACCACCAACCTGCGCGAGCTGAGCGACCCGGAGCTGCCCTGGGACGTCTTCTACGGCTGCGCCGCCGCCGCCGTCGGCCACTTCCTCGCGCCGCTCTTCGACCGCGTGCTGATCGCCGGCGACTCCGACTACGCGGTGCAGGTCAGCTTCGGCGCCAACCGGCTGGTCGACCAGCTCTGGAGCAGTGAGGAGCTGGAGATCGTCGACGCCGGCGGCCGCTCCACCCGGATGCAGCGGCTCGAACGGCTGGTCGAAAACCCGATCGCCTGCCGCAGCCTCAGGGTCTGCTGGGAAACCCCCGACCTCACCTACAACTGCGGTTACTGCCGCAAGTGCGTGATGACGCTGGTCGGAATCGAGGCGGTCGGAGCGCGCGAGCGAGTCACCTCGTTCCCGCCTGGCCAGGACATCGACCTGCAGGTGATGGCGGATTACGAAATCAGCCACATCGTCTCGCTCACCCTCTGGGAAGACCTGCTCGACGCGATTCGCGCCAACGGGCGCGAGGAGCTCGAGGCCGCCGTCGCCCCGGTGATCGCGAAGGGCAAGGCCAGGCTCGGCCTCCCTCAGAGCTTTCGCCGCCGGCCTGAGCCCGGCCCGTCCCCGATCAGGGAGACACGCAGTCGAATCCTCTTCCCGCCCACCGAGGAACCCACCCTCTTCGCCAGCCCCGAGACCGCTGCCGCGATCTCCGCGGCGGAGTCCCTGGCCTTCCTCGTCGGCGGCTACGACGGCTCCGGCAACTTCGGCGACGTGCTGATGCTCGACGTCGCGATGGAGCTGCTGGCGCCGCTGGAGCCCGGGCTCCTGGTCCTGCCGGTGCTGGAGCGTCGCTTCGCCGCGCACCACCCCGAGATCGCCGCGCAGATGCTGCGCCCGCCCCGACACCAGGTCTACTTCGATCCAGAGGGAGCCTGCGAGGACGACCTGGTAGCGATCGAGGCCGGCCCCGGCCTCTCCACGGCAATTGCCTACCTCTACGGCGGCGGCTACCTCAACGGGTTCTGGGGAGATCGCAAGCTGGCGATGATGCGGGCGGCGGAGGCGGCGCTGGCGTCGGCCGAGCCGCGGGAGATCTGCCGCGTCGGCTCCGGGCTGCAGGTGGAAGCCGCCTGGCTCGCCGGCCTCTCCGAAGAGGACACGGCGCTCCTGCGCTCCTTCGAGCTGCTGGGGACCCGCGATCCGCGATCGGGCGAGCTTCTAGCCGGCTTCGGTTCGGCTTTCGTCCCCGAAAGCGGCGACGACGCCGTCGGCGCCCTCGGCCGCCTGCGCGCCGCCGAGCCGGCGGAGGAGGGGCCGCTGCGGGTCAACCTCCACTACACCGAGCACGACTGGGTGACCGGGGAGGCGCAGTCGCTGCTGGACTTCTACGTCGAGTTGCTGAGCGAGCTGGGACAGCAACTGGCGCGGCCGCTTCTCGTCCAGCCCTTGGTCGCCTACCTCGACCCCAGGGTCGACGAGCAACCGGCGGCGCGACGGCTCTCCGAGGCCCTTTCCGCCCGGGGGATCGAGGTGCGGCCCCCGGCAGTCCTGCGACCGGCCGGCCTCGATGCCGTCGCGGCCGAGATGGGGGCGGCCTCGCTCACCGTCGCCTGCTCCTACCACGCCGCGCTCACCTCGCTGATGATGGGGTTGCCGACGCTGACCGTCGCCCACAACCCCTATTACGAGCAGAAGGCGGCCGGGCTTCTGGACGCCTTCGCCCAGCCGCCCGAGTTCACGATCCGGCCCGGCGCCGACCCCCGCGCCTGCGCGGAGCTGCTGGCGAAGACGGCGCTCGATCCGCATGCGGGGGCCAGGCTCCGCGCCCAGCTGGCAATGGACGCGCGGCGAGCGCGGCGGCGGCGCATCGTCGCCGAGGCCGACCTCTTCGCCCGAATCGCCCGCGCGGTTGCCGGCGTCGAGGAAGCGGCGCCGCAGTGGGTCGGCGAGGAAGCCGACGCCGACCGCCGGGTCCGGGAGGCCGAGAGCCGTGGCCGCACGGCCGAGGAGCGCGCCGCCCACGCCGAGGCGCATGCCGCGAACCTGGAAGTCCAGATCGCCGCGCTGACCGGGTCCACCTCCTGGCGGCTGACCGAGCCGCTGCGCCGCCTCGCCCGCCGGCGCCGGCGCTAGTAGGTGCCGCCGAGCTTGCGGTGGTCCCAGGTCGCGGTCCGCAGCGGCCGGAAACGGATCGCCACCCGCTTCGGCGCCTGCGCTTCCAGCGCCGCCTTGGCGTCGCCCTCGACCGCGGAGATCCCCTCGGCGTAGCGCAGGGTCAGCTCCGCGGCGAAGCCGATCACGGTCTCGAAGTCACAGTGGATCTCCGCCTCGGCCTCGATCATCGCCCCCCGCAGCTCGCCGTACTCGCGGCCGGTCTCGACCAGCACCGTCGCCCGCGGATCGCGTTCGAGGTTGCGGACCTTCTGCGACTTCGCGTAGGTCCAGATCCAGACCTCGCCCTCGCGGGGGACGAACCAGAGCGGCATCGAGTGCGGCCAGCCGCGCGGCCCGAGGCTGGAGACGACGGCGATCCGCTCCTCCTCGAGCAGCTCCAGCAGCTCCTCGTCCCTGAGCTTGATCTGGTCGCGCCGGCTCACGACCGCAACTCTATGACGTGTCTGAGCAAACCCCTCATATTTGGGGGTGCAACTCAGACACCCCTCTGAGAGGATCGGGCGGTGAAGATCGCGATCCTGATCTACGACGGGTTCACCGCCCTCGACGCGATCGGGCCCTACGAGGTGCTGCGCTCGGTCCCGGGCTGGGAGGTCGAGTTCGTCGCCAAGACCCGTGGCGAGGTGCGCACCGACAGCGGCGCGGTCGGGCTCTGCGCCGACCGCGGCATGGCCGAGGTGACGAGCGCCGGGATCGTCCTCGTCCCCGGCGGCCCCGGCAACCGCGAGCTGCTGGAGGACCGGGAGCTGCTCGCCTGGCTGCGCGAGATCGACCGCACCACCACCTGGACGACCTCGGTCTGCACCGGATCGCTGCTGCTCGGCGCGGCCGGGCTGCTGGAGCGCCGCCGCGCCACCGGCCACTGGCTCCACCTCGAGCGGCTGCGCGAGTACGGGGCCGACCCTGTCGGGGGCCGGTACGTCGAGGACGGCAAGGTGATCACCGCCGCCGGCGTCTCGGCCGGGATCGACATGGCGCTCTACCTGGTCGGCCGCGAGGTCGGGCCGGAGGCGGCCCAGACGGTCCAGCTGCGGATCGAGTACGACCCCGACCCGCCCTTCGACGCCGGCTCGCCGGAGAAGGCGCCGGCGGAGATCGTCGAGGCGGTCAGCGGGATCCGGCGCGACGGGTGACCTGAACGAAGGCGTGCCAGGCCGGCTTCGGCCTGAAGCGGGCGCCCTGACGAAAGAGGCCGACCGAGTCGCAGAAGCTGCAGAGCAGCGGCGCGTCCTTCCAGCTGAACCAGTCGACCTGCTGGAGATGAAGGCGGTGCCGGTTGCCGAGCAGGTAGCCGTAGGCGGCACGGAGCTGCTGGGCTTGGCCCCGCAGGCCAACCTCGAAGGAGACCGGGCTGCGTGCCTGCGAGCCCCAACCCATCTCCGTTAGGTAGAGGCCGCCGCGACGGTCGCCGTGGCGCAGCATCACCCGCCGCACCCCCTCGACCAGCACCCGCAGCTCAGCCGCGTCGCGCGCGTAGGGGTGCAGCGCCACCGCGTCGAAGCTCGCCTTCGCCCCTCGCACCCCGTAGAGGCGGTCGAGGAAGTCGGCCGCGTCCATCGCTGCCGGCGGCCCCTGCTTGGGATTGCCGAAGAGGCCCCCCGTCACCACCGTCGCCCGCGGGTCGGCGCCGTGGATCGCGCGGTGGGAGATCCGCAGCAGCCTCGCGTAGCGGGTCGGCGAGGCAGGCCGGGTGAAGTAGAAGAAGTTCTCCTCGTTCCAGATCTGCCAGGCGTGGATCGGCAGCCGCGGCAGCGGCTTCTTCGTCCCCGGCGCGTGCTCTTCCCAGAAGCTCCCCCGCGGCCCGTAGCGTTCGACCGCCGCGCGGGCGAATTCGGCCCAGGCCCGCCGCTGCCGGCCGCTGTCGATCGGCAGCCGCGTGCGGCGACCGGCCCAGTGCGGCGGCGAGCAGAGGAACGGCAGCAGTTCCAGCCGCCCTTCCGCCGCGGTCGCGACCAGGTCGTCGAACGTGGCCCATTCGAAGTCCCCGTTCGGCCGCGGCTGGATCCCGTCCCACTGCAGCGGCACTCGCAGCGCCTCCACCCCCCCGGCCCGCATCCGCGCCGTGTCCTTCGGTCCCAGCGGCGTCTGCGGCGCGAGGCCGAAGAACCCCCGCGGCAGCGCCTGCGCGCTCGCCGGAAGCAGGGCCAGGCCGACCAGGGCTAGAGCAAGGTGACGAGCTGCGCGTCGCATCTTCAGACGAACACGGTGGCGGCCGCGAAGTCTCGGCTCAGAGGGCGCCGGGTTCACTCAGCCACACGCTTTCGAAGGTCAGTTCGGTGTGCTGGAGGATAAGGTCGTAGTCGCGGTCGTAGTGCAGGACACCTCCATGCGCGCCCGCGGCGCAAGCCGCGATGACCAGGTCGTTCGGAGAGAGACGATGGTGGCCTAACTCCGCGAGTTCGCGCTGCGCCCTCAGGGCCGTGCGCTCGACCTCCCGATCTATCTGGAGATGGGGAAGCTGTCCGAGGCGATCCATCGTCAGCCGGTGATCCCGCGCGGTGACGGCGGAAAATCCAGCCTCCAGCAGGAAGGGCAGGCAGGTCGCCAGGCGCCCCTCCTCGATCCAGTCGAGAACCACCTCTTGCCGATCTTCCGGAACGCCGTCCGCGATCAGGCGCGACCAAGCAGAGTGGTCGAGCAGCAGCAAGCTACTCGTCGTAATTGGCTTCGAGACCGATGTACTTGACCTCTTCAGCCGCCTTGAGGTCGATCTTCGGTCCATTGCCCGACCGAATCCATTCAGCGATCTCTTCGCGTGCCCGGCGCGCCGACTCGCTGTCAGCCCTGAGCTGGCGAATCTTGTCTTCAGCTCCACGAATGACCAAGTCGGGGAGATCGACCTTTTCTCCCCCCTGCAGGTCCCGCAGTTCGTCCAGCACCGATTGCACAGGCGCAGTTTCGGTGATCATGTGGCGGGGTCGGCTGGTCGGCACGGCAGCGAGTGTAGCACCGTGCAACACCTTCGCCGGTCGAATTTCAGCGCGCCGGAACCAGCTCCAGCTCCGACCACGGCCCCTCGCCGCACATCGGCTGGGTCCGGCCCTCGAGCCAGTCGACCTGGAGGTCGTCGTAGTGGGGGCTGGCGGGGTGGCCGGACTGGCCGGTGAAGGCCTGCCAGCGGGAGCGGTCGGGGTCCGCGGGGTCGGCGACCATGCGCCAGCTCGGGGCCCAGACGGCGTTGTAGGGGTCATTGGGGTCGTAGGCGATCTGGCTCACCGTCTCCTGGGCGCCGCCGGCCCGGAGGCGGCGGTTGAGCAGGCGGTCGAAGAGCGGGTTGGCGTCGCCGAGCGGGTGCGGGAACTTCAGCTCGTGGACCTGGCCCCAGCGCCAGCCCTCGGGGTCGGGGCCGAAGCGGTCGCCGAGGTCGTCGAGGGCGCCGGCCAGCGCCTCCAGCACCAGCCCCTCCCAGGGGCGGCCGATCAGCTCCTCGTCGCCTTCGGCCCAGAGGTCCATCAGGTGCGAGTGCCAGCGCCAGGGCGAGGTGACGTGCGGGAGGAAGCCGTTGTCGGCGCGGTCGAGCCAGCGCTCACAGAGGTCGCGGTCGCCGATCGCGCAGCGGGCGACTTCGCGCCCCAGCCGCAGTAGGAAGGCCTGGTAGATGGTGCCGGCGATCGAATCCGGGTTGAGGCACCCGTCCCAGCTGCGCAACCGCTCGATTGCGCTGCGCTCGCGCTGGCCCCGCGGGTGCAGCCGGCTGAGCCGCGCCGCCACCTCCACCCCCGGCAGGGAGAAGTTGTCTCTCTGGATCGCCTCGAAGCTCTCCAGGTCGTGCTGCTCGCTCGCCTCCAGCATTTCCTCGATCCGCTTCGCCCGGTATCCGTCGAGCCAGTCGCTGGTGATGTGGTGCGGGTAGTCGTCGCCGACGATCCGGTTGTTGGCGGTGATCAGGTACCCGCTCTCGGGGTCGACGACCTCGGGCAGCTCGTCGTAGGGGACCGTTCCCTCCCACTCGAACTCGCCGCTCCAGCCGGGCTTCGGCAGGTCGGGGCAGCCGCCGCGCCGCCGCGGCAGGCGGCCGATCAGCTTGTACCCGATCGAGCCGGCGCGGTCGGCCCAGATCAGGTTCAGGGCCGGCGCGCTGTGCTGCTCGAGCATCGCGACCAGGTCGGTCCCGGAGGCGATATCGAGCTGGTCGAAGATGCCGGCGTAGGCGGCCGGTTCGGCGAGCGCCAGCCAGGCGAGCGCCAGCGGCTCCCCCTCGTCGGCGCCGAGGGCCTCGTTGACGATCGGACCATGGTGGGTCTGCCGCACCTCGAGCACCACCGGCTCGGCCCGGCCCTTGACGGCGATCTCCTCGCGCACGACCTCCAGCGGCCGCCACTCGTCACAGAACAGGTAGCGGTCGCCCTCGACCCGCTCGACGAAGAGATCCTGGACGTCGGCCATGACGTTCGTGTAGGTCCAGCAGACGTCGTTGTTCTGGCCGTACGTCACGCCTGGTATCCCCGGCAGGGAGGCGCCGCGGACGAAGCGCTCGCCGTGGCGGAGGCTGACCTCGTACCAGATGCCGGGCATGCTCGGGGAGAGGTGCGGGTCGCCGGCGATCAGCGGCGTGCCGGTCTTCGAGCGGGCGCCGGAGACGGCCCAGTTGTTGGACCCCGAGGCCTCGGCGGCGAGGCCGAGCGAGCGCCGCACCGCGTCGATCTGCTCAACCAGCGGCATCCCTTCGCCGCTGAAGGGCAGCTGGTCGACGACCGGGTTGCCGGCCGGATAGACGGGATCGAGCCGCGCCGCCAGCTCCGGCCCCAGCTCGCGCACGAGGTCGGAGCGGAGCAGCTCCCGCTCCCAGTTGGTCGAGAGCCCGAAGGCGAGCAGCTTGCCGAGGCTGAGGATGTCGACCGGCCGCCAGGGGGCAAAGTCCTGGCGCAGGACCTGCATCTCGAACGGCAGCGCCCGGGCGTCCCGGGCGGCGGCGTTGACCCCGGCGCAGAAGCGCTCGATCCGGGCGCGCAGCTGCGGCTCCAGCTCCGCCTCCTCCCGCTCGGCGATCCGCCGGATCCCAAGCGTCCGCATCAGCCGATCGAGGGGGAGGCCCTCCTCGCCGGCCATCTCCGCAACCCGGCCTTCGACCACCCGCCGGTAGAAGTCCATCTGGAAGAGACGGTCCTGCCCGTGGCAGTAGCCCTGGGCGAAGAAGAGATCCTCGCGCTCGGCCGCCTCGACGTGGGGGACGCCCCAGCGGTCGCGGCGCACCCGCACCGTTCCGCGCAGCTCCGGGACCTCGATCGTGCCCGCGACCTTCGGCAGCGGCCGCCGCGCCAGGCGGTGCCAGAGGACCGCGGCAGCGGAGGCGAGCAGGCCGGCGGAGACCGCTCCGCCCAGTACTCCCGCCTGCGCCACCCGTTTCATCCCGCCAGGGTACTGGCTAGGCAGCCAGTTCGCTCGGCTAGCGCCTCAGAACTTCTGCGGCGAAGTCGACCAGTCGACGGGCGCGACGCATGACCTTCCGAACCTCCGGCACGCTCATCTTGAGGAATCCGTACTGAGCCTTGTCCTTCAGGTTGAGCAGTTCGCGGAGGTCGCTGGCCGCTGCCTTCCCCCCGGGGTTGATCTGAGCAAGCAGCTCCTCGGCGTCACGGTGATTCTCCGAACGCGAGCGCTCCTGCAAGCCCTTGCAGCACGCGGCATCCGAAGCCGCAATTCCGGCCAAGACAGCTAGAGACGCGGCAGAGCTCGCATAGACGAAGGAGGCGTCATGGCCCTTCTCGTCGACGATCAGCTCCGCGACCTCGAGAAACTCACGGGCGCGAGCCATCCTCTGCTTCGCCTCGCTGTCATCGCAAACCCGCGTCCTGCCGGCCTTTGCCACCTCACGACCTCCGCAGCAACGTCTGGACTGAAACGCCGGCTATCTCCACCGCATCTGCTCGCAGACTGCGCACGATCTCCGGCTGCTCCTGGCGAAGATCCCCCAGCTCGTCCTCGCTCACCTCGGCGATCCCGGCGTGGTTGCCGGTCCACTCGAACACCGCTCTAGCGAGGTCTTCCACTGAGGCCCGCCACTCCCCATCCTCCTCATCGACCTCGCCCGGGCGGACGAGGAAGATGTCGACGTCGCTATCCAGGTCGCCCTCGCCCCGAGCCACCGAGCCGAAGACCGAGGCGTGCAGTGGCTTTGGCCTCCACCGATCGAGGGTCTCGCTGAGGCGGCTGAACAGCGCCGTTCGAAGATTCGCCAGCTTGATGACAGGCTCGGCCGCAACGTGATTCCAGTTCAAGACGTAAACGCGCGCCCGCCCCGCCTCGCGCCCCAGCACAAGCCCGTGCTCCACAAAGCGATCGAGGACGCGCTGAGTTGCCGCCTGTGATCGGTTGGCGAGACGAGCCACCTCCCGACCGGTCCGCGGCTTGGTGGCGCCCGTTAGGACGGATAACACGGCGCTGTTGACGGTTGGGAACATCGACTCGAAGGGGGCAGACGGATCCATCGAGATATTATGACAGATATTTAAGTCATATGAAAGAAATTCCATTCATATGACTGGAATAGCATCCCCCGGTCTCGGCGAGGAAGCAGGAGTGTGTAGCGCGTTTTGGCTGGGCTAGCCAGGAAACGGTCCGCAACTTCCACTTTCCCCGCGGTCTGAGGGAGCATGAGAAAATTCTGTGTCTTTCTAACCCTCGTCCTCGCAACGGTTGTGCCAGCCAGCGCCCAGGCTAATGGCTCTCTTGACCCCACCTTCGGCGTCGGCGGCCGCGTTCTGGTGCCCGCACCAGCGCCCTTCCCTCCGGCCGGAGCGGATGCCAACGCGAAGCTCTGGCAGGCCTCCGCGCCAGGTGGCAAGCTGGTCGCCCTCGGCGGCGGCGAGCTCATGCAGTTCCTGGCGGACGGCTCCCCCGACCCCGGCTTTGGTGGTGACGGAACCGTCACCGTCACGGTCGATCCGGATCGCAGCTTCTCGCCCTCTGGCGTCGCCGTCGACTCTCAGGGCCGGATCCTCGTCGCCGGCACCTCCACCTCGCAGCATGAAACCGTTAACCCGGGACCGGATGGAAGCTCTGGCCCAACCCCGTCCCGGGCCACGCTGATCCGGTATCTGGCGGACGGTAGCTTGGATCCGAGCTTTGGGCAGGGGGGAATCGTGACCACTTCCCTCGGGATCGAGCCGCCGGAAATCGCCTCGTCTTCCTCTCCGCCGCAACGGTACGAGAGCGCTGTAGTCACGGTGGCGGCGCTGACCGTGACGGCCGGCGACCAGCCGGTCCTTGTCGGCAGCTATGTCCCGATGAGCACCAGCGGCTGCTCCACCCAGGCCGGGTATGCCGCCCGCCTCGACACGGCCGGCAACATCGATCGCGGCTTCGGGGACGAAGGAGTTTTCTACGATCCGCAGATCCGCTTGCCGGAAGTTCTGGATCAGGGCAATGATGGGCAGCTCTTCTACTCGGGCTTGACCTCGCCGAAGCCGAACGGCTGCCTGGCGCCCGGGCCACAGAGCATCGCCGGCAACTTCGCGGACCTGCTGCCCGGCGGCCAGCTCAACGTCGGCTTCGGCACCGGCGGCGAGCGTCCCCATGACCAGTCGCAGGTGATCGCGATCGCGATCGACTCGCGCGATCGCCTGGTTTCGCTCGAGCAGAACTACTCCTCCTCCTACCCTGAAAGCGAAGGCAAGCTGCGAGTACGGCGGCTCCTACCGAGCGGCGCTCCCGATCCAGCCTTCGGCCGCAACGGTTCGGTTTGGCCCAAAGCGGTGATCGGCATCGGACAGCCCGTGGGGTTGCAGGCGATCGCGATCGACGGTCGCAACCGGGTTCTACTGGCCGGCGGCGGTAAAACCACGAAGGGCACCTACGGCCTCCAGTTGATGCGGTTAGGGACGCGGGGCAAGCTCGATCTGGGGTTCGGCCGCAAGGGCCGGATCAAGACCGGCTTCGGTTCCACCGCCGGGGTCAAGGCGAGCGTTGTCAGCCTCGATCGAGATGGGAAAGCCATTCTCGGCGGAACGATCTCGGGGTCGCCGAAACTGCCCCACGGCGAGGGCTTCGCCTTCGCCCGCTACCGGATGGGTCGCTAGGGCTCCAGGTCCCGCGGCAGCCGCCCCTCTCTCTCGAGCTTTTCGAGATGGGACTCCATCGCCATCGCAGCCATCGGCAGCAGCTCAATCGGGATGTCGTCCCAGACGGCGGCGAGGAGGCTGGCGCGGGAGCGCTCCCCCTGCTCGAGGGCGGCGAGGAGGCGGCGCTCGCGCATCAGCCGGTGCTCGACGTACTCGGCCAGCTTCGCCTCCGGGTCGGTGACCCAGGGGCCGTGGCCGGGGGCGATCAGCTCGATCTCCTGCTCCTGCAGGAGGGCGAGCGAGTCCATGAAGGCGGCGAGCGAGTTGCCGCCGGGCGGGACGATCGTCGAGCCGAGGCCGAGGACGAGGTCGCCGCTGAAGCAGACGCCGGTCTCGGTGAGGAAGCAGACGTGGTCCTCGGCGTGGCCGGGGGTGGCAAGGGCGCGAAGGCCGAAATGCTCCTCGCCGCCTGCGGGCAGCACCACCTCGGCCCCGAGCTGATCGGCGCCGGCGGTGTGGTCCCCGTGGGAATGGGTGAGGAGGACGAGGCCGATACCGCCCCGCTCGGCCGCCCCGGAGTGGATCGCCGACAGGTGACCGGGATCGTCGCTGCCCGGGTCGATGACGACGCAGGGATTGGCACCGAAAAGGTAGGTGTTGGTCCCTTCCAGGGTCATCGGCCCCGGGTTGGGGGCGACGATCTTCAGGACCTCGGGGTGACCCGGCGCCGCTTCCAAAGCCTCAGTTGGAGGCTGCTTCGACTTCCTTGGCGATCGCCTCGCGAGCGTCGGAGGGCTCGAGCACGACGAGGTCGCCGGCGCCGCGGAGGATCTCCCGCACCAGCCAGGGCTTGCCGGCATAGGGCAGCTCGACGACGACGGCGCCGTCGGCCAGCTCCTCGACCACGGTCCGCTCCTCGCGCAACCAGCGCGCCCGCTCGGGCGAGACCCAGACCCGCGCCACCTCGGCGGTCGGCACCTCGCCGTGGGTCATCCAGCCCTCGACCCCGGCGAACTCCTCGACTTCGGGCCGCGGCTCGAACTTCTCCTCGGACAGGCGCGCCTCCTTGACCCGGTCGAGCTTGAAGTGGCGGACCCCTTCTTTGGTCAGGTCGTAGACCTCGACGTACCAGCCCTCTTTGCCGTTCTCCAGCCGGTAGGGCTCGACCCGGCGCTCGGTGAACTGGTCCTCGTTCTCCTTGTAGTAGCTCAGCTCCAGCACCCGGCTCTCGGCGATCGCCTCGTTGACGAGGCGGGCGACCTCGGCGTCGCCGCCGCCGGCCGAGGCGATCTCCAGCCCCTCCTCGGAGGGGTCGTGGCCGAGCGCCTTGACAATTTTGTCGCGGGCGGTCTGCAGGTTCGACTGCGGCAGGTGGTCGCCGAAGAGGTCGATCGCCGCCACCAGCGCCTTCGCCTCCAGCGGCAGCAGGCGGGCCGGGCGGGCGAAGTTGTCGCCATAGGGCTGGGAGTCGACTTCGATCTCCTCGCCGAGGACTTCGGCGTAGAGGACGTAGGTGCCGCCGCCGAAGTTGACGACGTTGAGCAGGTCGACGTCCTCCTGCAGCTCCTCGCGGGTCAGCTCCAGCCGCTCGCAGAGGTCGGTGACCTGCAGCCGCTCGCCCTTTTTCGCCGCTTCGATCAGGAGGCCGGCGAGGGTGACGAGGCGGGCGAAGCGCTCGGGACGGATCGCCGCCTCGCCGCGGCCGTTGGAGCGGCTGCGCTTCGGCTGCTCTTCGAGCGGGCGGTCGACGACCTCGGCTGGGCGGAAGCCGTTGACGTGGCGGGCGAGCAGCAGGTCGCGCCGCTTCTCGGCCTCCGCGCGCAGGTCGTCGGGGGCCAGCACCTGGGCGTTCTGGCGCCAGCGCAGGACCCAGGCGATCAGCTCGCGCTCGGACGCGTAGGCGGTCTCGAAGACGCGGCCCTTGCCGGGGGCGCCGTCGGATTTTTTCGCGTTGCGGAGCTCGCCGTAGGAGCCGAAGTCGCGCTCGATCAGCCAGGCGATCCGCTCGCGGATGAAGATCTTCGCCGTCCCCTTCGTCTCCCCCAGCTGCCAGTCGGCGCGGCTGCCGTAGTCGCGGCGGTCGAAGTCCTCCGGCGGCGAGAAATCGTGCTCGGCCTTGGAGGCGTAGCCGACCTTGCCCTGGATCCGCGAGAGGCGGAAGACCCGCACCGCCTCGCGCTCGTGCGAGTGGCCGATCAGGTAGAACTGCCCGCCCCGGAAGACCAGGTGGTAGGGGTCGACCTTGCGCTTCTCCGTCTCGCCCCGCTCCATCGTGTAGTAGGTGAACTCGATCGTCTTCCGGCGTGAAATAGCCGTCTCGATCTTGGAGAGGCGCTGGGAGAGGTCGCGGCCGCCGGCGGAGGCGGTCATCGCCATCTCGACCGGGGCGCGCTCGCCCTCGGCCAGCGGGTTGGGGTGGCCCCAGGCGACCTGCTGCAGGGCCAGGCGCAGCGGCTCGGCGTAGGCGAAGCCGCCGTCAGTCAGCAGCATCAGCGCCGTCGAGAGCGCCGCCAGCTCATCGTCGGAGAAGGAGATCGGATCGAGGTAGAAGTTCTCCGGCGGCAGCGAGTAGAGCTCGGCCTCGAAGAAGCCCTCGCCCGGCTTCTCGACCCCGAGCTGGATCCCGAGGCTCTCCAGCTCGGCGCGATCGGCATAGAAACGGCGCGCGAACGCATCGTCGTTCATGTCGCTGTAACCCTCCACCTCGCGCTTGATCTCGAGGGCCGAAACCGGCCTCCCCTGAGCCATCAGGAACGAGATGAGAGAGAGCTGGCGGATCAGCTTCTCGGTGTCCTTCGCCACTGCCCGGCAGGATAGTCTGCGCGCCACGCATGGACGTCCTCCGAAACCTCTTCGGCAACCTAAGCGCGGGCATTATCCGGCTTTTGGTGACCGTCGGAATCCTCGCCGCGGTCTATTTCTTCCTCGTCAGGCCCGCTCTGGACACCACCGAGAAGATCAGCCACGGAGTCAACGTCAACGTCCAGAAGGGCTTCGAATCAAGCGACTTCAACGAAATCGGCGACATCGACAAGCAGATCGAAGACGTCAACCGCCGGGTCCAGCGCGAAGTCCGGAAGTCGCTGCGGCAGTCGCAGCAGCAGGGCGACGCCGGCAAGCTGATCGACTGCATCCAGCGCGCCCACCAGAACGTCAACAAGATCCAGCGCTGCAGCGGCCGCTTCCAGTAGGGTCTAGAAGACTGCGATGCCGATGAGGGTCGCCATCGCACCGATCAGAGCGGCGATAATCGCGAACCCGCCGACGACCAGGGTGCGGTTTAAAGCAAATACGCCATCGCCCAGCCTTTCAAGCCGGCCGTTGACTTCCTTGAACTGACGATCCACTTCTTTGAACCGGAGGCTGGAGTTGGCTTCCACGCTGCGGAACCCTTCCCTCATCTCCTCCTTGAGGTCGTCGAGCCGCTCGTCGGTCCACTTCTCCCGGGGAGTCATCATCACAGCCATGATCTTAGCGTAAGTTTTTGTCTGTGACGGAACAAGACCTGAAAGTCACCGAAGCGAAAAATCTTCGGAGAATCTTCGGGGCTTCAGGCGGCGCGCTGGGCGAAGAAGGCGCTGCCGGAGAGGGCGCGGTCGAAGCCCGACCAGGACTCGCCGGCGGGGAGCTGCTTCTCGAGGCGGTCGAAACTGCCGAGGCGGCCGCCGAGGTTGTCGATCATGTGGACGAGGACGGCCTCGCGGGTGGCGGGCACGACCGGCGAGCCGTGCTCGAGCGACCCGTGGTGGCTGAGGATGATGTGGAGGACGCACTGGGCGAGGTGGGGGTCGAAGCCGGGCAGGTCCTCGATCGCGCGGCGCACCGTGTAGTAGCCGAGCGGGATCTCCCCCTGCAGGCGGCCCGCGTCGGTGAGGTCGATCGCCAGCGGGTCGTCGTTGTAGGCGAGGCACTTGCCGATGTCGTGCAGGAGGGCGCCGGTGACGGCGACGTCGCGGTCGATCCCGGGGAAGAAGTTGGCGGCGGCGGAGACCGCCTGGGCGACCGAGAGGGTGTGCTCGAGCAGCCCGTGCCGGTAGGCCTGGTGATAGGTCTTGGCCGCCGGGGCGACGGAAAAGCGCCACCAGGTCTCCGACTCGGAGCCGAAGAAGTGGTCGAGCAGCGCGCGCAGGTGCGGGTCCTGGACCGTCGCTAGCAATTCGCGCAGCTCGCTCTCGAGCTGCTCCAGGGAGACCTCGGACCCGGCCGCGAGGTCGGCGGTCTCGTACTCGTGCGGTTCGGCCTCGCGCAGCCCGCTGACCTTGATCTTCGCCCCCCAGCGGTCGCTGACCTCGAAGACGCCGGTGACGAAGACGGGGGTGCCGGAGCAGCAGAGGGCATAGTGCGCCTCGGCCTCCTCCCAGCAGACCGCCTCGGCGGCGCCGCTGGCGTCGCCGACCGAGAGCCGCAGCCAGGCATCGCCGTTGCGCTTGCGCCGCAGCTCGCGCTCGCGGATCGCGTAGACGCCGCTGACCCGCTGGCCGTCCTCCAGATCGCGCAGCGCCACCCGGGCGGCGGGTTCCTCGGCGACCGCCGGTTCCGCCTCCGCGAACGCCTGGATCTGCGTCTGTTCGCTCATCGGTTCGCTCAAGGTAGAGACGAGGGCGGACGCGCCTTAGGGTCAGAAGCGTGACGGCGGCGAGCAGAGATCTCGGGGCGGCGGCCGGCGCCCTCGGCGCCTACCTGACGACGGTCCTGCCGCAGGCGCGGAGGGAGCTGCGGCGGTGGGGATCGCTGCCCCGGGAGAAGGCGATGAACGCCGAGGCCGTCGCCGTTTTCGCCACCCTGGCCCCCCGCCAGGCACGGCCCGCGGTCACGCGCGCGATCACCCGGCTGCAGGTGGCGATCGACCTCCGCGACATGGCCGAAGAGAGGGGATCCGAGGCGCCCCTAGACGACCGGCTCCTACCACGGCTCGAGTCGGGATGGAGGGAGGAAGTCGCAACGTTCCCCGCCTACCCCGTGGTCTCCTCGCTGCTCGATCGTGTGGTTTTGCGCTGCGAAGAGGGGCAGCGGCGGACGCACGCGGCGGCGGCCGGCGACGCGGGGGCGCTCCGCGACTGGGCACTGACGCTGGGGGCCCCGTCCGACTACCGCTGGTGGGAGATCGCCGCCGGCGCCAGCTCCTCCGTGGCCGCCCACGCTCTGATCGCCGCCGCCGCCGATGCCAGGACCACCGCCGGGACAGCGGCCCTCCTCGACGCCGCCTACCTCCCCCCGGTCGGCGCCCTCACCGTCTTCCTCGACGACCTGGTCGACCGCGAGCAGGACCGCGCCGCGGGTGAGCACAACTATCTCGCCTACTACGGGAGCGCGGAAGAGGCGGCCGAGCGGCTGGCCCTGGTCGCGAAGCGGGCGGAAGCCATGCTGCTGCAACTGCCGAACCCGCAGCGCCACCGGGCGATCCTCGCCGGGGTCGCCGGCTTCTACCTCAGCGCCCCCGGCGCCGAGACCCCCTGCGCGCATCCGATCCGCGCTGGGCTCTTGGCGGCGCTCGGCCCCAGCGCCCGCTTCCTCAGCGGCTTCATGCGCCTGCGCCGGCTCGGAGAAAGCAAACGGCTCGGGCAAGCGGGGAACTCACCCGAGCCGTGAGCTGGGTTGGGACCAAGCCGCCACAGGGTTTGGCGGGAGGTCCCGAACCGGCGCCGGTCACGCCAGGGTCGGGGTGACCGACGGCGCGAAGTTATAAGAACATATGCGGACCGGTTTGTCAACGAGCCGCTAGGTCTCGCGGCTATTGGCCCACTTCTGCGCCTCCAGAAATCCCAGATACGGCAACAGGGTCAGGAGCACCAGCTCCGGCCTTAATTCTTCGAGCCGATCCAGGCGCCCGATCCTGAGGTGGTCACCGACAAGGCCCACGATGCCCCCCACCAGCGCCTCGTCCGCCGCCCCCGGGATCCGCGACTCGATCGGCGCCCTGGCGCGCAGAAAGCCCACCAGACGGCCGACGATGCTCTCGTAGCGGCGAAGCGTGTCGGCCCCCGATCCACCGGAATCGAAGGCCAGCGCTTCGGCTACCTCCGGATGGGCGATCGCGAAGTCGACGCCGGCGTAGATCCCGGCGGAGACCTGCGCCGGCCACTCGTCCTCGCCGGCACAGGCCTCCAGGATCGCCGTCTCAAGGTCGGCGAGGATGATCGGGAACCCCATCGAATTGGAGACGCTATAGGACCAGACTTATTTTGATCCGGCCCTCTTGGAACCCCGATGCCGTGCCTTCCCCTTGCAGTTCGCGGTCACCTTCGGCGAGGTCCGGTGGATCTTCCCGTTCTGCCCGGTGAGGACGCCCTTCGCCCGGTGCACGCCCCGACAGATGTCCGTCGAGTTGGCGAGCAAGCCCTTGCTGCCGCCCTGCATGCTGAGCACCACTTTGGTCAGGGGCGCATCGGGGACGTTTTCGAAGGTCGCCCGGATGCGGGCGTTGATGGAGTCGATCCTGCCGACCGATTCGATGTCGACGAGCCCGTGCAGGGCCAGCACCATGTCCGGCAGTTCGTGGTCGGAGCTGCGCAGATAGACCGGGCCCTCGAGCGGCTCGTCGAGCAACGGCGTCCAGGCTTTGACGTGGCCATAGATGCTGCGCTCCGGGCAGCCGCCCCCGAAGCCTCCCCCGGCGGCGAACTGGACCCGGGTGCAGATGGTCCTGATGTGGCCCTGTTCGAGCAGCTCGCTGCCGGGCAGCGCCACCGAGATCCGGTCGGGGTTCGCGTCCCCGGTCCGCGGTCTCAGCACCGCCCGCAGCGCGGGGAAGGCGCCGCGGGTGCTGCGCTTCGCCTTGAGGCGGATCTGCACCCGCGGCTTGAAGCCGAGGCTGGCGCAGTCAGCCGCCTGGTAGCGGGCGCTGAGCTCCGCCGGCACGTCGTCGGCGACGCTGAAGACATCCACTCCGGACCCGAACAGCTCCGCCTTCGTCGCCATCGGATCACACGAGGTCGGCGTGATGGTGAATTTGTCACGGTCCACGTAGACACGCAGGTCGCGGACCTTGAGCGGGATCCCCTGGAGGATGTGGGGGATCGGGTCGGAGGCATCTCCGTCCACGTGGACTTCGCCCGTAGCGGGGTCGAGCTTCAGCCCCTCCTGGACGACCACGGTCCCGAGGTCGAACGGCCCGGCGACCGCCGGCGTGACCGAGACCACGCTCAGGGTAGACCCGTGGTAGGGCCCGCCGAGGTAGAGCTGGCCGGGCACGTAGGTGAGGATCGAGCCGACGCCCGCGCCGACGCTCGTGCGCCCGATCCGGGAGGAGTCGGGGCAGCTCGGGCTCGCCTTCTCATCCAGCCCCTGCTTGCCCTTCGCCGCCTCGACAGCAGCCTGCGGGCACTGCGCCACGCCTTTGAGCTTCGCCAGCGCCCCCTCAGGTAGCACCGAGCTGAACTTGGTCAGATCCTGGTCCCCGTCCTTGCGCGTGATCCGCATGTAGAAGGGCGAGAACTGCCCAGCGGCAGGGTTGATCGAGCCTGCTTCGAACCCGGGGCGGAAGGGCGCACCGCCACTCGGGCAGGCGCCCCCGTCGACTCCCCGTTCGATCGTCGCCGTGCTGGTCCTGGTGACGATCTCGTCGGGGGTCGGGTTGTCCGGGTCGGTGACCGACCAGGGGGTGAACCTCGCTACCGTCTCGAAAGTGCCGCAGCCAGGCGGGGTCACCAGCGGCGCCCGTCCGCCTTCGCGGAAGTGGAGCTTGAAGGTCGAGAAGGGCAGCTGCGGCAAATTGTCGAAAGTGGTGACGAGCTGGCCCGTCTCCGGGTCGGGCGTCACTTTGCCCGCCTGCTTGATGAGGACGCCCCGCTCCGGGATCCGCGCAACCAGATAGAGGCCGATCAACGAACCGAACGGGTTGTCGTAGGGCTTGGCGATGTACAGCGCCCCCCGGGCTTCCTCTTTCAGAAGCGGGGTCGTAACCTGCACCTCGCCGATCTTCGCTGCGTCCGGACAACCGGCGCCCGGAGCTGAGTCGAACTGCTCCCGCGCGTACTCGGCGGGAGAACAAACCGCGAGTCCCTCGGCCTGTGACGGGTTGATGGTCATGCCCTCCGGCAGCGTCACCTCGACCTTCTTCGCTTGCCCTTCGGCAACCCCCTCGCGATTCGTCAAGCCAGAGTTCGGCATATCGAGCCGGAAGTCCAAACCGGTGGGGGTCTCCGCGAGCTTGCTGGTCGGGGCAGCGGAAATAGTCGGGTCAAAGGGGACCTGATTGCATTTGAGCAGTGGATCGCCACTGAACGAGGCGGTGTCGACCACGCTTCCGACCGGCACGTTCCAGGGTTCGACTTCGAGCCCGAAATCGAGAGGGGAAGCACAGGAGACCGGCTGGCGAAGGAGAGGGCCTTCGGCAAGCCCCGGCGACGGCTCGCAGGGACCGAGCTGCTGTTGGTTGTATACGCAGTTCCACCCCCGGGAGCTGTCGTGGCGAGGATCACCGGGGGTCCCCCAGAAGACGACGGTGCTTTCCAGGAACGTCGCAAGCTGCGGCGTGTTCCCTACGCTCGCCACGACGCGGTATCCCTGGTCGGGCCTTACTTCGGTCTCGATCGGGACATTGACGCCAGCCGCGGTGAAGCCGAAGCGGGCGGGCTCGCCCACGGCGGGTTCGAGGTTGAAGAGAGGAACCGCCAGGCGAACGTAGCCGAAGAAGTTCTTTTCGATCACGGTCACCGAGACTGCCCCGACTGCGGTCGCATCTGGGCACTTGTTGGTCAAACTCTCAGTCGGCGCGTAGAAGTCGCTGAGTTCGCACTGCGGTACAGCCTGGGTGTTGCCGACGAAACCGACGGGAAGCGGGAAACGCAAGTTCCGCGGCATAGCTGGAGGGTCAACGACAAATGCTCGCCCGCCGGTGCCCGATCCCGCGACAAGCCGACCTGCCCGCGACTTCAACTGGAGCGTCGTGGTGAACTGGAACGGGTGACCGCCTGCTTGAACCGCCGCTCCCCCGCCCTCTTCTTCGGCGCGGGCCGAGAAGTGTTCGATGCCGAACGGCACCTCCTCGGGGCTGACGTGGAAGTTCTGGGATTCGGAAACGGGCGGGGCATCGCCGCCGGAAACCGTTACCTTCCCGGGGGCGAGGGGAACAGGAGGTTCGTCGGTGAGGCTGGCGAGCACTTCGACCTGGATCGCGTCGTATGGATCGACGACGCCTTCGAATGTGCAGGAGACGCGATCCGCTGCTTCGACCTCGCAGTCCACCGTCCCCAAGTGGCCACTGGTGCCGGCGAAGGGTTCCACGGCGGTGGCTTCCACGTCATCGGGGAGATCGTCGACGATCGTGACCGGGGCCGCCGTTGCGTCGACCGGTGCATCTCCGATGTTGGTGACGGTAAGAACCAGACGACCGCTTCCGCCGCCGGAAAGGATCCTGGAACTGGCCGTTCCGACCACCGGTTCCACAAAGATCCGCAGCTCGCCCCTCCGCGGCGTGGTAACGACCAGGGGCTCGGTCCCCGCGGGTCCACCGGTCGCTTCAACCGACTCCGTACCGAATACGCCCTCGAACAGCTCTTCGAGATCTGCGGCCGTTTCGGTGGCTTCGGGGGCGATTCCGAACGCCTGGCACAGTTGGTCAGCCGAGGCGCCGAAGCCAGACCCCCGGCCGAGGCAGCCGACGACTTCGGAATCGACTTCGATCCTGGCGATCAGCAGACCCGATTCGTACCCCGGGCCCGACGCCATCTTCGACTCGATTTCCTGAACGTTGTCGGTCGGTTCCCAGAGGTTGCTCGGGCGAGTGCCGGTCAGCACCTGCCACCACGGCGACGGAGCCGCCGACGCAGAGGCGATCGGCAACAGCACGACCACCAAGGCGACCACACCGGCCGTGACGATCAGGGCAAGGCGGTTACGCATTCTGTGTTTCTCCTTCGGCGAATCGAGATTGGCGATCGAGCACAGCCGGGTCATCGTGCTCTCCCGGCTCCGGCAGACCGTCCGGGTCGTGACCGAGGTTTCTTCCTGACGCAACGGACATGGCCCTTTCGGTGAACCTTTCTCTTGCCCTTGGGACAGCGCCTCGCGTGCTTGGGGTGGATGTTGCCAGGGCCTCGAAGCGTCGCCGTTCCCGGCGTGGCGTCGTCGGGAGGCACGGCGGCGGGCTGGCAGGCTTCGCCGAGGCATTCGACATCTGCCTTCAGCGTGGCCGCGATTCCGTCCACCCTGGCGTCGTAGATGTCGGCAAGATCGTCCCGATCGGTTACCGACAGCTTTGCAGGGGTGAGGAAGAAGACGTCGTCGCCGCCGACGCTGGCGTCGAGGAAGCCCGCCGGCTCATCGCCCGTGCCCGAAGAGATCAGCGAAAGGCACCCGTTTGCGGGGAGAGAGGTACCCGCATCTTCGGATGAAGCGCCGCAGGTCCCTTTGCCGAACGGCTCGTACTGGTAGACGTCCCATTCACCGTTCGCATCCGCCGGCACCAGCGCGTCGATCGCGTTAAAGAAGACTCGCCCGTTGTCCTGTACAGCACGTGAGCGATAGAGCGAGAACTCGGCACCCGTGAGGGCGGCCGTTGGCTCTGGCAGCGTCGCGCTGACCAGGCGCTGCCGCCACCGCTCCCGAGGGTCGATTAGATCCGACTCCGTGCCGAACTTCGGCACCACCCTTCCCTCGGGCGCAGAACCGGAGGGATCGCAGGAAACACAATCGAGCCGATCGGAAACTGAGTCGTAGCGGAAAAGCCCTACGACAGGCTCCAGCGTAGAAGCATCTAGATTGGGGTCCTCGGTGAGCTTGCGGTCAGACATGAAGGCGAAGTAGCGGCCACTTGGCGAGCTTGCCGCCGCCAACTTCGCGCTGGACGCTGGGACTTCTTCTGGATGGGAGAACTCTACATGTGAACCCCAGTTCGGACCGTCCTGCTCGGAGAGGGTAGCGATGAAGCGTCGTCCCACCCCCTGCTGCCAAAGGTATAGGTTCGGCTTTCCGGCGACGGCAACGTCTCCTATGGGGTTCGTTCCCGCATCGAGGTTACCGCGGGCTACGAAGTAAATTCGATCACCGTCATTGCTTATGCCGGGGATCTGGCCAAGAACCTCTGCGATTTCGCCTGAGCCCTCCAGTGGCGCGCTGAGGTCGACCAAGGAGGTGCAGCCGGCGGCCGGTCCCGAAGGCGGGAGCTCGCAGCGATACAGGTCGGCGCCCGATGGGCTCGAATCCGAGGTCAGATGCGCCGTGTCGGTAAAGAGGACGACCCCGCCGTCAGCGCTAGCGCCTTGGAAGATTGCCTTACTTGCGCCGCCCTCTGCGTCAGGTTCGGCAACGTCGATCCGGAACGTCTCGCCGGCAACCGTGTCGCGCACATAGAGGCGTGGAGAGCCAAAGAACGGAGTCCAGAAGATGCGTGAACCATCGTCCGAAATGGCGTTACGACTCGAACGAGGTATCGATCCGGCGTCCCCTGCAACCATTTCTCCACCTTCATCGTCCGGTAGCACGCTGACACGTTCGAGCTGACCGTCATGCCAGTGATACTCACCGGCCTCGGCAGTTCCGGTTCCCAGCGGCACACCAGAATGCAGCACCACATGATCAAGGTCCGGGGTAGCAGCCTGGATACTCACCCAGGATCTCACGCCTGGTACGTCGGGGTCTTCGAGGCTGAAGTTAGTGCCAGGCGGGACGTTGGCGAAGCCTTCCTTCGCCGTCACCAGAGGTCGATAGACGGGTGGTTCGGTGTTATGCCGCCAGTACGGACCCCTTCCAGATGCTTCGGGCGACAGCGTGCCGGGGCTCCTTGGTTCCAGGAGGGCCTCGGAGAGGTCAGTGTTGAAAAGCTTGAACTCGGCCTGCAGCGAGAGTGCCAGTGGAACCGCCTCAGCGCTCGGAGGGCTGAGATCCTTCGAGCGCCAGCCATCCTCGGTTCGCTGCGCTAAGGCCGTGGCGCCTTCGATCATACGAGAGCCCGCTGGGTCAGCTTCGATCGAGCCCCGGGTGAGATAGGCAAGACCGTCCCCGTCAGCAGCCGCCTGAACCTGGCCGCCGAGTTCGCTAACTCCGCCAAGCCCTCCCAAGACGATCGCACCGTGCTTGTCGGCCGGCGACACCATCTCCCAAGCCCTGCGATCGATCGGGCTGATTCCGAAGCCGCTCACCTGAGTCCTGAAGGTGCGGTCTGGGCTTTCGGTGACGCCAAGCGAATTTTCAGCGACCACACGGTAGTGGTAAACAACGTGGGGGGTGAGGCCTACCAGCGCCTGCGACACCCGAACAAGGTCATTGCCGTCCTCGATGGCTGCCCCGCCAATGGGAACGCTTGCGCAGCCACCGGCAGAGCAATCTTCCAAGCCGTACTCGAACCGATAGGTGGTAGCCAAGGAGTTCGGATTGATCCCCGCGACCAGAGTTGCCGACGTGCTGGCCGCATCCGCCGCCGAGAAGAACTCGACGGAAGGGGCCGCTGGGGGCGGCGGGGGCTTCCGCCTGAAGACCCTGACCTGCGCAGGGGCGTCGTCAGCGCCGGCATCACCGACATAGACGGTCCTGCTATCAGCGTCTATGGCGATACCAACTCCGAGATAGAGTTCACCGACCCCCGGGCCACCGAACGTTGCGACAGCCTCGCCAGCTTCGTCGTAAACATAAATTGCTTCGGGAGCGATGTACACTTCGGCCGTCACCGGGTCAACTGCAACGGTTCTGGCGTCAAGGTCAGAGAACGGATCAGGCGCTTCCGTGTAAACAGTGCTATCGGTGACGGGGAAACCCGAGGGGGTAAACTTGTGGATTTTCTCTCCGTAACGGCGCACATAGACCGTTCCTGCAGGATCGACAGCGATATGTACAGGTTCGGTGGCAGAGATTTCGTTGATCGGCTCGCCAGAGTGCGCGAAGATCGTCACTCCGTTGTAGTAGTCACTGGCATAGATCCGCCCGTTCGCATCGACGGCAACTCCATCCAATTCGGCGAACCCGCCGATCGAGTTCGTTCCCGCTCCCGTGCCGGCAGTGAATTCGGCAGGTTCCCCGTCCGCGTGAAACGCCTTGAGTTCGCCTCCCGATCCACTGGTGGTGACGTAGATGTCGTGACTCACCTGGTCGACGGCGATCTGCGTCCCCCCCGCCCAACCAAAAAAGGACAGGCCGGTTATTTCATTGCCTTGAATGTTGGGGGCTGACCCACCCCAGTCGACAGGATTGCCATCCTCGTTGAACTTGTACAGCTTCCCCGCAGCCGTGTCGGCCGCGTAGAGGATGTCGGCCTGCTGATCGAATGCAACCGGTCCAGCCCGACCGAATTCGCTTGACTGCGTGCCGTCGGGCCCGAACGCCTTCAGGTATTCGTATTCGACCGGGTCGGCAGCCGAGGAAGCGGCCGGAGCGAGCAGGAGGAGGAACAGGCACACGAGCGCGCACATCGTGCCCAGGCGACGGCAGTCGACCAGGAAGGTCGAGCCTCCACCCCCTCGGCGCTTCTCCGCTGGTGCTCTCATTGTGCCGTTCCTCCTGACGATGGTCTACTTGGGTTGGGGAAAGGGGCCGCGCCAGGCGCGGCCCCGTTTGCTCGTTACGGTACGAACCTGGCTTCTCCGCCGGGGTAGTACATGCTCAGCGTCGACGTGAGGCCAACCGTCGAGCCGCCTTCTTCCAGGCGGTAGAGGGTGCCCGCTCCTTCGACCTGCTGGTACCTCTGAACACCATTCGCGATGGTTTCGAAGTTGAGGGTATGTTTGGTGGAGTAGGTATTGAGCGCCGGGCTGCTGATCCGGCCGATCACCCCTCCGGTCCAAACGTGTGGGATACCCGCACATTCATATTCGGCGAGCCTGCCGGTGAACGTGGCCGGCGAAACCGTGAAGAGAATGCCGTACTGAGTGTGCGCGGCGTCGAGGTAAACCGGTTTCATCGCCAGCATGTTGGTCTGGATCGTTCCGGCGGGCTGACCTGGAGTCGTGCAGCTAACGTTGAAGGCGCCTTTGCATTCTTGGAGCTTGATCTTCGTCTGACCGCTGGTCCCGCTGGTCCATTCACCGCTGCTGCTGCTGGTATTGCCGCCGCAAGTGAACGCACTGCCGTTGGACCAGGACAGAGAGGTGGCGCCACCGCTTGCGCTGAAAGGAATCGGGAATTTGTTGGCTTTCGTCTCGAGGCTCAACGCCGAAGCGCTTCCGGCGGCGAGGCCGGCGAAGGCCAGTGAGACGATCAGCGCGAGGCTGAAGACACGCAGCGCTCTCGCCGATACTGGGGATTTGCTAACCATTTAAATGCGAACTCCTTCTCCCAGGCTGTCCCTGGGGTTGGTTTCGTGAAGTGCACGGCCCTGAGCGCCGGCCAAATTGAGTTGGCTTGGCGCCGGGGTCGTGACTCATGACGGAGGGGGTCTCCGCCAAGCTCGGTACGAAGTGGGTTGCGCCCTGCCGGCGCGGGGTCCTCACGAATCTCTCCTTGTCCCTTGATCCATCCCCTTGGAAGGCGCTCGCCCTTCAGCGCTGCCCTTCCAGGATGCGCAGCAATTGGAACATACACGGACCAGTTTGTCAAGAGGGTCCTTTGGCTGGCGCTAGTTGGCTAGAACGATAGGGCCGCAGTCCAAGTCAGAAAGCCGAAATCTCGTCTTCGGATGTGCCTCAGCGGCAGATCGCGCTCAGTCTGTGACGTACCGGTTGAGAAGATTCCAGCGGTGCTCAGCGACCGCGGCAGCCGCGGGTGATCTCGACCGCGAGCTGCTTTCCGCCAGCGAGCGTGTAGGTCGACCGGGCGAGGCTGAGGAAGCCGGCGGTGAAGCGCGGGGGCACGGGGCAGGAGGCGTTGAGGTAGCTGCGGGTGCGGCCGCGGTAGCGGTAGCGGCGGTGGAGGGTCATCTCGAAGCGGGCGAGACGGGGGCGGGGGCCAAGGGCCTGGGGGAGGTCGGCGAGGAGGACGGTGCCGAAGGTGCCCGGACGATGGCGGAGGACGAAGGGGACGACGACGACGATCGGCGGGCGGCGGGCGAAGGCGTGGAGGAGGACCGCGCGGCGACCGCCGCGCTCGCGGCTGTTGAAGAGAAGCAGGCGGGCGTGGATCGTCAGCGGCAGCTGGTCGGGCATCAGCACCTTTGCGACCAGGGAGCCGCGGCCGACCAGCGCCCCTCCGCATGCCGCGAGGGCGGTCGGCGGCTTGGCGTTGCGCACGCGTCGGGCCGAGCAGGTCGGCAGGCCGCGGGTGGAGAGTGAGCCCTGGGAGGGGAGACCGATCTCCATCTTCGTCACCCGCGGCAACAGGGAGCCGTCGGCGGTGCGGATGCCGCCGGAGAGGTGCACGGACAGCGGGCCGGGACGGTCGCGCGGCAGGGTCAGCGGCGAGATGCCGCCATCGAGCGAGACGACGAGGTCCCCCTCCTGCCTCTGCTCCCCCTGCGCCGGTACCGCCAGCGTCGCGGCGAGGAGGGCCAGGGCCAGCGCGGCGAACGCCCGTCCCCACATCCGCCGCTCACCCGTACCTGGAGAATTTGAAGCTGCAGTAGTCGAACCCGAAGGCGAGGACGACGTTGTTGGCGAGGTTGCCGTTGTGGATGAAGCGGGCGGTGAGGCGCTGGGCCTTGATCGCGTGCTCCTGCCGCAGCTGCTCGGTGATCCGTTCGAGGTAGGAGACCTGCCGCTTCAGGTAGGTGAACCACTTGCCCAGCTTTTCGGCGTCGTCGGGCGGGCGGGTCACGGCCGACATCCGCTTGACGGTGGAGGAGTAGATCGCGGTCGCCTTGGCGAACTTCCTCGCCGCGACGGCGAAGCGTTCGGCCCGGATGTCGGCTTTGGCGCCCTTCATCACCTGCTGCGTCTGCAGCGCGTCGGGCTTGCAGATCTCCTCGAGCTGGGAGACGTATTCGTCCCGCGTGGGAGCTTCGGCCGCCGCGGCGCTCACGGCCGCGAGCAGGGCCGCGAGCGTGAGCGCTATGCCGATCCGCTTAAACACTGCTTGCCTTCAACATGTTACGGCGCGGGAGGATGCGGTCGAGCAGCGGCGGCACCCGCCAGACGCGGTCGCCCAGCAGCAGCATCAGCGCCGGCAGCAGGACGATCCGCACCGCGGTCGCGTCGAGCAGGATCGCCACCGTCAGGCCCACCCCCATCTGGCTGACGGTCGCGACCGGGGCCGCGGCGAAGGAGACGAAGACGGCGGCCATGATCGCGGCGGCGCCGGTGATCACCCCCGCGGTCCGCTCCAGCCCGAAGGCGATCGCGGCCCGGTTGTCGCCGTCGACGTCGTAGCGCTCCCGCATCCGCGCCAGCAGGAAGACCGCGTAGTCGATCGAGAGGCCGAAGGTGACGCCGAAGATCGCCCCGGCGCCGACCGTGTCCACATAAGGGTGGCCGCCGAGCGGGTAGCCCTCGGGGATCCGGCAGACCAGCGTCATCACCCCGATCGCCGCCGCCACCGAGGCGAGGTTGAGGCAGACCGTGAGCAGGGCCAGGAGCGGCGCCCGCAGGACGACGATCAGGGCCAGCAGGGTGAAGATGACGAAGGCGCCGATCACCAGCGGCAGCCGGGCTTCGGTCGCTTCGCCGTAGGTGTTGAGCGTCGCGGCGCCGCCGGTGACGCCGGTCCGCAGGTCGCCGGCGGCCGCGATCCGCTCGGCGTAGGCTTCGAGCCGGCGCTCGACGCGGCGGGAGCCCTCGGTGTTGAAGGCGTGGGTGGAGACGACGAGCATGCGGGCGGCCTGGCCGCCGCCCTCGACGCTGATCGCCTCACCGGCCTGGTCGCGGGCCCTCTGCGGCGCTCCGTCGATCGCCGAGAGGACGAAGTAGCCGGAGTCGAATAGGTGCGGCGACTGCGTCCGCAGCTCCCTCGCCCCCACCGCGAGCGGCGCCGCCATGGCCGCGACGCGAACCCCTGCCGTGTGGAGCCTGGCCTGCAGCGGATAGGAGCGGTGGAAGCCTTCGGCGAGGCCGTCCCGCAGCGCCCCCGCCCCGCCCTCGAGCGCGATCAGCCCGCCGGCCAGCCGTTCCGCCCCGTCCCCCAGCCGGTCGAGCCCCTCGCTGAGGCCTCCCGTCGCTGCCGAGAGGCGCCCGACTCCGTCCTCGAGCCGCTCGCCTCCCGGGACGAGCCGGTTGAGGCCGCCGTTCACCTGCTGGGCGACTTCCCGCAACCGCCGCACTTCGTCGCGGCTGGCGGCGGCAGCCCGCGCCAGCACCCGCGCTTCGTTTGCCGCCGGCCGCAGGGAGGGGTCCGAAGCCGCTGCGCGTTCGAGCCGGTGGGCGAGCCGGCGGGCGCGGGCGAGCTCGCCGCCCCGCAGGCGCGGCAGCAGCGAGCGCAGCCCCAGGGTCAGGGTGAGGCCGCCGACCGCGACCTCGCGCTGCCCCTGGGCGAGGCGCCGGCTGCCCTCCTGCAGGCGGTGGATCGCGGAGCCGGCTTCTTCGCCGCGGCCGGCGGCGCGGCGCAGCTCGGCGGCGATCGTCCCCGCCCCGGCCGCGGCCCGCCGGGAGCCCTGGGCGAGCAGGTCGCTGCCGTCGGCCCCTTCGGCGATCCCGGAGCGGAGCTCGGAGACGGCGCCGGCGGCGCGGCGCAGGTTCGGGCCGAGGGCGCTGAGCCGGCCCGGTGCCCCCGTGTCGGCGAGGCTCTGGCCGAGATCGCGCAGCGGCGCCGCGCGGGCGGCGACCGCCCCCGGCCCGATCACCGCCCGCGCTCCCGGCTGGCCGACGATGCGGCGCTGCCAGCGGCGCAGCAGCGCCAGGTCGCGCCGGTTGGTGATCGCGCCCCGGTCGGTTGCAGCGACGAGGACGAAGGGCGCCTCCCAGCCCGGCCCGACGGCGCGGTCAATCCTCTCGGCGCTCTCGCGGGCGGCGTTGGAGCTCGGCAGCTCGTCGATCCCCGGCGCGCCGGTGGCGAAGCCGACGAGGGGCAGGGTGAGGAGGACAAGCGGGACCGCAACCATGCAGGCGGCGAGGGCAGGCCGGCGCAGCGCTGCCGCCGTCGCGGCGACGATCGCCGGGGGCCGGGTGCCCGGGCGGCGGCCGATCCGGCCGGCGTTGATCCGCTCGCCCAGCAGCCCCAGCAGCCCCGGCACCGCGAGGTTCGAGATCGCGACGCTGATCACGGTGACGACGGCGGTGGCGGTCGCCAGCGAGAGCAGCAGCGACCCCGGCTGCAGGAAGGCGGAGAGGACGAGGGCGACGATCAGCGTCGCGCCCGCGAAGAAGGTGGTGCGGCCAGCGCTCCGGCGGGTCGCTGCCGCCGCCTCCCACGGGTCCCCCCGCGCCGCCAGCTCCTCGCGGAAGCGGGAGACGATCAGGAGCGAGTAGTCGACGCCGAGGGCGAGCCCCATCATCGTGCAGACGACGAGTGCGAGCGCGTCCATCGTCATCGCCGAGGCGAGCAGCGACAGCACCCCGCGCCCGGCGAACACGGTCAGGGCACCGAAGGCGAGCGGGATCGCCGCCGCCACCGCGGAGCGGAAGACGAGCAGCAGGACGAGGACGAGCAGCGGAACGGCCAGCAGCTCCGCCCGCTCGGTCGAGTGCAGCGATTCCTCCTGCAGCGCCCGCGAGACCGAGGCGAAGCCGGACTGGGTGGCCCGAACGGGCGGGCTCACCCGCGCCTCCAGCGTGCGTTCGAGGCCGGGGACCGTCTCCCGCATAGCCTCCTCGAGTGGTACGTGAAAGTCAACTAAAACGAGTGCCTTGCCCGGGCCCGGCCGCAGGGCCGGCAGCGCCCCCCGGTCCCAGGGGGAGATCACCGTCGCCGCCGGCGGTCGCCGCAGCGCCGCCACCAAACGGGGGCCCTGGCGGTCGACCGCGGCGGCGGGGCCCTGGAGCAGGACGACGAAGGGCGAGGAATCGCCGAAGTGGCTGTCGGCCAGCTCCTGCGCGTCGTCGACGGCGGTGCCGGGAACCCTGAGCGACAGCGGCGAGAGGCGAGCCTCGACCCCGAGGCCGACGACGCCCAGCGCCAGGCAGGCGACGACCACCGCTGCGAGGGCAGTTACGCCGCTGCGTCTCCTCACCACAGGATCCCCGGACCCATTCGGGCCGAGTCTACGTCACCCCTTCGGCAGCCTGGGTACGTTGACGTTCCAGTTCGCCGATCAGGAACGAACGCGGCAACGGCCAGACTGCGACATCTCAAAGCTGCGCCCGTCGGCGAGCGTGTACTCGGCCAGGGCGAAGGGGAAGAGGGCGCTGTCAAAACCGGCGGGGGCGGCGCAGGCGGCGCTGATGAACGAGCGGCGACGGCCACGGTAGGAATAGGCCCGCTTCAGGGTCATCTGGAAGTGCGTCAGGTAGGCCCACTTCCTCACCCCCGGCGGCAGCGTCGTCCTCATCACCGTTCCGAAGGTGCCTCGCCGCCGAACGACAGTGAAGGGGACGATGAAGGAGGCCGGCGGTTTCCGCGAGTAGGCCTGAGCAATCACCAGCTTGCGGCCGTCTCGCCGCGGGCCGTTGAAGACCAGCAGCCGCGCTTCGACCAGCGACGAATGCTGGTTGTCGAGCCGGGCCAGGACCGTCACCTGCCCGTGGCCGATGAGAGCCGCCCCGCAGGCGCGCCGCGCCTTCGCCTCGCGGGCCTTGCGGATCTGCCGCACCCGGCAGGTCGGCAGCCCGCGGTCTTCGAGCCGGCCCTGCCGGTTGATCGCGACCTCGACCCGCTTGACCTGGGGGACGAGGTCGAGGTCCCCCGAGCTGCTGCGGACGGAGCCGGCGACCCAGACGCCGACCGGGGCAGGATCGTGGCGGGGAAGAACAGCCGGCCTGATCCCTCCTTCGAAGGTGAGGACGAGGTCGCCTTCGCCGTTGGAGACGGCGAAGGCCGGTGCGACGGCCACGAGCAGGAGGCCGGCTGCCCAGAGTACGATCCTCGCCCGTCTCGTCATCCGCTGAACCGCGACGGCTCGATCCGGCAGTAGTCGAAGCCGAAGGAGAGGACAGCGTTGTTGGCCCTGCTCGAGTTGCGGTTGAGGTCCACCCCGAGGGATTCGGCCCGGTGCTTGTTCCCGGCTTTGAGGGCCTTGCCGATCCTGCGGATGAGGGCGGTCTCGTCGCGCAGGAGGTCGAGCCACCTTTCGAGCCGCGCGGCATCCGCGGCCGGTTGCCGCAGCGCCGCCAGCTGCCCGACGGTCGCGGCGAAGGCGGTCGCGGCGCGGAAGAAGTGCCGCGAGGCCTTCTTCAGTTCGCCTGCCTTCACCTCCGCCTTCGCCCCCTTGAAGATGCGCTTGTTGGCGAGAACGTTCTGCTTACAGATCGGCTCCGCCGAGGCCACGTAGCCGGGGCGGGTCACCTCGCCTTCTTCTTCGCCCGATGCGAGCGGCGGGCCGGGCGCGAATGCGACCGAGGCGACCGCGGCCAAAGCCAGGCCGATGAGCTTCCCGTTCATGTTTCTCCTTCTCCTTCGCTTGCCGAGGACGTCTCAGGCACCGTGCAACTCAACCTTCGGCAGCACCCGCTCAAGGGGCCGGGGCAGCCACCAGACCCGCTCGCCGAGGATCAGCATCAGCGCCGGCAGGAGGACGATCCGCACCACCGTCGCATCGAGGACGACGGCGACGGTGAGGCCGGTGCCGAGCTGGCTGACGGTGGCGATCGGCGCGCCGGCGAAGGCGGCGAAGACCGCGACCATCACCGCGGCGGCGCCGGTGATGACCCGCGCCGTGCGCTGCAGCCCGTGTGCGATCGCGTCGGCGTTGGCGGCTCCCGCGTCGTGACTTTCCCGCATCCGCGCCAGCAGGAAGACCGCGTAGTCGATCGAGAGGCCGAAGACGATCCCGAAGATCCCCGCCGCCCCGATCGAGTCCACGTACTCGTGCCCGCCCAGGGGCAAGCCGGCCGGGACGTCGAGGAGCAGGGTCAGGACTCCGAAGGCGACGGCGACGGTGAGGAGGTTGAGGGCGACGGCGATCGCCGCCAGCGCCAGGGCGCGAAGCAGCACCACGAGGACTAGAAAGGTGATCAGCGAGATCGCGAGGACCACCAGCGGGATCCGCGAGGAGACCGCCTCGCTGTAGTCCTCGAGCTGGGCCGAACCGCCGGCGACCCCGGTGCGGAAGCCGGTAGCGGTCGCGAGGTCCGCGGCCCTGTCCTGGAGGCGGCGGTTGAGCGCGGCCGAGCCCGGCGTGTTGAAGGTGTAGCGAGGCACCACCAGCATCTGCGCCGCCTGGCCGCCATGGTCGAGGTCGGTCAGCTGCCCCGCCTTCTCGGCGTCGGCCTGCGGCGCTCCCTGCAGGGCCGAGAGGACGAAGTAACCGGAATCGAAGATCCCGGGGGAGCGGCGGCGCAGGGTCCCGAGCCGGCGGGAAAGACGTTCCCCGGAGCCGGATACCCCCACCCCGGCGTCGGCGAGCCCGCGCTGGAGCGGCTCCGAGGCGCCGTGCCCGCGGTCGAGGTGGGTCGAGAGGGAGGAGGCCCCGCCCCGCAGCGCCGCCAAGCCGTCGGCCAGCCGGCCGGCGCCCTCCCCCAGCCTGGCCAGGCCCTGGGGCAGGCCGGCCGCGGCGGCGGCCAAACGGCCGGCGCCGCGGTGGAGCCGGGCACTGCCCTCGGCCAGGGTGGCCTGCCCCGCGCGCAGCCGGGAGGCGGTCGCGTGCGCCCGCTTCGCCTGGTTGCGGGCGAGGGCGAGGGTTTCGACGAGGCGGTCGGCTTCGGCTGCAGAGCCCGCCAGCGCGGGGTCGGCGGTTGCCAGGGCGCGGAGCTGGGAGCGCAGGCGGCGGGCGCGGTCGAGGCCGCCGCGCCGCAGGACCGGGAGCAACCCCGCCAGTTCACCGTCGAGGGAGCGGGAGCCGAGCGCGATCCGCCTCGCGCCCGCTGCGATTCGCGCCGAGCCCTCGTCGAGCCGCCGCAGCGCTCCGACCGCCCTGCTCGATCCGCCGGCCGCGCGATCGAGCCCTTGCGCTATCCGCTCCGCGCCAGAGCGGGCGCGGCCGGAGCCGCCGGCGAGGAGCCCCGCCCCCGCCGCGGCCCTGGCGAGACCGGTGCGCAGCCGGCCGACCCCGGCGGCGGCGAAGTCCAGTTTGCGGCCCAGCTTCTCGAGGCGAGCCGGATCGGCGTCCCCCTTGCCGGCGATGAGCTTCTTCGCGCCGCGCGTCAGCGGCCTGGTCTGGCTGCGGAGCTGAGCCGGCCCGACCACTGCCTGCACCGCCGGGTCCCGGGCGATGGCCCGCTGCGCCCGCGCCAGCGCCGCCAGCCTGGGCGCGGTGGTTATCGGACCTTTCGCCGTCGCCGCAACCAGTACGAAAGGCGCTTCCCAGCCGGCCCCGATCGCGTGATCGAGCGCTTCGGCGTCCTGGCGAGCCGGGCTGGAGGCCGGGAGCTGGGCTGCGCTGGGAGGCCCGGTTCTCAATCCCAGCACCGGGAGCGCCAGCAGGACGAGGGCGAGGCCGACCACTCCGGCCACCAGGCGCGGGCGCCGCAGAGCCGCGGCGACGAAAGCCATCACCACCCCGCTGCCCCCGCCGCCGATCCGCCACCGATCTAGGCCGTCGCCGAGCAGGTAGAGGAGCGGCGGGGCAACGAGGACCGCGAGAGCCACGCTGACGGCGGTGACGAGAATCGCCGTCCCGGCCAGGGAGAGGAACAGCGATCCAGGCATCACCCAGAGCGTCACCGCCATCGCCAGGATCAGGGTCGAGCCGGCAAAGGCCGCGGTGCGCCCGGCGGTGCCGCGGGTTCGCCGCGCCGCGCCCCAGGGATCGGAGCCGGCCGCCAGCTCCTCGCGGAAACGGGAGACGAGCAGCAGCGTGTAGTCAACCCCCAGGGAGAGCCCCATCATCGAAGCGACCGTGAGCGCGAAGCCGTCGACGTCGAAGAACGACGAGGCCAGGAACAGCCCCCCGCGAGAGACGAGCACCACGGCGGCGCCGAAGAGGATCGGGATCGCGGCGGCGATCGGAGAGCGGAACACCAGCAGCAGGACCAGCAGGAGAAAGGGAACCGCGATCAGCTCGGCGTGGTGCGTGGCCTCGACCGATTCCTGCTGGATCGCCCGGGAAAGGGTGGCGTAGCCGGTCTGGCGTGCCGTCACCGGCGGCCGGAGCTCGCTGCCGAGCAGCCGGTCGAGACGAGCGACCGTCTCCTTGACGGCCGGGCCGGCGCCGACGTGGAAGTCGACGAGGACCAGTGCCCTGCCAGGGGACGGGCGAAGCCGGTCCAGGGCTCCTTTGTCCCAGGGCGAGAGCGTCGTCACGCGGGGATCGCGCCGGAGGGCAGCGACCAACGCCGGGCCCTGCCGGTTCAAGGCGGCCGCGGGGCCGCGCAGCAGCACCGCGAAGGGGGCGGAGTCGCCGAAGTGCGCCCGGAGCAGCGCCTCCCCCCGGGCCGAGGCGCTGCCCGGCACCGAGAGGGAGGTGGGTTCGAGGGAGCTTTCCACGCCGATCCCCAGGCCGCCGAGGAGAACGACGAGAGCGAGGGCCGCCAGCAGCGACCCCCGGGCCCGCCGCCTGCGCCGGGCCCCCTCGATCTCCTCCCTGTGCTCGTCCCTCACCAGCCGGCCTTTCAGTGGAGTTGGGCCACGAATAGGAACTTCTCAGGACCACTTAAAAGGTAAATCAACCGGATCAGCGCCGCTCCCTGCTTCAATAAGAAATCGTTTACGTACCAGTTTTTCGAACGCAAAGGACTAAGCTGAGCCTCTTTCCGAGGGCCGGATATGTTCCCCCCACGATGGTGAGAACTCCGTGGGGCGACGCGGCTTCGCTGCGGGAGCGGCAGCTGCGGCCGGGGCGCGGCACTCCGCGCGAGGAGGCCGAGCGAAACCAGCGCGAGCGGTTGTTCGCCGCGATGGTGGCGACGGTGGCGGAGAAGGGCTACGAGGCGACCACCGTCGCCAACCTGGTGAAGCTGTCGGGGGTCTCGCGCAGCGCCTTCTACCGGCACTTCGAGGACAAGCAGGCCTGCTTCCTGGCGGCGGTGGAAGCGATCGTCGACCCGACGCTGGACCGTCTGCGGGCGGAGGACGGCGCAGCCCCGGGAATCGAGCGGGCGCGCCGGGCCTTCGAGTCGGTGCTGGAAGCGATCGTCGCGCAGCCGGCGGCGGCGAAGATGTGCGTCGTCGAGATCTATGCCGCGGGCCCCGAGGGGGTGGCGCTGGTCGACCGGATAATGGACTCCTCGACCGACGTGGCGGCGGCGTTGCTGGAGCAGGTGCCCGAGCGCAAGGGGATGCCGCGGGAGCTGGTGCGCTCGATCGTCGGCGGGATCCAGAAGGTGATCCACAAGCGGCTGTACCGCGGCCAGGAGGAGGAGCTACCCGACCTGATCCCCCAGCTCTGGGACTGGATCTTCTGCTACCCGGTGCCGCCGGGACCGCTGAAAGCGCGGCGGCGGCGATCGGTGAAGGCGCTGTCGTTCGAGGAGCGCCAGAAACTCGCCAACCCGCCGGAGCGCCTGCTGCGGGCGCTGGCGGCGGTCGTCGCCGACAAGGGCTATCCGGACACCACCGTCGCCGAGGTAGTCGAACGCGCCAGCACCTCGCAGCGGACCTTCTACGAACACTTCAAGAACAAGGAAGACGCGATCGTCGCCGCCCTCGACAGCGGCTCGGCGCACATGCTCGCCGCCGCCCTGCCGGCCTTTCGACGCGCCCCGGACTGGAAGCACGCCGTCCACGACACGATCGAAGCGATGTTCCGCTGGGGGGCGGAAGAGCCGGAGTACGCGCGCATGGGCGGGGTCGAGATGTACGCGGCCGGGAAGCGTGCGCTCGACCAGCGCGAGACCGTCACCGAAGGGATGGAGGGCCTGCTCGCCCCCGGCTACGAGCTCAAACCCGACACCCCGCCGATCGCCGCCGAGGCCGTCGGCGGCGCCCTCTACGAGCTGCTCTACGACCACGTCAACAAAAAAGGGCCGGCGACTCTCCCGGACATCGTCCCGACGCTGGTCTACGTCACCCTGGCGCCCTTCCTCGAGGCCGACGACGCCTACGAGGTGGCGGTCGGCTAGAAGATCTGCAGGCCGACGAGGGTCAGGAAGCCGGTAACCATGACTCCGGTCATGGTCATGAAGCCCTGGAACATCATCCGCCGCAGATCGCGGATGTCAGCGTCGACTCGCTGAAAGCCGGCGACCATCTGATCCCGCAGGTCGTCGAGCCGCTCGTCGGTCCACGCTTCTCTGGCCATCGCCTCCACGATGATGGCAAGTGTAACTCATTGTCTGTAACGAGATTCGCGCAGAACGTAAATTGTCTGCGTCAAGTCGGCGACGAGTCGGTCACACCGCGGGGAGAATGGCCAGGGCCGGATTCGAACCGGCGACACCACGATTTTCAGTCGTGTGCTCTACCAACTGAGCTACCTGGCCAGGCGCGCTGGAACCGCTTGCGCAGGCGGAAGGCTAGCGGGCCGGGGAGGGCTTTGGCTGATTGCATGAGGGGATGAGTTGGGCGCGGGCTGCGGTGGGTCTGGTGGCGGTGGTGGCCGCAGGGGCGCTGCTGCTTTCCGGGGGGTCGGGGGCCGATCCGCAGACGCCCGCGGGACTGCCGGGGATGCCCCCGCCGTTCCTCGGGGTGGCGGTGCTGGGGGAGGGGGAGCTGACGGCGGCGGTGGACGCGTACGGGAATGTGGTCGAGCTGCGGGCACCGGGGCCGGCGGGGCGGGCGCTGATCGAGAACCCCACGGAGCGGCAGGCTGCGGGGACGGTGCCGGCCGATACCGGGATCCAGGTTTGGGTGCGGCTGGGAGATGGGGCCGCGCGACCGCTGGGGCGGGCGGATGAGGTGCGGCAGCGGTACCTGCGGCGGACGAACGTGCTGCGGACGGTCGCCCGGTTCGGTGCGAAGCGAGTGCGGATCGAGGAGGCCGTCTTCGGAGATCGGCTGGCGCTGGTGGTGGACAGTGGCGAAGCGACCGCGCAGCTGCGGGTCAATGCAACGGGCCGTGCCTTGACGAGGTCTCCGCAGGTGCTCGCAGCGGCCGCGGCCTCGGACCGTCGCTGGCTCCGGCGCAGCCGGCCGCTCGGGAGCGGGGCGCCGCGGTGGGCGCGGGAGATGTACGAGCGTTCGCTCCTCGTCTTGCACGCCCTCACCGACCGGCGCACCGGCGCCGTTGCTGCGGGCGCCCGCGACGACTGGGCGTACGTCTGGCCGCGGGACGCATCGGCCGTCGCCATCGCCTTGGCGGCTGCGGGGCGCCGGGAGGAAGCCGAGATGGTTACTCGCTTCCTGCTCGGGCTGGGGCTCGAGGACGCCGCCCGCTTCCACGGCGACGGGAGCCCCGTCCCGAGCCGGGGGGCCCAAGGCGACGCGATCGGCTGGGTCGCCGCCGCCGCCAAGGCGACCGGCATCGTCGGCAGCTCCCGGCATGCCGCGCACATCCTCGCCGGCGGCCGGCCGATCCCGTGGCGCGATCGTCCCGACTACTGGGAGCAAGGCCCCGGGGACTACCTCGGCAACGCCCTCGCCTCTACCGCCGACGGGACGAAAACGGTCCTATATGGACCGGAATCGTCCCGTCGACTGGTGAGGCGGCTGGGGGATCCGGATTCGGGGCTGGATTCGGCGGCGGCCTGGGGGGTGCGGCCGTTCCCGCACCCCGCGCTGTATCCGGCGATCCGGAGAACCCTGAACGAGCTGGTCGCGGGAGGTGGGCGGTTCGGCATCACGCCGGGCGAAGGCTGGGACGGCGGCGAGGATCCCTGGAGCGCGCCGACGGCTTGGAGCGCCTGGTCGCTCGCTGCGCTCGGCGAGCGGAAGCAGGCGCTGCAACTTCTGCAGGCGCTGCGTCGCAGCGCCGCCCCGCTCGGCACCCTGCCGGAGCGAGTCGACGCCGAGACCGGCCTCCCCCGCTCGACCACCCCGCTCGCCTGGTCCCACGCCTTCGCAATCCTGGCCCTGCGGGAGCTCTGGCCCTAAAAGCGTGGCGTCCCCGCATACCGGGGAGAAATCGGTTCGCAGTTTCGTCACAAAGCCGCAAGGGCCGCGGCCACTGCCTCCTCGGCGGTCTTGGCGGCGGTGACACCAGGGCCGCCCCGCATCCGCTCGCGGCCGTCCAGCTCCCAGCTGCACAGGGCGATCACCTCGTGGCCGATCACGCGGGCGAAGCCGATCTCCGACAGCGTCCCCCACTCGCCGCCGATCGCGATCACGGCCTCGCCGGAGGAGACGACGGCGAGGTTGCGGGCGTGGCCGATGCCGGTGGCGACGACGTGGGTGCAGTACTCGTTGGCGTCGGCGGGCGACTCGCCGGGGACGACCCCGATCACCGTCCCGCCCGCTTCGGCCGCCGCCCGCGAGGCCGCCTCCATCACTCCGCCACCGCCGCCGCAGACGAGGACGACGCCGGCCTCGGCCAGCTGCCGTCCCACCTCTTCGGCGAGAGACCAGGCTTCGTCGCCTTCCTGCGTCCCGCTCGCCCCGATCACCGCCACCTGTCGCTGCTTCACAGCTCGCCCCGCATCAGCCCCATCAGCTCCAGCGCGCCCGCCTTGTGTAGCGGTTCGTTGAGGTTCCCGCACTTCGGGCTCTGCACGCAGGAGGGGCAGCCGGACTCGCAGGGGCACTCGGCGATCAGGCGCTCGGCGTCGCCGAGCAGGCGTTCGAACTGCTCGTAGCCGCGGCGGGTGATCCCGACCCCGCCCGGATGGCCGTCGTAGATGAAGATCGTCGAGCGGCCGGTCTGGAAGTGGACGTTGGTCGAGAGCCCGCCGATGTCCCAGCGGTCACACATCGCGATCAGCGGCAATACCGCGATCTGGCTGTGCTCGGTCGCGTGCAGGGAGCCGAGCAGCGCCTCGGTCGGCAGCTTGCGGCTGAGCGGGTCCGGCAGCACATACCAGAGCGCCTGGGTGACGAAGTTCTGCTCCGGCAGCTCCAGGGCGACGATGTCGATCGGCTCCTGGTCGGAGACGGAGACGCGCTGGAAGGCGATCACCTGCTCGGTCACCGAGACCTCGCCGAAGTTGAGCTGCACCCCGGCGACCTCGCGCTGCTCGTGGACGCGCTCGATGTAGATCTCGGTCTCCTTTTTCGGCCGCGTGTACCAGTCGCCGTCGAAAGCGGAGACGACCGCCCGCCGCTCCTCGACGTCGAGGCGGTCGACCTCGTAGGAGCGGCCGAGGTGGAGGTAGACGGCGCCGGGATGGATCGTCGTGAAGGCGCGCTCGGCCTCGACCATCCCCAGCATCTCGCCCGCGTCGCGCTCGATCACCGCCACCGAGTCGGCCGAGGCCGAGCGCAGCGGGATCCGGTTGGCGACGAACTCGGCGCGGCGGGGCATCAGCTTGCCGCCGACGCCGCGCAGCTCCCCCGCCGCCAATAGTCGCTCGGCCCGCTCCCGCCACTCCGGCCCGAAAACGTCATCGTCGTCTGACGTCAGCGGCAGCTCGTAGGCGGCGGCGATCAGGTGCCGGGCGGCGATCTGCTCGTTGCCGTGGTCGAGGATTGCCGCCTCGACCGGGCGGCCGAGGAACTCCTCCGGGTGGCGGCAGAAGAACTGGTCGAGGGCGTCCTGGCCGGCGACGTAGACGGCGAGGCCGCGGCGACGGCGACCGGCGCGGCCCCACATCTGCCGCAGGCTGGCGACGGTGCCGGGGAAGGTGACGCAGATCGCCGCGTCGAGCTCGCCGACGTCGATTCCCAGCTCCAGGGCGTCGGTGGCGACGACCGCGAGCAGCTCGCCGGCGGCAAGGCGGGACTCGATCTCGCGCCGCTGCTGCGGCGTGTAGCCGCCGCGGTAGGGGGCGATCCGCTTCGCCAGCTCCGGCTTGCCCCGGCGCTCGAGGTTTTCGCGGGCGAAGCGCTGGATCAGCTCGATCCCGCGCCGGCTTTTGAGGAAGCAGATGGTGCGCACGTTGTGGATGACCAGCTCGGCGAGGAGGTCGGCGGCCTCGGAGAGGGCCGAGCGCCGGGTGCCGCTGCGCTCGTCGAGCAGCGGCGGGTTCCACATCGCGATCTCGCGGCCGGCGCGCGGGGCGCCGTCGTCGTCGACCAGCTCGAACGGGGTCCCGACCAGCCGCTCGGCCAGCTCGACCGGGTTGGCGATCGTCGCCGAGGCGAGCAGGAAGCGCGGCTCGCGCCCGTAGGCGCGGGCGAGCCGCCGCAGCCGCCGCAGGACGTTGGCGACGTGGGAGCCGAAGACGCCGCGGTAGGTGTGGGCCTCGTCGACCACGACCCACTCGAGGTTGGCGAAGAAGTCGCCCCAGCTCTTGTGGTTGGGCAGGAGGGCGACATGGAGCATGTCGGGGTTGGTCAGGACCAGATTGCTGCGGCGGCGGATCGCCGGGCGCTCCTCGCGCGGGGTGTCGCCGTCGTAGATCGCCTCGCGCAGGTTCGGCGGCCGCAGCTGGGCCAGCTTGCGCGCCTGGTCCTGGGCCAGCGCCTTGGTCGGGTAGAGGTAGAGCGCCCGGTCTTTGGGGCGGGCGGCGATCCCGTCCAACACCGGCAGGTTGAAGGCGAGGCTCTTGCCCGAAGCGGTGCCGCTGGTGATCACCAGATTCGAGCCGGCGACCTCCTCGTAGGCCCGCAGCTGGTGGGTGTAGAGGGAGTCGATTCCGACCCGGCCGAGCGCCTCCACCAGCCCCCGGTCCAGCTCCGCCGGCAGCGGCGCCGGACGCGACCGCTGCTCCTCTTCGGCGGCCTCGGCGACGATCCGCCCGTCGCGACGCGCCGGGTCGATCGCGACGGCCCAGTCCGAGGAGAGAAGCGAGCCGCCGCGCGCCATCAGCCACTTCCCCCACGGGCCGCAATGTCGACCCCCTCCTGCCGACGGGCCGAAATGTCGCCTCTGGATGGTCTTATCGTCCCGTCGGCCCCCGAGGGTTTGACAATTTGGCCCGCGACGCGCATCGCCTGCAAGGAGGAGCGGTCGTGGATGCGGAGGACGTCGGCGCCCTCGCGGACCGCCAGGGTCACCGCCGCCACGGTCCCCCACTCGCGCTCGCGGGCAGGCAGGCGCCCCTCCCACGACCCCGCCAGGACGGCGCCGACGAAGTCCTTGCGGGAGAGGGAGACGTAGAGCGGCAGGCCGAGCGCTCGCAGCTCGCCGAGGCGGCGCAGGATCTCCAGGTCCTGCTCGGGGCTGAGGTCGAAGTCGAGTCCGGGGTCAATGGCGATCTGCTCCTCCGAGACGCCAAGGGCCCGGGCCACCTCGACTCTCCCCTCGAACCAGGCGCGCAGGTGGTCGACGACGTCGTCGTACTCGCGAAACGGGCGGCCGACCCGCGGCGGCCCCTCGATGTGCATCAGCACGTAGCCGCAGCCGCTCCCCGCGACCAGCTCGAACATCTCCTCGCAGCCGCCGGAGATGTCGTTGACGACCTCCGCCCCGGCCGCCAGCGCCCGCCGCGCCACCTCCGGCGAGAACGTGTCCGCCGACACCGGCGGGAGACAATCGTTTCCACCCTTTTCCCCCCTAGAGGAAGGAAAAGTCTGGAAACGACGCAGCTCGGCGGCCAGGCCCTCGACCGCCGGGACCAGGGCCGCGGCCTCGTCCTCGGGCGGGACCGGCGGGCCGGCCTTAGCCGCGACGGCGCCGAGGTCGATCATCTCGAAGCCGGCTTCGGCCAGGGCCAGGCCGTCGGCGACGGCCCGCTCGGGGGTGCCGCTGCGGGCGCCCTCGAACATCGAGTCGACGGTGACGTTGACGATCCCGGCGCCGATCGGGCGTGAGAGTTCGAGATCGCCCCCGGCAATCCTCCAGCTGCTCATGCCGACGAGCTTACGTGGCCGCTGCCTCAGCCCACCCGGCGCACGACCCGGTCCTTGCCGGCCCAGATGTTCCAGCGAGCGTCGTTGAATTCTGCCCAGACTTTGAAGGCCGGCCTCGAGCGTTGATTCAGCGGGTCAGGGACGGCGATCGCCCCGCCACCGAGCCGCAATCGCACCTCGTCAGCGTTGCCGAGGCCTTCCACGAAAACGACCGGCCCCCGCTCCCCCGGCTTTGCCGGCACCGCCCGCACCCGGCCCACTTCCGAAGCGCCGCGCACCCGTACCTTGCTCTTGAAGCCGGGCGCCAGCCGCATCGCCTCGGGCAGAGTCACCGCGAGGGAATTGATCGCCACCCAGTCGAAGCTCGGCCGCGCCCGCAGCGACAACACGGGATGGTGTGAGTTCGCTCGGCCCAGGACCAGCTTCACCTTCAGCGAAGGGAGGCAGCCCGGTTCGTAATGGAATGCCCCCGGCTTGTCCCGGCACGGGAAGCGGGGAGTGACCAGCCCGCCGTCCCCGAAGCTCGGGTCATAGCTGCCGTCACGGTTCAGCCGGGCGACGAAGAGGGCGAACTTGGCCCACTCGTGCAGGGGGCCGGTGACGAGGATCGTGCCGTCGGCAAGCGGGACCACCTGCTCCACCCTCCCCGGCAGGATGTCGCCGCCGGGCCGGCGCAGGCGCAGCAGGCCGCCGTTGCCGAAGCTCGGGTCGAGACGACCGTTGGCGTCGAAGCGGGTCAGCATCGGCTGCCCGCACCCGATGCACTCGGCGCCTGACCGGCCTTTCACCCACCTCGCCCACTGCGAGGTTCCGCCCCCGAGCAGGATGCCGCCGTCCGGCGCCACCGCCAGGTCTTCGGCCCAGCTCCTCGGCTTCCCGGTGCGCGCCCTGGTGGCGGGGCCGTCGATCGTGGGAGCGGCGAAGCCGCCTTCGCCGAAGCTCGGGTCGAGGCGTCCCTCCCAGTCGAAGCGCGCCAGCAGGAAGGTCCCCATCGCCTGCCCCGCCGCCAGCAGCCCGCCCCCGCCCGCGGCGATCGCGCGGAAGTTGTTCGCCTCGTAGCGCTTACGCGGGAAGCTCGGCCGCACCAGCCCGGCGCCGCCGCCGAAGGACGGGTCGAAGTCGGAACCCGACCCTGGCACGAACCTGGCGAGGATCGGCTCGACCAGCTGTTTGCCGTCGTAGTTGTAGGTCGACCCCGCGCCGATCAGCGCCCCGCCCGGCGCTTCGAGCAGGTCGGTGAGCTCCAGTTGGGCGCCCGGCGACGGGGTGGAGATGCCGCCGACGGTTTCCAGCAGGCTGCCGGCGCTGTCATAGCGCCGCACCCATGACTCGGTGTTCACTCCTTCAGCCACCGGATGCGGGCCCGGGTCCCCGTCGTCCAGCGGATGCGAACCGGCAACGACGATCCCGCCGTCCGGGCGGATGACCATCGCGCTCGGTCCGTAGCCGCCGTCGAGGACATGTTCCTGGTCCGGTTCGTCGCTGCCGCCGGCGCCACCGCCGGCGAAGCTCGGGTCCGGGGTGCCGTCAGACAGATAGCGGGCGAGATTGAAGCCGCCGACGGCGGCACCGACGATGCGGCCGTCGGGCGCCAAGCCAACGGCACGAAACCCCGGCAGCCTGTGGTCGACCACGAACCCACGGTCCCCGAAGCCGCGGTCGATGCTGCCATCGGGCTCGAGCCGCCCGACAGCACCCGCTTCCGGCCAGACCTGGCCGAGGAGGACGATCTTGCCGTCGGGCTGGACGACCATCGACTGGGTCGTCGCCGTCGCCGCGGCGGGCAGCCACAGCGATCCCAGCGCGGCGGCGCCGAGCAGGGCGCTCCAGATTCTTCTCGCCCGCCTCACGATCAATACGGTTAACCCTCCCGGTGCCGCTTAGTTGTGTCTATACCGATCTCGACGGGACCCTGCTCGGCCGGGGCAGCTCGCTCTTCCGCGACGCCGAGGGTGGCTTCAGCCTCGCGCAGGCGCGAGCGCTGGAGGCCTGCCACCGGGCCGGGGCCGAGGTCGTGATCATGTCCGGCCGACGCGAGCCGCAGGTGCACGAGGCGGCGCGGCTGATGGGCCAGACCTCCTACATCTACGAGGCCGGCTGCGCCTTCGCGATCGAGGGCGAGACGACGCTCCTGACCGGGGAGATGGCGCCGGGCGAGGAGGGGACGATCTACGAGCAGATCGAGCAGCGGGGGATCCCGAAGCTGCTCTTCGAGCACTTCGAGGGGCGGCTGGAGTACCACTCGCCCTGGCACCACGGCCGCGTCCTCTCCCACCTCTTCCGCGGCAAGGTCGACGTCGAGGAGGCCAACGCGCTCCTGCACGAGCGGGGCGACGAGGACCTGCGGCTGCTCGACAACGGCGCGATCGGGCGGCCGATGCCGGCGATCGAGGGCCGCACCCACGCCTACCACCTGGTCCCGAAGCAGGTCAGCAAGGCGGCGGCGGTCGCCGGGCACGCACGCGCCCGCGGCTACGACCCGCACGAGTGCATCGCCGTCGGCGACTCGATCGAGGACCTCGAGGTCGCGGCCGCGGTCGGCCGCTTCTTCCTCGTCGCCAACGGGCCCGAGCACGACGCCGGTCTCCGGGCCGCGCTCCCGAGCTGGGACAATGTCACCGTTACCGAAGGCAGCATGGGAGACGGCTTCTACGAGGCGGTCGTCACCTCGCTGATGGAAAGCCGGTCCTAAAGGAGAGCTTGTGTCGTCTGAGAACGCGACCGTCGCGGAGCAGGAGTACCTGGAGATCATGTTCTGGCTGGAGGAGGCCGGGCTGCCGATGACGGGCGCCAACATCGCCCGGGCGATGCAGCTCTCGCCGCCAACCGTGCACGAGATGATCGGGCGGCTGACCGAGGACGGCTACGTCGAGCGCAACGAGGACAAGACGCTCGCCTTCACCGAGTCCGGCCGCGAGCACGCCAGCTACATCGTCCGCCGCCACCGGATGATCGAGCGCTTCCTCACCGACGTCCTCCACATCCCCTGGGACGAGGTGCACGAGGAGGCGGAGCGGATCGAGCACGCGATGAGCCCGGTGCTGGAGGAGCGGATGCGGGCGGCGATCGGCGACGCCACGACCTGCCCCCACGGCCACCCGATCGTCGAGGGCATCCGCGAGCAGGGCTCGCTGCTAGCTGATGTCGAGATCGGCGCCGACGTCGTCGTCCTGCGCTTCGAGAACGAGGCCGAGGAGCTGCTGCACTACCTGAAGGCGGCGGGGCTCGACCCGGGGCTCGAGGGCAAGGTCGAGACCTCCGACGACGAGCGCGTCGTCATCGCCTCCGCCGAGGGCAACCACGAGGTCAGCCGCAGCGTCGCCGAGACCGTCTCGGTCCGCGCCGACCCGGCGCCGCCGCCGCGGGCGGCGATCCCGGAGCAGCTGGTCCTCTCCAGCGACCGCTACGGCCGCTAAGTCGCCCTAGCGGAAGCAGAGCTCTTCGCCGGGCGCCGCCGGCGGCCGCACCGCGCAGACCGGAGGCAGGAGGAGGATCGTCGCCCCGCGCGCGCCGGCGGTCCGCACGCCGTGCGAGCCGCGGCCGAGATAGGTCTCGACGGGGGCCGGGATCAGCCCACTCCCACCCGGTCGGATCCGCAGCTCGTAGTCACCAACCCGGACCCGAACCGTGGTCGCGCCGTTGTGCTGCGGCCCGATCCCGGTGTCGTTGACGAAGAGGAGCCGTTCGCCCGGCGCCACTCGGGCGCAGTGCGGGGCGTCGGAGAAGAGATGGACCGGCCGTCGTCCCGTTCCTGCCGAATTCGTAGCAGGGACTCGCGGGCAGGAGCTGCCTGCCGGGCTCGACCTTGGCCGGCCCGACCCGGTGGCCGACGACGGTGCGCGGTGGTGGTGGCGACGCCGCCGTGTCGTGCGCGCCCGTGCTGTCTGAGCCGCCGCCGCAGCCGCACAGCATCGCCGCGACGAGCGCGCTCACACCGAAACCGATCCCCGATTTGGAGCGCATCGGAGAACCGGTACCCGATCCCACCCGGATCGGCCCAGGTGCGCCTACTGCGGGACCGCCATCGTCATGATCGGCTCGCCGGTCGGGGCCTTGCTGCCGCCCTGCGGCTCTTCGGTGACCATCACGACCTTCACCCCGTTCATGTCGGCGATCCGGGTCTCTGCCTGTCCGTTGCGGTCCGGGACGAACAGCGCCGGGACGGCTTCGACCTGGCCTTCGCGTTCCACCCAGGCCTCGAGGACCTTGTCCGGGGGCAGCTGGTGGACGCCCGCCAGCTGCAGCGTCCCGCTGTTGCCTTCCTGAACCATCTTCACGTTGATCCCCCCCACCTGGCGTTCGACGGTGGTGCCGCCACCGCCACCCGAGCCGTCCTTGCCGACCTCGTAGCCGACCACGCCGGCGACCAGCAGGGCGACGACAGCGAGCCCGGCCGCGGGCTTCAGCAGCCAGCCCCAGGAGCGGGTCCGCGCCGGCCGCTCCGCGGCCGTCTCCGCGCGCGCGTCCGCGCGCACCTCGGCCATCAGGCTCTCGCGCAGCTGCGGCGGCGGCTCGATCCGCTCGACCGACTCCGGCAGCGTCTGCAGCGCCGGCTGCAGCCAGCGCATCTCCTCCTGGCAGCGGGAGCAGCTCTCAAGGTGGCGTTCAAGGGCCGCCGCCTCATCGCGCTCCAAGGCGCCGAGGACAAAAGCGGCGAGATCCTCGCTCCAGCGGTTGTGATCGGACGCGTTCATGCCAGCCCCTCCGCAAGGTCTCCCCTGATCTTCTCCAAACCGAGCCTCATCCGCCCCTTCACCGTGCCCATCGGCAGGTTCAGCATCCGGGCGATCTCGGAGTGGGTGAAGCCACCGAAGTAGGCGAGCTCGATCACCTTCGCCTGCTCGCCGGGCAGCTTCCCGAGAGCGCCGCGCAGCTCCGCCGTGGTCTCGTGCCGCAGCGCTTCCTCCTCCGTCCGCTCCTGCGCCGGGCGCTGCTCCAGCACCGAGTCGTCGTCGAAGGTCAGCTTCGGCGCTTTCCCGGCGCGGCTGCGGAGGAAGTCGATCGCCCGGTTGCGGACGACGCTGAGCAGCCAGGAGCGGACGCTGCCGCGGGCGGCGTCGAAGCGGGCACCGCTGCGCCAGACCGAGATGAAGGCCTCCTGGGTGACTTCCTCGGCGGCGGCGCGGTCGCCGACGATCCGGTAGGCAAGCGAGTAGGCAGGGCCGCCGTGGCGGTCGAAGAGGACCTCGAACGCCTCCGGATCCTTGCGGCCGACGAGGGGCATCAGCTCCTCGTCGGCCAGCCGCTCAGCTTTCTCTCGCCTCACCGCCATCCGTTACCCGCCTAGGCGAGAAACGGTTCGACGGCCTTCAGGACCTGCTTTTCGCTCAGCGGGCTGTCGAAGGCCGCCGGAGCGGGTTCTTCGGAGTTCTGCAGGCGGATCGCCGCCGCGTGGCGGGCCTCGACCTGGACGATGCCGCCGGCCGCCGCCAGGACTTCTTTCGACTTGATCATCGGCCCGGCGCCGTTGTAGGCGCTGACCCCGGTGTCCTCGAAGGTCTGCGCCAGCTTCAGGAAGCCGGCGGTATCGCTGTATTCGAAGTTGAACTTCGGTTCCGCCACCGGCTTGCCGCCAAGTTTCTTCACCGTCGCCGCCAGCGCTTCGACGTGCTGCTGCTCGTCTTCGGCGAGGAGGTTGACGAGGCTCTTCAGCTCGCCCGTTGCCTTGGCGCGGCTCTTCGCTTCTTCGTAGAACTTCGCCTCCAGGTACTCGAGGGTGAGGGCGAAGTTGAGGATCCCGACGTCGCCGGATTCCGACATCGCCAGGGCCTTGCGGACGAAGGGGCTGACCATCGCCGTGCCGTAGATGGCGCCGGCCGCGAGCGCGCCCTTGAGGATCACGTCGCTGCGAGAGAGGTCGGCGCCTTCCACGTCCACCTCGACCGCCGCGAGCTCGGGGGTTTTCGGCTGCTCGTTCATCGCTGCATCTCCTTGTCTCGCGGTTTCAGCCGACCAGGAACGGTTCGACGGACTTGAGGACGGTTTGCACGTCGGCCGGCTTGGCGAAGGCGCCGTCGGGAGTGATCGATTCGCCCAGCAGGGTGTTGAGGACGGCGGCGTGCCGGCCCTCGACGCTGTGGATGGCAAGGGCCGAGGCGAGCACTTCCGGGCTCTTGATGTTCGCCGCCTGCCCGAGGTAGGCCGCGGCGCCGAGGTTCTCGACCGTCCCGGCCAGTTCCAGGACCGCCTTCGCGCTCTTCAGCGGGAATTCGGCTTTCGGTTCCGGCGCCGGCTTGCCGCCGAGCTGCTTCACGGCGGCCTTCAGCGCTTCCACGTGTTCGGCCTCCTCGCGGCCGAACCTGCGGATCGTCTCCAGCTCGGCCCCCTTGAAGAGCCCGCTCTTGACGACTTCGGCGTAGAAGGCGGTCTCCAGGTACTCGAGGGTGAGGGCGTAGTTGAGGATGCCGACGTCGCCCTTGCCGAACTGGGCGGTTTCGCCGGCGCCGCCGCCCATCGAGTCGGTCATCGTCGTCGTGGTCGTGCCGCTGTCGTCGCCGCAGGCGGCGAGGAATGCCGCCAGCGCCGTCGAGCCGCCGCCGACCGCGAGAAACTTTCGCCGCGACACCGGGTCACGAAGCTGCTTGATCTCAGGCATTTGGGAGTCGCCTCCTGGTCGTTTGCATGCTCGTCCCTACGGGGAGCGCCAGGTGGTGGATCAGAATCCGGCGATGACGACCGTCGAGGCACCCGCACCAGCACCCGCCGCGAGAACGCGAGGCGCGGCTGTCCTGGTCCTCGTCTCGATCGTCTCCGTGCAATGCGGCTCAGCGCTGGCGACGACGCTCTTCGACGAGATCGGGGCTGCCGGGGCGGTCTTTCTCCGCGCCGGCTTCGGTGCCCTGGTCCTGCTAGCGCTGACCCGCGGGGCGGTGCTGCGGGCGTGCGAGTGGCCGCACCGCGACGTCCTCCTGCTCGGGGTCGCGGTCGCCGCGGTCAACCTCTTCTTCTACGCCGCGCTGGAACGGCTGCCGCTGGGGATCACGGTCACGCTCGAGTTCGTGGGGCCGCTGGGGGTGGCGATCGCCGGCTCGCGGCGGCGGCGCGACGTGATCTGGGTGGTGCTCGCGGCCGCCGGGATCGTGCTTCTCTCCGACGGCACCGGCAGCCAGGGCTTCGACCCGCTCGGCGTCGCCCTGGCGCTGGCCGCGGGCGCCTTCTGGGCCGCTTACATCGTCCAGAGCGACCGGGTCGGGGCGCTCGGACCGGGGCCGGGCGGGGCAACGATGGCGGCGATTATCTCGGCGGTCCTGGTGGCGCCCCTGGGGCTCGCCCAGGGCGGCGGCGAGATCTTCGTCCCCTCCCACCTGGCCGTCGGCGCCGCGGTCGGAGTCCTCAGCACTACGATCCCCTACGTTTTCGAGATGGAGGCCCTGCGCCGCCTCCCCCGCGCCGTATTCGGGGTGCTGATGAGCCTGGAGCCTGCGGTCGCGGCAGCGATCGGCTTCATCGCCCTCTCGCAGAACCTCGACGCGATCGAAGTGGCCGCGATCACCCTCGTAGTGATCGCCTCCGCTGGTGCCCTTCGCTCAGCTGCCTCTCTCCCGCCACGGGATTGAGGCAGGGCGAGGGGGTCACCTCCTCCAGACACTCAACATCGAGCCATAGCGAGATGTGTCTGGAGGGGGTGACCCCCTTGTCCTCTAGCGCAACCGCTCAAGCGCCGTGGCGATCCTCGCAACCCCCTCGGCGGCGCGATCCGCCGGCACCGGTGCGAAGGAGAGGCGAAGGCTGTTCTCGCCACCCTCGATCATGAAGTCGGGTCCGGCGACGAAGGAGACGCCCTGCCCTTTTGCCTCAGCGAGGAGAGCGACGGTGTCGGTGCCCTCGGCAAGATCGAGCCAGAGGAAGTAGCCCCCGTCGGGGACGACGAACTCGGCCTCGGGGATCTGCTCGCGCAGCGCCGTCACCAGCGCCTCGCAACGCGCCTTCAGCTCCCCCTTGACGAACTCGATGTTGCGGTCGAGCTCGCCGCTGCGGCAGAGCTCGAGCACGATCGCCTCGGCCAGCATGTTCGGCGAGATGTAGGTCTCGTTGGCCTTTTTCGCCAGCTTCTTGATCTCCTCGACGGGGCCGGCCAGGTATCCCACCCGCACCCCCGGGCTGACCGTCTTCGAGAAGGAGGAGGCGTGGACGACTTTGCCGCCCTCGTCCAGGGAGAGCATCGTCTCCAGCGGCTCTCCCTCGAAGGGAAGCTCACGGTAAGGATCGTCCTCGAAGATCCAGAAGTCGTGCTCGGCGGCGAGCTCGACCAGGCGCCGGCGCTTCTCCAATGAGAGCGTGCAGCCAGCCGGGTTGTGGGCGTTGGCGATGACGTGGGCGAGCTTGACCGGCCCCTCTGCGAGGGCCGCTTCCAGCTGCGCGACGTCGAGGCCGTCAGCCTCCAGCCGCACCGGGACCAGCTCGACGCCCAGCTGCTGCAGCAGCAGCAAGGTCCGGTCGTAGGTCGGCTGCTCGACGACGACCCGGTCGCCCGCTCCCAGCAGGTGTCCGAACAGCATTGCCCCCGCCTCGAGCGATCCGTTGGTGATCATCACCTGGTCGGAGCCGAGGTCCCCATGCCGCTCCGCCACCCACTGGCAGAGCCCCGGATGCCCGATCCCCACCCCGTAGGAGAGCGCCGTTTCCCAGTCGGAAGCAAGAGCTCGCGAGGCCGCCTCCCGCACCTGCTCGTGGGGAAGGATGTCGGCGCTGGGAGCCCCCCGCGCGAAGGAAATCGTCTCAGCCGCCATTCGTCTTCGACCCTAGCAACGCAGTTCTGCTCGTGGTCTACGGATCGGCCTGGCAGGGACGGTCGGCGAGGCAGATGCCGTTCAGCTGCAGCCAGTGGCGCGATCGATCGTCCTCGGGCTTCTTCCAGGCCCTAGCAAGACCGAACATCAGATAGGCGGGAACGCCATCTTCTAGGCGCCGGTTGATCTCGGCGACGAGTTGGACCCGTGGGGTTTTTTGGTCGTCCTCAAAAAAGCGCAGATCGGTGACCGGAACAAGAGCTCCCTCGCGGTCCCGCAGGCGGGGCCCGTAATTGAGAGCCAGCCTCTCCTCGGCCGAGGCCCGCACGCAGGCCAGGGAATGCTCGCCCTCGCCGGCATCGATCGCGTAGCTGCGGCCGTGATGCTGCAGTTCCGGACCGAAGGCAGCGGCGAGATCGGGTGCCGAGACCGCATCGAGCAGCTCCAGGTACTCCTCGTCGCTCAACTGGCCCACCGCCCTGAAATTGGCAGTCTCACACCAATGGTCCTCGCTCTCCGGTGGGTTCGGCAAAGCCCTGGTCTCACCGAGGCCGATTCGCGATCCGATGCGAAGGGGTCCGCCCTCCTCGGCAAGAAGCGACCGCGTGATCATGTCTCCCCTGGCGGTGACCGGACGGACATGGGTCCTCGACTCCTCGTGTATTCCCGCTACGCATAGGCGCGGGTGCCTCATGCGGGTGATGTGACTGACGACGATCTCGGTCACAGGTGAACTGCCCGTATGTCCTGCCAGCGCTCCATGAGGTACTCGCAAACGAGCCTGCGGTGACAATGCTCTGCGGTGGCCTCGCTACAGAGTAAGGCGGTCCGAGCCGCAAAGTCCTCTCTGCGCAGGACCGTCTCGACGCTCCGCTGTGCCATCAGCCCCATGAACTCGGATTCGTAGGTCTCCCACGAGCCTTTTTCCTTTTTGTAGCGGTCGAGGAGCTCCTGGGTCGGAGCCAATAGCGGCTCATGCTCGTACCAGGCCCCTACTAATTCCTCCAAAAAGTAGGGAAGGTCGCGAGCCTTGGCAAAGCCCGCGAGCTGTGAGGAGTTGTTGAGGCGAACGTCCAGAAGGCGGGCTATGCCCGCCTTCTTCAGGCGGCCGAAGAAGTGCTCAGCCGTCGTCTGCGTGAAACCGATTGAGTAGATCTCCATGCCGTCTGACCCTCATCGCCGAAAAGCGCTTCCTGCGACGCTTCGAGCGGCAGCTTAACCTCCTCCTCCTCGAACACGCTGCCATCGGGAAGAACATGACGGAGGGTGATGCCCCTCTCGGTCAAAACCTTGCCGACAAGCAGTCGACGATGACATTCCTCCGGCTTCCCCTCGCTGCACATCAGCGCGATCCGGTGCCCCTCCGCGCCCTCCCTCAACCGGGTGATCGCCGCTTCAAAGGAGGGCTCATGAGCCATCTCGCCATAGAGCGCATGACCCTCGGAGTCGTAATGCTCGGGCTTGGACGGTCGACCGCCCAGCTCATCCCCCAGGAACAGATAGCGCATCGCGTGCTCCTTCAGGCTCTCTGCCAAATCCTGGCGGTTGAACTGCGGAGCAAAACGGGAGTAGGGGTAAGAGCGCACGTCAACGAGGAACTCGATCCGCTCCGAATCGAGCAGGGTGAGGAAGCGATCGAGGTCGTGCGTGGAGTGACCGACCGTCCAGATCATTGCCGCAGATGCCATCGGTATTACGTTAACCGGCCGGGCGGCCGGGCTTCACGTGTCCCGGGCTATGCGTCAGGAATCGCGCAGCATTTCGGCCGCGATCGCGGCCGTCTCGGTCGGGCTTTCGCCGACCCGCACGCCCTTGGCTTCGAGGGCATCTTTCTTCGCCTGGGCGGTGCCGGAGGAGCCGGAGATGATCGCGCCGGCGTGGCCCATCTGCTTGCCGGGGGGCGCGGTGAAGCCGGCGATGTAGGCGACGACGGGCTTCGAGACCTCGGCGGCGATGAACTCGGCAGCCCGCTCCTCGGCGTCGCCGCCGATCTCGCCGACCATCACGATCAGCTCGGTCTCGGGGTCGGCCTCGTAGAGCTTGAGAATGTCGATGAAGTCGGAGCCGACGATCGGGTCGCCGCCGATGCCGACGATCGAGGAGTTGCCGGTACCGGCCTGCTTCAGCTCGTTGCCGATCTGGTAGGTCAGGGTGCCGCTCTTGGAGACGACGCCGATCGGGCCCGGGTCGAAGAACTGGGCGGGGATGATGCCGACGTTGGCCTTGGCGGGCGAGAGGACGCCGGGGCAGTTCGGCCCGATCAGCCGCACGCCCTTCTCCTTCGCCTTCCAGTAGGTGGAGAGCATGTCGAGGACGGGGATCCCCTCGGTGATCGCGATCACCGTCTCGACTCCGGAGTCGATCGCCTCGTCGATCGCCGCGGCGGCGAAGCGGGCGGGGACGAAGATCATCGAGGTGTTGGCGCCTGCCTCGCTGACGGCCTCGGCGATCGTGTCGAAGACCGGCACGCCCTCGACGTCCTGGCCGCCCTTGCCGGGCGTGACGCCGGCGACGAGGTCGGTCCCGTAGGCCTTGTTGCGGAGGCCGTGAAAGGAGCCCTCGCGGCCGGTCAGGCCGGAGACGGCGAGCTTCGTCCCCTCGTCGATGATGATGCTCATGCGGCACTCCCGGCGAGCTCGACGACGCGGCGGGCGGCGTCGAGCATCGTCTTCTCCTGGTGCAGGTTCGGCAGATCGGCCTCGGCAAGGATCTTCAGGCCCTCCTCGGAGTTCGTCCCGTCGAGGCGCACCACCAGCGGCACCCCGAGGTCGATCTGCTGGGAGGCGGTGACGATCCCGTTGGCGATCTCGTCGCAGCGGGTGATGCCGCCGAAGATGTTGAAGAGGATCGCCGTCACCTTGGCGTCGCTCTTGATGACTTCGAGCGCGTTGACGATCGCCTCGGCTTTGGAGCCGCCGCCGGCGTCGAGGAAGTTGGCGGGCGCCCCACCGGCTTGGGCGACGACGTCAAGGGTCGACATGCAGAGCCCGGCGCCGTTGGCGAGGATGCCGACGTTGCCGTCGAGTTTGACGTAGGTGAGGCCCTTTTCCTTCGCCATCTGCTCCTGCGGGTCGTCGACGGTGTCGGCGATCTCGGCCAGGTCCTGGTGGCGGAAGAGGGCGTTGCCGTCGATCGTCACCTTCGAGTCGAGGGCGACGACCTCGCGGCCGGCGGTGACGATCAGCGGGTTGACCTCGATCAGGGTCGCGTCCTCCTCACGCGCCACCTCGGCCAGCCTCACCAGCACGTCCGCGGCATCGTCGAGCGCGTCCTCGGCGAGGCCGGCGTCGGCGACGATCGAGCGCGCGTCGGCGGCACCGAACCCGCTCGGGTCGATGTGCCGTTTGACCAGGGCATCGGGATCCTCGGCGGCAACGGCCTCGATATCCATCCCGCCCTTGGCGGAGACCATCGCCAGCAGCTTCTTCTCGCCGCGGTCGAGGATGACCGAGGCGTAGTACTCCTCGGCGATGTCAGAGCCGCCCTCGATCCAGACTTGGTCGACGCGGAAGGGACCCTCGCCGTGGGGGCCGACGATGTCCATGCCGAGGATCGCGCCGGCCTGCTCGCGCGCCTCTTCTGCGTTCTGGGCGATCTTGATCCCGCCCGCCTTACCGCGGCCGCCGATCAGGACCTGGGCCTTGATCGCGCACGGGTAGCCGATCTGCTCCGCCGCGGCGACCGCGTCCTCGACCGAGCTCGCGACCTCGCCGCTCGGCACGGCGATGCCGTGCTTGGCGAACAGCTGCTTGCCCTGGTACTCGAGGAGGTCCATAGAAGGTGGCGCGGGGGGCGCGGCGGCGCAGACTACCGAATGGCATAATGCGCCGCCGCCATGCCCCTTCCCAGTCTCAAAACGATCAAATGGGTGACCACCGACTGCTACGGCACCCTCATCGACTGGGAGAAAGGCATCGTCGAGGCCTGCAAGAAAGAGGCGTCCAAAGACGGCTTCAGCTTCGAGGAGGGGCCTTTCCTGGAGCGCTTCATGGAAGTGCAGGCGGAAATCATGGCCGGCTCGTATGAGCTCTACGCCGAGGTGCTGCGCCGCACGATCGTCAAAGTCGCCGGTGAGCTCGGCTGGGAAGTCGAGCCTTCCCGCGCCCAGTTCCTGCCCAACAGCGTCGCTTACTGGCTGCCCTTCCGCGAGGCCAACGCGGCGATGGACCGTCTCGGCAAGAAGTACGAGGTCGGGATCATCTCCAATGTCGACGACAAACTGCTGGGGATCAGCCGCCGCCACCTGCGGACCGAACTCGACCTCGTCGTCACCGCCCAGCAGGTGCGCAGCTACAAGCCCGACCCCGTCCACTTCAAAGAGTGCGCGCGGCGGATCGGCGGCAAGAAAGGCTGGCTCCACATCGGCTCCGACTACGCGACCGACATCGCCCCGGTGCTGAAAATGAACGTGCCGGTGATCTGGGTCAACCGCCACGGCGAGAAACTGGAAGGGCGCAAAGCCCCCAGCGCGACGGTGAAAAACTTTCGCGAAGCAGTGAAGAAGCTCGGCGCGTCCTGAGCGTCTTCTAGCTTTCAGGCCGCAACTCATGCGCGAGGCGCCGGTTTCGGGGTAGTGCGCCCCTCGATTCGCTGATGCAGACTCCCCTTCTACATCCGAGTCCCCTGCCTGACCGTGCGCGGAACCGCTTGGCGATAGCCCTCGCCCTCCTGTTGCTGCTCGGGACGATCGCCCTCGCCGGCCGGCCCGGGGCCCAGGCGGCGGAACCATCGGCGCTGCAGAAGCCGAGCTTCGTCGTCATCCAGACCGACGACGAGACCCTCGACCAGCTCTACGCGAGCTTCGACGTCGGCGGGATCGAAGTCCAGGCGATGCCCTACACGCACGCGCTGATCGCCGCCCGCGGCATCACCTTCAACCGCTACTACGTGCCCTATCCCCTCTGCTGCCCCTCCCGGGTCAGCCTGCTGACCGGCCGCTACGCCCACAGCCACAACGTCCGTGGCAACGTGCCGCCCAACGGCGGCTACACCGGCTTCAAAGCCCGCGGCGCCTACAGCCACAACATCGCAACCTGGCTGCAGGGCGCGGGCTACCGGACGATCCACATCGGCAAGTTCCTCAACGGCTACGGCGACGAACCCTTCGATGAAGGCAAGGACGTGCCGCCCGGCTGGAGCGCCTGGCACTCGGTGCTGAAGGCCGACACCGAGCACTTCTTCTACGGCTACAGGCTCAACAACAACGGCTCGATCGAGGGTCCCTACGGGGATCCCGGCAGCTGGGAGACGCGCGAATACGGCGAACGCGACGACTTCGGCTGCCCGAGCGCGCCGCTGGAAGGCAAACCCTGCTTCTACGAGACCGACCGCTTCAACACGATCGCCTGGGAAGAGCTGACCCAGACCTCGCCCGAACAGCCCTTCTACCTGCAGCTCGACTACACCGCCCCCCACGGGGACTTCCGCCGGCCGGCCGGCCCCGAGCCTGCGACCCGCCACTACGGCACCTTCACCGGGGCGCCCTACCCCCACAGCCGCTCAGAGGGCTTCAACGAGGGCAGCGTCAGTGACAAGCCCCGCTTCATCCGCGAAGCGCCCTACCTTTCGCCGACCGACATCCACGCCTACCGCGTCTACTACCAGAAGGCGCTGGAGTCGCTGCGCGCCGTCGACGAAGGCGTAAGACTGATCGTCGACACGCTCGGCGGCCTGCACCGGCTGCGGAACACCTACATCATCTTCACCTCCGACAACGGCTTCTTCTACGGCGAGCACCGCCTGACCGGCGGCAAGTTCCTCGCCTACGAGCCGGCCACCCACCTGCCGCTGCTGATCCGGGGGCCGGGGATCAAGGCCGGCACCGCGACCGGCGAGCTGGCGGCCAACGTCGACATCGCCCCGACCGTGCTCGAACTGGCCGGGGTCGAAGCCGACAAGTCGCTCGACGGGCGCTCGCTGGTCCCCTACATGCGGGATCCCGGTCTGCGCTCGCGCCGGCCGATCCTCTTCGAGTCCTTCGTCGAGACCGCCGACGTCGAAGCCAACGGCGAACCGCCGGCCCAGCGGGTCCGCCGCAATACTGACGAAGCCAGCGCCTCGATCGTGGCCCCGCCCAAGGACTACGAGGGGATACGCCTCGGCCCCTACAAGTACATCGAGTGGCCGGACGGCGAGAAAGAGCTCTACGACATCACCAAGGACCCCTACGAGCTCAACAACCTCGTCCGCGTCCGCAACCTCTCGCCGATCCGCGCCTTCCTCCACGCCCAGCTGGTCCGGCTGGAGGCCTGCATCGGCCGCGCCTGCCAGGAAGTGGCGCCGAAATTCCCGCTCACCCGCGAACAGCAGCGGAAGGTGGACAAGCAGCGGCGGGAAGAAGAACGGCAGAAAGAAAGGGAACGCGAAGAAAAGCGGCACCATAAAAGGCAGGGCTAGTCAGCCTCGGCCGTTTTCCGCTCGGTCCCGGTCGGGGCCTCCACCTCGTCGGCTTGATCGGAAACTGTTTCGACGAGGCTTTTCAGCTTCTCGGCGATATTGCGGGCGACGTAGATTTCCTCAGGGGTCAGCTTGGCGCCCGCGTTGGCCGCATCGTGGACCGTCTGCACCGCGCCGAGCTCGCGTTCGAAGATCGACAACCACCGGACCAGGGCGTCGACGGTGGGGTCTTCTTGCTGCAGCTTCGGTGACTCAGCCACCTCCAGCTGGGTGTGTCGCGCTTTGTCAACCACCGGCGCCAGCTGGCGCCACACCTGGTCCAGCGCCAGGCGGGCCGCCTCAATTTCATCGAAGCTCGGAGTCACCCCGGTCAAAGATAGCTCGATTGCGGCGCCCCGACGGTCATTCGCGATTCGGATTGACCGTCTGCCGGAACTCCGTCGCTCTGCGCTCGATGTCCAGCTCGTCCTCCTGGAGAGTGCTGACTTGCTCGCGCGCTTCTCGGGCCTTCTTCTCGATCGTCCAGCCAAGTCCGCCAAGTTTCATGTCACCGTCGCTAACGATGAAGATCAGCAGCACGACCAGGGCCAAGGGAACCGCGAAGTCGGCCGGGTTGTAGGCCTCGCACTGGTGGGTCGTCGCGTGTTTCCCGATCTGAAGAGCGACGGGATGACAGGTACCGAAAGTGTGCGGCTCGAAGTGCGAAAGCACCCAGAGCGCGCCGATGGCGAGCACCGCGAGCACCGCCCCCACGAGCCCGATCGTCTTCATCGCCGGTCCAAGTCTAGGGCGTAGGGTGCGGCCGGTCGTCCTCGATCGAGCGAGGTACCGAACCAGCGGAACAAAGCACTTGAGCACTCCGCCGGTGACCAGCCAGCCCACCGCGAGCACGGCCAAGACGGGGATCTGGAGCAGCACCAAGACCGCGGCGAGCAGGTGGCGCCTCCACATACGGGAAGTGAAACCGATCGGCCCCCGTCGTGCGCAGCCGCTACTTGATGACGGCGAGGGTGTCGCCGGAGCCGACGGCGGTGCCTTCGGAGATGGGGAGGTCTTCGACTTTGCCCGCTTTGTGGGCGGTGATCTCGTTCTCCATCTTCATCGCCTCGATAACGCAGATCAGGTCGCCCTCTGAGACCTCGGCGCCCTGCTCGACGGCGACCTTGAGGACGGTGCCCTGGAGCGGGGAGGGCAGGGCGTCGCTGGAGGCGCTGGGCCCAGAGCCGCCTTTGCGCTCGCGTTTCGGCGGTTTCTTGCCGCCGCCCGCGGCGGGTGCGGCGACGCCACCTGCAGGGGCCTCGCCGATCACCTTGACGTCGAAGAGCTTGCCGCCCACCTCGACCTTGTAGTCGCGGGTCAGCATCTCGCCGCCGTCCTCGGAGGGCTCGGGCGGCTTCGCGTCGGCGGGTGCCGTCGTCTTCAGCCACTCCTTGTCTTCCATCAGGTCGCGGCAGGTCTCCCCGCGCGCCCACTGCTCGGTTGCGAGGATCGCTTCGTGGAAGGAGATCAGGGTGGTGAGGCCGCCGGAGTCGTATTCGCCGAGCGCCCGCAGCATCCGCCGCGTCGCCTTCTCGCGGTCGACGTCCCAGACGATCAGCTTCGCCACCATCGGGTCGTACATCGGCGTCACCTCGCCGCCGGCCTCGACGCCGGAGTCGACGCGGACGCCGGGCCCGGAGGGCTCGCGGTAGGACTCGCCGATCGGCCCGGGGGCGGGGGCGAAGTTCTTGTGCGCGGCCTCGGCGTTGATCCGGCACTCGATCGCCCAGCCGGTCAGCTTCACGTCCTCCTGGGCGATCGAGAGCTGCTCGCCGGCGGCGATCAGGATCTGCTCGCGGACGATGTCGATGCCGGTGACCATCTCGGTCACGCAGTGCTCGACCTGGACGCGGGTGTTCATCTCGAGGAAGAAGTACTCCTCGCCGACCTGCATCCCCTCGATCGTGCCGGCGCCGCGGTAGCCGACGGCGGCGGCCGCGTCGGTGGCGATCTTGCCGATCCGTGCCCGCATCTCCTCGTCGACGTGCGGGCCCGGCGCCTCCTCGACGACCTTCTGGTGGCGGCGCTGCAGCGAGCAGTCGCGCTCGCCGAGGTGGATCACGTTGCCGTGCGAGTCGGCCAGCACCTGGACCTCGACGTGGCGCGGGTCCTCGAGGTAGCGCTCGACGTAGACGCGCGGGTCGGAGAAGAACTTCTCGCCTTCCCTGGATGACCCCTCGTAGGCCTCCTGGAGGTCGTCAGGCGTCATCGCCACGCGGAAGCCCTTGCCGCCGCCGCCGCCCGCGGCCTTGCAGGCGACCGGGTAGCCGGCTTCGTCCGCCTGGCGGCGGGCGTCGTCGAGGCCCTCGGCGACCTCGGTCGAGCCGGGGACGATCGGCACACCCGCCTTCTCCATGATCTCCCGCGCCCGGGTCTTCGAGCCCATCGCTTCGATCGCCTCCGGCGGCGGGCCGATCCAGGTGATCCCCGCCTCGGTGCAGGCGCGCGCCATCCCGGCGTTCTCGGCGAGGAAGCCGTAGCCGGGGTGGATCCCTTCGGCGCCGGCTTCCCTGGCGGTCTCGATGATCTTCGGGATGTTCAGGTAGCTCTCCGCCGGAACCGCGGGACCGATCAGGAACGCCTCGTCGGCCTCGCGCACGTGGGGAGCGTCGCGGTCGATCTCCGAGTAGACGGCGACCGAGACGATGCCCATCTCCTTCAGGGTGCGGGCGACGCGGATCGCGATCTCGCCGCGGTTGGCAATGAGGACCTTCTGGAACACGGCGGCGCAGTCTATTTATGTCAGCGGCAGCGATGCACGCTGCCCCTGGCGGCATCTATTCGCGCTTGTAGCGGCTCGCTTCGTACTCCTCTACCCACGCGGTCGAGCTGCGCCAAGTCCCGTCGGCGGCCTTTGCCGCCTTCAGCCTTCCCCTCATTGCAGCCACCCGCAAGGCGTTGGCCGACAGCTTCTCGGTCGCCAGCGCGGGGAGCGGGACGAGGCGGGCCGGTCCGGCGATCGCGGGAACGACGAACTTGTAGAGGTTGTCCAGGATCGCACGCGCGAGGAACTCCCCGAGCGGGCCGAGATCCCCCTGGTCGGCGCGCCGAAGGGCGTTGAGATAGCGGCTCCGTTCGCCTTTGTAGATGATCGCCGGGGGGTAGCCGAGCCGGACGAGGAGCAAATTGAGAACGAGGCGGCCCGCGCGCCCGTTTCCGTCGAGGAATGGGTGGACCTGCTCAAACCTCACGTGCAGTTTCGCCAGTGCCTCCGGAAACTCATCCGCATCGGCCTTTCTCAAAGCCTGCGCATCGGCGATCCAGTCCCGGACAAGAACCGGAACCTGCGTCCAGTCGGGAGGCTGCATCCCGCCGGGGAACGGCTCGATGTCGTGCTCGCGAAAAGAACCGGGGCGCTCCCTGGCGGTCGCCTGCGGATGGGGAGCCACCTCCCATACCGGCGTCATCGCCAGGGAGTGAACCTCCCGAACCTCGGCAGACGTGATCAGTTTGCCCCCGCTCCAGTCCCCGGGCTGGACGCCCTGACCGTACACCCAGGCGGCAGCGTCCGCATAGCCGCGTACCTCCAGGTATTCGCTCAGCTCCTTGTTGCCGACAGCCCGTCCCTCGTTCAGGAGTTGCTCGACCTGTTTCAGGACGAGGGTGTTTCCCTCGATCGCCGTCGAGTGATGCGCCTCCTCCAGCCAGATGCCGCGCCAGATCCCGTCTGCCTCGTCCGGGGAGGGAAGTCCCCCAAGCCGCTCACGCAGCTCGGCGATCTGGACTTTCAGCCGCTCGTAAACAGCTGCGCGCGACGGGCGACCCCGTCGCGACGGGGAAAGTTTGTTTGGTTTGTTCACAAATCAAATGTACCGAACAAATAGCTAAGTTGTTCGCCTGAGCCCGAACTAATTGTTCCGAACAAGTTCTGAGAGTCTCCGCCAGCTAGTCTGCCGCCGATGCTGATCGAGCTGCAGAGCCATTCGACCGTCTCCGACGGGCAGCTGCCTGCCGCGGAGGTGGTCGAGAAAGCGGCCGAGGCCGGGGTGACGACGCTGGCGCTGACCGACCACGATGCGATCGCCGGGGTTCCAGAGGCCGCAGAGGCAGCTAAGCGCCTCGGAATCGAGCTGGTGCCGGCGATCGAGATGTCATGCGTACACCGCTACGCGGAAGACCTGCACGTCTGCGGCTACTGGATCGACCTGGAGAAGATCGCGCCGGCCTGCGACCGGGCCCAGGAGGAGCGCCGCTCGCGGGCCGGGGAGATCGTCCAGAACCTGCGGCGCGAGGGGTTCGAGCTGACGCTGGAGGACGCGATCCGCGAGGCCGGCGCGGCCGACTCGATCGGCCGTCCCCACATCGCCCGCGCCGCCGGCGCGACCGGCGACCTCGGCCCCTTCTTCGAGGAGTACCTGGTGCCCGGCGCCAAGGCCTTCGTCCCGCGCCGCTGGCCGACCGCCGAGGAGGCGGTGGCGACGATCCGCGAGGCCGGGGGCGTCGCCGTGGTGGCGCACCCCTACTGGGACGTCAAGGACCCGGACCAGGTCGAGGACCTCGTCCGCTCGCTGCAGCCGGACGGGATCGAGGCCTTCTACCCCAGCCACACCCGCGAGCAGACCGAGCACCTGCTGCGCCTCTGCGAGGAGCTCGGCCTCGTCCCCACCGCCAGCTCCGACTACCACGGCCCCACCCACAAGACCTTCGCCGCGTTCGGCGCCTACGACACCTTCGGCCTGGGAGAGCCCCAGGTGCCGCCGCGGCCATAGAAAAGGGGCGGCACATGGCCGCCCCTTCTGAAGCGCTCGAACCCAAGCGGGACTAAGCCGCCGCGGCCTCCTTGGCCGGGATCAGGCCCCGCTGCTCGAGGTAGGCCAGCAGCTTGTCGGCCGACTCCTCGGGGGTCTCGTTTTCGGTGTCGCAGACGAACTCCGGGTTCTCCGGCTCCTCGTAGGGGTCGGAGACGCCGGTGAATTCCTTGATCTCGCCGGAGAACGCTTTCGCGTAGAGCCCCTTGACGTCGCGTTCGGCGCAGGTGTCGACCGACGCCTTGACGAAGACCTCGACGAAACGGTCGCCCATCAGCTCGCGCGCCTCGTCGCGGATCTCCTTGTAGGGGGAGATCGCGGCGGTGATCACCGGTACGCCGTTGCGGCTGAGCAGGTCGGCGACGAAGGCAATGCGGCGGATGTTGGTGTCGCGGTCCTCCTTCGAGAAGCCGAGGCCCTTGGAGAGGTTTTCGCGGACGACGTCGCCGTCGAGGATCTCCAGCTTCGAGCCGCGCTCGCGCAGGTGGCCCTCCAGCTGCCGGGAAATCGTCGTCTTGCCGGACCCGGAGAGCCCGGTGAACCAGAGGGTGAAGCCCTTCTCACCAGCCATGCTTGTCAATCCTCCTTGTAAGCGTCGATCAGGATGTCGGCGACCTCGTCGCGCGAGAACTCGTGCGGCGGCCGTTCGCCGTTGCCGAGCATTTCCCGGACCTTGGTCCCGGAAAGGAACAAGCGCGCGTCTTGGTCGTGGGGGCAGGTCTTGTTCGAGGCCAGACCCTCGCACTCGTTGCACCAGAAGGTGTGCTCGAACATCAGCGGCTCGATCCCCAGCTCCTCGATGTCGATCGTGTCGAAGATCTTCTGGGCGTCATAGGTGCCGTAGTAATCCCCGGCGCCGGCGTGGTCGCGGCCGACGATGAAGTGGGTGGCGCCGTAGTTGCGGCGGACGATCGCGTGCAAGACCGCCTCGCGCGGGCCGGCGTAGTGCATCTTCGCCGGCTTGACGCCGAGCACGACCCGGTCCTGGGGGTAGTAGTTCTCCATCAGCACCTCGTAGCAGCGCATCCGCACCTCGGCGGGGATGTCGCCGGCCTTGGTCTTGCCGATCAGCGGGTGGATGAAGAGGCCGTCGCAGGTCTCGAGGGCGGCCTTGGTCAGGTACTCGTGGGCGCGGTGGATGGGGTTGCGGGTCTGGAAGGCGACGATCTTCTTCCAGCCGCGCGCCTCGAAGTCGGCTTTGTGCTCGGCCGGCGTCTTGTAGCGGCGCATGAAGGCCTCGTCGTGGTCGGGCAGCGCGTCGACCTCGATCGGGCCGGCGAGCATCCGGTTGCCCTCCTCGTAGATCGCGGCGACGCCCGGGTGAGCCTCGTCGGTGGTTCCGTAGACCTGCTCGGCCTCGCGCTTGACGTCGCGCTCCCAGATCTCCTCGACCGTGAGGCGGCCCAGCTTCTTGCCTTCGTCGGAGGAGAGCTCGATCACGTCGCCGACCTCGCACTCGAGGTCGCTCGCCAGGGTGATCGGGATCGGCCAGTAATCGCCGTCGGCGGTCCGCATCTCGCTGCAGACGCGCTCCCAGTCGGCGGAGCCCTGGAAGCCGGTCAGCGGCGCGAAGCCGCCGTTGCCGATCATCTCGAAGTCCGCCGTGTGGCGCTCGGAAAGGGTCAGGGACAACTCAGCCATCGTCTCGCTCATCTCACCTTAGGGTTGGGGGAAGGGTCTTAGGAAAGGACGTAGGGGGCGGCTTGCCGTCCGCCGCTAGTTGATCCCGCACTCGGTCTTTGCCAGGCCCGTCCAGCGGCCTGCGCGCAGATCCCCACCCGGTTCGACCGGCTGGGTGCAGTGGGTGCATCCGATCGACGGGTAGCCGCGATCGTGAAGCGGGTTGTACGGGAGGTGGTGCTCACGGATGTAGTTCCAGACGTCGCGCTCGGTCCAGTCGGCAAGCGGGTTCAGCTTCCAGAGGTTGAAGCGCTTGTCCCAGCCGAACTTCGGCGTCTTGGAACGGCTGCTGGAGTCTGCCCGGCGGACGCCGGCGACCCAGCAGTCTACGGAAGATAGGGCCCGGCGCATCGGCTCGACCTTGCGGATGCCGCAGCAGGCGTCGGGGTCGCGGTTCCACAGCTCGGGGCCGTGCTCGGCCTCCTGCTCCTCCAGAGTCATGTTGTGGAAGCGGTCGAACTCGATCCCCAGCGCCTCGGCGAGCCGGTCGCGGGTCTCGTAGCTCTCCTCGAAGAGGACCTCGGTGTCGAGGTAGAAGAAGCGAGCCTCGGGGTTGACGGTGCTCGCCAGGTGGGCGGTGACGCTGCTCGTTTTCTGGAACGAGCAGGCGATGTAGTGGCGGCTGCCGAAGTTCTCGAACATCCACTCCATCGCCTCCTGGGCGCTGGAGCCCTCGAGCCTGGCGGCGATCTCCTCGTGGTCGAGGTCGGCCGGTGTAGGCACGGTGCCGGAGAGCGTGACGGGAGGCGGCTTCATCGCGAGGGGCGCGACTCAGATCGCGCACTCCCCCTCTCCGCGCACAACCTCGTACGGGCTTGAGCGGTTCCAGTCGATGAACTCCTGCATCGTCTCCAGGCTGAACTCGGCCGGGAGGGTCAGCTCCTTGACCGCCGCTTCGAAGGGCTCGGCGCCGACGCGCTCGACGAACGGGTTGAACTCCTCGCCCTCGTTGCGCTCGGTCTCGTAGAGCTCGATCCAGCGCTCGACGGCCTCGGGCACGCGTTTGGCCGGCAGGCGCGACTTCAGCCGCTTGCCGAAGACGACCTCGCCGCCCTCGAAGTTGCCGCCGACGTGCGGGATGTAAGCGGGCATCGGGCGGCCGCCGACTTTCAGCGAGGCGCCGTAGAAGCCGATGTTGGCGATGTGGTGCTGGCTGCAGCCGTTGGGGCAGCCGCTCATTTTGATGTGGATCCGCTTGGTCAGCTCATCGCTGATCTGCATCGAGTCGACCCGCTCCTTGATCGCCCGGTTGAGGCCCATCGAGGAGGTGATCCCGAGTTTGCAGCTGTCGGTGCCGGGGCAGGAGACGACGTCGGTGATCTCGCGGGCGCCCGCCTCGCCGAGGCCGAGGGCGTCGAGCCGCTCCCAGACGTCGTAGAGCGCCTCGTCGCGGACCCAGCGCAGGACGAAGTTCTGCTGCACGGTGCTGCGGGCGGCGCCGCCGGTGTACTCGCGCATGATCTGGGCGAGGCCGCGGAACTGCTCCGGGGTGAGGTCGCCGCGGGTGACCTTGACCTCGACCGTGTTGAAGCCCTCCTGGCGCTGTGGCTCGACGTTGCCGGCGAGGAAGCGCTCGAACTCGGTGCGGTCGCCGTTGGGGGAGGACGGCTGCAGCGGCTGCTCCGGCGCGTTGGCCTCCTCGTCGACGGCGAAGCCGAGGCGCTCGACCAGCTCGGGGCCGAATTCGCGTTCCCCGACCCACTCGCCCTGCAGCTCCTCGTCGACCTGCTCGCGGAAGGCGTCGATGCCGATCTTGTCGATCAGGACCTTGATCCGGGCGCGGGCGCGGTTGACGCGCAGCCAGTCCTGGCGGTCGAAGATCCGCAGGATCGCCTCGGAGACCTTGAGGTAGTCGCCGTTGTCGGCCTCGACGAACTCGTAGAGGGTCGGGGCGACGCGGGCCATGATCGAGGTGCCGCCGCCGACCCGGACCTCGAAGCCGCGGACGCCGTCGCGTTCGCGGCTGATGAAGGCGATGTCGTGCATGCCGGTGATCGCCCGGTCCTCGGGGGAGCCGGAGAAGGCGGTCTTGATCTTGCGCGGCATCAGCTGCGTCGTCGGGTGGCGGACGAAGTAGCGGACGTAGGCGTTGCCGTAGGTGGTGGGGTCGAAGACCTCGTCGGCGGCGACGCCGGCCCAGGGGTCGCCGGTGACGTTGCGGACGGTGTTGCCGCAGCCCTCGCGGGAGGAGAGGCCGACCTCGGCGATCTCCCGCAGCAGCAGCTCGGTGTCGCGCAGCGGCACGTGGTGGATCTGGATGTTCTGGCGGGTGGTGATGTGGCCCTTGTTCAGCGGCGCGTACTTCTCGACGACGCTGGCGAAGGCATCCATCTGCTCGGGGGTGACGCCGCCGAGCGGGAGCTTGATCCGGATCATCTGGACGTCGGGCTGGCGCTGCCCGTAGACGCCCTGTTTGAGGCGGAAGCCGATGAACTGGTGCTCCTCCAGCCGGCCGCCGAGGAACTGCTCGGCTTCGTTGTCGAAGTCGTCGAACTCGCGCTCGATGATCGGGATGACGTGGCCGGGGACGTTCTCGTAGGTCTCCGGGTTCGTCAGGGTCCCGACCCGGCCCTTGCCCCGCTGCTCCTTGTTCTCTGCGACGGCTACCTCCATGGGCAGAAAGGTAGCAAACCTGATTGGGATTCAGGTATTAAATTTTTTGAGCAGAAGAAGAGGCACCGGAAAGCGGTCCAGATGCAGCGTTTTCAGCTGTGGGAGGGTTTTTTCTGCGCCTGCAGAATGGCGGCAGCCTGGCCGGAGTCGGCGACGTAGCCGCCCTCGGGCTCCAAAGGCAGCTCATCCTCGCTCCAGCCGACGATTCCCTCGCTCAGCTTGACGGCCTCGAAGCCGGCGTCGGTGAGGGCGTCGGTGGCCATCGAGGAGCGGTTGCCGCCGCGGCAGTAGACGACGACCGGCCGGTCCCGGTCGATCTCGCCGAGGCGCTGCGGCAGCTCCGGCAGCGGCACGTGTGCGGCGCCGGCGATCCGGCCCGCCTCCCACTCGTGGTCGGCGCGGACGTCGAGGAGCTGGGCGCCCTCGTCGATCAGCTTGCGGGCCTCCTCGCGCGAGACCTCCTTCATCTCCCCCTGTGGTGCATCTGCCATCAGTCGACCTCCGTTCCCTCGATCAAGAATGCGACGCGGACGTGGGCGCGGTACTCGTCGAGGTTCTCGCCGCGGATGCCGGTGGAGACGATGTCGACGGCGCGGATGTTGCGCAGCGAGCCCTGGGCCTGCAGCAGCGCCTGTTTGGCGGCGTCGTCGGTCGACGTCTTGGAGCTGCCGACCAGCTCGATGATTTTCACGACAGCCATGCGGATCCTCCTCGTAGGTCCTCGATGGTCTCCTTGGCGGCGACCCCCTCCAGCAGGGCCGCCCGCTGCCAGGCGGGCGTCTGCGGCCCCTCGGGTGCAGGGCCTGCCGCAAACTCGGCCTCGAACTGGGCGATCGCCGCGGCCACGGCCGCAGCCTCGTCCCCCTGAGCGGTCTTCCGTGCCACGCAGCGAAGCCTAGATCAAGCCGCCGAACCTGCACTTTGCGACCGCTGGATACTCATGCCGTACCAATAGGCCTTGACTCGATTTCCTAAGTAATCGAGGATCTTTCGCCATTCCCCACGATTGGAGGCTTCATGGCTGAGCTGAACAAGGGCATGGGCTGGGTCCCAGACCTTCCCGACGGACGCGACCTTCTTTACGCGGCGCCGCTGAAACCGCTGGCGAAACTGCCGGAGAAAGTCGACCTGCGTAAACAGTGCCCCAAGGTCTATGACCAAGGTGAGCTTGGAAGCTGCACCGCAAACGCAATCGCTGCCGCCCTCGAGTTCGACCAGATGAAGCAGCGGCTCAAAAACGTGTTCACGCCCTCGCGGCTCTTCATCTACTACAACGAGCGGGCGATGGAGGGGGCCGTCGAGTCGGATAGCGGCGCGATGATCCGCGACGGAGTCAAGAGCGTCAGCAAACGGGGCGCCTGCAAAGAGTCCTCCTGGCCCTACAAGATCGAGCGCTTCCGCGAGAAGCCCGGCAAAGGGTGCTACGCCGAGGGGCGCAAACACCAGGCGATCCGCTACCTACGGGTCAATCAGTCGCTCGGACAGCTGAAGGGGTGTCTGGCGGAGGGATTCCCGTTCATCTTCGGGTTCGCCGTCTACGAGAGCTTCGTCAGCCGGAAAGTGGAAGAAACGGGCGAGGTGCAGATGCCCCGCGCCCGGGAGGAATTTCTCGGCGGCCACGCGGTCCTCGCGGTCGGCTACGACGAGGATGCGCAGCGCTTCATCGTGCGCAACTCCTGGGGCAGCAAATGGGGGAGGAACGGCTATTTCACGATGCCCTACCCCTACCTGCTGCAGTCGTCCCTCTCGCGGGACTTCTGGACGATCCGCCAGGTCGAGGGCAGACGACGCAAGAGTAGAAAACGCTCCTAGGACCCGCGCCTGCAGCCTGCGTCGCTCAGCCGTTGAGGCCGGGGACGGGGGTGCCGTATTTGACGGTGGCGCAGTTGTAGGGAGCGGGGTCGAAGGAGTCGGTGATGGCGCGGCCCTCGGGTTGGCCGGTGCCTTCGGTTTCCTTCGTTTCCGTCTTGCCGCCTTTGCCTTTGACCTTGATCTTGCGCGGGGGTTGGCCGCGGCCGCACTGGATCGAGAAGTCCTTGACGCCGTCGCGGGCGTCGATGATGTCTTCGCCGCCCATGCCGTAGAAGCGGTCTTCGCCGGGCTGGCCGAGCATCGCGTTGGGCCCGCCGTCGCCGATCAGGACATCCCAGTCGAAGGAGCCCTCCATGTCCTCGTCGGTAGGCGAGAGGTGGACGTGCTTGCACCCCTTGACGGTCGTCACCCAGGCCGCGTGGGCGAGGAAGGAGACGATCAGCAGCCCGGGATGGGCCTGGGTCTCGGCGAAAGAGGCGTCGTCGCGGCCGGGACCGCCGACCAGCGCTCCGCCGGCGCAGCCGCCACCGGCCGCCAGCAGATCGCCGCTGCCTTCGCCGTAGAGAAAGGTAGGCCCCGGCAGGCCGCCGACGAGGCCGTCGGCACCGTCGCCGCCGTAGAGCTTGTCCGCCCCCGGCCCGGCCTCGACCAGGTCGTCCTCAGGGCCGGCCTGGATCGTGTCGTTGCCGAAGCCGCCGGCGAAGCGGACGCTGCCGATCGACTCCAGCGTCCCTTCGACCCGGAGGCTGTCGTTGCCCGGCCCCAGGTCGGTCATCAGCCAGCGGCCCGGGCCGCCGGCGGGGCAGGAGACGGTGGTGGTGCTGTGCGGCGCGTGGGCGCAGCCGGGGCCGATCGCCACGCCTTTTTTCGCCGTGATGCCGAAGGTCTGGCTCGCTTCGTCGAAGGCGACGACGAGCTGGTCGCGGCCACCGCCGCCGACCACCTGCAGTCCGGCGCCGCCGCCCGGCGTCGGGTTGAGCTGGACGTAGGCGGAGCCTTTCGGCGCCGGCTCCTTGCCGCAGGAGCCGCTCCGCCCTTTCGCCCCCTCGCAGCCGTCGCTCCCCTGGCCGCCGTCGAGCGCGTCCGCCCCACCGCCGCCGACGAGGTGGTCGTCGCCGAGGCCGCCGGCGATCGCGTTCGCCTGCGGGTTGCCGATCAGCGTGTCGCGGAAAGCCGAGCCTTCGAGGCTCTCGAAGCCAAAGAGCTTGTCGTGCCCGTCGCCGCGGGCCTTGTGCTCCTTCAGGGAGACCCAGACGCCGCTGCCCCTGCCGCCGGCCCGCGCGGTCGCGAAGCTGGCGATGTCCCCGGCGCCGGCGCCGCCGGTCATGCGGTCGTAGCCGTAGTCGCCGTGGACGAGGTCTTCGTCGCCCGGCCCGCCGTTGACGATGTCGATCCCGAGGTCGCCGGCTACCTCGTCGCGGTCGCCGGGCCCGCCGACGATCTTGTCGTCGCCGAGGTTCCCGTTCACCTGATCCTCGTCGCCGGCGTCGCCGTAGACCTCGTCGTTGCCGCGGCCGCCGTGCATCTCGTCGGTCCCGGGCCCGCCGCAGATCAGGTCGTTACCGAGGCTGCTGAAGACGATGTCGTCCCCCTCGCCCGCCTCGATCACGTCGCGCTCGGGCGTCCCCCGGATCAGGTCGTTGCCGTCGGTGCCGACGATCTCCGCCCGCCGCCCGTGACAGCGCGTCACGTCTTCTTCTTCGGTGTCCGCCGCGCCGGCGATCGCCGCGGAAGCGGCAAACGCCAGCAGCAACAGCAGCGCGATGGTCCCCCCGAAACGGCTCACGAGGGCCGGATCGTAAACGCCACGTACGACTGTTCGGGATTCAGGCGCTGCGGATCAGCTTCTTGTTGACGAACTCGTCGGCGCCGTAGCGGCCGAGCTCCCGGCCGAACCCGGAGCGCTTGAAGCCCCCGAAGGGCAGCTCCGGGCTGTCGGCGCCGACCAGGTTGACGTAGACCATCCCAGCTTCGATCTTGTCTGCGACCCGCTCGGCCTGCTCCTTGTCGGTGGTCATTACGTAGGAGCCGAGCCCGAACGGGGTCCCGTTGGCGAGCTCGACCGCCTCCTCCTCGGAGGAGACCTTGTAGACCTGCGCCACCGGTCCGAAGAACTCTTCCTGGGAGGCCTCGTCGCCCGGCTTGATCCCGGTCAGGATCGTCGGTTCGAAGAAGTTGCCCTCGCGCTTGCCGCCGACGACGACCTCGGCCCCGTTCTCGATCGCCCGCTTCACCTGGTCCTCGAGCCTGTCCGCCGCGGTCTGTGAGGAGAGCGGCCCGACCTCGGTGTCTTCGGCGGTCGGGTCGCCGGGCTTCGCTCCGCCCAGCTGCTGCTTGAACTTCTCGAGGAAGTCATCGTAGAGCTCGTCGACGACGATGAAGCGCTTCGCCGCGTTGCAGGACTGGCCGGTGTTGTCGAGCCGCGCTTCGGCCGCCGCCGTCACCGCTTCGTCGAGGTCGTCGGTGCCGAGCAGGATGAACGGGTCCGAGCCTCCGAGCTCCAGCACGACCTTCTTCAGGTGCTTCCCGGCGATCGAGGCAACCGCGGAGCCGGCGCGCTCAGAGCCGGTGACCGAGACCCCGTGGACCCGCGGGTCGGCGATCACCCACTCGATCTGCTCGTTGGTCGCGTAGATGTTCTCGTAGCACCCCTCGGGGAAGCCGGCGTCGTCGAAGATCCGCTTCATCGCCGCCGCCGATTCGGGGCACTGCGGGGCATGCTTGAGCAGGATCGTGTTGCCGATCACCAGGTTCGGGCCGGCGAAGCGGGCCACCTGGTAGTAGGGGAAGTTCCAGGGCATGATCCCGAGCAGAACCCCGAAGGGGCTGCGGCGGATCACCGCGCTGCCTTCGCCTTCGGAGAGCTCGATCGGCTCGTCCGCCATCAGGTCCTCGGCGTTGTCGGCGTAGAAGCCGTAGATTTCCGCCGCGAAGTCCACCTCCATCAGCGCCTGCTCGACCGGCTTGCCCATCTCGCGCACGACGATCTCGGCCAGCTCCTGGCGCCGCTCCGAGTGCAGCTCGCCGACCTTCCGCACCAGCGCCCCGCGGTCGGCCACGGAGGTCGAGCCGGGCCAGGTCTTCGAGGCCCGGTCGCAGCGGTCGATCGCCGCCCGGAGCTCCTCGTCGCTGATCTCCGGGTACTCCTTGACCGTCTCGCCGGTGGCCGGGTTGACTACTGCGTAGGTGCTCATCTCAGCTCCCCCTGGATCTTCGTTTTCAAGTTCGCTCTACCCCTTGACGGCCTGTTCCAGCCCCAGCGCGTCCTCGACGGGCACGTAGTCCATCCCCACTCCCTGGGCCACCGCCGGGTGGGTCACCTTGCCGCCGGCGACGTTGACCCCGGGCCGCAGCCCCGGATCGCGCCGGATCGCCTCGGCGACGCCGTAATCGGCGAGCGCAAGTGCATACGGCAGGGTCGCGTTGGTGAGGGCGTGGGTCGAGGTGATCGGGACCGCACCGGGCATGTTGGCGACGCAGTAGTGGGTGATCCCGTCGACCTCGAAGGTCGGGTCGCGGTGGGTGGTCGGGCGCGAGGTCTCGAAGCAACCGCCCTGGTCGATCGCGACGTCGACCAGCACCGCCCCCGGCTTCATCAGCGCCAGCTGCTCGCGGCGGATCACGTAGGGCGCCCGCGCCCCGTGCACGAGCACGGCGCCGATCACGAGGTCAGCGTTCGGCAGCATCTCCTCCACCGCCAGCCGCGTCGAGTAGACGGTCGAGCAGCGGCCGCCGAAGATCACTTCGAGCTCGCGCAGGCGGTCGATCGAGCGGTCGAAGACGAAGACGTCGGCTTCCATCCCGATCGCGATGAAGGCCGCGTTCATCCCGACGACGCCGCCGCCGATCACCATCACGTTGGCAGCGGCGACCCCGGGCACCCCTCCCAGCAGGATCCCCCGCCCGCCCATCGGCTTCTCCAGCATGAAGGCGCCGGCCTGGGCCGCGATCTTCCCCGCCACCTCGCTCATCGGCGCCAGCAGCGGCAGCCGGCCGCGGGCGTCCTCGACGGTCTCGTAGGCGACAGCGGTCACCCCGGCGCCGCAGAGGCCGCGCGTCTGCTCGGGGTCCGGAGCCAGGTGCAGGTAGGTGAAGAGCAGCTGCCCCGGGCGCAGCATCTCGATCTCGCTCGGCTGCAGCTCCTTGACGTGGAGGATCATCTCCGCCGCCTCGAAGACGCCGGCCGCGTCCGGGACGATGGTCGCTCCCTGCGCCTCGTACTCGCCGTCGGCGATCGCGCTCCCCTCGCCGGCCCCTGCCTGCACCAGAACGTCGTGCCCGTGCTCGGACAGTTCCCGCACCCCGGCCGGGGTGACGGCGACGCGGTACTCGTCGGACTTGATCTCGGTCGGGACTCCGATCCTCATGCGACCAGCTCCCTCGCTCGCAGGGCCAGCCAGAACTCGATGCGGTCGTGGGCGCGCGAGAGATCGCGGCCGGTCAGCTCTTCCACCTTGCGCATCCGGTAACGGAGCGTGTGTCGGTGGCAGTAGACCTGGCGGGCAGCCCGCTCCCACTGCCCGTTCTGCTCGATGAAGGCCTCCAGCGAGCGCAGAAGCTCGCCGCCGTACTCCTCGTCGCCGCGCTCGATCGGACCGAGGACGCTGTCGCAGTAGAGGTCGAGCGCGTCGTCGTCCTGGATCGAGAGCAGCAAGGTGAAGGCACCGAGGTCGCGCCAGGAGGCGACCTTCGGTGCGGAGCCGTTGTTGAAGGCGGTCGCCTCGAGGGCGCAGCGCGCCTCGTGGAAGGAGTGGCGCAGGCGATCCGGCGGTGCCGGGCGGCTGGCGGCGGCGCGCACCGCCCCGCGCTCGCGGGCGAGGTCCCGCCGCACTCCGGTCGCAACGTCGACCGGGTCGCGGTCCGGGCAGTCGACCACCGCGCAGAGCATCTCCCGGCCGCCGGCGCTGTGGGGGGCGACAACGGCCGAGCAGCCGTCGGCGGCGAGCGCCGTTTCCAGCGCTCCGGCAGCCTCGCCGGGATCGTCGAGCTGGAAGACAAGGACGGCGGCTGCCTCGCCGATCCCGAAGGGCTCAAGCCGGCGGCGCAGCTCGGTCGGATCCATGCGGCCGCCGAGGGCGGCGGCGAGGACGTCGCCGGCCAGCCGCCGCTCGGTCTCGCGGGCGACCCGGCGCCGCATCAGCTCCAGCGCCACCACCGCCACCGACTGCTGCAGGATCAGCCGCTCGAAGTCCCCGAGGCCGCCGGAGTCGCGGACGATCACCACCCATGCCTGGGGGGGGCCGCCGCCCGGGGAGATCACCGGGTGGGCCAGCGCCCGTCCCGCGACGTTCGGGTGCGAGGGCACGAACGGGTGGCCGTCGCCGGCGTGGCTGAGCGCTTCCTTGCGGATCGCGGTGATCGCCTCGGCCGAGAGCTGGCGGCGGAACCCCTTGCCCGCCAGCCGCTCGCCGCGGGCGTCGAGGACGGCGACGGTGCCGCCGACGGCCGAGGCAACGGTGGCGGCGATTTCCTCCAGCCCGCGCTCCTCGAGCACCAGCCGCTCGAGCCGCCGCTGCACCGCGATCCCCCGCTGCAGGACCTCGTACTGCTCGTTGACCAGGCGGGCGAAGGCTTTCTCGGTGATCGCGATGAAGGGAACGGAGTAGGGCACCTCGAAGAGCGGGAACTCCCGCTTCTCGGCCTCGGCGACCAGCGCCTTCGGCAGCGATTTGTGGTTGAAGCCGGTGCCGAAGCCAAGCCCCGCGAGATTGCGGTCGGCGAGAATGCGGATGAAGGCGCGCTGCTTGGCGGCGCTCTCGAGCGGGATCCCGGTGGTCAGCATCAGCTCGCCGCCCGAGAGCCACGGCGTCGGGTCTTCCAGCTCGGAGATGTGGACCCAGCGCACGGGCGCCGCGGCCGCGTCGGCGCCGGCCGCGAGCTCGAGGTCGAGGTCGTCGAGCAGGCTCTGGACGGTGAGCACCCGCGCTCCTAACCGACTACCCGGTTCCACGCCTCGCCGAGAACCGAGTGCAGCACATCGTGGATCTCTTCGAACTGCTCGGTGTCGGCGATCAGCGGTGGTGAGAGCTGCACCACCGGGTCGCCGCGGTCGTCGGCCCGGCAGATCAACCCCCGCTTGTAGAGCTCGCCGGAGAGGAAGCCGCGCAGCAGTTCCTCGGACTCCTCGTCGTTGAAGCTCTCCTTCGTCTCCTTGTCCTTGACCAGCTCGACCGCGTGGAAGTACCCGGCCCCGCGCACGTCGCCGACGATCGGCAGCTCGTGCAGGGACTCGAGCATCTGCCGGAACTCGCCCTCCTTGCGGAGGACGTGGCCGCAGAGGTCCTCGCGCTCGAAGACGTCGAGGTTGGCCATCGCGATCGCGGCGGCGACCGGGTGGCCGGCGAAGGTGAAGCCGTGGGCGAAGGAGGCGTCGCCCTGCATGAACGGCTCGGCGACCTTGTCCGAGGCGATCAATCCCCCCATCGGCGCGTAGGCCGAGGTCAGCGCCTTGGCGATCGTGATCATGTCCGGGACGTAGTCGAAGCGTTCGCAGCCGAAGTAGTGGCCGAGGCGGCCCCAGGCGCAGATCACCTCGTCGGAGATCATCAGCACGTCGTAGGTGTCGCAGATCTCCCGCACCCGCTGGAAGTAGCCGTCGGGCGGGACGAAGCAGCCGCCGGCGTTCTGGACCGGCTCGAGGATCACCGCGGCGACCGTGTCCGGCCCCTCGAAGACGATTCGCTCCTCGATCGCATCGGCCGCCCAGAGCGGGTCGCGCTCCTCGGGCCAGCGGTAGATGTTCGTGTTCGGGACGTGGCAGCCGCCCGGGGTCAGCGGCTCGAACTGGCTGCGCAGCTCGGTGATCCCGGTGGCCGAGAGCGCCCCCAGCGAGGTGCCATGGTAGGCGACCTCGCGGGCGATCACCTTGTGCTTCTGGCCTTTGCCGTGGATGCGGTGGTAGTTGCGGGCCAGCTTCAGCGCCGACTCGACCGCCTCCGAGCCGCCGGAGGTGAAGAAGACCCGGTTGAGGTCGCCGGGCGCCAGCGAGGCGATCCGCGCCGCCAGTTCGATCGCCTTGGGGTGCGCGTAGGACCAAAGCGTGTAGAAGTCGAGCTCTTCGACCTGGCGGGCGGCCGCCTCGCCGTACTCGGTGCGACCGTGGCCGGCATTGACGCAGAAGAGGCCGGAGAGGCCGTCGAGGTAGCGGTTGCCGTGCTCGTCGAAGACGTAGCAGCCCTCGGCGCGGGTGATGATCGGGACCTCGTGGTCCGGCCCGAAGGCCCCCATCCTCGAGAAGTGCATCCAGAGGTGATCGCGGGCCAGCTGCTGAAGATCGGTTGCTGCCGGGGCTTGCGACGCGGTGGCCATGGAGCCCTCCTCCTCGATTACGACGTTCTGGACAAAGCTAGACCGAAAAACCAACATTGGCAAGTGGTCTTTGGGTCAAGGACTGGAACGGCGCTTGTACGTAATGGACAAGTCGCTCCTGTGCTTTTAGGACATTCGCCCCTTGCGCGTTGATCCACCGGGGCTTACGGTCGCGATTAGGTAGTTAGCCAGGGCTTCCGGGTACCCGAACCACCGAGAGGGGGCTGATAGACCGGAATGGAAGACCGAGGAGAGACCCCCAGCGTCGAGCTGCGGAGCGTGACCAAGCGTTTCGATCAGTTGGCCGCGGTCGACGACCTCAGCCTCGAGTTCGGCCGCGGGGAATTTTTCACCTTGCTGGGCCCCAGCGGCTGCGGCAAGACGACGACGCTGCGGATGATCGCGGGCTTCGAGCGGCCGACCGAGGGGGAGATCCGGATCGAGGGCGAAGACGTGGCGCAGCTGCCGCCGCACAAGCGCCCGACCAATACCGTCTTCCAGAGCTACGCGCTCTTCCCCCACCTCAGCGTCGAGTCCAATGTCGCCTTCGGACTGAAGCGCAAGAAGGTCTCGAAGGGCGAGATTGCCGAGCGGGTCCAGGCGGAGCTGGAGCGGGTCGGCCTCGCCGCCCACGCCAAGCGCAAGCCCTCTCAGCTCTCTGGCGGGATGCAGCAGCGTGTCGCCCTCGCCCGTGCCCTCGTCAACCTGCCCAAGGTCCTTCTCCTCGACGAGCCGCTCGGCGCCCTCGACCTGAAACTGCGCAAGGGGTTGCAAATCGAGCTGAAGCGGATCCAGCGGGAGGTCGGCATCACCTTCGTCTACGTCACCCACGACCAGGAGGAGGCGCTGACGATGAGCGACCGGATCGCGGTGATGAACCGCGGCCATGTCGAACAGGTGGCGGCGCCGGAGCAGGTCTACAACCGCCCCGCCACCACCTTCGTCGCCGGCTTCATCGGCGTCTCCAACCTGATGCCGGCAACTGTGACCGGCAGCGGAGAGGTTCGCCTCGACCAGGGCCAGACGATCTCCACCTCGACCGGAGGGTTCTCCGCCGGCGACCGCTGTCACGCGGTGGTCAGACCGGAGAAGCTGCGAGTCGAGCTGGACAGCGACGGCGACGGCCGCCGGGACCTTCCCCGCGTCGAGGGGATCGTCGCCAGCTCGCTCTACCTCGGCACCGCGACCCAGATCGCCGTTGACCTCGGCGAGGACGTGCGGATGACCGTCCTCGTTCCCAATGCCGACGAGGCCGAGCGCCAGCGCCTTCCCGGCGGTGGCGCCCGCGTCGCCCTCAGCTGGGAGCCCGAGCACATGCATCTTGTTCGCGAGTCCCATAACGGTGCCCTCGCTTCGAGCAACGGCGGCGCCGCCGCCGCCCAGCAGTCGCAACTGGAAACGACGCACGGAGGTTGAACCGGAGATGCTGAGCAGCGAGAGAACCGATCACAAGGGCACGGCTGTCCTCGCCGTGCTGATCGCCGCAGTGACGCTGGCCCTCGGGCTCGCCGCCTGCGGCGGCGGCGCCGGCGGCGGCAACGGCGGCGAAACCACCGTGGCCGAAGGGGGCAAAGCGAAAGGCGAACTGGTCTTCTCCAACTGGCCCGGCTACATCGACCCGGGCAAGAACGGCACCATCGCCGAGTTCGAAGACAAGACCGGCATCAAGGTCGACTACATCGAGGACATCAACTCCAACGACTCCTTCTTCGGCAAGTTGCAGCCTCAGCTCGAACAAGGCCAGTCGGGAGGGCGCAGCCTTTTCGTCGTCGCCGACTACATGGCCGAGCAGATGCACGACCTCGGCTACCTGGAGGAGATCGAAAAGGATGACCTGCCGACGGTCTTCGAAACCCTCCTGCCCAGCCTGAAGAGCCCGTCATTCGACCCCGAACGCAAGTTCTCGGTGCCATGGCAGGGCGGCATGACCGGGATCTGGGTCGACACCTCGAAGGCGCCGGAGATCAAATCGATCAACGACCTCTTCGACCCGAAATACAAGGGCAAGGTGACGATGCTCGACGAACTCCGGGAAACGCCGCCGCTGGTGATGCTCGCCGAAGGAGTCGATCCCGCAACGGCCGGCGCCGACCAGTGGCTGGCCGCTATCGACAAAGTCAAGGCGGCTGCCGACTCCGGCCAGATCCGCCGCTTCACCGGCAACGACTACACCGAGGACCTGACCGCGGGCAACATCGTCGCGGCGATCGGCTGGTCGGGGGACGCCTCCCTGATCGAAAATCCGGACGCCGAATGGCGGATGCCGACCGAGGGCTGCGTGAGGTGGTCGGAAAACATGGTGATCCCGGTCGGCGCCCCCAACACGGCCGCGGCGATCGCCTTCATGAACTTCGTCTACCGGCCTGAGGTCGCAGCCGACATCACCGAATGGGTCGAATACATCTCCCCGGTGGAAGGCGTCAAAGAGATCCTCAAAAAACGGGGCTCGGAACTCGCTGAAAGCCAGATCGTCTTCCCCAGCGACGAATTCACCCAGAACTGCACCGGGCAGAACACGCCGCCGGAACTGGACCGGGTCAACGAAGCCTGGCAGAACGTGCTGACCGGCTGATCCGATGAGGAGCTGGAAGCAACGCCTGGTCCCGTACTGGTTACTGGGACCGGGCCTGCTCTGGCTCCTTTTCTTCTTCGTCGTGCCCATGTACTTCATGGGCGAACTGGCGCTCTACTCAGGCTCGCTGACGACCGGGGGGTTCGAATTCACCTGGGCCTGGGCGAACTTCCCGGACGCGCTCTCAGGCCACACGGAGCAGATCATCCGTTCCTTCTTCTACGCCGGCACGGCGACGCTGCTCTGCCTGTTGATCGGCTACCCCCTCGCCTACGCGATCGCCTTCCGCGCCGGCCGCTACAAGTCGCTGTTGCTGTTCGCGGTGATCGCGCCGTTCTTCACCACCTACCTGATCCGCACGATCGCCTGGAAGACGATCCTCAGCGACGACAGCCCGGTGGTCAGCGTCCTGCAGTCGCTCTCGCTGACCCCCAGCGGCGGGCGCGTGCTGGCGACCTCGGGGGCGGTGATCGCCGGGCTCACCTACAACTTCCTCCCGTTCATGATCCTGCCCCTTTACGCGAACCTGGAGCGGCTCGATCTGCGGCTGATCGAGGCGGCAAAGGACCTCTACTCCGACTCGCGCACCGCCTTCCTGAAAGTGACGCTGCCGCTGACGATGCCTGGGATCGTCGCCGGCGTCCTCCTCACCTTCATCCCCGCCTTCGGCGACTACGTCAACGCCCAGCTGCTCGGCGGTACCGGCCAGGCGATGATCGGCAACGTCATCCAGTCGCTCTACCTGTCCCAGCGCAACTATCCGGAGGCGGCGGCGCTCTCGTTCCTGATGATGGCGCTGATCCTCGCCATCGTCATGGCCTACATCCGCTTTGCCGGGACCGAGGCGTTCATGGGCGAGGAAGAGGAACAGGAGGCCTGAGATGAGTGCGCCGGCAAGAGGCTGGGCCTGGCTACGGCGAAACGCGCTGTTGATCTACGCCGGCCTGGCGATCGCCTACATGCTGATCCCGATCGCCGTCATCGCCGTCTTCTCCTTCGGGGCAACGCCGAAAGACAAACTCACCTTCGGCCTCGACCACGGCTTCACCACCGAGTACTGGCGGACGATGTTCTCGAAGCCGGAACTCAACGAAGCCCTCTCCACGAGCCTGCGACTGGCCTTCTTCGCAACCCTGATCTCGACCGCGATCGGCACCGCGATGGCTATTGCCCTGGTCCGCCACCGCTTCCACGGCAAGCGACTCGCCAACCTGCTGATCGTGATCCCGATGGCTACCCCGGAGGTCGTGATCGGCGCTTCGCTGCTCTCGATGTTCATCTACTACTCGTTCGCGCTCGGGTTCACGACGTTGCTGATCGCCCACGTGATGTTCTCGATCAGCTTCGTCGTCGTCGTCGTCCGCTCGCGCCTGATCGGCTTCGACCGCAACCTCGAGGAGGCGGCCGCCGACCTCGGCGCCGGCCCCCTGACGACCTTTCGCACGGTCACCCTGCCGCTGTTGGCGCCGGGGGTCGTCGCCGCGGCGCTGTTGGCCTTCGCCCTCTCGATCGACGACTTCGTGATCTCCAACTTCAACTCCGGCACGACCGTCACCTTCCCCCTCTACGTCTACGGCGTCAGCCTCCGCGGCATCCCGGTCCAGGTCAACGCGCTGGCGACGCTGCTCTTCCTCGTCGCGGTGATCGCCGTCTCCCTGGTTCTGTTTCAGCAGCGGCGGGCGGAAAAGATGACCGCGGTACGGGCGGAACCCGAAGAAACCGGAGCGATCCCGCTGCCGGGGACGGCTGCGGCGCAGTAGGTGGTCGAGGGGTCTTTGCCCCTCCCCAAAGACCGTCGCGCAGCTGGGGCGGGGTGCTGGGCGCGGATTGTGGTCTCAGGAGCCTTTGTGGAGGGGCAAAGACCCCTCTTCCCCTCTATCGGCCGATGTGGAAGCCGATCAGTTCCGGGATCCTGGAGATAGCTGATGCCACCTTTGAAGGTTGCTGGTTGTGCATCTCGGCTTCCTCTTTCTTGAGGAGGGCGAGGCGGATCGATTCGCCGCCGAGCCATTGGAAGGGCTCCGGGGGGACGCGGGGGGTCTTGGCGTCGACGAAGGCGAGGCGGGCGTGGTCGTCGTCGCGGGCGAGGACGAGGGAGGCGAGGGTGCGGCCGACCATGTTGGACGGGCCGACGCCGTTGCCGGTGTAGCCGGCGGCGACCCAGGCGCGGCCTCGGGGCAGGGAGCTGACGGCGGGAAGGTGGGTCGGGGAGGCGTCGATCGGGCCGCCCCAGGCGTGGGTGATGCGGCGGCCGCGCAGTTCGGGGAAGTAGCGGTAGAGGTGCTCGGTTGCGGCTGCGACCACGTCGGCGTCGACCTCGGCGCGGCCACGGGTTCGCGCCCCGGCGGCGATGCGGCCGCCGCCCCAGCCGAAGGCGACGCGGCCGTCGGGGGTGGTGCGGAAGTAGTGGAGCAGCGAGCGGGAGTCGGTGATGCAGTCGCCGCCCGTCCAGCCGATCCGCTCGAGCACGTCGGGGACCGGCTCGGTGAGGACGATGTGGGAGGAGGCGACGGTGAGGCGGTCGCGCAGCGGCCCGCGGCGGCCCTTGGCGGCGCTACCGATCGCCAGCACGCCGCGGGGGGCGCGGACCGAGCCGCCCTGCGTCCGCGCTTCGACGCCGTCGGCGCCCTCGCGGAACGAGCGCACCGGCGAGGACTCATGGATCTCGACTCCCGCTGCCAGCAACTGCGCCCGCAGCCCCAGGGCAAGCCGCGCCGGCTGCACAGTCGCCGAGGTCGGCGAGACGGCGCCGGCGCGGAAGGCCGGCGAGGAGCAGCGCTCCTGCACCCCCGCCTCGCTCAGCGGCTGCAGCATCTCGGGCACGCCGAGCTCCCGGCAGGCCGCCAGCGCTCGCGCCCAGGCGCCGTCGTGGGCCGGCGCGGTCGATACCTGGACGTAACCGGCGGGCCGGAACCAGGCGTCTACCGCGTGCTCCTCGCAGAAGGTCCCGATCCGCGCCACCGCCTGCTCAGCCGCCCCCGCCACCGCCAGCGCCTGCACGGCGCCCCAGCGCTCGCGCATCGTGGCGAGCGAGAACCACATCGCATTGCAGAAGCCGCCGTTGCGGCCGCTCGGCCCGTGCCCGCAGAGCGGTTCTGACTCGAGCAGGACGACCCGCGCCTCGGGCTCCAGCTGCTGCGCGTACCAGGCGCTCCACATCCCCGTATAGCCGCCGCCGACGACGAGCACGTCCGCCTCGGCCTGGCCGCTCAGCGGCGGCCGCGGCTCGGCCTCGCCGGCCTCCTCGATCCAGTAGCCAAGGCGGGTGTGCTGCATCCCCGGATTCTCCAGCAACGGGGTCGTCGCCTCTGTCCAAAGACCGGCGCCCGATTTGTCCAGTCGCACAGAAGGCGACCCGTAGACTCGGATCGATGCCAGGAGATGGTCAGGAGTCCACTCCTTACGTCGACGCGATGCTCGCCTACGCCAAGCGCGATCCGGGCCGCTTCCAGGTCCCCGGGCACAAGGGAGGGATCGGCGCCGACCCGGCGATGCGGGAGCTGGTCGGCGAGCCGGGGCTACGGAACGACATCCCCTCGGTTACCGAGGGCGTCGACGTCGGCCTCGAGCCGACCCCGTTCCAGCAGGCGCAGCAGCTCGCCGCCGAGGCCTGGGGCGCCGGCCGAACCTGGTTCCTCGGCAACGGCGCCTCGCAGGGCAACCACGCCGCCTGCATGGCGCTCGCCCACAGCGGCAACCGGGTCGTCGTCCAGCGCAACGTCCATTCCTCGGTGATCGACGGGCTCGTCCTCAGCGGCATGCGCCCGACCTTTGTCGCCCCCGAGCTCGATCCCGAGCTCGGGATCGCCCACGGCCTGACGCCGGACTCGCTGGCCGCGGCGCTCGACGAGACTCCCGAGGCGGTGGCGGCGATGGTCGTCTCCCCCACCTACTTCGGCGCCTGCGCCGACGTCGCCCGGATGGCGGAGGTGGCGCACTCGCGCGGGGTGCCGCTGGTGGTCGACGAGGCTTGGGGCGCCCACCTCCACTTCCACCCCGAGCTGCCGACCGACGCGCTCGCCTCCGGGGCCGACCTCGTCACCTCCTCGACCCACAAGATCATCGGGGCCTTGACGCAGGCGGCGATGCTCCACCTCGGCCGCGGCGGCCGCATCGACGGCGCCGTCGTCGACCGCTGCGTCAGCCTCGTCGAGACGACCAGCCCCAGCGGCCTCCTCGCCGGCTCGCTCGACGCCGCCCGCCGCCAGATGTACGTGCATGGCGAGGAGCTGCTGAGCGAGGCGCTGGCCGGGCTGGCGAAGACGCGCGAGAGGATCAGGGAGATCCCCGGTCTCGACGTGCTCGACGAGCGGATGGTGGGACGGCCGGGCGTGACCGGCTGGGACCCGCTGCGGCTGGGGATCGACGTCCGCGGCACCGGCTCCAGCGCCCAGCGGCTCTGGAAAACCGCCTTCCACGTCGCCGAGATCGACCTCGAGCTCTACTCCGGCAACGTCGTCGTTGCCATCTTCGGCGTCGGCGAGGAGGCCGAGGGGAGCGGTGAGCGGCTGGTCGCGGGCCTGCGCACGGCGGTCGCGGGGCTGGAGGAGACGCCGGGGGCGCCGGATGAGAAGCTGGCACCGACGCCGCCCTGGGGCGAGCTGGTGCTGACGCCGCGCGAAGCCTTCCTTGGCCCGCAGGAGGTCGTACCTTTCGAGGCTGCCGCGGGCCGCGTTGCCGCCGAGGGTCTCGCCGCCTACCCGCCGGGGATCCCCAACGTCCTCCCGGGCGAGCGGCTGACCGACGAGACGCTGGAGTTCATCCGCGAAAGCCTGGCGCATGGCGGCTACGTCCGCGGGGGGTCGGATCGGGAGCTGAAGACGCTGCGCGTGGCGTTGTAGGGACTCGGGTGAGGGGGTCGGCGGGCAACAGCGGGGAGGGCCCGGCGACCCCCTCACCCGAGTCCTTTACGCTCCCGGGCGTGTCCAGCTTCGATGCGATCGCGGACTTGCCGCTTCTTATTGAGAGCTGTGAGTTCGAGGGGTTGAGCCTTGATGCGGGGGCCTTTGAACGGCTGACGACGATCGTGAAGCTGCGCGGTGGTGGTCATGAGGGGATCGGGGAGGACGTGGTCTATGACGCGGTCGACCACATAGGGCAGCAGGACCACGGGCCCCCGGAGGGGCTGACGGGCAGCTTTACTTTCGCCGAGCTCTCGGACCTGCTCGACGGGATCGATCTCTTTCCGGCGGGGGAGCCGGTGCGCGAGGACGTCTCCCGCGACTACCGCCGCTGGGCCTTCGAGTCGGCGGCGCTAGACCTGGCGCTGCGCCAGGCCGGGACCAACCTCGCCGAGGCGCTCGGCCGCGAGCCGCAGCCGCTGAACTTCGTCAGCTCGATGCGCCTCGCCGGCTGGGAGGAGGGCGCGCGCTCCTCGATCGAGCCGCTGCGCGAACGTCTCGCCGTCTACCCGACGCTGCGCTTCAAGCTCGACCCCGCCAACGACTGGGATGACAAGCTGATCGAGGCGCTGGCGGAGACCGGCGCGGTCGACTCGCTCGACCTCAAGGGCTTCTACAAAGGCACCCCGGTCGACGTCGAGACGGACCCCGAGCTCTACGCGAAGCTGATCGAGACCTTCCCCGACGCCTGGCTCGAGGACCCCGACGTGACCGCGGAGACGAAACCGCTGCTTGACCCGGTCTCCGACCGGGTCACCTGGGACGCCCCGATCCACTCGGTCGCCGACATCGAGGCGATGCCGTGGTCGCCGCCGAAGGTGGTGAACGTCAAGCCCTCGCGCTTCGGGCCGGTCCGCAACCTCTTCGCCGCCTACGACTACTGCGAGGAGCGTGGGATCGGCGCCTACGGCGGCGGCCAGACCGAGCTCGGCCAGGGGCGCGGGCAGATCCAGTACCTGGCCTCGCTCTTCCATCCGGATACCCCGAACGATGTCGCCCCGGGTGGCTACAACGACCCGCGGCAGGCAACCAGGCCGGGGCTCCCGAGCAGCCCGCTGGAACCGGACATCGAGGCGATCGGCTTCCGCTGGAAGCTCCCGAGCCGCTAAATCCCTTCCCTTCCGAAGCGCGGCTGATCAGAGAACCGGGTGCGTAACTCTGGAGATGCGCGGAACTACGATTTGACGGCCAGGGCGCTCTTGCGGATCGCGTCGATGATCTCGCGCACGAGGTCGGCGTCGCCGCCGATTTCAAGGTCGGCCTCCTGGCCGTTCATCCGCCGCATCCAGCTCGAGGCGCTGCCCGAGGCCCAGCCCTCCGCTTCGCCTTCCAGCCGCGAGGAGCAGGAGATGACCTTCCCCTCTTCGACGCAGATCAGGACCCCGGCGAAGACGGGAGAGGAGCCGCCCTGGATCTCCACCGCGAGGCGGCACTTGCCGCTCAGGGTCTGGGGAAGCTCGATCAGCGGGATCGCCAGCAGGAATGCCGCCTCGACGTCGAGGCGGCCGATCACCGGCGGGTCGGCGAGGTAGCGCCGCTCCCACCAGGCGCCGGCGGCGAGCGGGACGATCGCCCGCCGCAGCCAGGGCGTCGCCCGGTACGGCGTACCGCGACCCTCGCCGGGATACGGTTCCACCAGGTCGGCGAGGCGCAGCGCTCCGAGCCGCCGCTCCAGCGAGGGGTAGCTGATCCGCGGGATCAGCCGGTTGAGGTCGGTGAGGGAAAGCGGTTTCGCCGCCAGCGCCCGGATGATGTTCGTCGACCAGCCCTCGACCAGGGCCTTGGTCGCGCTCTTGCTCGCGGTGGTGCCGAGGTCGATGGGCCCAGCCGGGGATTCCTGCAGCCAGCGCTCGAGGATCTGTCCGATCGACAGCAGCGCTCGCCCCGACTCGGTGCTGGCGTATTCGACCGTCCCCGGGAAGGCAGCCTGCCGCTGCCGTTCCAGGGTTCCGATCTCCACCAGTGTTCGCGAGTAGACCCGCATCGTGCTCTGGGGCGGCGACCCCACGGCCCGGCGGAGATCGATCAGGGGAAGGGAGCCGTCCTCCAGCGCCTGCAGGAGGTGGACGTTCAGCGGCGCCGCCAGGAGCGAAAGCGCAGTGGCCCCGGCGCGTTTCACGAGCTTCCTGACTGCTGCGAAATCGGGGGTAGGGCTGAGACGGGCGCGGGCAAAATTACACGGGCATCATTTGCCGCTTCGGTCAAATCTTCAAGAAGCATTGCCAGCGCCCGCATATCCACAGCCTTGCCCGACTCTAAAATATTTGTGAATGTCCTGCAAATCCCTGATCGCTAAGTTGTCGCACGGACAAGAAGTCACCCGCGCTATTGCACACCTTACTCCTTTCGGTACGTCTTCGGTACAAAAATTTCTTCAGCGGTCACCATTTCAGCCGAAGGCTCCCGCCCCCGCGTAGAGCAGGCGCAGCTTGTTGCGGGCCCGGTGCAGCCGCACCTTCACCGTCCCTTCGGGAATGCCGAGGCGTGCGGCGATCGTCGCCTGGGTCAGGTCCTCGTCGTATTTCATCTCCAGCAGCCGCCGGTCGCGTTCGCTCAGCCCCTCCAGTGCCGCGTGCAGGTCGGCGAGCTCGACCGCGGCCAGCACCCCCTCGTCCTCGGCCCCCTCGCGAAGCTCGATCGTCGCTGTCGGGTCGGGGCGGACGCGGGCATGCTGGCGAAAGGCCTCGTTGCGGACGATCGTCGCCAGCCAGCAGTTGCGCCTGCCGGGATCGCGCAGGGTCGAGCGCCGACGCCAGGCCCGGAGCAGGGCATCCTGAGCTATGTCCTCGGCCTCGCCTGGATCGCTCGCGTAGCGGTAGGCCATTCGGAGACAGACCCTCTGTGCCTCACCCCACTCCCAGCCATCGTCGTTCCCGCGGCGATGCCCTATCGGAGTGCTGATTGAACGAACCTACATAAGCGGTGCGCAAAATTGCCACCTCTTCCGCGGAAACTGTTCTGAACTTGCGCAGGTCTTCTGATCGTGGCGAGGGACGAGGGGGACGAGCTGCCGCGCTGGGCAGAGATCGCCTACGAGGCGATCGCGCCCGTCTACGACGAGTTCACCGCCCACCACGACTACGACCTCTGGCTCGGGCAGCTGATGCCGAAGCTGGAGAAGCACGGGATCCCAGGCCGCCGTCTCCTCGACGTCGCCTGCGGGACCGGCAAGAGCTTCATCCCGATGCTGGAGAAGGGATGGGAGGTGACCGCCTGCGACATTTCGCCGAAGATGGTCGCGATCGCCCGCGAGAAGGTCGGCGACCGGGCGAAGCTCTCGGTCGCCGACATGCGGGAGCTGCCGGTCTTCGGCGAGTTCGACCTCGTCTTCTGCCTCGACGACGCCGTCAACTACCTGCTCAGCACCGAGGAACTGGAGCGGGCGCTGAACGGGATGCGCCGCAACCTAGGTCCCGACGGCCTGCTGATGTTCGATGTCAACACGATGGAGGCCTACCGCAACTTCTTCGCCGAAGAAGTCGTGCTCGAGCGCGACGGCAAGCGGTTGGTCTGGAAGGGGCTTACCGATCCCGACGCGCGGCCCGGCTCGATCGCCGAAGCGAGCTTCGAGGTCGAGCCGCTGGACGATTCCGGCGGCCCGCCGATTCCCCCGGAGCTGCACCGCGAGCGCCACTTCTCCGAGGACGAGATCCGGGCGGCAATGGCGGTCGCCGGGCTGGAGTGTCTCGACGTCTACGGCCACCACCACGACGCGATCCCCCAGCAGCCCCTCGACGAGGTCGCCCACACCAAGGGCGTCTACATCGCCCGCGCCGCGCGGTAAGACGACGCGGGGGGCCCGTAGCCGGACCTCGTCGGCTCGCAAGTTCCCGACCCTTCTCCCTGGTTTGACTTGTCTCTCCATCCGGGTAGTCCGTCCGGTGTAGAGATAAACCTGTACCTCGTGTCCAGACTTGAAGAAGAACCTCAACTCAGCATCGGCGCTGTCGTCAAGGCCACCGGCCTCGGCGAGGCGACTCTGCGGGCGTGGGAGCGCCGTTACGGCTTCCCGCAGCCGCGGCGCGAGCCGAGCGGTCACCGCCGCTACGGCGCCGAGGAAGTCGAGCGGATCCTGCGGGTGGTCGCCGAGCGCGAGCGCGGGATCGCCCTGCCGCTGGCGATCGAACGCGCCCGCGCCGCGGGCACCGGCGTCCCCTCGCTGTACGCCCTGCTGCGCGATCGCCGCCCCGACCTGCAGCCGGTGACGGTGCGCAAGGAACACCTGACGCCGCTCGCCCGTGCGATCGAGGAGGAGAGCGCCGCCCGGGCCGAGCGGGCGCTGCTGATCGGCTCTTTCCAGCGCGAGCGCTTCTACCGGCGCAGTGAGCCGCGCTGGCGCGAGCTCGCCCGCGGCGCCGAGGCCGCCTTCGTCTTCGCCGATTTCGAGCGGGTGCGGCAGCAGGCCGGGGCGCCAGCGGAGCTGCCGATCGACCGCTCCCACCCCGTCTCGCGAGAGTGGGCGCTGATCTGTGCGGCGCCCGAGCACGGCGCCTGCATGGTCGCCTGGGAGCCACCGGGACGGCGTCGTTCCGGCAATACCCGGCGCGAGTTCGAGCTGCTGCTCAGCGTCGAGCCGGTGGTTGTACGGGAAGCGGCGGAGGCGGCGGTGGCCCTGGCGGCGGCGATCGAGCCGGCGGTCGCGAAACGGGCGCAGAATTACCTGGAGGACCTGGCGCCGCCGCGGGCCGCGAGCCAGCTCCGCCTCTCCGGCTCGATCACCGCCCGGCTCCTTTCGTCACTTGGCGGAGGCTTGAGCTGAAAGGTGAAGGGGGAGAAGACGGATATGACCATAGCCGGAATCTGCGAGCTGGTCCTCGAGACCGACGAGGTCGGGCGTCTCGCCTCCTTCTACCGTGAGCTCGGGCTTGAGCAGGTCCTCGAGGAAGGCGAGCGGGTATGGCTGGCGGTGGGGAAGCGCTGCCGGCTCGGGATCTGGCCCCCCGGTGAGAAGGAGTACTCCGACCGCGGCGGCCGCCACGTCCACTTCGCCCTCTCCGTCGACCACGACCGGCTCGACGCCCTTACCGCCGGCCTGCGTCAACGCGGGGTCGAAGTCGAAGGGCCGATCGAGCACGACGGCGGCGACCGCTCCGTCTACTTCTTCGACCCGGAGAAGAACAGGGTCGAGCTCTGGGACTTCTTCCGCGACGGCGACGGGGCCGAGGGCGGAGTGATGGCGCTCGCGGAGGACGGCGATGGCGACTAACCGCGTCCACATCCACGCCTCGCCGGAGAAGGTGTTCGCCCTCCTCGCCGATCCGGGCTGCTACCCGAGATGGGTGGTCGGCGCCGCCGGGATCCGCGACTCCGACGAGGAGTTCCCGGCCGTCGGCTCGCGCTTCCACCACAAGGTCGGCTCCTGGCCCGTCGGGCTCAAGGACCACACCGAGGTGACGGAGATCGACCCCCCCAACCGGATCGTCCTGAAGGCCAAGGCGCGGCCGCTGGGTACCGCGACGATCGCGCTCGACCTGCGCGAGAGCGCCGGCGGCACCGAGGTGCGGATGGAGGAGTCGCCGGGCGACCGGCTGACCTCCATGGTCGTCGGAAACCCCGTCGCCGACACCGCTCTGCGGGTGCGCAACGCCGAGGCGCTGGCGCGGCTGAAGCGGCTGGTCGAGGGGGTGCCAGAAGGTAGCCCGGTGCGCGAGCGCGAGCTGGCCGGGCAGCGGGTTCTTGTTACCGGCGGCAGCAGCGGTATCGGCCTCGCGGTCGCCGAGGGGCTGGTGCGGGAGGGGGCGCGGGTCGCGATCATCGCGCGCAACGAGCTCGGGCTGGCGGCCGCGAAGCGCAAGCTGACCGAGGAGGGCGGCGAGGCGGTCACTGTTAGCGCCGACGTCACCGACCGCGAGCAGCTCGCGGCCGCGATCGAGGAAGCCGTGGCGAAGCTGGGCGGGCTCGACGTGCTCGTCACCTCGGCCGCAAGCATCGCCTTCGGCCGCTTCACCGAGACCCGCGCCGAGGACTTCGACGCCACCCTGAAAACCGTTCTCGGCGGCACCGTCGATGCGATTCGAGAGGCGCTTCCGCACCTCGAGCGCTCACGGGGCGCCGTCGTCGCGGTCGGCTCGATCGCGGCGCGGATGCCGCTGCCGGGGATGTCAGCCTACTCCGCGTCCAAGCACGGCCTGGCGGGCTTTCTCGACACGGTCCGGATCGAGCTTGAAGAGAGCGGCTCGTCGGTGACGCTCTCGCAGGTCAACCCGGGCGCGGTCGACACGCCGCTCTGGAGCAACCTCGAGAGCTCCACCGGGCTGCTGCCGCCCGAACCCCCTTTCCCCTTTGTCTACTCGCCGGAGTCGGTGGCCGAGGCGGTGCTGACGGTGATCCGCCACCCTCGTGACGAGCTCACCGCCGGCGGTCTTGCCCGAGTCCAGATCTTCTTCTACTCCGCCTTCGGATCCGCCGGCAAACGAGCGATGCGGACGCTGGCCCGGCTCGAGCACACTGCAGGCGACCGCCCCGCGGGCGAGGGGGGACTGCGCGAGGGCAAGGGCGCGGGCGAGACCAGGGGCGGGTTCAGCGGGCGGCCGAGCGTGGCGGTCAAGGCGCTCGAGGCCTGGGACGGCCTGCTGCGCACCGTCAGCCGGGGTTGAGGTGGCAAGCGACGCCGTCGTCATCGGGGCCGGTCCGAACGGGCTGATCGCCGCCAACCACCTCGCCGACCGCGGCTGGAAGGTGGTCGTCTGCGAGGAGCAGCCGGAACCGGGCGGCGCTGTCCGCAGCGGCGAAGTGACCGAGCCCGGCTTCGTCCACGACCTCTACAGCGCCTTCTACCCCCTCACCCTCGCCTCCCGCCACATCGCCCCGCTGCAGCTCGAGCGCTACGGGGTCAACTGGCTCAGCGCCAAGGGCGTCGTCGCCCACCCCCACCCCGACGGCCGCTGCGCGCTGCTCTCGATGGACCTCGAGGAGACCTGCGCCTCGCTCGACGCCTTCGCGCCGGGCGACGGCGACGCCTGGCGGCGCCTCTTCGACCTCTGGCGCCGCGCCGGCCCCCACCTGGTCGGATCCCTCCTGACGCCGCTGCCGCCGATCCGCCCCGCGGCCGGGATGCTGGCCGCGCTCGGCCCCCGCGGCCTCGCCGACTTCGTCCGCTTCTCGCTGCTGCCGGCGCGGCGGATGGCGGAGGAGAACTTCAAGGGCGAGGGCGGCGGCTGGCTGATCGCCGGCAACGCGCTGCACGCCGACCTGACGCCGGAGAGCTCCGGCGGCGGCATGTTCGGCTGGGTCCTCTGCGGGCTCGGGCAGCAGCACGGCTACCCGGTGCCCGAGGGTGGCGCCGGCGAAATTACCCGGGCGCTGGTGCGGCGGCTGCGCGATCGCGGCGGCGAAGTGATCTGCGAGACCCCGATCGAGCGAATAGAGGTGCGGGGCCGGCGCGCGCACGCCGCCACCGCCGCCGACGGGCGACGGTTCGAGGCACGGCGCGCCATCCTCGCCGACTGCGGCGCCCCGGCCCTGTTCCTGAAGATGCTGCCGCCCGAGGTGGTCCCCGAGCGGGTGCGCGACGACCTGCGCAACTACCAGTACGACAACTCGACGTTCAAGGTCAACTGGGCCCTTCGCGCGCCGATCCCCTGGAGCGCCGCCGACGCCCGCCGCGCCGGCACCGTCCACGTCGCCGAAGGGATGAACGGGCTGACGCAGGCGACGACCCAGCTGGCGGCGAGCGAGATCCCCGACCGGCCTTTCCTCGTCCTCGGCCAGTACTCGATGGTCGACGCCTCGCGCTCGCCCGAGGGGACCGAGACCGCATGGGCCTACACCCACGTCCCGCAGAGCCCGCGCAAGGACGCCGCGGGCGAGCTGAGCGGCGACTGGACGCGCGAGGAGGAGGGCGAGCGTTTCGCCGACCGGATGGAGGAAGAGGTCGAGCGCCTCGCCCCGGGCTTCCGCCGGCTGATCCTCAAGCGGCACGTCCAGACGCCGCTCTACCTCGAGCGCCACAACCGCAACCTGGTCGGGGGCGCGATCAACGGCGGCACCGCCCAGCTCTACCAGCAGGCGATCTTCCGCCCCTACCCTGGCCTCGGCCGGCCGACGACGCCGGTTCGCGGCCTCTATCTCGCCTCCTCCTCCGCCCACCCCGGCGGCGGCCTCCACGGCGGGCCTGGCGGCAACGCGGCGCGGACCGCGCTGCGAACCGAGGGCCTGCGATCGCTACTGCGGCGTTAGCCGGGCGAAGTACCCGAACCAGTTGCCGGAGCGCTCGGCGAGCTGCAGCCCGGCATCCGCACCCATGCGCTCGAGGCCGGTGCGGGTGGTGAAGTGGGGGTCGCCGAAAAGCTCGCCGACCACGAGACGGCAGCCGGGTTTCAGCACCCGCCGGATCTCCCGCAGCGCCGCGGCGGCATCGGGGATCTCGCCGAGGACAGCGGTGAGGACGACGGCATCGATCGAGCCGTCCTCGAAGGGCAGCCGGGTGGCGTCGCCCTGGGTCGGCACGAGGTTGGTCAGCCCGCGCTCGCCCGCCCGCCGCATCACGTGGTCGAGGAACTCCTGTTGCAGGTCGAACAGCTCCAGCTTTCCCTCGGGCGCAACCCATTCCGCGAGGTCGAGGCTGTAGTAGCCGGTGCCGACGCCGATCTCCAGCAGGCGCTCGCCCGGCTGGGGGCGCAGGACCGAGCGCAGGCGCTCGCGGGTGATGACCGGGTGAGGCGCTTCGACCCAGAAACGCTGGCCGTAGGGGCAGGCCGAGGGGTTCTTCCGCCACCAGAGCGCCGCCGCCAGCGTGGCCGCGGCCCCGGCGCCGAGCAGGCGGCGCGGGCGCATGGAGTCAGGCGCCGAGACCGAAGCCGACCCGGTGCTCGCCAGACTCGATGCGAAGGAACTGGACCTTGCCGAGGTAGAGGGCGATCGTCCCCTCCTCGGTGTGGAGGTCGAACCAGCCGCCCTGCTCGAGCCGTGCACGGAGGTCCTTCAGGTCCGCCTCGCCGAGCCGGGTGGAGACCACCTGGCCGCCCTCGAAGCCGATCTCGACTCGCTGCGCGTCTGCCATCAGTGCCCTCCCGCGGGTTCGACGATCTCGGTCAGGACCCCGCCGGTCGAGCGGGGGTGGAGGAAGGCGACGCGGCTGTCGCGGATGCCGACCCGCGGCTCGGAGTCGATCAGCTGGATCCCGGCGGCCGCGATCTTCTTCAGCGCCGCGTCGATGTCGTCGACCGCGTAGGCGACGTGGTGCAGGCCGGGGCCGTTCTTCGCCAGGTACCTGCCGACGGGGGTGTCTGGGCCGAGCGGCGCCAGTAGCTCGACGTGGCCGTCGCCGACGTCGAGCAGAACCGCCTCGACTCCCTGCGAATCGACCGTCTCACGGTGGGCGAGCTCCATCTCGAAGCTCTCGCCATAAAGAGCGATCGCGGCGTCGATCTCCTCGACTGCGACTCCGATGTGGTCGATCCTTCCGAACAAGGGCGCGAAGTCTATGCGGCCTCGGCCCGGAGGATCTCCTCCAGGGCGGCGATCCCGACCTCGAGCTGCTCGGGGGTCGGCTCCTTGGTCGCGACGAGGCGCTGGATCTCGCGACCGGGAGTGTGGAAGGCCTCTGCCAGCGGCTCGCCATGGTGGCGGTCGCTCCAGGCGAACATCTCGACCGCAAGCGAGGCGCCCCCGAGGCCGACGCCGGCGCGGGCAGCCGCGCTCGGCTCCGCGACAATCCGCTCGAGCAGGAGGGTGCCGCCGGCCGACATCAGCATCATCGGCACGATCAGGTTGGAGCCGCAGCGATCGTGCTCCTTCGGCACGGACGCCACCTCCGCCGCGGCGGGAGTCCCGTCGCCGCGCTCGTAGGCGGCGATCGCCTTGTGCTCGACCCCGTGGTAGGCGGCGAGGTCGCGGTCGCTCAGGGCCACCATCGCCGGCAGCGCGCCGAGCGCCTGCACGATGCCCTCGCGCAGGGCGCCGGCCGGCGCCCGCCTGCGCAGCAGCGAGGTCGCGGCCAGCGTCGTCGCGACGGCGGCCAGAACTCGCAGGTCCTCGAACGGCAGCCGGGCCGCCGGCATCCGCCGCCGCACCAGCGGCAGCACCAGCATCGCCTCAGCGAGTTTGATCGGCCCGCGCAGGCCCGGGAGCTTCGCGACCAGGCCCGGCGCCAGCTCCGGCTTGCGCTCGGAGGCGATTTCGATGGCGTCGTCGCCGCCGCGGACCGCAGCGGCCCAGTGGGTCGGCCCGTGGATCAGCAGACCGTTGCGAAGGGCCATGCCGCCGAGGCGTAGCTTCTCGGGCCGATCAGCCATGCGATGACGATAGGCCATGCGGGTGGCAGATGAGAGGGCGTCGAGCCCAGTCCTCTCGACGCCCTCGTCCCCCTTGTTGACGACCCCGGCCGGGGCCCCCAGTCCTGGCCTCCGGCCGGGTGGTCGGCTCTCCCTGGCTATTAGCTCGGTGAGCCGACCCTAAGAACCCCACGGGAAGCAAAAGTTGCGCGGCAACTTTACGGCTTGTCTAATTGTTTCCTCAAGGCCGCAAGCCGCTCGCCGAGCGCGATCTCGAAGCCGCGATCGGTCGGCTCGTAGAAGCGGCGGCCGCGCAGCTCCGCCGGCAGCAGCGGCTGATCGCTGACCCCGGCGGGCTCGTCGTGGGCGTACCGGTAGCCCTCGCCGCGGCCGAGCTTCGCTGCCCCGGGGTAGTGGGCGTCGCGCAGGTAGTCGGGCGGGGTCTTGGCGCCGCTGGCGCGGACCTCGGCGCGGGCGGCGGAGAGGGCCTTGTAGGAGGCGTTCGACTTCGGGGCCAGCGCCAGGTAGACCGCCGCCTGGGCGAGGTTGAGCGCGCACTCGGGGAGGCCGACCCGGTCGACCGCGCGGGCGGCGGCGTCGGCGACCAGCAGCGCCTGCGGGTCGGCGTTGCCGACGTCCTCGGAAGCGAGGATGACCATCCGGCGGGCGATGAAGCGCGGATCCTCGCCTCCCTCCAGCATCACTGCCAGGTAGTAGAGCGAGGCGTCGACGTCGGAGCCGCGGGTCGCCTTGATCCAGGCAGAGACGAAGTCGTAGTGACGGTCGCCCTGGCGGTCGTAGTCGATCGCCTTGCGCTGCAGCGCGTCTTCGACCGCGGCGACGTCGACCGCAGCCGATTTCGGCCCCACCCCACTGGGGCCGATGGCGGCTACGCGCTCAGCCGCGCGCTCCAGTGCGCTAAGCGCGACCCGCGCGTCACCGCCGCTGCGCTGCGCCAGCATCCCCACTGCCTCGTCGGTCACCTCGGGCGGGTCGGCGATCCCGCGCTCGCGGTCGGCCAGGGCCCGCCGCAGCAGCTCTTCCACCTGCGCCGGCTCCAGCGGCCGCAGCTCGTAGACCTGGGCCCGCGAGAGCAGCGCCGAGTTGACCTCGAAGTAGGGGTTCTCGGTGGTCGCCCCGATCAGCGTCAGCGTCCCGTCCTCGACCGCCGGCAGCAGCGCGTCCTGCTGGGCCTTGTTGAAGCGGTGGATCTCGTCGAGGAAGAGGATCGTCGGCCGCCCGTTCGCCCGCCGCCGCTCCCGCGCCCGCTCGATCACCCCGCGGATCTCGGCTTTGCCCGCGTTCACCGCCGACTCCTCCTCGAAGGCCCCATCCGCCCCCGCCGCCGCGATCCGCGCCAGCGTCGTCTTCCCCGCCCCCGGCGGGCCGTAGAGGATCGCGCTGTGCGGCTTCCCGCCCTCGATCGCGCTCCGCAGCGCCGACCCCTCCCCCAGCACGTGCTCCTGCCCGATCATCTCGTCGAGCGAACGCGGCCGCATGCGGACGGCGAGCGGCGCGTCCCTCGCCAGCTCATTCCCCACCCGGGGCGCTTCCTCGCCTGCGTCAAACAGTCGGTCGTGCACCAACTCGGAGTATGAGGGGCAAGGGGGAGGGGTCGCCGGACCCTCCCCGCTGTTGTCCGCCGACCCCTCCCCCTTGCCCCTCCCATCACCGCCGTAGAATCGACAGCATGGAGAGCGCAATCGCAGTTCCGACGTCCGCGTCCACCTCGAGCCTGGAGTCGTTCAACACGGCGACCGGGGAACTGATCGGGTCGGTGCCGACGATCGTGCCCGAGGAAGTGCAGGGCGTGGTCGACGACGTCGCCCGGATCCAGCCGACCTGGGCTGAGCTGCCGGCGAAGACGCGGGCCGGCTACATGAGGCGGGCCGCCGACGCGCTGCTCGACGACATCGACGAGATCGCGAAGCTGCTCTCCACCGAGCAGGGCAAGCCGCTGACCGAGGCCTACACGATGGAGCTGCTGCCGACCGTCGACGCGCTGCACTGGTGCGCGAAGGCCGGCCCGAAGATCCTCGCTGACGAGAAGGTGCCGATGACCCAGGCCTTCACGCTCTCGAAGAAAGGCCGCTTCTCCTACGAGCCGATCGGCGTCGTCGGCGTGATCGCGCCCTGGAACTACCCCTGGTCGATCCCCTTCGGCGAGGTCGCGATCGCGCTGATGGCCGGCAACGGGGTGGTGCTGAAGCCGGCGAGCCTGACGCCACTGCTGGGCGAGAAGATCCGCGAGGTCTTCGAGAAGGGCGGGCTGCCGGAGGGACTGGTCCGGGTCATCCACGGCGGCGGCCGCATCGGCGACGCGCTCTGCCGCTCCAGCGTCGGCAAGGTCTTCTTCACCGGCTCGGTCGACGTCGGCCGCAAGGTCGGCGAGGTCTGCGCAAGCGACCTCAAGGGCTCCGTGCTAGAGCTCGGCGGCAAGGACCCGATGATCGTCTGCGCCGACGCCGACCTCGACAACGCGATCTCCGGCGCCGTCTGGGGCGGCTTCGCCAACGCCGGCCAGACCTGCTCCGGGATCGAGCGCGTCTACGTGATGCGCGACGTCGCCGACCGCTTCATCGAGGGCGTCGTCCGCGAAGCCGAGAAGCTGCGGCTCGGCAACCCGCTCGACTGGGACACCGAGATCGGCCCGATGACCTCCGGGGACCAGCACGAGATCGTCTGCGACCTGATCGAGGACTCAGTCGCCTCGGGCGCGACCAAGCGCTGCGGCGGTCCGGCCGAGGTCCCGGGCCTGGAGCGGAAGTTCGTCGCCCCGACCGTCCTCACCGGCGTCACCCACGAGATGCGGATCATGCGCGAGGAGATCTTCGGTCCCGTCCTGCCGATCGTCGTCGTCGACAGCGAGCAGGAGGCGATCGACCTCGCCAACGACTCCGAGTTCGGCCTCGGCGCCTCGGTCTGGACCAAGGACCGCCAGCGCGGCGCCCGCATCGCCCGGCGGATCGAGTCCGGCATGGTCTGGGTCAACGACCACTCCTTCAGCCATGGCGCCTGCCAGTGCGCCTGGGGGGGCGTCAAGGACTCCGGCCTGGGCCGCTCGCACTCAAAATTCGGCTTCTACGAGTGCGTCAACATCAAGATGAACGCCTGGGAGCCCGGCCTCACCCGCGACTTCTGGTGGCATCCCTACGACCAGACCCTCGGCGACGCCGTCCGCGCCTCGGCGAAGATCCTCTACGGCAAAGGCGAGGTTCGCGCGAAAGCCCTGCGCGAGGGAATGGGCCCGCTGCTCAAGGTGGGACGGCGGACGCTGCAGAAGCGGCGTTGATGGAGCGGGCCGAGCCCGCGATCGCGGTCACCGGCCTGCGGCGCGACTACGGGGGCCGGCCGGCGCTCGACGGCGTCGGCTTCGAGCTGGCGCGCGGCGCCTCGCTGGTCGTCCTCGGCCCCAACGGCGCCGGCAAGACGACGCTGCTGCGGGTGCTGGCGACGCTGCTGCGGCCGAGCGGCGGCGAGGTGACGGTGCTGGGGTGCGCGCTGCCGGGGGAGGCGTGGAAGCTGCGGGGGCGGATCGGCTACCTCGGGCACGAGCCGCTTCTCTACCGCGACCTCAGCGGCCGCGAGAACCTGCGCTTCCAGGCGCGCCTGCACGGGATCGAGCGCAGCGCCGCCGAGGTGCGGATCGAGGAGCTGCTGCGCGCGGTCGGGATGGAGCGACGCGCCGACGAGCGGGTCGCCGAGCTCTCAGCGGGGATGCGGCAGCGGCTCTCGATCTGCCGCTGCGTTCTCCACCAGCCGGAGCTGCTGTTGCTCGACGAGCCCGATTCCAACCTCGACGCCGAGGGGCGCGAGCTGGCGCGCGAGCTGATCGGCGCCGGCCGCACCCGCGTCGTCGTCACCCACGACCCCGAGCGGCACACGCCGGAGGCAGATCAGGTGCTGCAGCTGGGGATCGGCGAGTGGGCGGTGGTCTCGTGACCTCCTCCCGCGCCGCCTTCGCCGCGATCCTCGTCAAGGACCTGCGCTCGGAGCTGCGCACCCTTCAGTCGCTGCCGGCGATGGCCCTGTTCAGCGTCACCACCTTTGTCATCTTCCGCTTCGGCCTCGACCGCACCAGCCTCTCCGGCAGCCTCGCCGCCGGGGTCCTCTGGGCGACGCTGCTGTTCGCCGCCGTCCTCGGCATCAACCGCCTCTTCGTCGCCGAGCGCGAGGAGGGCGGCTTCGACGCGATCCGCCTCGCCCCGATCGACCGCAGCGTCCTCTTCGCCGCCAAGGTGGCGGCACTCCTCGTCTACCTGCTGGCGCTGGAGCTGGTCGCGGTGCCGATCTTCGCGATCTTCTTCCTCGAAGACGCGGCCGGGCTCGGGCCGCTCGCCCTGGTCCTCCTCCTCACCGACCTCGGCCTCGCCGCCACCGGCACCCTGATCTCCTCGATGGCGGTCAACTCGCGCGCCCGCGATCTTTTGGTGCCGTTGGTCCTGCTGCCGCTGGCGGTGCCGCTGATGATCGCCGCAACCGGGGCCACCGAGCCGCTGCTCTCGCTGGGCGGTCCTTCTTACGACCGCTTCGGCACCTGGCTGATGGTGCTCGGTCTATACGATCTGATCTTCGGCCTGGTCGGCTACGCCGTCTTCGACTTCCTCCTCGAGGACTGACCGGGAGCCGGCGTCCCACCTCATCTTCCGAGCATGTACGGCAAAGGACTCAAGCCCCTCGCGACCGCCACCGTGGCGATGCTGGCCCTGTCGCTCTCGCTGGTCTTCTTCTACGCGCCGCTCGACGCCGACCAGGGCTTCATCCAGAAGATCTTCTACATCCACGTGCCGCTGGCGATGGTGGCGCTGGTCGGCTTCATCGCCGGCGGCGTCTTCGCCGTCCTCCACCTGCGCAGCGACGACCGCAAGTGGGACGCCTACTCCTACGTCGCGATCCACATCTCGGTGATCTTCGGCGTCGCCGTGCTGATCACCGGCGCGATCTGGGCCAAGGCCTCCTGGGGGCACTGGTGGGTCTGGGACGAGCCGACGCTGGTCAGCTTCCTGATCGTCTTCCTCCTCTACGCCACCTACTACCCCTTCCGCTACGCGATCGAAGACCGCGATCGCCAGGCCCGCTACGCCTCGGTCTTCGCGGTCACCGCCGGCGCCTTCGTCCCGCTCAACTTCATGGCCGTGCGGATGGCGCAGAGCCTGGTCCACCCGCGCACCTTCGCCACCGCCGACGGCGGCCTGCCCGGGGAGATGATGCTGACCTTCCTCTGCTCGCTGGCGGCGATCGCCCTGCTCTGGACCACCCTGGTCAAGTTCGAGCTGACCGCGAAGAGCGCCTCGGGACAGGTCAAGCGCCTGCGCCGCGCCCTCGACGCGCCGATCAGCGGCGGCAGCTCGCGGATCGCCCCGGAGGTGAGCTGATGAGCCTCCTCTTCGCAGCGCCGGCCCTGCCACTCGACGAGGCCGGCAAGTACGTGGCCGGCGCCTACGTCGTCTTCCTCGTCCTCCTCGTCATCTACCTGGCGATAATGGCAGCGAAAGTGCAGCGGATCGAGCGCGAGCTGCGCGAGGTCGCGGCGATCGCCGAGGACCGCAAAGCCGAGAAGCGCGAGGAGGTGAGCGCCTGATGGCCGAGTTGCTGGCGCTGGGCGTCTCACACAAGACCGCGCCGCTCGACCTGCGCGAGCGCCTCTCGCTGACCGAGGGGCGCGCCGTCGGCGCCCTCGCCGAGCTGACCGCGGCGAAGGGGATCCACGAGGCGGCGGCAATCTCGACCTGCAACCGCACCGAGCTCTACCTGATCGTCTCCGACCCGGTCGAGGCCGAGTCGACCGCCCTCGGCGTCCTCACCCGCCAGGCGGAGATCCGCCCGACCGAGCTGCTCGGCCACCTCTACTCGCTGCGCGCCGGCGATGCCGCCCGCCACCTGCTGCAGGTGACCGCCGGGCTCGACTCGATGATCCTCGGCGAGGCCGAGATCCAGGGCCAGGTCAAACGCGCCTACGAGCTGGCGCTGGTCGAGGGAGCTACGGGCCCGATCCTCAACCGCCTCTTCCGCGGCGCCCTCACGGCCGGCGGCCGCGCCCGCGAGGAGACCGGGATCAGCCAGAAAGGTGTCTCGATCCCCTCCGTCGCGGTCGAGCTGGCGCGCCGGGCGATCGGCGACCTCTCCGATAAGCGCGTCCTCGTCGTCGGCGCCGGCGAGACGGCCGAGCTCGTCGCCAAGGCGCTGACCGCGCGGGGCGTCGCCACGGTCTTCGTCGCCAACCGCCATTACGACCGCGCGATCGGGCTCGCCCAGCGCTTCGACGGCACCGCAGTCCGCTTCGACGAGCTGCCCGAGCAGCTGACAAGCGCCGACATCGTCGTCTCGGCGACCAACTCGCCGCACCACATCGTCGAGCGCGACGGGCTCGAGCAGGTGATGGCAACCCGCCCCGAGCGGCCCCTGCTGGCGATCGACCTGGCGGTGCCGCGCGACATCGAGCCGGCCTGCCGCGAGATCGCCGGCGTCACCCTCCACGACATCGACGACGTCCAGCAGATCGTCGAACGCAACCAGGGCGGCCGCGAGGCCGAGGCGGCCCGGGCTGAGCGGATCGTCGATGCCGAGCTCGACCGCTTCGAGCGCTGGCTCGCCTCGCTGGAGGTGGTGCCGGCGATCAGCGCCCTGCGCGAGCGCGGCGAGGAGATCGTGCGCCGGGTCTTGGCCGAGAACGAGAGCCGCTGGGAGCAACTGAGCGAGGGAGACCGCGAGCGGCTGGAGACGATGGCGAAGGCGATCGCCTCGCGTCTGCTGCACGACCCGACCCTGCGGCTGCGCCGCTCGGCCGGCTCCGACGACGCCTACCACTACGTCAGCGCCCTGCGCGAGCTCTTCGGTCTCGACGTCGATACCGAGCCGGAGGGCGAGGCGCGCGGGAATGTCACCGAGTTACATCGAAAGCCGCGCTAGACGCAGCGTGGCCGAGCAGATCAAGGACGCAGGGAGCGAAGCGTGCTTTGCACGTGAGCGACTGAGGACGCCGATATGCGAAGCGCCACGTTGCGTCTAGCGACCCGCGGCAGTGCGCTGGCGCTTACCCAGGCCCGGTGGGTGTCCGACCGGCTCGGCGGAGCCGAGCTGGTGACCGCGAGCTCGGACGGGGAGCCCGGGGACAAGTCGCGCTTCGTGCGCGGCGTCGAGCGGCTGCTGCTGGCCGGCGAGGCCGAGCTCGGCGTCCACTCGGCCAAGGACCTGCCGGGAACGATGCCGGAGGGGCTGGAGATCGCAGCCGTGCCGGAGCGCGAGGATCCGGCCGACGCCTGGATCGGCGCCGGCGCCTCGCTGGAGGAGGTATCCGAGGGGGCGCGGGTGGGGACCGCGAGCCTGCGCCGCCGCGCCCAGCTGCTGGCCGCCCGGCCCGACCTGCGCATTTCCGACCTGCATGGCAACGTCGACACCCGGCTGCGCAAGCTGGAGGAGGGAGAGCTGGACGCGATCGTCCTCGCCGCCGCCGGCTTGCGCCGTCTCGGCCGGGAGAAGGAGATCGGGTTCGCGATTCCTGTCGACCGGATGGTGCCTGCCGCCGGTCAGGGCGCGCTGGCCCTGCAGGCGCGGAGCGAGGACGAGGCGACGGGTGAGGCCGCGGCGGCGATCGGCGAGCTGAAAGCGATGCGGGAGCTGACCGCGGAGCGGACCGTGGTTGCCCTGCTGGAGGCGACCTGCGCCAGCCCGCTGGGTGCACACGCCCGGGTGCTTGGCGACCGGATCGAGATCGACGCCTTCGTCGGCCTTCCCGATGGCAGCGAGTGGCTGCGCGACCGCCTCGAGGGCAACGCCGAGCAACCCGCCCTGGCCGGTGCGGAACTCGCCCAGCGCCTGCTCGGCGCCGGCGCCCGCGAGCTCCTCGACCGGGCCGAGGAGATGGCATGAGACGTCCTGTGTCAACCCCCCGTCGTCTGCAGACGACCGAAGTTGCCGTGGCGAGCCGGGTCATAGGGCACCCGGTCATGCCAGCAGCGCCAGAGGACCCTGATCCAG